>Ga0315282_10006505_pt1 | contig 19532 bp, 8 predicted proteins | sample YL17G07_20_MG_FD_203693 | JGI IMG/M metagenome (GOLD analysis project Ga0315282, IMG submission 203693) | Sediment microbial communities from Yellowstone Lake, YNP, Wyoming, USA - YL17G07_20 | ecosystem: Environmental > Aquatic > Freshwater > Lake > Sediment | place: USA: Wyoming | collected... | reverse complement strand
ACAGGAGGAGTTCTCCCTGATGAGTAATGAGGACTCTCGGTTCCTAGGGCGCCGACTTGAAAACACCGTGTCACGAGGTCATGCTCCGCTGAGACTATACACTATAAATTTCAAGAATGCAAGGGGTGTTTTTGAAGCTGCAACCACCCGTCTACCCCAACTGGGCGAGGCGGTCGGTCAATTTGGCCAGCTTTTCTTTGCGCTCGCTGAGCTTCTGGCGCTCTTTCTCCACTACCGCAGCCGGAGCCTTAGTAGTAAAAGATTCATCTAACAACAGTTTTTCGATACGCGTTATCTCCGCCTGATTTGCCTCAAGCTCCTTGAGCAAACGGCTTCTTTCGGCATCCGTGTCAACCATACCCTCGAGAGGCAGGATAACCTCCACGCCCTTGAGCACCAACACCTTTGCCTGGTCTCGCCTCAGCTTCAGCCCTTCAGCAGAGCCCACGATACTCAAGGGCCGCACCCTGGCTAATGTGGTGATGGCCTGGGCATGGGCCTCCAGTGCCTGCTTGGAATCCCCTGTGATGATAATGCCCTTGATAAACTTGGCGGGGTCAACGCCGCTCTCCACACGGGCGTTGCGGATAGAGCGCACAATCTCGAATACCGATTCCATCTCCCGCTCCGCCTCATCATCGAAGGCTTCGGCATCGGCTGTGGGGTAAGGTGCAATCATGATAGAGGCGGTCTTTCCTTCCGGCTGGCGCTCTCTGAGGCTCTGCCACAGCTCCTCAGTGATAAAGGGCATGAAGGGATGAAGAAGGCGCAGGGATGTCTCCAGCACCTGAACCAGTAGCGGAAGCGGGGAGTTGGGCCCTTCATCATGGCGCAGCCTTATCTTGGCAATCTCGATATACCAATCGCAGTACTCCGTCCACAGGAAGTCATAGATACGGCGCAGCGCCTCGCCGAACTGGAAGTCCTCGTTCAGTTCGGCCACCTCGGCTGTCAGGCGGTTCAGTCTGCTCAGTATCCAGCGGTCCTCCGTGGTGGGGACGCCGGGTTGGATTTTCATCTCCACATTGTCTATGTTGCTGACCACGAATCTGGCGGCATTCCAGAGCTTATTGGCGAAATTGCGGCTGCCCTCCAGCTTCTGGGGGTTGAGCTTCATATCGTTGCCCGGCGAGTTCCCCGTAGAGAGCGCGAAGCGCAGGGCATCGGTGCCGTATTTATCAATGATATTCACCGGGTCGACCACATTGCCGCGAGACTTGCTCATCTTCTCGCCCTTCTCATCCCGTATCAGACCGTGCAGGTAGACCGTGCGGAAGGGCACCTCTCCGGTGTTCTCCAGCCCCATCATAATCATCCGGGCTACCCAGAAGAACAGGATATCGTAAGCAGTCTCCATCACCGAGGTGGGATAGAAATATTTCAAGTCCTCGGTCTGTTCAGGCCAGCCCAGGGTAGAATGAGGCCAGAGTCCCGAGCTGAACCAGGTATCGAGCACATCGGGGTCCTGTGCCATATTTTTTGAGCCGCATTTAGCGCAGGCCTTGGGGTCTTCGATAGCCACCGTGAGCGCTCCGCAATCGTTACAATACCAGACGGGTATGCGGTGCCCCCACCAGAGCTGGCGGCTGATGCACCAGTCGCGGATATTCTCCATCCAGTTAAGGTAGACCTTGGTGAAGCGTTCCGGGATAATCTTTATCCTGCCATCGACCACAGCGTCGATCGCCGGCTTTGCCAGCGGTGCGATTTTGACAAACCACTGCTTCGACACCAGAGGTTCTACGATAGTGCGGCAGCGCTGGCAGTGACCTACCGCGTGCACATAGGGGTCTATCTTGACCAGCAGGTCCTCTTTCTCCAGATCGGCAAGCAGAGCCTTGCGGCAGGCGAAGCGGTCCTGTCCCACGTAAGGGCCCGCGTTCTCGTTCATGGTGGCATCGAGGTTCAAGATGTTAACCGAGGGCAGGTTTTGCCTCTGTGCCACCTCGAAGTCTACCGGGTCGTGGGCAGGGGTTATCTTCACCGCTCCCGTGCCGAAGGCGGGGTCAACAGCTTCATCAGCGATAATAGGGATTACCCTGCCGATTACAGGAAGGATAGCCTTCCTGCCCAGAAGTTTCTTATAGCGTTTATCCTTGGGGTTGACCGCTACGGCGGTATCGCCGAGGATGGTTTCGGGACGCGTGGTGGCTACGGTGATGTACTGGTCTTTCCCCTTTTCGAGGCGATAGCGCACATAGTAAAGGTGGCTTTGCATCTCCTTATGGTCCACCTCGAGGTCGGAGAGGGCGGTAGCGCAGCGGGGACACCAGTTGACAATGCGCTCTCCCCGATAAATCAAGCCTTTGTTGTAGAGGTTTACGAATGTGGTGCGCACCGCCTTAATTGGGCCCGCGTCCATGGTGAACCGTTCGCGCGTCCAATCGCAGGAGGCGCCGAGCTTTTTATGTTGCTCGGCGATGATACCTTTGTATTTGTTCATCCACTGCCACATCCGCTCCAGGAATTTCTCTCGCCCGATGTCGTGGCGGGTGAGCCCTTCTTTGGCCAGAAGCTGCTCCACCACGTTTTGACCCGAGATGCCAGCGTGGTCACTTCCCGGCAGCCACAAAGTGGGCTCGCCTTTCATGCGGTGCCAGCGGGTCATGGTGTCTTCGATGATAGCGGTCAACGCCGTGCCCAGGTGCAGCTCGCCGGTGACATTGGGCGGCGGCATGATGATGACAAAGGGCTTCTTTTTGTGGTCTATTTTAGGGGTGAAATAGTGTCGCTCCATCCAGAACTGATACCACTTGCCCTCAATTTGCTTGGGGTCATAGCTTTTGGGGATCTCTTTTTGTTCTCGTGCCATCTTGTGAAAAAGCCTCTCGATTTCCGAATACTGCCCTACATTTTACAGTAGCTTCGCTTCGCCGTCAAAGAAGGATGGGGGTATAGCACGGCCCGAGATTTGACTGGAACGCTTTTTATTCAATTTTGGGTCGCTGACGGGGGTTTCCGGCTCAGCTTCGGCTAAACGTAGATTTCAACCTCAAAAAGGGTATAACCCCGGTCCGGGTTCGTTTACACATTCTTCTGCTTTTCCCCCAAGCTCCGGGGGCTTTAGTCAGTCTCAGCGGAGATGAACGCCTTGTGCCTTAAGCACAAGGATCTCGCATCACCGGCACTGACAGATGGAAGTAGTGAGGGGATGTCCCGACTCCCCAGCGCCTCCGTCCTATGACGGAACCCGCACCACAATATGGTTTTGGGGACAATAATAGAACATTAGTTCTTAATCTGTCAAGAGTAAAATGTCGCACCTCTGGCAAATAGCGGAGAGAAGATACTAAATGTAGTAGCGAGGTTGCCTCGCCCCAATCTTCTCGCCCCTTGCGGGAGAGATAAGAGAGAGGGGTATAAATCCCCCCTTTGGTAAAGGGGGTAAGGGGGATTTAGCCCCCGGTGTCGTGGGGGCGTGCAACTGAACGCCCGATGGGTAGGTCAGAGCATCCGCTCCAAGCCGTGTAGGGGCACAGTGCACCGTGCCCGTCTCACATGTCATTGCGAGGCCATCCGCAGAAAGGCCGCGGCAATCTCACCGTGCCTGTCCCAAGACCGTCGAAGGATGAGGAGAATATTCCGTTCGCCCTGAGCTTGTCGAAGGGCGTACGATATGTCATTCCTGCGCAGGCAGGAATCCAGCTGCCCTCGCCTCCCCCTTTTGCAAACCTGTCCCTGGCTCAGACCAGGGAGGTGACAAGGGGGATTTCGCCCCCAGCGTTGTAGGGGCGCACGGCTGTGTACCCTTACATTTCTTGACCTCACCACCTTGTTTTTATTCCAGGGTACTGTGTCATTTCTTCTTGACAATAGATCGCAGATAGTTCATACTCACGAATATCTTACAAGCCAATAGCATGAAGAAACCACAAAATAACTACGCATTCATAGACGGTCAGAATCTGAACCTGGCTATACAGGAAATGGGATGGAGGCTGGACTTCAGAAAATTCAGGATTTACCTGAGTGAGAGATACGGCGTGGGCAAGGCATATTATTTTATCGGCTTTGTTGAGGGGAATAACGATTTGTATGCCTCGCTTCAATCGTACGGCTATGTGTTGATTTTCAAACCTACTTTCAGAAACAGGGATGGAAAAGTCAAGGGCAATTGCGATGCCGAATTGGTTCTGCAGGCGATGATAGATTTGAATGAGTATCACCAGGCGGTAATTGTTACTGGCGATGGCGATTTCTACTGTCTGGTGGGATATCTGCGTAAAATAGGCAAATTGCGGTGCCTGCTTGCTCCGAATATGGATAAATACTCAGGTCTGTTGAAAAAGGCGGCCGGTAACAACCTTGCGTTTATGAACGATTTGCGAGGGAAACTCGAATATAAAAGAAAAGAACCCTATAAGGACGGAACCTCATAGGGGTCTTTTCGTCGTGATTCTGCTACAAGAGTAACACATACCTGCACGATTGTCAATAGATATTTTGGGGCATGAATTCCTGATTACCCGGGAATGGTATATAGAAGAACATTTTTCTCTGCGCTCTCTGCGGCAAACTGCTCCCCGCGACATCTTCCCCTTGACAGTATAAGAATTTATGTTCTATTATTGCCCCATAACATCGGGATTCCGTGCACGGAATTCCCGATCAAATTCAAGAGCCGCAGCCGGCATCTAAAGAGCCTCACATTTGTGGGCTGATGGCTTTGAGCCGATTGCTGGTTGCATAAAGCTCTTAGCATCCCCTGGAAAATTGAATATGTGGGGTTTCGTTCGTGGGAATCCGTTTTGGGGAAATTACTCCTCAGCATAAGGACGTTTTTTACCCGAGCGGTCCCCGCTGCGTTCGGCTGAAGCTGACCGCGGACTGCGAAATCCCGGCGTCCAAAGGCCCCAAAATTGAATAATTCGCAACCTCCAAATCTCGGGCCACGCTATACCCAAAAACCTTTGACCGCAATGGTAAAATGGAGTCAAAGTCAGATTTGAAGGAAGTCGTGTAATGCCAGTAGACAAGTTGGAGGCCATTGTGGGCAGAAGCCGGGGAACCTTTACCATGGGTAAGTCCGTCGGCTCAGATTTAGCCGAACAGACATGAGGAGGCTGCAATGATCATAGATGCACATGCCCACCTCGAGCTGGCCCAGGGGATCACGGGTGAAGACTACCTCCGCTGGATGGACGCGTCGGGCGTCAACAAGGTGGTGCTGCTGGCAAGCCTCAACGGCCCAATCCCACCCACGCCGGACTGGCAAATCTCTATTATGAGGTTTATGCTCTCTACACCACTTCAGCCCCTGGGCAAGAGGATCTTGGAGTCCCTGATTAAGGGAGATTACCTTAAAGGCGGAGGGAAGATTGTACAGATAGTTCAGGACCCGGACAATGACAGCGTCCGTCAGGTTGTCTCGAAATATCCCGAGCGCTTTATGGCTTTTGTGGTGATAAACCCCAAGTTGAAAAATGCCATGGAGATTCTCGAGAAGGGTGTCGAAGAGCAAGGGATGGTCGGCGTCAAGTGTCATGCCTGGTGGCACAAGGTTGACCTTTCCTCCGAGTTACTGCCTATTGCCCGGCGATGTGAGGAAAAGGGATTGCCTCTGCTGGTCCATCTGGGAGGCGGGCGCCGAACGGGCAACTTTGAAGTGCTTCTGGATAATTGCCCACGTCTAAAGCTGATTCTAGCTCATGTCGCAATTCCTCATTGGCAGAGGAGCTGGAAAGTGATCAAGGAGAATAAGAACTGCTTTGTAGACATATCGGGAAGCTACCTAAATGCCTCCATAGTTCGCAAAGCTGTGAAAGCCCTGGGGCCGGACAAGGTGATCTTTGGGTCTGATGGTCCTCTACCCCTTAAATGCAGAGCTGGGGGCTACAGCTATGAGCCCATCCTGCAATGGACCCGCGAACTCCGCATCTCCGACAACGATAAGGAGAAAATCTTCCACAGGAATCTGGAACGGCTACTTCCGTGATTGCTGGAACTTGCGCTGGTAAAATAGAGGTCAAGCGACAGGGAATTGTGTTGGAGCACCCCTGAAGGAGCTGTCAAATGGCAACAGTAGATAAGTTGAAAAAAATCGCGGGACAGCGCTGGGTGATAACTGATAGAGAGCGGATGATAGACTACCTGACGGATGAAACCGCTACGCCCGTCAAGCCTAAGCCAGCGAGCGAACTCATTTTGGTGAAACCCGCCAGCGCGCAGGAGGTGAGCAAAATCCTGAAGCTTGCCAACCGAGAGAAAATTCCCGTCTTCCCCCGGGGAGGAGGCACAGGTTTGTGCGGCGGGGCTATACCGACAAAGAACGGCATCATCTTATCGCTGGAGAGGCTGAAGGGTGTTGAAATAGACAAGGATAATCTGATGGCAATTGCAGAGGCCGGGGTGACGCTCAAAGAACTGGTAGAGAAGGTGGAAGATGCAGGCTTGTTCTTCCCGCCGCATCCGGGCGACGAGAGCGCGCAGGTAGGCGGCCTCGTCGCCTGCAACGCAGGCGGCTCGCGCGCTGTGAAATACGGCGTTATGAGAAGTTATGTGAAAGGCATTGACGCTGTGCTGCCCACAGGCGAGATATTGAGATTAGGGGGAGAGTTACTCAAGGATAACACCGGATACGACCTGATGCACCTGATAATAGGCAGCGAGGGCACGCTGGCTGTGATAACCAGGGCAATTCTGCGATTATATCCGCGAGTCGCTGCTAGCGCTACCATGATTGTCCCCTATGACAACCGTAACGATGCCATCAACACAGTGCCCAAAGTGCTGCAGAGCGGGATTATACCGTTAGCCATAGAGTACATGGACCGGCTGATAGTTGAGATTTCGGCAGCGAGCCTGAGCATGGAATGGCCTTGTAAGACCGGAATGGGGTACCTGATGTTCATATTGGAGGGACAGAACCAGGAGGATGTGCACGCCCAATGCGAGAAAATTTGTGAGATATGCCAAAACTACCATGGGCTTGATCCTGTAATAGGGGAAACCGAGAAGGAGCAAGAGAAAGTCCTCAAGATAAGAAGCAATATCTACTCGGCGTCGAAGCGAGACCTGGTGGCGGATGCCCTGGATATAGCAGTGCCCCCGGCCAGCCTGGGGAAACTTATGGATGCTATAGACAGGATTGCCGCTGAGTTTGGCACTATCATTCCCATGGTCGGGCACGCAGGTGACGGCAATCTTCATCCGACATTGGTTAAGAACCTGGCAGAGGGGGGCTTAAAGAACCTGAAAAAGGCAAAAAGGGAGATATACAAAGAAGCCCTTAAATTGGGCGGGACCATGACAGGTGAGCACGGCCTGGGCAAAATCAGGCTCCCTGACGTCAATATATTCCTTGACAAAAAGCAACTGGAGTTGATGGGGGGCATCAAGCAGGTCTTCGACCCCAACGGCATATTGAACCCGGGGTGCGTTGTAAAGTGTGACTAGCAGTTGAGCAGATGCTGATTAGCGCAGCCCATCGCATCAATGCAATAACTGGGCTTTGCTCGTTTTACCTTCTTCTTTCCCCTGTAGAGGCAGGGTAAATAAGAAGGTAGACCCCTTACCAGGTTCCGACTCCACCCATATCTTGCCGCCATGGGCTTCCACCAGCCTCCGGCAAACCAGGAGCCCCAGCCCGATGCCTTTGACTCCTTCCACTCTTCTGTTTTCCAGCCGCTGGAAAGGAGCAAAGAGTTTAGCCTGGTCTTCGGGCAATATGCCTATACCCTGGTCACTGACACCGATAACCAGATGATCCGTATCCACTTTGGCAGAAACTCGTATGTAGCCGCCGTCAGGGGAATACTTAACTGCGTTCTCCAACAGATTATCCAGGATACGTTCCAACCTTATTACATCGGCGCGAACGGGCGGAAGCTCTTTAGGCAAGCTCGTCACAAACCGGTGCACCGAAGATTGCCGCTTTATCCTCTGGATAGAGTTCTTGATAACGGCCTTAGCATTTACAGGCTCCACGCTGAGAAAGAGGCGCTCAGCCTGAGCTCGGGAAAGCTCGAGGAGGTTACCCAATATATGAGCAAGCGTCCCCGTTTCCCAGGCGGCATCCTCTAGCAATTGGCGCTGCTCTTTTCGAGATATAACCGGGCCCTCGGTCAGAACTGTATTCAAGGCTCCTGTAATCACAGTCAGTGGACTGCGCATTTCATGGGAAACAAGCCCTATGAATTCATCCTTCAACTGCTCTACCTTCTTACGCTCGGTAACGTCGTGGAATATCTCCAATGTCGACACAGTGCCATCCAGATTGGTAAACGGGGCAGCAATGAGGTCATACGTCTTCTGGTTCTTAGGGAAAGAGCATTCCCAGCGAACAGTCTTCCCCGCCATGACCTCCCCGATCTTGCACAAGGGACATGGCTCTTCCCGATCGTGGAAATACTGATAACACTTCCTGCCCTCCAGCGGCCCGAAGTCCTTCTCAAGCTCTGAATTGATATACTCTAAGGTATATTGCTCATTGACAATAAATACGCCATCTTTCATCGCATCCAGGATAGCGAACAGATTATCTCTTTCGAGCCGTAATTTCTCCTCCGCCTGCTTGCGCTCGGCAATATCGCGAATGTAAGCCATAGCCTGATTTAAGCGGCCATTTGCGTCATAATGCCCCACGATCTTAGCCCAAACGGGGATCGCCATTCCGTCGCGACGCATAAGTTCAAACTCGCTCTCAACCAGCCCGCTACGGTTAAGCTGGTCGTAGTAGAACGAAAGCTTATTCGGCAACTTCTTAGTAAGCAATTCCCGGAAGCCTTTCCCCTTAATCTCTTCTTTAGAATATCCAAGCAACTGAGACACCTCATTGTTGCAGTCGATGATACGTTCGTTGGCATCCACAGAGATAATCCCGTCCGGAGAGGACTCCACCAGTTTACGATAGTTGGCTTCAGATTCTCTTAATGCGTCCTCTATCCGTTTCAGGTCTGTGATGTCCTGGACAGTGCCGAATCCCCCTTGAGCACCCCCATTCCCATCTAACTCCAACTCGGCCTTCTCTCGTACCCACTTTACCTCATTATTCACAACAATGCGGTGCTCAATGTCATAAGGATCACCGCGAAGGGCTGCTGCCCACCTCCGGTCAACATGTTCCCTGTCATCAGGGTGCACAGTAGAGAGAAATGTCTCGTAAGTCATAGGCATTCCCTTGGGGATGCCGAAGATGCGGTAGGTCTCGTCGGACCACAATAGTTCGTTGCGCTGAACATCCATCCTCCAACTGCCCGTAAGAGCTACGGCCTGAGCACGGTTCAAGTCTTGCTGGCTCTCCTTCAGTGCCTCCTCAGCCCGTTTGCGCTCAGTGATATCGCGGATGTTACATTGGATCACCATCTTGGAATTAACCCGATATACATTGCTGACAAACTCTACGTCGATGCTCCGCCCATCTTTTGTTTCAAGAGGCAAATTTTCATAGCACACATAATCTTTTCCCTGCAACTCCCTGAAGGCGACCTTACTTGCCTCAATGTCCTTGAAAGGGCCAATTTCCCAGAGTTTCTTCCCCAAAGTCTCCTCAAGCGAACGGCCTAACAGCTTTAACAAGAATGGGTTAACGGAAGTTATCTGCTCTGTTTCTGCGTCGAGAATTAATATCCCGTCTTGAGCTGCTTCAAAGAGCCGCCGATAGCGAGTTTCAGAAACCTGTAGCGCCTCCTCCGCCTGCTTGCGCTCGACGATTTCACCAATCAGGCTGGCAGAGGCTGCCAGTCGGCTTTTGGCAAGATCAATGATAAAAGGAGGACGTGATTCATATGCCTTAGCCTGTTGGCTCAACTCGTCCAGGCTGACGCCGTATCTTGCTGCAATTTCCTGCAATCTCTCAGGCTCTCGGGGAGGATCGCCATACCCAAAGTTCATGGCCCCGATGATTTGGCCCCCAGCAAAGATAGGAACAGCATAGAGACGGATGCCGCCTCGACATTCGACGTCAACCGGCTGGCCTGTCTCAATGGCAACCTTGGAGGCTTCGGTCCAACAAGATTCATGGCAATGCCAAGCACCGCTGGCTAACGCTGCCCGGTTATCGTCAGTGCCACACAAGCGACGAGAGGCTTGATCAAGGAACTGACACCAGCCCGAGGTGAAAAAACCCAAGGCATAGTCTCCATTTTTTTCATAGACCGCTGACGAAGTCTCAAGTAAAACCAGGTAATCATCTACAATGTCGTGGAGGATGTCCTTACCCACAGAGTCTAGCAGCACGCGGCAAATGTTGATTTCGCTAAGATCCCCGTAAGATTGCCCTTGATTCTTGTACTTGCTCACTCTTTTGGCCAGAAGCCATTCAATCCGCCGTAGTGCCTCCTCAGCCCGTTTGCGCTCGGTAACGTCTCGGGCAACTGCGACCAACTCAATAGGTTGTCTGCCCCGTATCCGCGCCATAGAATATTCAATATCTACTATTTCACGGTCTTTCCTTACTACCTTGGTTGTACCACTAAAAAAACCTTTTGTTTTTATCCCTTCAGCGACCATTTCGGTGAACTCGGAGGGGTTGATACCAGTGGGGTAAAAGAAACTCACATCCTTGCCTATCAGTTCATTCTCTGCGTAACCGTATATCGCCTCGGCTCTCTGGTTACACCAGGTAATAACGCCTCCACTGATCTCAAAGACGGCATCAGCCAGATTTTTAACCAGCGCCGAGTGGTGTTGCTCCAAGGCCCGTAGCGATTTCTCGCGTGCTACCAGTGCTTCCCTGGTCTGTTTATAAATGGCACTCTCTATAAGCTCCCACCTCCCTTCTTTCTTAAGAAGGGCGAATTGATGGTTATTCACTACATCTATAATGTCGGAGGCACTACATTTGTCCAGCCAGTAAGTGCATAAGGCCATCATTTTATATTTGCCTATAACATTGTTTATCTCGGCTTCATACTCCGTAAAATCCTTCCAACCGCTTCTCTCGAGCCAGGCGGTATTGCCGGTTACCCTCATTCCTGCATAGCCCCCGTCCAGAGCCTGGTTCAGCTTATCAATCCAGCCATCAAGTACCCGCTGCAAGTTAAAGACGCCATCCTTAAGATACCAACGTTCATGAGGTAATATCTCTATTTGGCCTTTGGCCAGATATTGAGCAAAATCGGGCATCGCCTGTGCCATTGCCGCTCTGGCTTCCTCTTCATTTAGAGGCTCGGCTGTAACCCACATGGAGAACTCATTATTTTCAAGACCTGCCTTGAAATAGGAGACCAGAAGATCAAGCAAATCCTGCTTGGTCTGGTAGAACTGGCAGAAGTGAGTGCCCCAGGGGACATCACCTATCACATCTATTCCCGTTTTCACAAGTTCTGTTTTCATAGCCTCCACCCCCTTGCCTTCTCTATCCCAGCTTCCATGAGAACGCACTTCGCGCCGGATGGGAGCATAATCATATAGCAGAAAGCGGACAATCGCAACAGGCGACAAGACAAAGCCAGCCCTTCACTTTGTGAAGGGCTGGCTCTATACGATGTCCCGCAATTAGACATCCCCACCACCGCTCAACTAGGTTATCGACGGTTTGCCTGAACTACTACCCCAGACCGTCACTCCGGGGTATCAGCCTTCGAGTCAGCAGAGCCCTCCTTAGCTTTCGCTTCGGCCTCCGTAACAGATTCCTTTTCGGCCTCAGCTTCCGCAACGGGCAATGCCGGACGTTTTTTGGCAGCCAGGGAGAACTCGCTACGGGCTGGGATGAGCTTGCCGATGATGACATTCTCCTTAAGCCCAGTCAGCCTGTCAGTGCTTCCCATAATGGCAGCCTCGGTGAGCACTCTGGTTGTCTCCTGGAAGGAGGCCTTAGCCAGGAAGCTGTCAGTGTTCAGCGCCGCTCTGGTGATGCCCAGGAGCACAGGCTTGGCAGTTGCCGGCTCACCACCCTCGGCCAGCACCTTGGCATTGATATCCTCATACTTCAGGCTATCGACCAGGTCGCCGGGCAAGAACTCTGTATCTCCTGGAGAATCGACCCTGACCTTGCGCAACATCTGCCGAACTATGATCTCGATATGCTTGTCGTTAATATTTACGCCCTGGGAACGATAGACTTTCTGCACCTCATCCACCAGGTACTGCTGCACAGCCTCGCGTCCCCGAATATGCAAGATATCCTGGGGGTGAATCAGGCCTTCGGTAAGCTTGTCCCCTGCCTTCACCTTGGCCCTGTTCTCCACCAGAATCGGGGTCATGGGGGACACCAGGTATTCACGGCTCTCCTTCTCCTCGTACAGCAGGGAAATACGGTTCTTATGCACTTCCACCTTACCACCTACTCTAGCGATAAGCGGAGGTGCAGCTTCCTTTCCTCCCTTCGCTTCCTTCCCTCCCTTTCTTTCTTCAACAGGGACTGGCCTTGCCAGCACAGTGGCAGCGTCAACCCACTGCTCTTTTTCTACCATAACCTCATAGCCTTTAGGCACATTGTAATCGTCGCGGTAGACCTCGGAACTGGTGACCTTGATCTTCCTGCCCTCTTCGGTACGGCTTATCTCAGCCACGCCCTCGATCTCAGCGATAATGGCCTGGCTTTTGGGCGACCTAGCTTCGAACAGCTCCTCAACCCGAGGCAAGCCGCTGGTGATGTCCAGTCCGGCCACACCGCCGGTATGGAAGGTACGCATGGTTAGCTGAGTTCCCGGCTCGCCGATGCTCTGGGCAGCGATAATCCCCACTGCCTCTCCCATGGAAACGAGGCGGCCTCGAGCCAGGCTTCTCCCATAGCACATCTGGCAGATACCACGCCTTGACTGGCAGCTCAGCGGAGACCTGACCTGAACTCTTTTAATCCCAGCCTTAGCGATCTCTTTCGCTTTGTCTTCGTTGATCTCCTCGTTGCGGTTGACGATAACCTCGCCAGTCTTGGGATGAGCTATTGGGGCAGCAGCCATACGGCCCACAATGCGATCAGCAATCGGCACCAGAAGCCCCTTGTCAGTTGGCTCAGAGACCCAGATGCCAGCTATCGCTCCGCAGTCTTCCTCGCTGACAATCACCTCCTGAGACACATCGATCAGCCTCCTGGTAAGGTAGCCGCTATCAGATGTCCTCAGCGCTGTGTCAGCCAGACCTTTACGGGCACCATGAGTGGATATGAAATACTCCAATACAGCAAGACCCTCGCGGAAGCTCGACTTAATGGGCAGGTCAATAATCCTGCCTGATGGGTCGGTCATCAAACCTCGCATACCTGCCATCTGCCTGATCTGGGAGATGTTACCTTTCGCGCCCGAAGAGGCCATCATGTAGATTGCCCCGTATCTATCCATAGAACGTTCCAGGGCGGCTTGAATTTCCTCGGTCGCCTGCGTCCATATAGTAACTGCGCTGTTGTAGCGCTCATCATCGGTTATCAGTCCCCTTTGAAATTGCTTATCTATCTCAGCGATCCTATCCTCAGCATGCTCCAAAATCTTTACTTTATCCTTGGGCACCTTGACATCGTTAATGGCGATGGTGATGCCCGACTTGGTGGCGTAGTGGAAGCCGAGGCTCTTGATGTTATCCACCATAGTAGCAGTGGCCTCATTGCCAAGGAGCCGGTGGCACTCAGCAACGATCGCTTTCAGCACCTTCTTGTCCATAAGCTGATTGCGGAAGCCAAGCTCCTTGGGTAAAACCTCATTGAAAATGATGCGGCCAACGCTGGTCTTGATTCTCTTCGTGGCATCGTCTGGATCCCTGACCTCGATCTCAGCGCTGCTGTCAACGATGTCCATTTCATAGGCGAGCTTGGCTTCATCAAAGCTGCTGAATACCATCCCCTCGCCCTTCATCCCGGGCTTCAGCATGGTCAGATAGTAGCAGCCAAGTACGATATCCAGGGTTGGCGCCACCACAGGCTCTCCAGAACTGGGCAACAGCATATTGTAAACGCTGAGCATCACCTTGTTTGCCTCTTCAACCGCTGCTTTTGATAGAGGTATATGGACTGCCATCTGATCGCCGTCGAAGTCAGCGTTGAAAGCCACGCAGACTAACGGATGCACCTGGATAGCGCTGCCGCCGATGAGCACAGGATGGAACGCCTGAATGCCTAACCTGTGAAGCGTTGGTGCACGGTTGAGCAGAACCGGGCGCTCTTTTACAACTTCTTCAAGGATGTCCCAGACCTCTGGCTTGCCGCGCTCCACAATACGTTTGGCGCTCCTGATATTCAGGGCCAGCCCTCTGCCGACGAGACGCCGCATGATGAACGGCTTGAACAGCTCGAGGGCCATTCTTCGGGGCAGGCCACATTGATGCAGCTTTAGCTCGGGGCCAGCTACAATCACAGACCTACCACTGTAATCCACGCGCTTACCGAGGAGGTTCTGCCTGAACCTGCCCTGCTTGCCCCGGAGCATGTCGGAAAGGGACTTCAGTTTATGGTTGTTCCCGGTGACTACCGCCCTGCCCCGCCGCCCATTGTCGATCAGGGAATCGACTGCTTCTTGAAGCATGCGCTTCTCATTACGAGTGATTATCTCGGGAGCACCGATCTCCAGCAGCCGGCGCAGGCGGTTATTGCGGTTGATAACCCTGCGGTAGAGGTCATTCAAATCGCTGGTAGCAAATCTGCCGCCATCGAGCTGAACCATAGGACGCAGATCCGGTGGCAAAACCGGAAGCACAGTTACGACCATCCATTCCGGCTTGTTGCCACTCTTGCGGAAGGCCTCAACAACCCTCAGCCTTTTAATCGCTTTCTTGCTTCGCTGCCCTGACGTAGATGCTGCCTCTCGATAAAGATCCTGGCGCATCTGTTCCAGATCGAGATTGCCCAGTATCTCGAGTACCGCCTCTGCCCCCATACCTGCGCTGAAAACATCGCCCCATCTTTGCCTTAGCTCGCGATTTCTGCTTGCGCTGAGCAGGGTTAGCGGCACAAGGCTCTCAAGCTCGTCAATCTTTTCCCTGAGTTCGCTATCGAGTTTCCTTTTCTCTTCGGCATTCTGTTGCTGCAGTTGTTTTATTTCCTGCTGCGCTTTTTCATCAGTGGGCTCTGCTCCACCCTTCGATCTCAAGCCCCCAATCTTATCCGTTAGCGTCTTCTCTTTCTCCGAGTACTGCTGGGCCATATCATCGCGAAGCTGCTTCAAAGCTCGGCTTCTCTTCTCCTCGTCTACATTGGTGATGATGAATTTGGCAAAGTAGATCACCTGCTCCAGGTTGCGAGGTGAGATATCAAGGAGGAGGCCCATATGGCTGGGCGTGCCTTTTACAAACCAGATATGGCTAACTGGGGCAGCCAGATTGATATGTCCCATGCGCTCTCTTCTCACCTTGGAACGGGCCACCTCGACGCCGCATTTGTCACAGACAATACCCTTGTAACGAATCTTCTTGTATTTGCCGCAATAGCACTCGAAGTCCTTGGTTGGGCCAAATATCTTCTCGCAGAAAAGGCCGTCCTTCTCGGGCTTCAAGGTACGATAATTCAGAGTCTCAGGCTTGGTCACCTCTCCATAGGACCAACCTCTGATTTGCTCCGGTGACGCCAGGGAAATTCGAACCGTCGTGAAGTCATTGACCTCAAGCATTACTCACTCTCCTCAAAACCGGCCAGATTTATCCCCAGCCTTGGTGCTTCCGCCGCAGATTCCATCAGGTAGGTCACCCTTTCCTCATCCTCATTTAGCACCTCTATAGCCAAGCCTAAGCTTTGCAACTCTTTAACCAGAACTTTGAATGATTCGGGCACGCCTGCTTCCAGTATATCTTCACCATTGACGATAGCCTCATAGGTCTTGACTCTCCCCACTACATCATCAGACTTGACGGTGAGCACTTCCTGAAGATTATGAGCCGCGCCATAAGCTTCCAGCGCCCATACCTCCATCTCTCCGAAGCGTTGCCCGCCGAACTGCGCCTTGCCTCCCAGAGGCTGCTGTGTAATCAATGAATAAGGCCCTGTAGACCTGGCGTGTATCTTGTCCTCGACCAGGTGTATCAACTTCATCATATATATATTCCCTACCGTCACTGGCTGATCCAATGGCTCGCCGGTGCGCCCGTCATAGATAATCGTCTTGCCGAAGATAGGAGGTGACAGACCCTTGTCCTGGCCAAGCTTCTCCACCATCTTATCGATTTTGTCAGTGCTCAGCGATGAGGCATCCACTCCGACTTCCTCCAGCCACAGCTTAAGGCAGGCCTGCCTGGCCTCCCCCTTAAATTTTTCACTGAATATCTTTTCGCCATCATAACCATGCTCGTTAAGCCAAGATTTGACCTCCTCTATTTTGATGCTTCCTCCATCGCTCTCCCAGTCGACTGCTCCCACCTTGCGCGCTATCCATGCCCGAGCCAACGCATCCTCAAGAGAATCATCGTCAGCGCCATCGAAAACCGGGGACAGGGCCTTAAAGCCGAGTGTGCTTGCTGCCCATCCCAGGTGGGTCTCCATAAGCTGCCCGATATTCATTCGGGAGGGAACGCCCAGCGGACTGAGTATAATCTCAACCGGACGGCCATCAGGCAAGAAGGGCATGTCTTCTTCCGGCAGGATGCGGGCCACTACCCCTTTGTTGCCGTGGCGACCAGCCATTTTGTCCCCTTCGCAGATTTTTCGCATTTGAGCAACAAAAACTCGCACCATCTGATTGACTCCGGGGGGCAGGTCATGGTTATCGTCGCGGGAGAGAACCCGAACATCTATAACCTTGCCATATTCGCCGTGAGGCACCCTGAGAGAGGTATCCTTAACCTCCCGTGCTTTTTCTCCAAATATGGCCCGCAGGAGCTTCTCTTCAGCGGTGAGCCCCCTTTCTCCTTTGGGGGTTATCTTACCTACCAGAATATCGCCCGAACCAACCTCAGCGCCGATGCGGATAATGCCATGCTCATCAAGGTTACGCAGGCTTTCCTCACCGATATTGGGTATATCTCTGGTTATCTCTTCGGGACCTAATTTGGTATCCCTAGCCTCCACCTCATATCTTTCAATGTGAATTGAGCTGAATTTATCCTGTTTGATCAAGCTCTCAGAAATCACAATGGCATCCTCAAAGTTATATCCTTCCCAGCTTAAGAAGGCACAGCGGACATTCTGACCCAGCGCCAGCTCTCCGCCCTCCGTAGATGAGCCATCTGCCAAAACCTGACCCCGCTTGATCCGATCCCCCTTACTCACCAACGGCCTCTGGTTTATGCAAGTTCCCTGATTGGAGCGGGCAAACTTGCTCAGTGAGAAAAATTGTTCCTTTCCTTTGTCATCCTTGATCATAATCCCATCGGCCGAGACCGATATCACCTCGCCATCTCCGGGGGCGAAAAGCACCTGGCCGCTGTCGCGGGCTGCTTCTCTCTCCATCCCCGTGGCGATCAATGGAGCCTGGGGCTGAATCAGAGGCACAGCCTGGCGCTGCATATTTGAACCCATGAGAGCCCGGTTGGCGTCATCATGTTCTAGAAAGGGTATCAGCGAGGTGGTTACACTAACAATTTGCCTCGGCGATACGTCCATGAAGTCAACATTGTCCGGCGTTTCCATCAAGAACTTTTCGCCATGCCTGACCTCGATTTTATCGGCGGCGAACTGGTTTTTCTTGTCCAGGCGTGTGTTAGCCTGAGCTATTATGAAGTTCTCCTCCTCATCGGCGGAGAGATATTTGACCTCCTCCGAGACAAAAGGTTTGATCTTAACATGACGTGAAGATAGACTGGCAAGCCTGCGCGCTATCTCCGGGGTAATCACGGTACCTGCCTTAGCCACAACTTCCTTCTTGGAAGTGGTTATGTCCTCAGCGACGATTTTGCCCTGGAGTTCAGGCGATTTGTTGCTCAACTCTTTGATTACTTTTCGGTAAGGGGTCTCTATGAAACCATATTCGTTGACACGGGCGTAGGTGGCCAAAGAGCCAATAAGGCCAATGTTAGGGCCTTCGGGTGTTTCAATAGGACATATCCTGCCATAGTGGGAATGATGCACGTCGCGGACATCGAATCCAGCCCTCTCCCGTGAAAGACCTCCGGGGCCTAATGCTGAAAGGCGGCGCTTATGGGTCAACTCGGCGAGAGGGTTGGTTTGGTCCATGAATTGAGATAGTTGTGAGCTGCCGAAAAACTCCCTGATAGCGGCCACCACAGGGCGGCTATTCACCAAAGTGCTGGGGGTGGCTGACTCCGGAGGAAGCAGGCTCATGCGCTCCCTGACGACGCGCTCCATGCGCAACAGTCCGATACGGATCTGGTTCTGCAAAAGCTCCCCCACTGCCCGCACCCGGCGGTTGCCCAGATGGTCTATATCATCGGGGGTGTCCTCGTCGTTGTTGACCTTTATTATGTGCTTGACAATCTCTACCAGGTCTTCTTTAGCAAGAACTCTTTGGGCGGGCGGGAGATCGAGGCCAAGCCTCTTGTTGAGCTTATAGCGGCCCACCTTGCCCAGGTCATAGCGCCGTGAGTTGAAGAAGAGGGAATTCACCAATCCGCGAGCGTTGTCGATTGTGGGAGGGTCTCCAGGCCTTAGTCGCTTGTAGAAGTCTATTAACGCCTCCTCCTCGGTCTTAATCGCTGGCTCACGTTCCAGGGTTGCCTGGATGTAGCGGCGGTCGGGATTGGTATCCACATCGGCGAACAGTTTGAGCAAGGCATCGTTAGTGCCGTACGAATGCTCAGAGTCGCTGATGGCGCGGATCAGTGTAGTAATAGGTATCTTCCGCTTTCTGTCGACTTTGACAGAGATTAGGCCGTGGCTGCTGGTATCAAACTCCAGCCAAGCCCCGCGATTGGGAATCAGTTTACCGGAACATAACCTTTGGCCGGTGGCCGGGTCCTCATCAACGGTGAAATAAACGCCCGGGGAGCGAACAAGCTGGCTTACCACCACGCGCTCGGCCCCATTGACAATGAAGGTGCCCTTGGCAGTCATCAGGGGGAAATCCCCCATGAAGACGTCCTGCTCCTTGATCTCTTCGGTCTCTTTAACCATGAGCCGCACTTTTACCTTTAGCGGCACTGCGTAGGTAGCGTCGCGCTCATAACACTCCTGTTCCGTGTACTTGGCGGCAGCCCACATATACTCCCAAAAGGAACGCTCATCCTTAAAAACAGGCATCTCAGCATTGTTGCCGAAGCCGTAGCTGGGGAAATGGAGTTCATAGCGAGTGCCAGCGAAGTCCTTAATCGGCGAGAGCTCATCGAAAAGCTCCTTAAGCCCGCCATCGAGGGAAGGGTCGCAGACCCATCTATAGGACTGCTGCTGAATCTGGATAAGGTTCGGCGTCTCGAGGAGGAGGGGAATTCTAGCGTAGGACTTCCTCATACCCAAATTTACACTTTGGGATACGTCTAAAGCCATGGTCAACCACCTTTCAGACAAAGACTTAGAAAGGTACTGCGAAATAAGAGAGAGCCGGAGCTGGTTTAGGAGTTAATAACATAGGAGATTTAAGTAGCACAAATACAAACAACTTTTCAACTTGCAAAGTATAAGTATACCATTTCTATTATTATCTGTCAATAGCTATGCAACCCAATTTTTGCGAAACTCCAAATGAATGTGGTTTCCCATTAGCTTTCGTCTCGGACATATTCTAACCACAAATGCTCAAAAAATCATAAAAATAAGGGGTAAAATGTTAAAAATCTATGACATT
>Ga0315282_10006504_pt1 | contig 19537 bp, 14 predicted proteins | sample YL17G07_20_MG_FD_203693 | JGI IMG/M metagenome (GOLD analysis project Ga0315282, IMG submission 203693) | Sediment microbial communities from Yellowstone Lake, YNP, Wyoming, USA - YL17G07_20 | ecosystem: Environmental > Aquatic > Freshwater > Lake > Sediment | place: USA: Wyoming | collected... | reverse complement strand
GTCCTCCGCCGAGGACTTCCAGTTCTCGCATGAGGGTGTACCTCCTTCGTAGAGTTTTTCCGCTCTCGAAAAAGTACACCCTCTTTCCTTTTCTCGGGCAAATTACACAAAAGAAGTTACGCTACCCAGGGAGGAGAGGGCTCTGCCCTGCCGTTCTTTTCGTGGGCGGGAGTACGTCGCGCCACCTCCGCGCTCTAATCCGTCGTGGCGGAGGGCTCTGCCAGCGAGTCGCCAGGCGTCCTGCTCAGGAAACCCTCCAGGAGAGAGGCGCTCCCTAACTTCGTCTTGCTTACCGCCGCGCGGCTGCGCATAATCGCCACTCGACAAGGAGCCGTCCATGCCGACGTTCGACATTGCCTGGGTCCGCGCGCAGTTTCCCGCCCTCGCGCAAAAAGTAAACGGCTCGCCCGCGATCTTTTGCGACGGGCCAGGGGGCACCCAGGCGCCCCAGCGGGTGATTGATTCGATGCGCGATTATCTGGTTTACTCGAATGCCAACACCCGCGGGGCGTTTGCCACCAGCCGGCGCAGCGATGAAACGATCGCGGAAGCTCACGCTGCCATGGGCGACCTGCTCGGCTGCGACCGGGACGAGGTTGTCTTTGGTCCCAACATGACCACGCTGACTTTCGCCCTCAGCCGCGCCATCGGCCGAGAGCTGGGGCCGGGCGACGAGCTGGTGGTCACGCGGCTGGACCACGACGCCAACGTCGCCCCCTGGCAGGCTCTCGAAGAGCGGGGCTGCGCCATTCGCTTCGTGGACATCAACCCGGCGGATTGCACGCTCGATATGGCCGATCTCGCGCGGCAGCTCACCGGGCGCACGCGCCTCGTGGCCGTCGGCTACGCCTCGAACGCCGTGGGGACGATCAACGACGTGGCCGAGGTGGTGCGCCTGGCCCACGCCGCCGGGGCGATGGCCTTTATTGACGCGGTCCACTATGCGCCGCACGGCCCCATTGATGTGCGCGCCCTCGATTGCGATTTCCTGGCCTGCTCTCCTTACAAGTTCTTTGGACCTCACCTGGGGGCGCTCTACGGCAAACGCGCGCACCTCACCCGCCTCCGCCCCTACAAGGTGCGTCCCGTCTCCGAGCAGATTCCCGACCGCTGGGAAACCGGGACGCAGAATCACGAGGGGCTGGCGGGGGTTACGGCGGCGATTGACTACCTGGCCGAGCTGGGACGACGGGCCGCGCCCGGCGCCACCGGCCGCCGCGCCGCGCTGCTGGCGGCCTACGAGGCCATCCGCCCATATGAGCGCAGCCTCGCGGCGCGGCTCATCACCGGCTTGCTGGCCATTCCCGGACTCACCTTTTACGGCATCACGGATCCGGCCCGCTTCGCACAACGCACCCCCACCGTCGCCGTACGCATCGCCGGGCACCCTCCGCTCGAGCTGGCAAGCGAGCTGGGCAAGCGCGGCATCTTTACCTGGGACGGCAACTACTACGCGCTCAACCTGACAGAACGCCTCGGGGTCGAGTCGAGTGGCGGCATGCTGCGCATCGGCTTGGTGCACTACAACACCGCCGAGGAAGTTGACCGGTTGCTCGCCGCTCTGGGCGAAGTCGCCGCCTGCCCGTGAAGGTGAGTAGGCGGCAGGCTTGCGACCGAGTGGCCCACCCGTTATCTCTGGAACAGTCCGCCCCTGCGGCGGGAACTTCCCTCGGCCGAACTCCGTATATGACAATGAGCCGACGGTGCCACATTCTCCCCGCTGGAACGCCACAAGCAAAGAAGTCTTCCTGCCAGACCGGCCATGCCAAAGACGTTGAACGCGAACCTTGAAATCCAAGCCCCCGCAAGGGTTGAGCCTGGCTCGCCCAGGCGAAAGCCCCTCCCTGCCCCAGGGGCGTCCGTCTTGAGCACCTTGGTCTGGAAAGAAGTCCACGACCTGGTGCAGACGCTGCGCTTTACGGTGGGAACGGCGTTGGCGCTGGTGCTGGCGGCGCTGGCTGCCTACATCGGCAGTCTGGACTACAACGCGCGCCTCGACAGCTACCAAACGAAAGTGAAGCTCAACCGCGACGGGCTGACCCGGGTGACCGTCTACTCCGCGCTCAGCCCCACCCTCCCGCCTTGGGATGAAGGCGCAGAGTAGAAGCGGCTCTATCCTGCCACGTTAAATCTGGCAGGCTCCGCCCTCCCGCATCTTGGCAGGCGCCCATCGTGACGATGGCTTCAGCCGTGCTGCAAGGCGACGTCCCCCTCTCAAAAGTCTAAAATCACAAGCCAATCTTGATAAGCTTCCCCCCGACGTTCATAATCCTCTGTCTTTGAGGAGAGTGCATAATGAAGCGCAACAGAATTCTTCTCTGGCTCAGGGTTTGCAGTCTGGCTTGGCTGATTGAGGCTGCGGGACTGATGGTCGCCACAGCCTTTGCGGCCGATACCTGCGAGGTGACTGTTGAGCGCGGCGTCGAGGCAAGAATGCGCGATGGCGTCGTCCTGCGCGCCGATATTTACCGGCCCAAGGCGGAGGGCAAGTTTCCGGTGCTTCTCCAGCGCACACCTTACGACAAGCGAGGCGGCGTGGACCTCGGCCTCCGAGCCGCCGCCCGCGGCTATGTCGTCATCATCCAGGACGTCCGCGGCCGTTACACCTCCGACGGCGAGTGGTACACCTTCAAGCATGAGTCCGAGGACGGCTACGACACGGTGGAATGGGCCGCGGCGCTGCCGTATTCCGACGGCAAAGTCGGCATGTTCGGCGGGTCTTACGTCGGCGCCACGCAGATGCTCACCGCCATCGCCCAGCCACCGCACCTGGCGGGCATTTTCCCGGTGGTCACGGCTTCGAATTATCACGACGGGTGGACCTACCAGGGCGGCGCCTTCGAGCAATGGTTTAACGAGTCGTGGACCTCGGGCCTCGCCCAGGACACGCTCAATCATCGCGTCCAGAGAAACTCCAATGCCACGATGTGGATGTGGAACCTTCCTCTCGCGAGCTACCCCTACCTCAATCTGGGGACCACCGAGGGGTTAGCGCTTTACTTCCTCGACTGGCTCGCGCATCCAAGCTATGACGACTACTGGAAGCGGTGGTCCATTGAGGACAACCACGCCAAAATCCTCGTGCCCGCTTACCACGTGGGCGGCTGGTACGACATCTTCATGGGCGGAACGCTCCGCAACTACCTGGGCATCAAAGCCCGCGGCGGGAGCGACGCAGCCCGGCGCGGCCAGCGATTGACGATCGGCCCGTGGTACCACGGCCCCTTCAACGGAAAGTCCGGCGAGCTTGATTTTGGACCGGACGCCAAGGGCGACACCGACGAGTTGATGCTCCGCTGGTACGACAATCTCCTGCGGGGAATCTCCAACGGCATCGACCAGGAGAAACCCGTAAAGATTTTCGTGATGGGCAAGAACCTTTGGCGGGAGGAAGACGATTGGCCGCTGGCCCGCGCTCGCAGCACGCGCTTCTACCTCCACTCCGGCGGCAAGGCAACCACCCTGAGCGGCGACGGCGCCCTCACCACGGTCTCCCCGGGTAGCGAGTCGCCCGATAAGTACGTTTACGATCCGACGGACCCCGTGCCCACGCGCGGCGGCGGCCTCTGCTGCGACAACGAGCACCAAGCTTCCGGCGCCTTTGACCAGCGGCCGGTTGAGGGGCGCAGCGACGTCCTGGTCTTCACCACTCCTGCCTTCAAAGAAGACTTCGAGGTGACCGGCCCCATCAGCCTGGAAATTTACGCCAGCTCTTCCGCCGTGGACACTGACTTCACGGCGAAGCTGGTGGATGTCTGGCCGAATGGTTATGCTCAGAACTTGACGGACGGGATCCTCCGGGCGCGTTATCGCAACTCACAGGAAAAGCCCGAATTCCTGAACCCCGGCGAACCCTACAAGTTCAGCATCGACCTGTGGGCTACTTCCAACGTCTTCCGGACGGGGCATAAGCTGCGCCTGGAAGTTTCCAGCAGCAATTTCCCGCGCTTCGACCGCAACTTGAACGCGGGAGAGAGCGCGGCCCAGTCGTCACGCACGGTGAAAGCCACCAACGCCATCTATCACGACCGCGAGCACCCGTCGGCGCTCATCTTGCCCGTGGTGCCGCAGTAGAAAGAAGTCTGAAGGCTGAAGTGTGAAGTATGAAGTGCCCGCTCTTATAACTTCATCCTTTACACTTCATACTTTGTGCGTTTCCGGAGCAACCGCGTGTCATCCACCATCCTGGCCATTGCGGCCCACCCTGGTGACGCAGTTTTCACCATGGGCGCCACCGTCGCCCAGCACATTCACAACGGCGGCAATGGGGTGTTCCTGAGCCTTTCGCTTGGCGAGCGCGGCTGCCTCAGTGGGTTTCAATACACCGTGGCGCTCATGTCCTCGCCGGAGCAGCAGGTGCGCTCGGGGTAGAAACCTGTAGGGGCAATCCCGCCCTGCGGGACCACTGTGCCCCTGCGCCATTCACCGTCCTGTCCCTACCAGCGCCCCAATCACCGGCGCCTGGAGCGCCAGCACCTCCTGGATCTGCTTGTCCCACACCGGCCATTCATGCTTGCCGGAAACCTCGCGGTACTCATAGGTGACCTTCAAATCCGCCAGGAGCCGGACAAACTCCCGGTTCTCTTCCAGCAGGAAATCCGACGACCCAATGGCAAGGTAGAGCTGGGGGCGCTGATCCGCGGGCAGTTTCGTGATGAGCTCAAAGGGATCGTTCTCCGCGCGTCCGGGATTATCTTTAGGCCCATAGACCTCATCAATCAGCTTCTTAAAATCCAGATCCTCGAGGCCGTAGTGGTCCCTCCAGCGGGCGGCGGCGGTTGCTCCGCTCAAGCTCGCGACGGCGGAAAACATCTGGGGATATTTCAGTCCCAGCTTCAAGGCGCCGTAGCCTCCCATGGAGAGTCCGGCAATGGCGCGCCCCCGGCGTGAGGCCACTGTGCGGTAGTGGCCATCCACATACGGGATCAAATCCAGGATGAGAAAGTCTTCCCATGCCAGCTTCGAATCGGCATAGCTGTTCGTGTAGAAACCGTTGTCGCCTTCCGGTGTGACAATGATTTCCTCGTACTTCCGGGCGTATTGCGTGAGGTTGGTGTAACTGACCCACGCCGGGTAGTGGTCCGTGTAGCCGTGCAGCAAGTAAAGCACCGGATAGCGCCGCGTGGAGGCGGCATAATCCCGCGGAAGGATAAGGTTGAAACCCACCGTCATCCCGGGCAGGTGAGAGGGATTGAGTTCGACCGTCTCGTAGTCCTTGGCCAGCGCAAGCGTCCCAAGGCCGAGCGCCGTGGCCAGCAATGCGAGGCGAGCTGATTTCGTTTTCATTCTCAACCTTTCAACAGATGACTTCCGGGTCGGATTGTAGCCGAGACTTTGCAAGTCCCGCAACAGCTTGCCGCAGACGGCAATCACGACCACTTCTGATTCCTGGTTGATATCGTGCCTTGTAGCAACCCCCACGATCAGGAGAATGACCTAACAGGTTCACTCCATCGCACGCCGGGCCTCCCCGCTTGACTCCCGTTTGCTCTCCTGCCCATAATCTTTCGCGCCTTCAGCAACGCCGAACATAATCCGGGAAGGAGGGACTGACCATGCAGGCTTACTACGACGCAGATGCAAGCCTCGATGTCCTTCGCGACAAGACCCTTGGCATCATCGGTTACGGAAACCAGGGGCGCGCGCAAGCGCTCAACCTGCGCGATTCCGGACTCGAGGTGATCGTCGGCAGCCGGCGCGACGAAAGCGCTCGCCAGGCGGAGGCGGATGGCTTTGCGGTGCTCTCCATCGCGGAGGCCGCCGAGCGGGCCGATATCCTCGCCCTGCTCATACCCGATGAAGTGCAGCGCCAGGTTTACGACGAAACCCTGAGCAAGAAGCTGCGGCCGGGCCAGACTCTGGACTTTGCCCACGGCTACAACCTCCATTACGGGTTGATCGCTCCGCCTCGCGATGTGGATGTCATCATGGTGGCCCCGCGCATGATCGGCACCATGGTGCGCGAATCGTACACGCGCGGGGGTGGCTCGCCCGCCTTTGTGGCCGTGGCGCAGGACGCTTCCGGCCACGCTCTCGCCACGGCGCTCGCCTGGGCCCGCGGCATCGGCGCCACGCGCCCCGGAGTGCTCAAGACCACGTTTTCCCAGGAAACGGAGCTCGACCTTTTCCAGGAGCAGGGACTCTGGCCTCTGCTCACCCGCACGATGATCATGGCTTACGAATTCCTGGTCGAAAACGGTTTCCCGGCGGAAATGGTGACGCTCGAAATGTATGGCTCCGGAGAAGCGGCGGAGATTTTCCGCGAGATGGGGCGCGTCGGCTTCTTCAAGCAGATGAGGCTTCATTCCCAAACCAGCCAGTACGGCACGCTCTCCCGCAGCCGCGATATCCCCTTTGCTTCAGACATGCGCGCCTTCCTGCAACGCGCCCTGACGAGAATCCGTGACGGGAGCTTTAACAAGGAATGGCTCAAGGAGCAAGCCGCGGGCTACCCCGTTTTCAACGAACTGCGCGCCCAGGCGGAGTCGCACCCAATGAACCGGGCCGAGGAGCAGATGCGGCAGCTTCTGAAGTGTAAACCGGAGTAGAATCCTGCCTTCGCGTTATTGGGACTTCAGTTGTCATGGTGCGGCTTATTCCAGGAGGGGGTTATGCCGGACGTTTATTGCAACTATGTAGCGGGCCAGTGGGTGGAGTGCGGTTCGAAGAAGACTTTTGCAGACGTCAACCCGGCCAATACTGACGAAACCGTGGGGCTCTTTCAAGCTTCGGGCCCGGAGGATGTCCAGGGAGCGTGCGAGTCGGCGGCGAAGGCCCAGCCGGCCTGGGCGGCCCTGCCAGCGCCCCGCCGAGGCGAATACCTCTTCAAGGCCGCGGAACTCCTGGAAAGCCGCTGGGCGAAAATCTCCGAGGAGATGACGCGTGAGGAGGGCAAGACGCTGCCCGAATCCAAAGGAGAAGTGAAGCGGGCCATCAACATCTTCCGCTATTTCGGCGGTGAAGGCGCGCGTTCGTTCAGCTACCAGATTCCTTCCGAGCGCGAGAACGTCTTTTGCTACACGCTGCGGAAGCCGCTGGGCGTGGTGGGATTGATCACACCCTGGAATTTCCCCAGCGCCATTCCCGCCTGGAAGCTGGCTCCGGCGCTGGTGGCGGGCAACACGGCGGTGATCAAGCCCGCGTCCCTGGCCCCGCTCAGCGCCTTGCGCCTCGTGGAGGCGCTCCACGAGGCAGGCATCCCCGCGGGGGCCGTGAATTACCTGACGGGCTCCGGCGGCGCAGTCGGCAACGCCCTGGTGGAACATCCCTCCGTCCGCGCGGTGTCGTTTACCGGTTCGTGTGAAGTCGGCAACTCGCTCTACGAAAAAGTGGCTCGCCGGAGGATTCGAGTCCAACTGGAAATGGGCGGCAAGAACCCCACGATTGTTTTGAAGGACGCCGACCTGGATTACGCCGCGGACGTGCTGGTGAATGGGGCGTTCTTCTCGACGGGGCAGAAATGCACGGCGTGCAGCCGCGCCATCATCGAGAAAGACATCCACGAGCCGTTGGTCGAGAAGCTGGTGGCCAAGACCCGCAAGCTCCAAGTCGGCAACGGGCTCGAGCCGGGCATCGACATCGGCCCCGCTGTTGACGCCAGCCAGCTCGACACCGATTTGAAATACATCGAGATCGCTAAGAAAGAGGGCGCCAAGCTGCTCTGCGGAGGGAAGCGTTTGACCGGTGGCCTCTACGACCGAGGCTATTTCATCGAGCCGACCATCTTTGCGGGCGTGACGCCGGAGATGCGCATCGCCCAGGAGGAAGTGTTCGGACCCGTCCTGGCGCTGATGCTGGCCAGCGACTTTGACGATGCCATGCGCCTGGCCAACAGCGCGCGCTTCGGCCTTTCTGCCTCCATCGTTTCGCGTGACCTCGCGCGCGTCCACCAGTTCATCAATCGGATTGAAGCCGGGCTGATCACGGTGAATCTGCCCACGGCGGGCGTGGAATACCAATTGCCTTTCGGCGGCACCAAGGAATCCAGCTTCGGCATGCGCGAGCAGGGACCGCAGGCGCTCGATTTCTACACGGAGACGCGCACGGTTTATATGAAGTACACGCAGTAGGGGAGCCCGCCAAGGCGGACTCCCGCTCGCCGCGGCGAGAAAAAGCAGGAGGGCCATAAAGGTCCTCCCCTACCACGACAATTGGAGCCATCCATGAAAAAGACCCAACAGTTTCTTGCCAAACTCCAGCTTCCCAGCGAGGACAACCACGCGCTCAAGCCCAGCAACAAACGCTTCCCCGATGGTGGGCACTATCGTTTTGAAATTCCCAGTGTGGAGGGCCCGCAGGTTTTCCGCGAGGTGCTTGACGCGGCGGAGGAATATCAAGTCCCCCTGCATCGCGTGAGCCAAGGGAGCGGCATCCTGCTGCTCGGCAAGAAGCAGGTGCTGGAGATGGCGCGCATCGGCGCGGAGCAGCGCATCGAAGTCTGCCTTTTCGTCGGGCCGCGCGCCTCGTTTGAAACCGGCGGGCAGGCGGCCTCCACCGCCGGCAAGGTGATCGGGCTGCAACACCGCGGCGCCGACCAACTGGTCTATGCCATCGAGGACGTGCGGCGGGCGTGCGACTGGGGCATCCGCAGCGTGCTTCCCGCCGACCTCGGCCTCATCTGGGTCCTCAACCAGATGAAGAAGAAGGGCGAACTCCCCCGAAATCTCGTCATCAAGAGTTCGGTGACGCTCCCCGCCGCCAACCCCGCCACCGCGAAGATCTTTGAGAACGCGGGCGTCTCCACGCTGAATATCCCCACCGACTTGAGCCCGGCGCAGATTGGAGCGATCCGACAGGCAGTGGACATTCCTATCGATTTGTACATCGAGGCGCCCGATAACTTCGGCGGGTTCGTCCGGTACTACGAAATGCCCCAGATCGTGCGGGTGGCTGCGCCCGTCTACTTCAAGTTTGGTCTGCGTAACGCCCCGGATATCTATCCTTCCGGGAGGCACATTCAGGACTTGGCAGTAAACATGGGTCGCGAGCGCGTGCACCGCGCCCGCATCGCTCTGGACTTGCTCGAAGAGTACGCGCCCCAGGCCAAGATGTCGCCGCTGGGCAGCAAGGACCTGGGGATTCCGGAGGTCTGAGGCTAGCTGCGGGGCGCGGTTGCCGTTCGGAGTTAGACGCGTGGGGAGCGCAACTCCCGCTCTCTGGAGTTGCGGCTCTTCAACATGTTTCATGAACATCTTGAAAAGCCGCAGGTCCGCGCCTATGAGTGTGCCTGCCACGCGCCGAGGTCACTGACGCGGCGAAACTTCTCCGGCACACCCATGTGGCGGTAGAGATCCTCAGCCCACTGGTAACTCGAGGGGCACTCGCCGACGATGACCAGCTCCGCAGGAAACAACAGGCCAGCCACCTGGGGCAGGTCGGTGATCCGCAGGCAGTTGAGCATCTCAATTGCCGGCCCGCGGCCGTCGCGCTGGCTGGGAGCGTTCTGGGTGGCGGGCGGGTTCTCCAGGAAGAGCGCGCTCACTCCGCCGTCGAACAGCGCCGCGTACAGGGCCACGGCTGCCATCTCACCGCGTGCCGCCAGCGCCACCGGCCTGCCGCTTACCTGAGGAAGAGCCCGCACCGCCTCGAGCGCGCGCAGGGCGTCGTAAACCCGCATGCTGGCGAGAGTCCTGCCGGCCCATGCCGCAGCGCGGCGCAGGTGCCATTGCAGCTCTTCTCCCCAGGCCGTCTCTCCTGTTCCCCTCGGCTGCACTATCGCCTTAGCCCAGGGTACTTCCAGGCGTCCCAGGAATTCTTCGCTTGCTCCGCCGGCGCCGCCACGCTTCTCGCCGGGTGACCGTAGCACGATTACCGCAGGCGCCGGAAGGGCCAGGGAACCCGCCACACTCAGTCTCCCGCGCAATCGCCAGCCGCCATCCGAGTCAAAAACGAAACGGCAGCTGGCGGCGTTGCTCTCGAGGAACTCAGACTCAACCGCCAGGTCGAGCGGCGGCGGGGTGGCTGGAAACGCGCCGAAGGTTTTCCTGCGCAGCGCGGCGACCACGCGCCTGCGGGTTTCATCCAGCTCCTGCTGACTCTTGAGCGCGGGCGGCTGCGGCACGCGGATAAAGTCCTCATGGATCGTGAGCACACGATCCTCGGGGGGCGCGCCGCTCACGAACACGCGCAGCGTCTCTTCCGACTCCTGCTTGGCCGGGGAATCATCGAGGTCGCCGACGCGTTCGGGCGGCACTTCCTTGCCCTGCAGGTGCCGCAAGAACCAGGAGAAGATGGCGGTGCGAGAGACTGGGTGGTAGCCGTGTCCGCCCGGCGTCTCCACGAGATGCAGGTTCTGGGGCTTTCGCAGTTTCTGGTAGAGCGCCTGAAGCTGCGCGTGGACTTTACGGATGCCCGCGATCGTGAAGATGTCGTCGTGATTCGCCGAGGCAATCAGCAGGGGGCGGGGCGCGATGAGCGCGCCCACGTCGGCCAGGTCCCAGCGGTAAGTATTAATCCACCACATGCAATCGCAATGGCCGTCCACGGTGAGGTCGTCGAGGTGCGAGGCGAGGGTGGCCGTACCACACACCGGAGCGGCGGCAGCGATGCGCGCGTCGCCCGCCGCCACCCACCAACTGGTTGCGCCCCCACCGGAAATGCCGGTCACACCCAGGCGAGTGGCGTCCACCTCCGGCCGGGCGGCGAGCAGGTCCAGCCCGCGAATCCCGTTGAGCAATTCAATGCCGGCCGGCGTGTAGCCGCGGCTGTACCAGTGGAACCACCCTTCGTAATAACAGCCGTGATGATAACCCCGCGCTTCGCCCAACTGGATCGTTTCGACGATCAAGCAAACAAACCCCAGCTCCGCGAACCGGCGCGGGTGGGGCTGGTAATGTACCTTTTGCTTTTCCGAGTGGCCGCACACATACAGCACCGCCGGAACGCGAGACGTCAGGTTGTTGGGGATGTAAAGGTTCGCCGTGACATAGAGTTTGGGCAGACTCTCGTAATACAACTTCTCGATGCGGTACAGCGGCCGCTCGACGACTCCGGTGACTTTCACATTGAGCGGCGTGCGCTGGTGGGGCGCGGGCAACTCCTCGAGCCCCATCATTTCCAGAAACTGCCCTCGCCGCTCGGCAGCCAGGCGGCCGTGCGCCGCGGCGTCCTGGTAGTCCGCAAGCGCCCGCTGGGTAATCTTCCCCGCTTCTTGCGAGAAATACTCGCAGATGCTGGGACTGAAGGCCCGCACCCCGGGCGTGGGGTCTGGCGAAGCAGGGAGCAAAGCTGAGTCGTGAGCAGGCGCCGGATGCAAGGGCCCTACCAACCCAGCTCCCGCAGTCACCACACCCGCTTTCAGAAACTCGCGTCGTCGTAGGGACATGCCAGACCTCCACGATTGAGGACTAAACAGGATGGCAACCAATGTTGAGCTGTCAGCAATCAGCTACCAGCGAAACCACCTCTTTTGGTCTACCAGAAGACACTCTGTAGTATCAGGAAGAGCGCAAAGGAAACAACCGCCCAGAAGATGGGGCGTTTCCAGAGCGGCAGGTGTCCTTCGCTGGGTAACTGCGTGCAGCCGTAAACGAGGCCCGTCAACTCTTCGACGGGCTTAGGCCGGGTGAAGGTGCTGACGGCTACGGTCACGAGGATGCAAATCAAGCCCGCCCAAAGGATGCGGTACATGTTTTCGGCCATATCCTTGGCGTGGCTGGAAAGGGCGATGTAAGCGAGCAGGTTATGGTCCGCTTTCACCAGCGCCCACATGCCAATGGAGGAGAGCGTGCCGACCAGCAGCCCCCAAAAACCTCCCGCGGGCGTCACGCGCTTCCAAAGCATGCCGAGGAAGACGGTCCCAAACAGCGGCGCGATGAAGAAACTGAAGAGCGCCTGGACGTAGTCCATGATGCTCTTGAACTCCATTACCAGGTAGGCGGTTCCGATGCTCCCCAGCACGCCCAAGATCGTGCACCAGCGCCCCATCCGGAGGTAATGCGCATCCGGGGCGCCCTTGCGAATCAGCGCCCGATACAGGTCATAGGTCCAGACGGTGGCGAAGGCACTGACGTCGCCGGCCATGCCGGACATGAACCCGGCAATGAGTGCGGTGATGCCCAGGCCCAGCAAGCCCGGGCCACAGTAGCGCGCCAGCATCAGTGGTAAGACCTCGTTGTAGCTATGTTGGCCGGGCCCCACCGCGCTTTCCGGCACCAGATGGAAAGGTAGCACCGCCAGCCCCAGCAGCCCCGGCAGGATCACGATGAAAGGTACCGCCATCTTGAAGTAAGAGCCGATGATGGGGGCGAGCCTGGCAGCTCGGATGTCTTTGGCGGCCAGCACCCGCTGCACCACCAGAAAATCCGTGGTCCAGTAGCCAAACGAGCCGATGAACCCGAGGCCGAACACAATGCCCGTCCAATGAATGCCCATGGGATTGTCTGTAAAGCTGCCCATGGTGCGCCAGAGGTGGGTGTAATCCTGTTGCGGAAAGTTCTGTTGGATGCGCGCCACCAGGCGGGACCAGCCGCCGGCCTCGATCAGCCCCAGAATGGGGATGAGCAGCGCCCCCAGCCAGATGAGGAAGAATTGCAGAACCTCGTTGAAGATGGCGGAGAACAATCCTCCCAGGGCCACGTAAATCCCCACCGTCAGCGCCGACACCCAGATGCTGAAGTGGATGTTCCAGCCCAGCACCACCTTCATCACCAGCGCCATGGCGTACATGCTGACGCCCGACATCAGCAGGGTCATCACCGCGAACGAGGCCGCGCTCAGCGCGCGGGCAGGTTCGCCATAACGCAGCTTCAGGTAGCCCGGCACGGAGTGGGTCCGGGAAATGTAATAGAAGGGCATCATGACGATGCCCAGGAAGAGCATCGCGGGAACGGCGCCAATCCAGTACCAGTGCGCGGCCAGGATGCCGTATTGGTAGGCGGAGGCCGCCCAGCCCATCAACTCGAGGGCGCCGAGGTTGGCGGAAATGAAACTCAAGCCCGCCACCCACGCCGTCATTTCGCGACCGGCGAGGAAGAAGTCCTCGCCCCGGCGGGTATAGCGCTTCAGGTAAAACCCTATGCCTAAGACCATCGCAAAGTAGATGACAATGATGGCGAGATCCACCCGGCGGAGGGAAATGATTCCTTGCGCGGCAGCCAGGGGGGCCATGAAGAGCAAGGCAGGGAGAAGGAAAGGGGAGGTCATCGCCAGTCCTCAGTTTGCCGAAGGGGCGGGCGGCAGAAGGTGCCCGGCGGCCGCGACTCGCAAACCTTCAAGGTCTTGTTCTCCTGGCCGCAGTTCCCGGAAAGAAGCGGCAAAAGTGTGAGGATGGGGGCCAGCCGTAGTCAGAGAAAACCGGGCTGCCCGCTTCGACGCGCCCTTAAATCCTCCGGGGCCAAAACGTGTAAGTGTAGATCCCGCCAATAACCGCGAGCAGTGCGCCCCACCAGATCGCCGGATGCAGGTTCGCAAGCACGGTCGATGAGGGGCGGGAAAGTTCGTAAATGCCGCTGGCGAAAATGAGCACGCCGTAAATCAGCAGAATCACGCCCACAAAGAACCAGACCGGAACAATGTGATGATCTTCAGCCATGAATTCGACTCCTGGGCAAATGGTGCGCTGTAGAAGCGGCTTTAGGCCGTCCCGCAGAGCGGGACGGGATGAACCCGCCTCGACTGGAAGATGCAACGCAGGACGGCAATCGGCTGTCAGCAATCAGCTTTCAGCGAGCCGCAGTTCTGCGCTCTACCCGAAGGGGCGGCCTCCCTGACTCCGCCGGGGCTGGCCGGCTGCCCGCAGGGGGGCCGAGCCCTCCCCTACCAGAAGACCCATTGCAGAACCAGGAACAAAGCCGCAGAAATCGCGGCCCAGAAAATTGGCCGCTTCCAAAGCGGCAGATGCCCCTCGCTGGGCAACTCGGTGCAGCCGTACACCAGCCCGGTCAACTCTTCCAAGGGTTTGGGACGAGTCAACAAGCTGACGACCACCGTGACCGTGACGCAAATCAACCACGACCACAGCGCGCGGTACATGTTCTCCGCCATATCCTTGGCGTGGGGGGAAAGAGCAATATAGGCAAGCATACTGTGATCTGCCCTCACCAGTGCCCACATGCTGATGGAAGAAACGGTTCCCGCCAGCAAGCCCCAAAAACCACCAGCGGGCGTTGCCCGCTTCCACAACATGCCGAGGAGCACCGTCCCGAACAGCGGCGCGACAAAGAAGCTGAAGAGCGCCTGGACGTAGTCCATGATGCTCTTGAATTCCATCACCAGGTAGGCGGTTCCGATGCTGACCAGCACTCCCAGGATGATGCACCAGCGCCCCATCTTGACGTAGTGGGCGTCCGAAGCGTCTTTGCGAATGAACGACCGGTAGAGATCGTAAGTCCACACCGTGGCGAAGGCGCTAACGTTACCCGCCATGCCGGACATGAACCCGGCGATGAGCGCCGTGATCCCCAGCCCCAGCAAGCCCGGGCCGCAGTAGCGCGCCAGCATGAGCGGCAAGACCTCGTTGTAGCTATGTTGCCCCGGACCGACGGCGCTTTCCGGAACGAGAGTGAAAGGCAGCACCGCCAACCCCAGGAGACCCGGCAAAATCACGATGAACGGCACGGCCATCTTGAAGTAAGAGCCGATGATGGGCGCCAGTTTGGCGGCGCGGATATCCTTGGCGGCGATCACGCGCTGTACCACCAGGAAATCCGTCGTCCAGTAGCCAAAGGAAATCACCCAGCCGAGTCCGAAGACGATTCCCGTCCAGTGAATACCCATAGGGTTATCGGCAAAACTGGTCATGGGGCCCCAAAGATGCGTGTAGTCTCCCTGCGGGAAGTTCTGGTGAATACGGGCCACAAGGCCGGACCAGCCGCCCGTCTCAATCAGGCCAAGAATGGGAATCAACAAGGCCCCAAGCCAAATGAGGAAAAATTGCAGAACCTCATTGAAGATGGCGGAAAACAAGCCGCCCAGGGCCACGTAAATTGCTACGGTGAGCGACGAGACCCAGATGCTGAAGTGGATGTTCCAGCCCAGCACCACCTTCATCACCAATGCCATCGCGTACATGTCGATACCGGCCATCAAGACGGTCATGAAGGCGAACAGAACCCCGCTGAGCGCGCGCGCCGGTTCACCGTAGCGGAGCCGCAGATAGCCGGGGACGGAGTGGGTCTTGGAGATGTAGTAGAAGGGCATCATGACGATGCCGAGGAAGAGCATGGCGGGAATCGCTCCCACCCAGTACCAATGCGTGGCCAGGATGCCATACTGGTAGGTTGCCGCCGCCCACCCCATCAGTTCCAATGCGCCGAGGTTGGCGGAAACGAAACTGAGCCCTGCCACCCAGGCCGTCATCTCGCGGCCCGCCAGGAAAAAGTCCTCGCCCCTTTTGGTATAGCGCTTCAGATAGAAGCCGATGCCGAGGACCATTGCGAAATAGATGATGATAATGGCGAGGTCCACCGGGCGGAGTAAGATGATTCGCCGGGTGGCCGCCAAAGGATCAGGTGTCACGAAGAAGGCGAGAAATCCCAGAGGGAATGACACAGATAAGCTCATGGCGCGTCCTCAGGCTTCTGGAAGTAGCGCTCAAGATTTTTTCTCCTGGCCGTAAGTCGTGTGGTAGCGCCCCCACCACTTCTGCACTTCCTCGGGCGGCAGAGGCTCCGGCTTCCCAAGAAGTAAGGCCAGGTGGACGGTCTTGGCAACGTCCTCCAGCATCACCGCGGCTTTGAGCGCCGCGCGCGGGGTCGCTCCAAAGGCGAACGCGCCGTGCTGGGCCAGAAGCACCGCCGGAGCCCTGCCCACATACTGCACGATGGCTTTGCCGATATGGTCAGCTTGGTTGTCCACGTAAGGGATGCAGGGGATCTCTTCGCCGAACTCATCGGCAATCGCCGTTAGATAAACCGGGATGGACCGCCCGAGCAGAGCGAAGCTGGTGGCGTAGTTGGAATGCGTGTGAATCACGCCGCCAACTTCGGGCCGGTGCTTGTAAATGTAGAGGTGGTCGGGCAGGTCCACCGACGGCTTCCACTTCCCTTTCACCTTGCGGCCTTCGAGGTCGGTCACCACCATGTCCGCCGGCCGCATCTTGTCGTAGTCCATGCCACTCGGCTTGATGACCACCAGGCCCCGCGTGCGGTCGATGCCGCTGGCGTTGCCGCTGTGCATGCTGACCAGGCCGGCGCGGAAGATGCCCAGGTTGGCTTCCCAAACTTCGCGCCGGAGTTGTTCGAAGGTAGACATGGCAGTAGAGACGGCCCGCCGGGCCGCCTCAGATGCCCCGAGGGGCGTCTCTACATCGCTGCCTGCTCGCGTTTCAGGGCCTTCAGGCGCTTCATCACGTCATTCGCGCCACGGCCGAAATAATCGTGCAGGGTCTGGTATTCCTTGAAAAGCCGGTTGTAGATCTTATGGTGCTCGGCTCTCGGCCGGTAGGTCAGTTTCTGCGTGTGGGCCATGTGTTTGGCGGCTTCGAAGATGGAGTCATACCCGCCGCCCGCGCTTCCCGCGGCCACCGCGCCGTGCATGGCTGAACCCAGGGCCGAGCAGGTCTGGAGCTGTTTCGCCAGCTTGATTTCTCGTCCCGTGACATCGGCATAAATCTGCATCAAGAGCTTGTTCTTTTCCGGAAGGCCCCCACAGGCGACCAGGTCCTTCACCGCGATGCCCTTGGACTCAAAGGCCTCGATGATTTGCCGCGTGCCAAAAGCCGTCGCTTCAATCAACGCCCGGTAGATTTCTTCTGCGCGCGTGGCCAGGGTCATCCCCAGCAGCACTCCCGTCAGGTCAACGTCCACCAGGACCGACCGGTTGCCGTTCCACCAATCCAGGGCCAGGAGCCCCGACTCGCCTGGCTGGAGGGCGGCAGCGCGCTTCTCGAGCGTGGCGAGGTAAGGGATTTTCAGCTTGCGCGCTTCCCGGTGGACGTACTCCGGCACGCCGTGCTCGAAAAACCAGGCGAAGATATCGCCCACCGCCGACTGCCCCGCTTCGTAACCCCAGAGGCCGGGAATAATGCCATCCTCCACCGTCCCGCACATCCCCTCCACCATCTGCCTGTCTGTTCCAAGCAGCATGTGGCAGATGGAAGTACCCATGATCATCACGAGCGAGCCGGGCGAGGTAACCGTGCAGGCGGGCACGGCGACGTGCGCATCCACATTCCCGATGGAAACCGGCATTCCTGCCGCCAGTCCCGTCTTCCCCGCCCAATAAGGCGTCAGCCCGCCGGCCCGCGCGCCCAGCGGGTAATGAGTCTCCGCGAGCTTCTCTTCCACCACGTTTTCCATCCGCGGGTCCAAGGCGCGGAAGAAGTCCCGCGAGGGAAACCCCTGGCCTTTCACCCACATGGCCTTATAGCCCGCGGTACAAGTGTTGCGCTTCTCTTCGCCGGTGAGTTGCCACACAATCCAGTCGGCAGCTTCAATGAACCTGTCGGTGGCGTCGTAGATTTCCGGCGCCTCATCGAGTACCTGTAAGAGCTTGGAGAAGAACCACTCGGAAGAGTACTTGCCGCCATAAATGCGGATGAATTCTTCCTTTCGCTCGCGCCCGATTTCGTTGATGCGGTTCGCTTCCGGTTGCGCGGCGTGGTGCTTCCAGAGCTTGACCCAGGCATGCGGGCTCCTGCGGTACTCCGGCAGGAAACAGAGCGGCGTGCCGTCGCGCTTTGTAGGCAGGGGGCTCGAGGCGGTGAAGTCAGTCCCGATCCCCACAACATCCTCGGCCCTCACCCCGGCGGCCTTGAGCGCCTTGGGAACTCCCTTCTCTACCGCGATGAGGTAGTCACCAGGGTTTTGCAGGGCCCAGTCCGCCTCCAGCTTCGGCCCGCCGGGCAGCTTCTCGTCAATCACCCCGTCGGGATAGGGGACAACCGTGGCGCCAATCTCTTCTCCGTCTCGGACGCGAATCACCACCACGCGGCCGGATTCCGTACCGAAATCAATTCCCAGTGCAAATTTATCTTTGGCCATAGGAGTCTCGCTTGAGAATTTTCCAGCGTCGCAGCCCTCGGCTCCAGTGCAAAGCCGAAAACATACGGAGATTACCAGGGATTGCGTCGGTAGCGCCCAAAAATTCTCTGCGCGAACCGGCCATGAGCGCTTCCCGGCGCAAACCCGGCAGAAGTGTAAGCGCTTACCGTAAGGGAATCATTCCCCGCTGTCAAGCACCTCCTGCGCCCTCACCCTCCCCTCAGGGCAGAATTCCGCTCAGCATTCCCCACCTTTGTTATAATCCGCGCGACATCTGCATTGACACGAGGAGGAATAATATGTCCGATACGGAAATGACCCGACGCCAGTTCATGGAGCGATCCCTCACGGGCGCTGCGGCAGCGAGTATGGCGTGGGCGCCGAACCCACTCAACCTAGCGGCTTCGCCGAACCAGCAAGTCACGGTGGGGATCATCGGCGCAGGCATTCGCGGCCTGGAATTAATGCAGGCCGTGCTTACAGTGGGAGGCAAGGCTGCGGTGGTCTGCGACCTCTACGACGGCCACTTCAGGCGCGCGCAAGAGATCCAGCCTAACACCCCGACCACGCGCGACTATCGAGAAGTGATCGGTCGCCCGGACCTCGACGCGGTGGCCATCGCCACCTCCGACCACTGGCACGCCCCCATCGCCATCGCCGCCATGAAGGCAGGGAAAGACGTTTACTGCGAGAAGCCGATGACGCACAAGATTCCCGAGGCTCTGGAGATGGTCAGGGTGTCCAAGCAGACGGGCCGGATCGTTCAGGTGGGCAGCCAGACCTTGAGCATGACCTCTACGCAAAAGGCCAAAGAATGGGTTCAGGGTGGCGCCATCGGGACCGTTTTCATGGTGCAGTGCACCATCAATCGCTCCAGCGCCATCGGCGCCTGGCGCTATCCGGTTCCGCCCGACGCCTCCCCGCAGACGGTGGACTGGGAGCGATACCTGGGCAATGCTCCCAAGCGTCCGTTCGATGCCGCGCGATTCTTCCAGTTCCGCAACTGGTGGGATTACGGAACGGGCATTGTCGGCGATGAGTATATCCATCTGCTCTCGCGCGTCCATCATGTGCTGGACGTGCAGTATCCGCTGAGTGCGGTGGCGAATGGCGGCATCTATAAATGGACGGGAGACCGCGACGTCCCGGACATCCACAACACCCTCTACGACTACGGCAGGTTCCAGACCCTGGTGAGCGCCAACCTGGTCTCGAATTGGGACGGCGGCGAAATCGTGCGCTTCATGGGGGACAAAGGCACCGTCGAGTTGAAGGAGTGGGGCGCCACGCTGGAGCCTTACAATCCCCTCGAGGATTACCTCTATCCTCTCGAAGCCTGGCCCAAGGACCTCAAGGACCAGTTCATCAATGAGCACAAGAATGATCCCTTGGCCGATGTGGGAACTGCCAAGCAACAACCGCAACGCCAGAGAGAGACCATGACGCAGCAGGCCGAGGGTACCGAAGACCACTTCCGCAACCTCTTCGAGTGCATCAAGACCCGGAAGCAGCCCGTCGAGAACGTGGAGTTCGGCTGCGGGACCGCCGTGGCCTGCCACATGGCCAACATTTCGTACCGAGAGAAGAAACGGGTTTTCTGGGACGCGGAAAAATCA
>Ga0315282_10006503_pt1 | contig 19539 bp, 15 predicted proteins | sample YL17G07_20_MG_FD_203693 | JGI IMG/M metagenome (GOLD analysis project Ga0315282, IMG submission 203693) | Sediment microbial communities from Yellowstone Lake, YNP, Wyoming, USA - YL17G07_20 | ecosystem: Environmental > Aquatic > Freshwater > Lake > Sediment | place: USA: Wyoming | collected... | reverse complement strand
TCTGTGAACCCTATGATAAGGATGTTACCTAAATTCATGCCAAGGTAGTATTTTCCCCAACCCAACCGTCGAACGCACTCGCCGCCCTTTTTCCCTTTTCCAACCCTCTGCAGTGTCTGAATTGCAACATTTTCAAGTTTTGGCTTGACAAAAGAATGTCGATCATGTATTAAAATGAGAATCACTTTGAGAATTTTTTCTCAACATTCTGTAACCCTTTATAATCTTTATAAAAAACGCCTTTACAAAAATGGTAAATGAGCTGGTTTTTTAGAGCCTAAGGAAGGGCTAAAGGGATTCTCTTGAGGTTCTAAGAGATTCAAGAATAGCAAAGTCCATAATCGACAGAAGGAGGTGAAACATCCCCGCTCCAAACTAACACCTGAGGGTCGGTCCCTCAAAAAGATCGATTTCACTAAATTAAGAGGAGGTCACATTAATGGAGAAAAAGAAAGAAATTTTGTCAATGATGGAGGAAACCAGGGTTTTTCAGCCTTCCGACGAAATCAAGAAAAAGGCCTACATTAAGACGATCGACGAATACAAGGCCATGCACAAGAAGTCCATTGACGATCCGGATGGATTCTGGGGCGAGCAGGCAAAGGAACTTGAATGGTACAAGAAGTGGGACAAGGTCTCGCAATGGGACTTTGGCAAACCTGAATTGAAGTGGTTTATCGGCGGAAAGTTGAATGCCAGTTACAACTGTTTGGACAGACACCTGGCAACCCGAGGCAACAAGGCCGCTTTGATCTGGCAGGGGGAACCTCTGGAAGAAAGCAAAGTCTATACCTATCAGCAGCTCCACTACCATGTCTGCAAATTCGCCAATGTCCTCAAGAAACACGGCGTGAAGAAAGGGGACCGCGTCACCATCTATCTGCCCATGATCCCTGAGCTTCCCATCGCGATACTCGCCTGCGCCAGAATCGGAGCGGTTCATAGCGTCGTGTTCGGAGGCTTTAGCGCTGATGCCCTCAGAGACAGAATCAATGACTGCGGTTCCGAGATCCTAGTGACCTGCGATGGTTACTACCGAAGTGGCAAGACGGTGCAGAGCAAGGGGAGTGCGGATCAAGCCCTGAAAGAGTGTCCTGGGGTCAAGAAGGTATTCGTTGTGAAGCGAATGGGTATGGACATCCCTTTCACGGCAGGAAGAGACTTCTGGTGGCATGAAGAAGTGGCAAAAGAGGATATCAAACCCATCTGCGAACCCGAAAAGATGGATTCGGAAGACCTCCTCTTCATCCTCTACACCAGTGGCAGCACAGGCAAACCCAAGGGTGTCATGCATACAACAGCCGGGTATCTTCTCTATTGCCTGGTCACCCTGAAGTATGTTTTCGACATTAAGGAGGCAGACGTCTGGTTCTGCACGGCAGACATCGGTTGGGTCACTGGACACAGCTACATCGTTTATGGACCCTTGGCCATGGGAGCCACCAGCCTGATGTTCGAGGGTGTCCCCACTTTTCCACATCCAGACCGATTCTGGGAGATTGTGGAGCGATTTAGGGTCAACCAATTCTATACGGCACCGACAGCCATCCGGGCCCTGATGAGAGAAGGCGAGAAATGGACTCAAACCAGAGACCTTTCCAGCTTAAGGATTTTGGGTTCGGTGGGTGAGCCTATCAACCCCGAAGCATGGATTTGGTATCACAAAAACGTCGGTAAAGAAAAACGACCCATCATGGATACGTGGTGGCAGACAGAAACCGGTGGGTTTTTGATTACCCCTGTTCCCGTCGTGCCCCTCAAACCCGGTTCAGCCACACTCGCCTTTCCAGGGGTTCTTCCAAAAGTGGTCAGAGAAAACGGATCGGAGTGCGAAGTAGACGAAGGAGGGTCTCTCCTCATCCAAAGACCGTGGCCTGGCATGTTGCGAGGATTTTGGAACGATCCAGACCGGAAGAGATTCAAGGAAACCTACTTCTCACTCTTCCCAGGCAACTACTTCACGGGTGACGGAGCACGAAAGGACGGGGATGGTTATTACTGGCTCATGGGCCGCATCGACGACGTCATCAATGTCTCCGGCCATCGCATCGGAACAGCTGAGGTGGAGAGTGCCCTTGTGTCTCATGCCTCGGTAGCAGAAGCAGCTGTGATCGGATACCCTCATGACATCAAGGGCCAGGGTATTTATGCTTTTGTGACGGTGAAGACGGGTATCAACAAGAGTGATGCCCTACGCAAGGAGTTGGTCACCCACGTGAGAACGGTCATTGGTCCGATTGCCTCTCCGGACAAACTCCAGTTTGCCGACGGTCTTCCCAAGACCCGGAGTGGTAAGATCATGCGAAGAATCTTGAGGAAGATTGCCGAAAACCGGATCGATGAGTTGGGCGACACCTCCACCCTGGCAGATCCGAGCGTAGTCACCCAGTTGGTCTCTGAAAGGCTGTAGTTTCCCCAACAAGCTTCATGCAGAAAAGCCCACCCTGACTCAAACCAGGGCGGGCTTTTTCTTGGGCTAGCGAAGCTCCCCGCTCACAGGCTGGGGCTTCCGGGAAACGAAGATATCATTATAGGGTCGGCTTTCCTCCCCGCCTACCGCAGGCAGGCAAGGCGGGGCATCCAGCCGACTTGCCCGTGAAAAAGGCCTGTTAGCGGTGTTCCCTCTAGCTACCGCCAGGCGGGGGGAAGCGCAGCAGATGACCGTTTTTCAACAACCTATCAAGTCCTGAACATCATCTTGAGTTCATACACCCCTTCGGAAACCTTTCTTTGAATATCGAAACCCATCTTCTCAAAGAGGTGAAGCATGGGTCGATTCTCCATGAGGACTTCCGCGGTAAAACCAAGCAACCCCTGTCTCTTCCCAAGATAGGTTAGATAGGTGAGGAGTGCCGTCCCGATGCCCTTGTTGTGGTAGTCATCCCTGACTGCGAAAGCCACCTCTGCGGTGTGGTTGTTCTCATGGATGAAGTATTGCGCAATCCCAACAATCTTCTCCTGTTCCTCGTGAGGAATGACGGCCAGAATGATGATCTCCTTCGTATAGTCGATGACCACGAACTGTTGGAGCCGCTCGTGAGGCATGTCTCGCCGAAGAGAGATAAACCGTCGATGCATGCTATCTTCCGAGAGGGAATAAAACAAATCCTTAAGTAAGGGTTCATCACTAATCCTCACAGGCCTCAATCGGATTTCAAGCCCTTGTTCGGTTGTACGCGAGGTCTCCAGCTCCTCAGGGTATTCCCCTCTCTTTCCAGCAATGAAGGCCTGGTCCTTGTAGATGAGATGCTGTTTCTTCGCCTCCTCAATGAGCCAGAGCTTAAATTTGGGATGGGCAATGGCGATCAGTTCCATCGCTCTTTCCCGGATATTTTTCCCGTGAAGGTAAGCAATGCCATATTCGGTGACCACATAATGGACATCGCCCCTATGAAGGGTGACCCCTGCTCCTTCCTTAAGAAAAGGAACGATTCTCGAGATGGTCTCTTTCTCTGCCGTGGATTGCATGGCGAGGATCGTTTTGCCTCCAGGGGCAAGGATCGCACCTCTCATGAAGTCGGCCTGTCCTCCGATGCCGCTGTAGAAAAACTTACCGATCGATTCAGCCGTGGCCTGACCGGTGAGGTCAATCTCGAGGGCGCTGTTGATCGCTGTCATGTTGCTGTGTTGGGCGATGATTAACGGGTTGTTCGTATAGTCAATTGTCCGGAACTCGATGGAAGGATTATCATGGATATATTCGTAGGTTTCTCGTTTTCCCATACAGAAGGAGGCCACCGTCTTCCCCCGATTCAGGGTCTTTTTCGTATTGTTGATCACCTTCTTCTTCATCAACTCGACAATGCCTTCCGTCAGCAATTCTGAATGAACACCCAGGTCCTTTCTCCCCTCCAGGTTAGCCAGAATCGCATTCGGAAGGCTTCCGTAACCGACCTGGATGGTATCTCCATCTTGAACAAGGCGGGCCACATATTTCCCGATGCCTTGAGCAATTTCATCATCAGCTTCGGAGTGGTACTCCAGGATCGGTTCGTCACAGGGATAAATGGAATCGACATCGCTAATGTGGATAAAGCTGTCTCCGTGGACTCGGGGCATCTGGCCGTTCACTTGGGCAATCACCACCTTGGCCACTTCACTCGCGGCCTTCACAATGTCCACGCTGACACCCAGGCTCATGTAACCGTGCTCATCGGGAGGCGTGGTCTGAATCAGGGCGATATCCACCGGAACAAGGCCCCGATGAAATAGGTCGGGAACATTGGACAGAAAAATGGGTGTGTAGTCGGCGATCCCCTGATTCACAGCTTCTCGGGTATTGTTCCCGATGAAGAAAGAATCGTGCCGAAAATTCTGTTTGAATTTCTCGTCCGTATAGGGTGCGACCCCCATGGTCCAGATGTGAAGGACCTCCGCATCAAAAAAGGCCTTGGGATTCGCCTCCAAATAGTGGATCAAAGCGCGTACCAGACCTTGGGGTTCACCGCACGCTGAACTGATAAAGATGCCGTCCCCGGGGTGGATGCGTTCGAAGATTTTCCCTTCGGATGGAAATTTCTCTGGATACATCTTTTTCAATTCCTCTATCTGTCTTGTCATCCCTTCTTCCTCCCTCAAATCTCTGTTCTGTGTCCAATTTGAATAATATGATACCAGATTTTTGTCGAGTTCACACGCCTCATTCACTCCTCCATTTTGAGCCTCCCCAAGGTATCGTCTGGCAGGCTGCTGAGACAATGAAGCTTCCCGCCCACAGGGCGGGGCTTCCGGGAAATGTAGATATGATTATAGGGTCGGCTTTCCTCCCCGCCTACACGGCGGGGCTTCCAGCCGACTTGCCCGTGATCTTGTACAGGTTGCTCAAAAAGGGCCAGATGCAAGGCCCCCGAAATCCTAAGGAGTGAGGCGTACTTGCAGGTACGCCGCAACGACGAAGGATGAGGGAAACGCAGCAGATGGCCGTTTTTCAGCAACCTGCCAGAACAGTGCGAATTGATTTCTCCCCCCATTACGATTAGAATTTGGCTTAGATATGCAGGCAGTTGGGGAATCGTTCGATCGGGAGATTAGGAATGGTTAAGGGAAAAACATTGATCTCGACGATGGAGGAAACTCGGAAAATTGATCCTCCGGAAGAATTGAGTAATCGGGCCACCATAAAAAGTATAGAACAATACCAACAAATGTACCAAAACTCCCTCAAGAACCCAGAAGAATTCTGGGGGGGATGGGCCCATGAACTTCATTGGTTCAAAACATGGGATAGAGTGACTGAGTCCGACTTCGAAAGGGCTCACGTCCGGTGGTTTGTGGGCGGGAAACTCAATGCCTCTGACAACTGCCTCGATCGACACCTTTTGACAGAGCGTCGCACCAAAACGGCCCTGATCTGGGTAGGAGAATCGGGAGAGACAAAAACGTATACTTATGAAGACCTCCACAGAGAGGTCTGTCGGTTTTCCCGTGTGTTGAAACGCTTAGGGGTTCGAAAGGGGGGCCGCGTTGCGATCTATCTTCCCATGATTCCTGAGCTTCCCATTGCCATGCTGGCTTGTGCGAGGCTGGGAGCCATTCACAGCGTCGTCTTCAGCGGTTTCAGTCCGGATTCCCTCTGCGAGAGGATCAGCGACTGCGGTGCGGAAATCCTCATTACCAGCAACGTCTCACTCACCATGGGAAAGATCCTTCCTCTCAAGCAGCAGGCTGATCTTGCTCTCAGAAAATGTTCTGGCGTCAAACGCGTCGTCGTGGTGAAGCGCTTGGAAGAACCTACGGAAATGATGAAGGGAAGAGACCTCACCTGGGATGAACTCATGACCCAAGAAAGCGGTGGAGAACAGGTGGCTCCTGAAGTCATGGATGCAGAGGATCCCCTTTTCATCCTTTACACCAGTGGAAGCACGGGGAAACCCAAAGGGGTTCTTCACACCACGGCGGGCTACCTCCTCCACTGCAAGAAGAGCTTTGAGTGGGTTTTTGACTACCATGAGGAAGAGATTTTCTGGTGCACAGAAGATCTGAGCTGGATTATTGGCCACAGTTACGGCCTCTATGGACCGCTCGCTGCAGGGGCGACCACCCTCCTCTACGAAGGGAGACTGAATCACCCCAAACCAGACCGGCTTTGGGAGATCATTGACAAACACCAAGTCAATATTTTCTACACGACGCCTGCTGTCTTACGCTCCTGCATGAAAGAAAAGGACGAATGGGTCCATCGTCATGATTTGAGCAGCTTACGGATTTTGGGGTCTGTGGGGGAGCCCATCAATCCCCAAACTTGGATGTGGTACCACACGACCGTTGGGAGGGAACGATGTCCGATCGTGGATACGTGGTGGCAAACCGAGACCGGCGCGATCTTGATCGCACCCTTCCCCGGGGCCACGCCCCTGAAACCGGGATCTGCAACCTTTCCCTTTTTCGGAGTGGAGCCAGCCATTCTGAGGGAAGATGGAACAGAATGCGAGGTGAATGAAGGAGGATATCTCGTGATCAAACGATCCTGGCCCGGAATGATGCGCACCGTTTACGGACATCCCGGGCGCTTCCAGGAAATCTACCTCTCTCAATTTCCCGGAATGTACTTCACAGGGGATGGTGCGCGACGGGACGAGGATGGATATTATTGGTTCTTGGGAAGAGTGGACGATGTCATCCATGCCTCAGGAGTCAGACTCGGAACAGCGGAGATTGAGAGTGCTCTGGTCTCCCATGAGGCCGTCGCAGAGGCAGCCGTGGTCCCCTTCCCTCACCCGTTAAAAGGTCAAGGGATCTATGCCTTTGTCACTTTGAGGTCTGGGTTTGAAAAATCGGAAGAGACCGAGCGAGCTCTCAAAGCCCATGTGGAAAAAAAGATTGGCCCCATCGCTACACCCGATAAGATCCAGTTGGTCGATGTGCTTTCAAAAACGTTGAGTGGGAAGATTGCGCGCCGGATCCTCCGTAAGGTCGCGGCCGGGGATGTGGAAGATCTCGGTGACACGTCTGCTCTCGCTGACCTTTCTGTGATTAAGGATCTGATCCGAGGAAGACAAGAAAGCTTTTTTTGAGATCATGGCAAAGACTGGAATCGTCAAACACCCCCTCTACCTCGAACACAAAACGGGAATCCTTCATCCGGAGAGCCCGTATCGTATTCAACCGACCTACGCCATGTTGGAGACAAACGATTTTGGTGGCTCCCTTGTCAATATCGAGCCCCGGTTAGCCCATTTGGAGGAGATTCTTCTCGTTCATGACCCTCATTATGTGGACCGTATCTTAGACAGTGCTGAAAAGCCCCAGATCCGGTTTGATCCTGACACCGTTACCTCTCCCAAGACGTACAAGGCCGCTTGGATGGCAGCGGGAGGGGTCATGGAGGCTATTCGAGCGGTCATAGAGGGAGAAGTCCGTAATGCTTTTGCCCTGATTCGACCTCCAGGCCATCATGCCCTCCGGGATCGGGCCATGGGATTCTGTATCTTTAACAATCTCGCCATTGGTGCAAAATATGCGATCAAAACCCACGGTCTAAAAAGAATACTGATCCTGGATTGGGATCTTCACCATGGAAACGGAATCCAAGATATCTTCTACGACGACCCTCATGTCCTCTATGTTTCTTTCCACCGTCATCCTTATTATCCCTGGACAGGTGAGGTCGAAGAAGTTGGGGCTGGCGAAGGCAAGGGCTACAACGTGAACGTCCCCATGGAACTGGGTTCCTCTGATTCCGATTATGCAAACCTCCTTCGCCACCTTCTCTTCCCGATCGCCCGACAATATCATCCGGAACTCTTTCTAGTGTCTGCGGGCTTTGATATTCACCACAACGATCCTCTTCGCTCCATGAGCGTTACTCAAGCGGGTTTTGCCCGAATGACCCAACTCGTGATGGAGATGGCTGCTGAACTCTCGAGAGGACGCCTCGTTCTGGCCCTGGAGGGAGGCTACAATTCAGAGGCTCTTCAGGATTCGGTGACGATGGTCCTCTGGGAACTGACCGGCCAGTCCATGATCAACAAGGAAGAAATGCGCCAAGTCGAAGACGCCCGGTATGAAAATATACGCCCGACCATCGAGAAGGTGAAGGCTATTCACAAGAAATATTGGAGCAACCTGTAATCCACCTTAAACTGTAGAATTTGCATTCAACAGCAAGAGAACCTTATCATTTTGTGTTGCCCATTTCGTATTAACCCTTACGAGTCTCTTTATGGAAAACATCCTTCCTCCTGCTAATTCCAAGGCGAACATGAAAGATTATGCCGAGGCCTGTCAATCCTTCGATTGGAAAGAGGCTGAGAAGACCTTCACTTGGCATCACACTGGAAAAGTGAACATGGCCTACGAGGCCATTGACCGACATGCGGAGGATCCCGTTTTAGGTCAGCGGTGCTGTCTGAATTTTGAAGGAGAATCACGGAATGAAAGAATCACCTATGCGCAGATGAAAGATCTTTCGAATCGCTTTGCAAACGTCTTAAGAAAACTCGGAGTGAAGAAAGGAGACCGAGTCCTCATCTTCTTGGCCCGCTGTCCCGAATACTATATTGCCATGATCGGTTGTGCGAAGGTGGGAGCGATCTTCTGTCCTTTGTTTGAAGCTCTGATGCAAGTGGCGTTGAGAGATAGAATCGTGAATAGCGGGGCCAAAACCCTTGTCACCAGTCCAAGATTGGCGATACGGGTGCCACTTGGCAATCTTCCTGAGGTCGAACATGTCATTCTGGTGGGAGTCGGGAAGAGCAAGTTGAAGGCCAGAGAATGGAGCTGGGAGGAGGAATGTTCTCTTGCTTCTTCTCATCTTGAACTGGAGTGGGTCGATTTGGAGGACCCCCTCTATCTGATCTATACCTTCGGGCCGTCTGGGGAGTTAAAGGGCGTGATCCACGCTCATCACGACATGGTTGGGCAACTCCTGACGGCCCGGTGGGTTTTGGATCTCAGAGAGGGTGATGTCTTATGGACTACGGCTGATCCGGGATGGATCACCGGGACGGTTTACGGTGCCTTCGCCCCTTGGCTTTGTGGTGTTGAAAACTTGGTGCGGAGGGGTAGATTTGATTTGGAGGGCTGGTGCCGCTCCATCGAGTCCCACCGTGTCTCTGTCTGGTACAGTGCTCCGACCGTCTTCCGAAGATTCATGGCTGATGGGGAAACGATCTTGAAGAGGTACGATCTGAGCAGTCTCCGCCATCTCCTCAGTGTAGGAGAGCCTCTTCCCTCCGAGGTGGTTTACTGGGCTCGGCGGGTCTTTAAGGTTCCTATTCATGATACCTGGTGGATGACCGAGACGGGGATGATCCTGATTGCCAACTACCCCAGCATGTCCATCAAACCAGGCTCCATTGGAAAACCCTTTCCCGGCATCAAGGCAGCGATTCTCGGTCCTCAGGGAGACGACCTCCCACCCCTGACGCTCGGTGAGCTGGCCATTCAGAAGGATTGGCCTGCCATGATGAAACAAATCTGGCGTGACGAAAAAAGGTACGACCAGTATTTCAGTTTTGGTTCCTGGTTTGTCAGTGGTGATACCGCCTATGTGGACGACGACGGTTATTTTTACTTCCAAGGAAGGGACGACGACTTGGTCAAGATTGCAGGGGTGGTCGTAAGCCCTTCCGAAGTAGAGGACGTCCTACGTGAACACCCGTCGGTAGCCGATGCGGGGGTCATCGGGAAACCCGACCCTTTGAAGGGAAATTCTTTGAAAGCCTTCATCGCACTCAAGCCAGAGACCGAGCCCACCGAGGTCTTGAAAAAAGATATCATCGATTACGTCAAAACTAATTTCTCTCCCAGAATCGTTCCCGATGAGATCGAGTTCAGACCCAAGATCCCCCGATCTCACGAAGGCCGAGTGATCCGCAGGGTTTTGAAGGCGTGGGAACTGGGTCTGCCTGCTTAGAGACCATGACATCCAAGAACCGGCTTCGACAGTTCTTCTTTCCATCGATCACGCCCAGGTTTCTCCTGAGGGTTGCGGGGGTCGCCCTTGCAGCTTATCTTGCCTTCACCTATGTCTTGATTCCCATCCATATCCAAGGATCAAGCATGGAACCCACGTATCACAACGGAAGCATCAATTGTTGCTGGACCCTGAGTGCCCTTTTTTCGAAACCCCAAAGACACGACGTGGTGACTGTCCGCTTTGCAGGGCACAGGGTCATGCTGCTCAAGCGTGTCGTCGCACTGGAGGGTGAACGGATTGAATTTCGTTACGGGAAACTCCTCGTGGACGGGAACACAATTGAGGAACCCTATGTTAAATACCCCTGTAACTGGAACCTCCCTCCTCGACAGGTGGAGCAGGATTCTGTCTATGTGGTGGGCGACAATCGGAGCATGCCCATAGAGGATCACCACTTCGGGCAGACTTCGATCAAGCGCATTGTAGGAGTCCCTCTATGGTGAAAAAGGAATCCCAGGAGCAAACGCGTGGTTCCATTCAAACATCCGGACACGGCTACCTTTCCCGTCCAACCTCGGGACAGGTCGGGCAACGGGGACGCACTTCCCTACGGTCAGGGCTATCGCCCCTTGCTCTTGTCAAGAAACACCCTGTCATTGCAGTCCTGGTGTTCATCCTTAGCGTACTCGCCGTCCTCACCCTGTTTCCGAGTGAAGAGAAGAAGGTGAAAAAACAGTTTGAGATCTTGTCCAGAGTGGTGTCCAAGGAACCAGGAGAAAATGTGATCACTACGGCCCGCAAGGCTCACGAAATTGCTCCTCTCTTTGATGAGAACTGTGAGTTGATTATTCCGGAAGATTCTGTTCCGGCCTATGTCGGCCCTGGAGAAATTGCGAGCTATGCGCTCCGGGGCCGCGCTCAATTCTCGGACCTCTCCCTAAAGTTTGTTGATCTTTCGATCATGTTTCCAGAGCGAAGAACTGCGAAGGTTGTCTTGACAGCGAAGCTAAGCGGAAAGGCCGTGAATGGGGACAGGCTGGATGAAACTCGCGAGGTTCAGTGCACCCTAAAGAAGATCAAGAGGAAATGGTTTTTTGCCGCCTTTGAGGTGGTAGAGGTTTTGAAAAAATAGAATGGTGAGAAGATGTTTCATCCCCCAGAGATCATGGGCATGAGGACGACCCTGTCTTCATTTTGAATCATGCTGTCCAGGCTGCCCACCTTCTGATTGATGAGGATAACGATATCCTGCTCTGGAAAGGGCGAAGGCAAGAGATCTCTTAACCGCCGGGGCTTCTCCAAAAGCACCTCTTGGCTCCGTTTCCCGACCTTGTCTGCCAAATAGCCCAAGAATTTGAGTTCAGCCATTCCGACCGATCAACTCCTTTGAAACTCCCTTTAATCCTGTTTTTTCAAATGCGTCTATTGTCGGAACTCCGTTCTGATCCCACCCCCGCAGTTCATAGTACCACGAAAGCATTTGATCGTACTTTCCCCTGTCGAGCTTCACTCCCTTCATCTTTCCCTGGGAATGAGGTTCTTCAAACCAACGCTCGGGTGGATAATCCATTTGTCGGCTCCACGTTCCCTTCTCTCTGATCCAATAAGCGCGCATAAGGTTATAGATTCGGTCACCGATCTGGTTGAAGTCCTCCCAACGATACGCATTCCCCGTGATGGCTTCCAGATACTTCGGGTACGATTGCAGGCCAAAACTGACCTCTACCCACGGAAGCCGGCAGACCGTCGCAGATTCGAAAAAGCCTCCCCGTATCCGTTGAAGCTCAATGACCTTCTGCACTTTCTCTTTGTTGTATGAAAAACGATCGGTCGAAATCTCCCAGGAAATCACCCAGGCGTCCTTGTGATGGGCACCAATCGGTGAAGTCGCAAAGGAGAGGGCCATCCCCGGGCACGCATGGCAGTTGTAGGCAGAGATCTCCAAACCCTTCACCTGCATCGCCCACCGATGGGACCCTTTTCCGATGATCTCTGAAGCGCTTCGTACTCCACAGAAGACGAGCTTGCCAAGCCCTTCTCCTTTTCCGATGTCCACAATCAATTTCTGGGCAACCTCGAAATCTCCCCAAGATACCTTTTCCGGTATCAATCCCTTTTCCGAAGCCTCCATCAAAAAACCGATGCAACTCCCGAGGGAAATCGTGTCCAGCCCCCATTCATCGGCCATCCGGTTCAACAGGGCCACCTGCCGCAGATCCTTCATGCCGATATTGGGTCCAAGCATCCCCACGTTTTCATAATCGAGCTCCGATCGAAGACCGGCTGAATCCTCGACAATGTTTCCGCACTGCATGTTGCAGAGAGGACATCCCTTCCGATCCACCTTGATTTTCGCAACGAGATTTCCATCCATTTCCTTGGAGTGGTCAAAGACCCCTTCCCGATAATTGTAAGTGGGGAGGCAGCCATTTTCGTTGCACCAGTCAAAGGCCTGCATCGTTCCCTGCCGGGTCCAGAAGTCATAACTCTCCTTGGCCTTGATCTCGTCATAGCCCTTTTTTCCAAGGTCTCTCAGTCTGTTCGGGTCAGCAGCGGGAATCGTCCCTGTCCCCTTGATCACAACCGCCTTGAGGTTCTTGGAACCCATCACCGCGCCCATGCCAGGTCGGCCCCCTGCCCTCCCCTTCTGAGACATGACCACTGCAAAACGGACCTGGTTCTCTCCTCCGGGGCCAATGTCAAGAATTCCTATGTTCTTGCCATGTCTCCCATGAAGGAGGTCTTCTGTCTCAAATGTATTTTTCCCCCACAGATCCGGAGCATCTGTTATCTTGATATTTCCATCCTCAATAAGCAGATAACAAGGTTTTGGGGATTTCCCTTCGACAATCAGGACATCATACCCCGCCCTCCTGAGATGAATGGCCGCCATTGTGCCAATATTTCCATCCCCATAACCACCGGTCAGAGGACTCTTGGAAGCAATGACCATTTTCCCGGCGCTGGGAAGTGCCTGACCGGTCAGTGGACCTGTCGAAAAGATAATCTTGTTCTTTTCGGAGAGAGGATCAACATGCTTCACCTCATCCCACAAAAGCTTTACTGCAAACCCTCTTCCACCCAGAAAATCTCTCTTCAGTTCTTCTGAGATTTCTTCAGTTGTCACCTTGCCACTGGAGAGATTCACTCGCAGCAAATTTCCGGTATATCCATTCATCGCTGAACTTCCCCTTTCCTATCATCCACTCACATAGAGATACGAGCGTTCCCGGTCCTTTGATTTGAGCTCGAGAGCGCCCTAAAATGTAATTGTACGACATCTAAAAGAACTTAAAAAGGGTATCAGGGAAAATAGTTCTGAGGATCCTCAACCACTCAATGACTGGTCCAAAAGATCCCAAAGGCTCCGGACGTCGACGAACCGGTCCACCTCGTTGACAAGTCTCCCGGAGGCTCTGAGAAGGGTTGACTCACACGTCGGGCACACCGTGACGATCATTTCCGCACCCACCTTCAATGCGTCACGGACACGATTCTTAGAAATTTCAATGGAGAGGCGATCATCCACCGCCCTGAGCCCTCCGCCGCCTCCGCAGCAGGTGGAGAAATAACGGTTGTGCTCCATCTCGTTGATCCGAACTCCTAAGCGACCGAGGATCTCGCGGGGTTCCTCAAATATCCCCAGCATCCGCCCCAGGTGGCAGGGATCGTGATAGGTCACGGTCAGATTCAAGGGCTTTATTCTCTTGGCGATGGACTTCTCGTTCAGTTTGTCGCGGACCGCAACGATGGCATGCTGAACGGAAAGTCCATATTTTTCTTTCAAGGTGATCGTGCAGGTGGGACAGAGCGTCAGAATGGGGTCTCCCTTTCTCTGCCTCAAGTTTTCATTACATTGCTGCTTCGCCTTCTCAAAATCCTCTGAGAACCCTGTGGCCTCGACAATGTAACCGCAACATGTCTCCTCTCCTGTTTCCGGATGAATATCGAGACGATCCAACACGGAGAAGACCGTTGACAGTTCTTTGGGTCTCGAACGATACAGACATCCGACATAAAAAGGAGTGTTCCCTTCGCGTTTGGCAACGACCTGAGGCTCAAAAAGACGACCTTCCCTGAGGATTTTTGCCACATTTTCCTGATGAGCGGGTGCGGCCAATCCTTTTGCAGCCAGATGATGACGCATGGATGTGATAATCTCCATGTTCTTTAGAGCACAACGCGACTGGCAGTATCCGCAGAGAAGGCATTTCTCCAGCATATCTGCCATCTCCTTGGAGGGCTCCAAGAGCCCCTCCATAAGACCCCGGGCAACCAGCATCTTCCCCCTACAACTGAAGGTCTCGTAGCGCGTGACACGATAGACAGGGCATTCTTCACGACAAAACCCGCACCGTGTACGGTTACAGGTGTAGATGTCATCTTGATACGATTTCAGATCCTGGATTTTCTCCATGTGTTTCCTTTCAGATTCTTCATGGGAGATATGTTATCCGGAACGATGCTCTTTTGATTCTACTGTAGTTACGCTATGCCTGCCCGCCGTAGCCATTGGCGGAGGAGGGCGCTTTGCAATTATTTACGTAATCCAGCGTGACTCAAATTTCTTGCCCGGATTCATGATGTTCTTGGGGTCAAAAACCTCTTTAATCCGACGCATATAGTCAAACGAAAGCCCGTGTTCGAGCCGGTTGAAGCCTCCCAATCTATCGCCATCGCCAATATAACTGCTCATCGTCCCTTCCAGACGGACCGCCATCTCGCTCATCTCTCTTACATAATTATAAAATCGGTTGACCGTTTCTTCACTTGAGTCGTCCACAAAGACAGCAAAACTGATGGAGGCCGTTGTCTTATTGGGTGACTCGTTATAGACCGTCATGCCAAGAATTTCCTGGTCCCATTTCTTTGCAGTCTCGATATAATGCTGGTAGCCTTCATCAAGTCGTCCGATGGGCAAACCCACGTCCGCTGATCCAAACTTTTTCTGGCGCTGACTGTCAGGCCACTTCTGCTTAAAGGGAATAAACTCAAGACGGTGCTTTGAATCCCACCAGCCCTCTACTATTTCTTTCTCCTCGATCAGTTGAGCATGATAGTGTTCTCCGAGAATGCGGGTGGCCCTGTCCACGTTGAAGGAAACCACCTGTTCGTCCCCGGCAAAGGAAAGAAACAAGATGGTCTCAGCCCAATCCGGCACCTTGGGTTCCCGGCCAAATTTCTCCCGGTACGTATGGGTATAGAAATGAAGCCGGTGACGGCAATTGAGATGGGCAGATTCAACGGCGAGACCTGCCGCGAGTACCCTTTCCAATCCTTTCGCCGCTTCGTTCAAAGATCTGAAAAAATATCCACTGACTTGTCGCGTTTTAGGGACAGGAATAATCCGAAGGGTCGCTTCGGTAATGACCCCCAGCGTTCCTTCTGAGCCTACTAAGAGATCCAAGAGTTTATATCCTGTCGAGGAAAAAGAACACTTTCTCTGCCCGACACGCACGGCCTCGGCCCGGCCGGTCACAACCACAGCATTCGTTAGGCAATCCTTAATCTTTCCGTAACGAAGCCCAAACGTCGAGTCGTTGTCGCATCCAATACTGGCCCCGATGGTGCAGCTTCGCTTCGATTCAGGCTGGTGGGGAAGCCAAAGCCCCCGTTTAGCCAAGATCTCGTTCAACTCCCAGATGGTGATCCCCGTCTGAACCGTTGCAGTGAGATTCCTCTCGTCTATCTCCAAGACCTGATTCATGCCCTTGGTTTCCACCATGATTCCGCCCTTCCAGGCCGCTATTCCCCCTCCCATTCCTGTGCCTCCTCCAAAAGGTACTATGGGGATTTCGTACCTGAGGGCAACTTGAACGATGTGAACCATCTCTTCTGTCGTCTTCGGAACCACAACGATATCTGGGAGGTCATAGGCATCCTTTTGACGAGGACTCCAATCCCGACTGTAAGCCATCCGGTGCATTTGGGATGCGGTCCCTCGGGAACCCAAGAAGCCTGTCAATTCAGTCAGGGCCTTGTGCATGATTCTCTTCTCCATCAATCTGTCCTCAGTGAATTTATTGGCAATCATCTTTTCGGTCTCGAGTCCTTGCCGATTATCAGTTGGATTCAGATGACCCTAGAGAAAACAAGAAATCGGTGTCGAATTTCTCCTCAAGCTATGTGATGAGATCTGGGGTTGTTTGCTCAATAAAAGGCCTTACCTCACTCAAGGATTCTTCAAAATCCGCCACGAAAATACGAACTTCCTTCTCGGTCATGGGGGTTGATATGGAGCACTCTCCTCCTCGGCGTGCAACATTGATCCCTTTTTGCAGGAGGGCCATATGGACGAGGGCCATGGCTTCGAAGTTTCCCTTTGACGCGCTTCGGTAATCGCTGACTTTTTGGGAATTGAAGTGGGGCCAAGCAAGGGAACACATCCCTGTCGCCGACCCCTTCAATCCGTTTTTTCCAAAAGTCCTTCCTAACCCTTTTCTTAAGACATCCCCAAGGGAATTGATCCGCTCATAGACCTTCGGAGTCAGCGCCTTCAAACACGCAATCCCGGCCTCCACCGTGATCGGGTTCCCGTTGAATGTCCCTGACTGGGAAACGAATCCCTTTTCTCGGGGAGAATAAATCTTCATGATCTCTCTGGATCCTCCGAATGCCCCGACAGGAAACCCCCCTCCAATGATCTTGCCAAAAGCGGTTATGTCTGGGTCGACATGGTATATTTCCTGGGCTCCTCCGGGCCCAAACCGAAACGTCACCACCTCATCAAAAATCAAGACGAGGTTCAACGTCCGGGTCAATTTTCTAAGGAACTCGAGATAGCCTTCTTCCTGCACAATGCAACCAGCGGCCCCGAGCATGGGTTCAACGATCACGCCTGCGATCTCATGTTGATTCTCGCGGATAATCTTTTCTGTCACACCTTTATTATTGAAAGGAACAACAATGACCTCATCACAGATGCTTTTCGGAGTTCCCTTGCTCTGTGGAACGCTTCTTGGTTTTTCAACCGGACCCGCCTGATCGAGACGAGGGCTGAAACTCACTTCCCCCAGATCGTGGGTTCCATGGTAGCCCCCTTCCATTTTGACAATCTTGCTTTTTCCCGTCAGGATCCTCGCTGCTCGTATGGCATTCATGGTAGCCTCGGTCCCCGAATTACAGAACCGAATCTGTTCGACCGACTTGACCCTGTCACAGATCATTTCAGCCAGCAGGGTCTGGCTCTCGACGGGGGCTGCGTAGGAGGCTCCCCTGGGAACCTGCTCGATGACTGCCCTCACAATGGCGGGATGAGCGTGTCCGTGAATCAGGGAGGTGTAGTTGTTCAGGAAATCTATGTAGACGTTTCCATCCACATCGGTGAACCTGCACCCTTCACCTCTAGCCATAAAAACTGGATAGGGATCAAAAAAAGTAGCGGTGCGGGTGTCCCCTCCTGGAAGATATTGCTGAGCCTTACCATGCAGCTTGGCTGATTTAGGGGTCCTCTCCTGGTACCTTTTGACGAGCTTGCCCATCCATTGTCTGTAGACAGCCCCCTTGTCCATGGATCCCTCCTCGTCATGCATGAGAGTAACCCCGTTCGATCACATTAGAAAATAGCGAGCTGTGATTGGGGGAAGAAAGGGTTTCCAAGAGCCATCCCATGAACTACAGTGGCCACCGGGTGCCGATTCCCTTCTGCAACGCCCGCTCATAGACCATTTTGGCTGTCACCATATCATCGACGGCGATACCCATGTTCATTGAAAAGATCTTCTCCCCCTCGTTCTGACGTCCTGGCTTCACTCCTGCAGCTAATTCTCCTAAGTCAGCGTAGATGGGGTCCGGAATACCGACGAAGTAGATCCCTTCTTCTTTTGTAGCGAGCAATTGGTCGATATCATCAGAAACGAATTTGTCGCATTCTTTCATGGCTGGGCTATCCCATGCAGAATCATAATCAAGCGAGACGGCAAGGCTGCCCTCCTTGAGCATCCCAGCGTGAAGCGGAGGCTTTGGCTCCGTGACGATCGGTATGGCTGTCACTACCACGTCTGCATGTTCGATCATCTCAGCAGGGGTTGAGCAGGCCACCATATGGAACTTTGGGTAGAGCTGGCTCATCTCCTCGATGAAGCGTCTCGCGGCCTCGAGATAGAGATCATAGCATTGTACGTTAGAAAGCTTCGGTAGAACCTCAACCAAGGCTCTGAGGCCCATACGGGCCTGAACTCCACAGCCCAGAATGGCCACGATCCTGCTTCCTTCCCTTGCCAAGTATTTGGCCGAAACACCGACGCTGGCTCCTGTGCGCGCGGCGGTAATCCAGGCGCAGTCCATGACCGCCATGGGAATCCCAGTTTCAGGATCGTTAAGAGCAAGGAGGCCTGTAATATAGGGCAACCCCTTATCCATATTGCTGGGATAGCCGCTCACCCATTTCAAGCCGGCAATGTCGGCTTCTTTCACATAGGCAGGCATGGCGTGGATGAAGGCATTTGCTCTAGGATGGATCCCCCGTTTAGCAGGCATCTCTGTCTTGTTCAACCCCTTCAGAAGAAAACCGTGATCTACGACCTCCAACACTTCCCTCATGGAGATTTCTAAGCTTTCTACATCGCGACGGCTGAGATAAAGGATTTCCATTCACGCCCCCTTTTTGTCCCAACAACGGCAAGCCCGTCAGGCCAGCGAGACCCTGTCGTTTCGATTAGCCAATCCAACAGAGGGTGGTGACCGGCCAGTGTCCCGCAAGCTCCGTCCTTTAGGGCGGGGTCAAGGGGCACAATATAAAATGAAATTACCTTCCCGGGAAGCGCCGCCCTTTAGGGCGGGGAGCTTCATTCCCTCTCACCGAGTATTGTTTTTCATGCTCTCGCCCAGAGCTCTTGACCTTTCTGTTGCCACTTCGACAGCATTAATCAGTGTAGTCCTTAATCCGCCCTCTTCTAGCGTATGGAGTCCTGCGATGGCCGTTCCTCCTGGCGAGGTCACCATGTCCTTAAGCTTTCCCGGATGTTCTCCTGTCTCCATCAGCATCTTGGCAGCTCCCAGGACAGTCTGGGAGGCCAGAATGATTGCGTCGTCCCTCGACAGACCCACCTTGACGCCGGCGTCCGCCAAGGCGTCGATAATCAGGAAGATATAGGCGGGACCACTTCCACTCAGGCCTGTGACTGCATCGAGAAGTGACTCTTCGATGAATAAAGATTTCCCAACAGAGTCGAAGATTGTCTTTGCCATGAGGAGGTCTTCCTTTAGGGCATGTTTTCCTGCCGCGATGGCTGAAACCCCTTCACGGACAGAAACACAGATATTAGACATCACCCGAATTAATTTGAGTTCCCTCCCAGCGCAGGATTCGATCGTTTCCAGTGGAACACCCGCCGCGATGGAAATAATCAATTTAGACAGATCTAAATGTTTGCCAATCTCTTCAATCACTCTTCTCATAATCTGTGGTTTCACAGCCAAGATGATGATGTCGGACTGCTTGACCACCTCGGCATTATGGGACGTTGTCCGCACCCCGTGCGTATCCCGGGCTACCTTCAACCGCTCGGGACGCGTGTCAGAACAGATGATTTGCTCGTGTCGACACACATGGCCATGCAGAAGCCCATGAATGAGCGCTTCTCCCATGTTTCCTGTTCCCAAGATTCCTACCTGTTTATTCCCTAACATAGCCTCCCTCACTTTCTCGTAATTCGCTAGTCATATTGAGAAATTTTCAC
>Ga0315282_10006502_pt1 | contig 19540 bp, 16 predicted proteins | sample YL17G07_20_MG_FD_203693 | JGI IMG/M metagenome (GOLD analysis project Ga0315282, IMG submission 203693) | Sediment microbial communities from Yellowstone Lake, YNP, Wyoming, USA - YL17G07_20 | ecosystem: Environmental > Aquatic > Freshwater > Lake > Sediment | place: USA: Wyoming | collected... | reverse complement strand
CGGAAGGTAGTCTAGTCCCCTTATGAAAGTTGAGGGGGGCGGGGATTTCCGGGTGTCGGCGGCGATAGGGGCCTTTTTCCTGGCCGCCGTCCTCCTCGCTCCACCGCTGGCGCGGGCGGCCGTGGGCGGCGCGGAATACCTGACTGAGGGCGCCGGCGCGCGCTGGCTCGGCCTGGGAGGGGCGGCCCGCGCGGCGGCGCGCGACGCGATGTCCGGGTACTGGAACCCCGCGGGCCTGACCGCCCAGGGGCCGTCGGAATGGCAGGCGGGCAGCATGCTGACCTTCACCACGCTGGGGCGCAGGACTTCCTGGCTGTCGGGCTCGCTTCTCACCGACCGGTACGGCGCCTGGGGGGCCGGCTGGATGCGGCGCACGGTGGACGGGTTGGAAAGGGTGGACGATCAGGGCAACGTTTCCGAGAACTCCGCGAGCGCGGAGGACGCCCTGCTGGTCTCGTTCGCGCAGGCGCCGTTCTACCGGCTGAGGTGGGGCGTTACCGTGAAGGGCCTGCGCCAGCAGTTGTTTGATTTCACCGGCTACGGCGGCTCGGTGGACGCGGGAATCCTCCTCCAGCCTTTTCTCGGCCGGGAATTCCATGTCGCGCTGACGGCGGAAAACATGGCGAGTTCATTCGCCTGGAACACCGGGGCCCGGGACCGCCTGCCCCGCGCGTTCGGTGCCGGGCTGGCGGCGAAATTCCTGGGCGATTCCCTGCTGGTCGCCGCGGACGCGGTTTCCCGCGAGGGCAAGACGTCCCCGGAAATCCACGCGGGCGGGGAATACTGGGTCCACGAAACCGCGGCGATTCGCGCCGGGGTGGACGACCTCCGCCCCGCGGCGGGCGCCACCTATTTCTGGAAACCCTACCAGGTTGACTACGCCTTCACCTGGGACGAGAACGGGCTGGGAAGCCGCCACCAGGTCTCGTTCATGCTGGTTTTCTAGACCCCCTAAGTTCAAAGCCTCACCACTGACCAGAACCCCTCCTCTCCCTAACCCTCTCCTCCCCGCATATGCGGGGAGGAGAGGGGAGGGTGAGGAGGGAGGTCTCTCGGTACGAAGGTTTCAAATGTGCTCCGGGTTTCCTGCGGGAAAGGCCCGGCCGCCCCCCCGCTTATTCCAGCCGTTCGCCTGTTGAAAGCCTCCTGCCCTGAACGAAGGCGTCCATGCTCATCCACGATTTCCCCTCCGGGAGGACCGAGCCAATCCACAGGCTGCCGGAGCCGCAGGCGACGCGCCAGGCGTGGTCCGGGATGCGCTCCAGGAGCGTTCCGGGCGCCTCATCAATCCGGTACGGCAGGGGCTGGACATCCCGCACCTTGATCCGCTGTTTGTTGAAGCGGAACCAGGCACCGGGGACGGGGTTGAGCGCGCGCACCAGCCGGTCCAGTTCGGCCGCCAGGCCGGGCCATCTCAGTTCCGTTTCCTCGGGCTTGAACGCGCCCGCATAGGTCGCCTTCTGGTTGTCCTGGGGGACCGCGGGAAGATCCCCCTTTCCGATGCGGTCCAGCGCCTCCACCATCATCGCGGCGCCGAAAATGGAGAGCCACTCCTCCAGTTCCCCGTGGGTGTCGCGCGGGCTGACCATGGTTCCCTCCTGCAGCGCGACCGGCCCGGCGTCCATCTCCTCCGTCATCTTCATGATGCTGACCCCCGTCCGCTCGTCCCCGGCCCAGATGGCGCGCTGGACCGGCGCGGGACCGCGCCACCGGGGGAGGAGGGAGGGATGGATGTTCCACGCGCCCAGCGGCGCGGCCGCCAGGACTTCCCCGGGGAGGATCCTGCCGTAGGCGGCTACCACAATGACGTCGGGGTGAAGCAGGGCGGTTTCCGCCAGGAATTCCGGGTCCCGGACATTCGCGGGCTGGAGAACCTTGGCGCCCATGGACCGCGCCTCCACCGCCACCGGGGAGGGGACCAGCTTCGTCATGCCGCGCCCCGATACCTTGCCCGGCTGGGTGATGACCGCCGCAAACTCGTGGCCCTGAACGGCGATGGAACGGATGACCGGGACGGCGAAGGCCGGCGTCCCGAAGAACATGACCCGCATCAGGTTCCCTCCCCGGAGGTCGGCGCCTTCATCCGGAGGTATTTCCTTCTCAGCTTCGGCAGCTTGAACATCATTGCCAGGCGCTTGAAGAGGGTGAGCCGCTTGTTGAACGTTACGCCGTCGAGGTGGTCCAGTTCGTGTAGGACCGTGCGCGCCAGAAGCCCGGCGAGCTCGACGGCCACGCGGTTCCCCTCGAGGTCAAGGCCCTCGACGCGAACCTCCAACGGCCGCCTTACTTCCAGGCGGAGGCCGGGGAAGCTGAGGCAGCCTTCCTCGTCGATGAACGAGCCGGTGCGGCTGGTGACGCGGGGATTGATCAGCGCGAACCCGGCCCCCCTTTCGGTGCCCGCCGACGGGTCGATGACGACAATCCGCAGGAGAACGCCGACCTGGTTGCCGGCAAGACCGACCCCATGGACGGCCCACATGACCTTGAACATGTCCCGGGCCAGCTCCCGTATGCCGTCGTCGATTTCCCGGACGGGAGCCGCTTTCCGGCGGAGCGCCGGGTCGCCGTAATAGCGCAACCTGAGCATTGGATATTTATTATGACCCGATAAAGGGATAGAATGCATGCATGCGGGTACTAATCCTCGGCGGAAACGGGTTTATTGGCTACCACCTGACGGCGCATATTCTCCGCGAAACGCGGTGGGAGGTCCGGGGTATGGACCTGGGGACCAGCAGGCTGAAGGAGTTCCTGGGGCATCCCCGCCTGAAGTTCATCCGGGGCGACATTCGGAAGCACCGCGCGCTCGTGGAATCGCTGGTCCGCCAGTGCGACGTGGTCCTGCCGCTGGTGGCCATCGCGGTGCCCAAGGTCTACGTGACCGACCCCCTGCGGGTCTTCGAGCTGGACTTCGAGGCCAACCTGCCCGTGGTCCGGGCCTGCGTCCGGCACCGGAAAAGGCTGATATTTCCGTCCACCTCCGAGGTTTACGGGATGTGCCCGGACCGGGAGTTCGACGAGGAGAAGAGCAGGCTCGTCCTGGGCCCCATCTCCCGGCAGAGGTGGATATACTCCTGCGCCAAGCAGATGCTGGACCGGGTAATCTGGGCCTACGGGTTCCAGCGCGGGCTGGACTTCACGATATTCCGGCCGTTCAACTGGATTGGGCCGCGGCTGGACTCGCTTGATGAGGCCAAGGAGGGTTGTTCGCGTGTGGTGACGCAATTCATCGCGGAGCTTTGCCTCAAACGCCCCATCCGGCTGGTGGATGGCGGCACGCAGAAGCGCACCTTCACCTACGTGACAGACGGGGTGGCCGCGCTCATGAAGATAATCGAGAACCGCGGACACGCCTGCACGGGACGGATAATCAACGTCGGCAACCCCGCCAACGAATGCTCGGTGAAGGGCCTGGCGTTCATGCTGCGGAGGATGTTCCTGGCCCATCCGAACCACCGCGGCGACCGCAAGGTCTCCCGCATCATCGTGGTCCCGGCCCGGGAATACTACGGCGAGGGATACCAGGACATCATGACGCGGACGCCTTCAATCCGGACGGCGAAGAGGCTCCTGGGATGGAGGCCGCGCATCGGGTTGCGCGAGGCGATTAAACGGACGCTGGACGCGTTTTTGGCCGAAAACGAGGGGCCCTGACGGGCACCGGCTGATGGACAAGCGGGACGACTTCCTTCCCTTCAGCCGTCCTGACGTGGGGGAGGACGAGATAGCAAGGGTGGTGAAGGTCCTCCGTTCGGGGTGGCTGACTGCGGGCCCGGAAACGGCCTCCTTCGAGGGGGAATTCGCGAAATTCTGCGGCGCTCCCCACGCGGTGGCCGTCTCCTCCGGGACCGCCGGGATGCACCTTCTCCTGCTGGCGCTGGGCATCGGCGCCGGGGACGAGATCATAACGCCCTCGATGACCTTCGCCTCGACGGTGAACCAGATATCGCTCCTGGGGGCCGTCCCGGTCTTCGTGGACTGCGACTATGGGACCCTTAACATGGATTCCGGCGCGCTGGAGGCCCGCATCACTTCCAGGACAAAGGCGGTAATCCCGGTCCATTTCGCCGGGGTTCCGTGCGACCTCGACCCCATAAGGAAAGTGGCGCGCCAGCGCGGGCTCGCGGTCATCGAGGACGCGGCGCACGCCGTCGGAACGGAATACCGGGGCGCCCCGGTGGGCTCGGGAGGCAACCCGGCGGTATTCTCCTTCCATCCCATCAAGAACATCACGCTGGGGGAGGGCGGAATGGTCACGGTGTCCGACGATGCCCTCGACCACAAACTGCGCCTTCTCCGGTTCCACGGCATCGAGCGTGACGCCTGGAAACGGTACGGCAAGGGGGGGACGCCGGACTACGACGTGGCGGCGCCGGGTTACAAGTACAACCTGACGGATATCCAGGCGGCGCTGGGGCGCGGCCAGCTGGCCCGGGTCGGCGCTATGAACCGCCGCCGGCGCGTCCTGGCGGAACGCTACCTGTCTTCCCTCGCAAGTGTGCCCGGGCTGGACCTTCCGGAAGTTCCCCCCTATCCCTTCGTGCACTCCTGGCACCTTTTCATCGTCAAAGTTAATAAGGGGCCGCGGGATCGCTTCATTTCCGGGTTGAAGGAGAGGAACATCGGGTGCGGAGTGCATTTCCCGCCGTGCCACCTGCTTTCATATGTCCGCGAAAAGTTCGGGAAACGCCAGGGGAAACTTCCGGAGACAGAGCGGGCCGGGAGCCGCGTGGTGTCGCTACCGCTGTTCCCCGGCATGAAGGACGAGGACGTGGACTACGTGGCCGCGGCGGCGCGGGAGGTGCTGGGGAGCGCAGCGGAGCCGGGCGGGTAGTAGAATAGCCGGTCATCCATGGCGATAATTCACGAAGCTACGAAGGAAGTCATCTGCAAGGTGGTCTACCACGGCGCCGGGATGTGCGGGAAGACCACCAGCCTGATGTACCTGAACCACCACCTGCCCAGCACCCAGCGCGGGCGGTTTATCACGCTCGAGACGCCGACGGAGCGGACCCTCTACTTCGACTTCCTGCCCATCATCACGGAGGCGCGCGGCTACAAGTTCCGCTACCTCCTGTTCACGACCCCCGGCCAGGATTACTACGAGGCCAGCCGGAAGCTCATCCTGAAGGGCGCGGACGGGGTGGTGCTGGTCATCGATTCACAGCGCTCCCGGCTGAACGAGAACCACGACGCCGTGGCGATATTCGAGAAGAGCCTCTACGAGCTCGACCAGCATCCCGACCTCATCCAGCGGGTCTACCAGTACAACAAGCGTGACCTGCCGGACGTCATACCGCTTGACGAGGCGGAGCGCCTTTTCAACAGCCGGCACACACTCTCGTTCCCGGCCGTGGCGAGGACGGGGCAGGGGGTCTACGAGACCTTCCTGACAATCGCCAAGATGGCGCTGGCGAAGCTCACCACGCCCGACGGCGAGACGCGCCTGGGCAACCTCTTCCGGTCGACGGTCATCACGCCGGATGAAAGCATGAAGTTCAAGCTCCACCTCGCCAGGCTCAACGAGGAGGCCGGCGCGACAGCCTCGCTCCTCGTGGACGAGAGCTCCGGGCTGATTGCGCACCGCGGCGAGATACCGATGAAGGACTCCGAGACCCTCGGCGCCCTCCTCGCCTGCAATTTCACCGCGGCGCAGGAGCTGTCTTTCGGCATCTCCCGGCTTGACTTCACCGGCATAATACAGAGGGGCGCCAAGTGGAGCCTTACGGCCAGCCGTGTGGACATGCGGCGGCTCCTCGTTGTCATAACCGCAGGGTATGGCGATCAGCGCCGTGTCCAGAACGCGGTCACCTACAGCAAGGGAGTGCTCGCCGCCGCCCTGCACCAGATCGATTCGATGTCGCCCAGCCGCCTGCGGAGGTTCGGGGAACTGTTCACTTCGGTCTCCCAGATTGCGATATCGGGGATGGGGTCATGACCGCACCAGCCGACAGCAACGTCGGATTCATCCTGGAGGCGGCCCAGCGCACGAGGCTGAAGGAACTGATGCACGGGATTCTCGAGGGGCTTCCGCAGGGGTACGGAGTGCTCATCGACAAGGCTGGCCGCATCGTGGAGACCGCCAAGGAGCCCCCGGGCATGCAATTGGAGGCGCTCTCGGCGCTGGCGGCCGGGTGCTATGCGACCACCCTCGAACTGGCCAAGGTGATGGGCGAGGAGGAATACTCCCTCCTGTTCAGGCAGGAGGACGACAACCAGGTCTACATATGGCCGGTCGTCGACCGGGCCCTGCTGGTGGCGCTCATGCGCACCGCCAAGTCGGTGGAGATGCTGGAGGAGAAGCTGGGGGGTCCTTCGGGCCGCGAGCTCATGGATCTTGTGCGGAGGGCGAGGATGCCGGAGCGCATCGTCCCGCCGCCGCGCATAGTCATTGCGGAGGTTCCCTTTGAGGTGCGGTCGCGCATGGCGGCGCTCACCACGCTCATTATGGACCTCCAGGCGAAGCGGCCGGAGGCGTTTTCCGACGACGTGAAGCACGTGCTCCTGCGGGTACGCGAGGAACTCATTAAAACGGTGGCGGCCTCCGACTGGCGGCGCGCGCTGGGGGTCTGCGAGTGGGCGCGCCGCTGGCTCGCCGACTCCATGAAGCTTCCCCGTGATGTCGATGTCGGGAAGGTGCTAACCGGGCTGTATACGGACGTGTTCCTCCGCCTGCATTCTTCCCTTTCCGAGCATGTTCCCGCCGAGCGCCTCGCCACGTTCTATCGCAAGACTTATGGCATAGTTGCGAAACGCTGGCCCCGGGTCTGCGTGTCGGATTCGGGGGTGGGCGACGGGGGTCCCGACGTGAATATCATCTGGGACCGCGCGCAGGCGTCGACCTCCGACATGAACCAGCTGGCCCGGGAGTTCGTCCAAGCCATGGACGAGATAGTGCGGGAGATTCTCCGGATGGCTTACCTGGCCCGGGGCCAGGAGGGGCGGAAGCAGATGATGGCGACCGCGCAGGGAGTGCTGTCAGCCCACCGGGACGAACTCCTCCTCCTGGGACTGGGAACCCTGGCAGGCGCCGGGTGGAAACTGCTCAACTTCGCGGAGCCGGCAAAGAAAGGACCGCAAATCCCGCCGAGCAGGGGTTCGTCCAGTCCGCCACCCTTGGTGTAAGCACAACGAAACGCGGCCATTAGGGGTCTTGTGCTTATGCACTTGGCTCCGATATAGGCTCGGGGACGGCCTTCAACGGCCCTCTGTCGGTCGTTTCGTAGTCGCGGCGCCGTCCGCGGCGCCAGCGACGGAGAACGCGCGGCCACGGTGCGCTGGAAGCCTTGTCCTCCAAGGCTTCCAGCGCGAGCGCGAGACCGGCAGCGGAGCGAGCCGCGCACGGTGGGCGCGGCAAGCGTGCCGGAGAAGACCGGCCCCGAGCCCGATGGAGGATTCGGAGTCAAGTACCCAGGCACAAGGGGTCTTTCTGTCCGTTGGCCTGGCCGCCGGTCCGCATTCATGGCTGCATGGCGGGACTGGATGCGCATTTCCCTGTTGGATTGTTTTGAAATAGAATAGTGAACCTGTAATGGCCATTGTTCACGAAGCCACGAAGGAAATCACCTGCAAGCTCGTCTATCACGGGACCGGAATGTGCGGGAAGACGACCAGCTTGATGTACCTGAACGGAATCCTCCCGGAGAGCCAGCGCGGGCGGTTCATCACGCTCGAGACGCCGACGGAGCGGACCCTCTACTTCGACTTCCTGCCCATCATCACGGAGGCGCGCGGCTACAAGTTCCGCTACCTCCTGTTTACGACCCCCGGCCAGGATTACTACGAGGCCAGCCGCAAGCTCATTCTCAAGGGGGCCGACGGGATGGTCATCGTCATTGATTCGCACCGGAGCCGGATCCATGAGAACCTTTCCGCCATCCAGCTGGTGGAGAAGAGCCTGAAGGAGATGGGCCAGAATCCGGATTTGCTCCCCCTCGTCTTCCAATACAACAAGCGCGACCTCTCCGACATCCTTTCGCTGGACGAAGCCGAACGGCGGTTTAACGCGCGCGGAGCCCCCTCCTTCCCTGCCATAGCCCGGACGGGGCAGGGAGTCTACGAAACCTTCCTGGCCGCGGCCAGGCTCTCTTTCGCCAAGCTGGCCGACCCCGGCACCGAGGACAGGATGGGGGAGTTGTTCCGCACGACGGTGATAACCGCCGAGGACGACCATACCTTCGAGGGGTACCTCGAGGGCTTGAACAGGGATTCCGGGGCCTTCGGTTCCATGCTGGTGGACGAGTCGAGCGGCGTCATCGCCCGCCAGGGCGCCATCCCGGCGCGCGATTTCGAGTCGCTGGGCGCGCTCCTGGCCTGCAACTTCACCGCGGCGCAGGAGCTTTCCTTCAACCTGTCCCGGACCGGCTTTTCGGGCATCGTCCAGCGCGGCACTGAGTGGAACATGATGGCATCCCGGGTGGACCAGCGCAGATTCATCGTGATATTTTTGCCGGGCGACCCGGACGAGCAGAGGTTCCGCGGCGTCCTGGCTACCGCGCGCCGCGGCCTGGCGGCTTCCCTGTCCCGTATCGACCACCGCTCACCCGAGCGGCTCAAGGCCTTTTCGATGGTCTTCATGGGGGCGGGCAAGCTGGCGGTCTCCAGCCTGGGAGGCACCAGATGAGCGTTCCCTCCAGCGACAGCAACGTAGGATTCATGCTCACCACGGCCCAGCGCCAGCAGGTCATCAAGAGCCTGTCCGGGTGCGTGGAAGGGATGCCCTCCGCCAGCGCCATCCTAATCGACCGGGCCGGGCGCGTCGTGGAGGATGCCTCCCGGCCGACCGGCGTGAACCTTCCGGCGATTTCGGCGCTGGCGGCCGGATGCTACGCGACCACGCACGAACTGGCGAAGACGGTGGGCCAGCCGGAATACTCCCTCCTTTTCCAACACGAGGACGGGCGGCAGGTCTACATCTGGCCGGTGGGAGTCCGGGGACTCCTGGTCGCCTTGCTGGGCGGCGTGCGCTTCGTGCCGGAACTCGAGATGCGCCTGAAGGGGGCGGTGGGGACGGCGCTGGCGGAAGTGGTGGCGGCGGCCCAGGAGCCGGAAAGGCACGTCCCCCCCCCGCGCATCGTCACCCTGGAGGTGCCGGAGGAGGTCAAGGCCAAGACCAAGGTGCTGACCGCCCTTTTGCTGGACCTTCAACAGCGTTCCGGTGGGAAGTTCCCCCCGGAAGCGTCCCGTTTCCTCCTGCAGGCGCGTGACCGGCTGGCCCGGGCGCTCAGCAACAGCGAATGGAAGGAGGCCCTGGCGGAGTGCGAAAGCACGCGGGCCTGGCTCGTAAAAAACATGGGCGTCGCCGGTGACGCGCAGGCCGGGGTCGTGGTTCCGGCTGTCTACCGGGACCTTTTGGAGGAAATACACTCGGCTGTTTCCGTCTCCGTGGAGGCGGGGCGGCTGGGGGAGCTGTACCGCAAGTTCTATTTCATCCTCGCCCGGAAGTGGCGGCGCATGTTCGTCAGCGAGTCGTGCGTTTCCACGGCCGGCGTGGACGTGGAGGCACTCTGGAAGGCGGCGGCCGCCTCGTATTCAAACCCGGACTCCTTGGCGCCGGAATTCGCCGCCGCCCTGGATGAGATGATCAGGGAGCTGCTGAGGGTTGTCCACCTCGCGAAGGGTCCCGGGGAGAGGGAGGCCGTGGCCAAGAGGCTGGCCAGGCGACTTCACGCCCACCGCGACCGGCTGCTGGCGCTCGGACTCGAATCTCAGGTAGGAAGGAGCTGGGTGCCGGTCAAGGACGATTGAAGGGGGAGAAGCCTCTCAGGAAAGGACGTTCAGCGGGTTGACGTCCACGCTGATCTGTACCCGGCAGGCCCCGGATTTGTTCCCCGCGTAATCCAGCGCGGCGCGCGCCAGTTCCCGCAACTGTTCCCCGTCAGGGCCCTTCAGCATGAGGTGCCAATGGTGGCGGCGGGCCACGACCGCCGGCATGGCCGGGGCGGGACCCAGGACCGCGCACTTCGGGGGAAGCCTGCGCCGGAGGAACGCGGCCGTTGTCCGGGCCGCCTCGGAAACCTCCCCGTGGCTGGCGCCGGTGAAACGGAACCTGGCCAGCCGGCCGAAGGGGGGATACCGGAGCGCCTTGCGCTGGGCCGCCTCGGCGTCGTAGAAGCGCCGGTAGTCGTGCTCCGCGGCGGCCGTAAGGGCGGGGTGGCTTGGCGCGAAGGTCTGGAGTACCACGCGTCCGCGCACGTCCCGGCGCCCCGCCCGGCCGGCCACCTGGGTGACCAGCTGGAAGGTGCGTTCGGCGGCCCGGAAATCGGGGAGGGCAAGCGAGACGTCGGCCAGGACGACGCCCACCAGGGTGAGCCTCGGGAAATCCAGGCCCTTTGCCACCATCTGCGTTCCTACGAGGACGTCTCCCCCCGTGAATTTTTCAAGGAGGTCGCGGTGGGCCGTCCGTTTCCGCGTGGTGTCCTGGTCCATGCGGACGAGCGTGGCCCCGGGGAGGAGGCGGCGCACCTCGGCTTCCACGCGCTCGGTGCCGAACCCGAGCGGACGCAGCGCGGCCACGCCGCAGGCGGGGCATTTCCCCGGGACGGGAATCCGGCTCCCGCACCAGTGGCACTTTAGCGCGCCCTCGGCCGCGTGGAATACGAGGCTGGTGGAGCAGCTGGCGCAGCGGACGGGTTTCCCGCAGGAGGCGCACAGCATTGCGGGCGAGAATCCGCGCCGGTTGAGGAACAGCAGGGACTGCTCGTGACGGGCGCGGGTTTCGAGCAGGAGCTCGGCCATCCGCGCGCCGATAACCGTCCCGGCCGGCTCCCGGTTCATGGCGACTATCTCCACCAGGGGGAGGGGCGTAGCGTCTATCCGCTCAGGGAGCTCCAGGAGGCGGAATCGCCCCGCCCGCGCCTGGGCCGCCGACTCGAGGGAGGGGGTGGCGGAGCCGAGCACCACGGGACATCCGGAGAGCTTTGCCCGCATCAGGGCGCATTCCCGCGCGTGATAGAACGGGACGGCGTCCTCCTGCTTGTAGGCGCCCTCGTGCTCCTCGTCCACCACGAAAAGCCCGGGCGAAACCGCGGGCGCGAATACGGCGGAGCGGGCCCCGATGGCGATGCGGGGCCCCTTCCGGAGGCTTTCCAGGTTGGAAGAGCGCTCCGCGCCGGTAAGCCGGCTGTGGAGGACCGTCACCATCCCGGGGAAGCGTTCGGTGAACCGGGCGACCACCTGGTAGGAGAGCGCGATTTCAGGCACCAGGATGATGGCGCTCCTGCCCAGCTCGAGGGCGCGGGCCGCCGCCCGCAGGTACACCTCCGTCTTGCCGCTGGAGGTGACGCCATGGAGAAGGAAGGCCTCGAAGCGGGACGAATCGATGGCCGCCACGACCTCTTTCAGGGCCCCTGACTGCGCGGAAGTGAGGGAAAGCGGTTCCTCGGGGACGGAAGCGGGCGTTTCACTTCCGGGCGCGGCGGTTCTGGCCCTCCGTTTTCCCGCGGACCTTCTCATGGGTTCAGGAAGGGCGGCGCGCAGGACCATGCCCGCCGGCGCGAGGTAGTAATCGGCGGCCCAGCGGAGGAACTTCAGCATGGCTTCGTCGAAAAACGGGGAGGCGTCGAGCACCTCCAGGAGAGGCTTGGCGACCACGCCTTGCGGGCATTCCCCGCCGGTTTCCACGACCACGGCCACGGCCGAGCCGTGGCGGAGCGGCACGCGGACGCGGACCCCCGGGCGGACGCCGGAGGACATCCCCTCGGGGATGGAATAGGTCAGCGGCCTGTCGATGGACTGCGGAAGCAGGCAGTGCGCGAAGGAAGCCCGCTTCATTTAGGGGTTCTTCCGGTATTTACAGGAGTAGCGCGCCCTCTGTACCCTTTCCCCGAAGGGGCGCCCGTCGCCGTTCGTGCTCCGGCACGCGCCGCGTCCTCGCGGCCAGGCGACAAGACTGGGCGCGCCTGTGAGGGCCGAGGAGCGTAGTCTTCGGAGCGCTCGCGTTGCGCGCGCCGGCTCCTGCCGGCCAGGAGACCCCATCAGGCCGGATAGAGGGGAGGGTGAGGGTAGTGGAGTACTGGGAAGAAGGTTTTCCTTCGCCGGTTCCCTCACCCTCTCTGCCAGGGCACTCCCTCTCCCGCCTGCGGGAGAGGGAGGTTTTTGGCCGATGGACCATATTGTATCCGCGGAAACTTCTGAAGCGTTCATTCAAGAAGAGGACTTGGCCCCGGCCCCTTCCAGCCGCTGTTTCAGGAGGGCGAGGTCGCCCTCGAGAACCTTGCGGAATTGCGTGGTGCGGCAGGCCGCCGCGGGATGGTAGGTGGGCAGGACCTCGAAATCCCCGGCCCGGTGCCAGCGGCCGCGCAACTGCCCGATGGGCTTCGTTGTCTTGAGCACCGACTGCGCGGCAAAAGTGCCCAGGGCGACTACGTATTTCGGCGCGATGATTTTCAGCTGGTTGAAGAGGTGCGGTTCGCACTCCTCCATTTCCTCGATGGACGGGTTGCGGTTGCCCGGCGGACGGCATTTCAGCACGTTGCAGATAAAGAAGCGGTCCCGGGGCAGTCCGAGGGGCCCCAGGACCTTGTCCAGGAGGTGCCCGGCCGCCCCCACGAAGGGAAGCCCCTGGTTGTCTTCCTGTTCTCCCGGAGCTTCCCCCACGAACACCACCGGCGTATCCGCCCGGCCCATTCCGAAGACGAGGTGGCGCCGGGTCGCCTTGAGCGGACAGCCCGCGCAGTCCTTTATCTTTTCGTAGAGGGCCAGCAGGGCCTTCCCTTTTTCGGATGATTCTGGCTCGATTATCCCGGAGGGGTGCCGCTTCGGACCCTGCGGCGCCTTGGGCCCGGGGGCGCCGCCGCGGGGCGGTGCGCCCGGGCCGGGCCGGGGAGTCCAGGAAGGCGCCGGGCCGGAGCGGATTGCGACCTTCGGCGGCGTGACCGGGCGGTACGGGGGGGAACCCGCCGGAGGTCCGGCGGGCGGCTGTAAGGACCGCCCCGGCTGGCCTGCCGGGGCCCGGACTGCGGACGGACGCTTGCGGTTGGGCGCGGGCCGGTCCGTCAGGAAGAGCGTCGCGTCGCGCTCCTCCCAGCGCGACTTGATGAACCGGCGCATGGCCTCCGCCGCGCGGCGGGCGCGCTCCCGACCGTTATCGCTTATCATTCCATCTGCACCGGGAATAGCATCTTACCCCTTTCGAGTTGGAGGGCCCCGATTCCCACCGAAAGGGTGAACCGGTTCTGGTAGTCGTTCGGAGGCGCGGGGGCGAAGGCGTAGTCGAGCGAAAGGGACACCTTGTCGCGGTAGCTCCACCGGGTGCCGAAACCGCAGGCGGCCCGCGTCCCGTCGAATCCCCCCCGGAGGGTAAACAGCCGGTGAAGGTCCCACTCGGCCCCGCCACCCATGCGCCAGTAAGGGCCTCCGAGGTCGCGGCCCTCGACCGAAGTGCGGAATCCCCCGAGGTCCACCGCGCACCCGAGCCGCATGGATGCGGCCATGTCCTGCGAGGTCTCGTTTTCCCCGTGGGTCCAGGTCATGGAGGGACCGATGTAGTCGCGCAGCAGGAAGCTCGCGGTTACGGGACGCCAGGGGGTGTAGGTGAGTCCGATGTCGCTGCTGTAACCGGTCGCATTGAACTCCGCAATCGAGTCCATCAGCATCTTAAAGGAAAATCCCGCGTTTACCGGCGGGAAAATCCGCGCGCCGATGGCAAGGACATATTCCTGCGAAAAGGCACCGTAAATGTCATCCGCGTCGGGGGTGTTGTTCTTCCTGAATTCGATGTCGTCGCCGGCACTGTAAAAGAGGGCCCCCAGGCCCATGGAGATTTCGGCCATGGGCCAGCCGGCGATTCCCACGAAGTTCAGTGACTGGTTGAACGGGAGAAGGCCGCTGTCGGCCGCCACCGCGAGCGGGTCTTCCAGCCGCGCCAGCCCGGCGGGATTCACGAACGTCGCGGCGGGGCCGGTCTCCAGCGCGCCCACGGCTCCGCCCAGCGCCGCGGAGCGCGCCCCGGGATCCATCTTCGAGAAGGCGGCCGCCCCCAGCATGGCTGACCCGGCCCGCGAGGACGCCAGCATGAGAAGAAGGGCGGCGACGGCCCGCGTCATTTCGCTTCCTCCAGGCTGTCCTTGAGTTCTAGAGCCGGGGCGTTGCGGGGGTCCAGCGCCAGCGCGCGCGCCAGGGCCTCGAGCGCGGAGGAAGCCCGGCCTTGCGCCTTCCGTGATTGGGCGAGCCGGACCCAGCGGGCCGGGTTGTCCGGGTCGAGGCCGGCGGCCTTAAGGAACGCATCCTCCGCCTCGCGCGGCCGCCTTTCGGCTTCAAGGAGTTCGCCGAGTTTCCCGAATATGTCGGGGTGCGGCCCCGCCAACTGGAACGCCTTCCCGTAGGCGCGTTCGGCCTCCCGGTATTCCCGGAGTTGGAGCCGGGCGTCGCCGAGCCGGACCTGGAAGAGCGGCAGGCCGGGCGCCTGCTTCTGCGACATGCCCCAGGCCTTGATGGCGCCCCGCAGGTTTCCCGCGCGGGAAAGCGCGTCGCCGGCCGCCGTGAGCGCAACCAGCGCGGGCGGCTCGTCGAGTCCGAGCGGCCGGCCGCTTTTTTTCAGGCGCTGGATGGGGAAGATCCGGGTGCCGTCCGCGGCCGCCGTGGCCGGAGCCGTGTAATGCCGCCAGAATTGGAGGAGGCTTTCGCTGGATTCCGGCGTCCATGTTCCGCCGGGGTCATCCGGGAGGGAAGCGCGCACGCGTGAATAGCCGGCCTCCCGCAGGCGGTGGTAGAGGTCCGCGGCGTCCCGCGACTGCGCGGCAATTTCCCGCAGGCGGAGTGCGTCCACCGGGAGTTCCAGCGTTCGCCCGCCCCCGCAGCCGGCGAGCAGGGCCAGGGAAGACAGCGCGACGGCCAGGCGGCGCATCAGTGGAGGACCGCCAGCTTCATGACCTTCCGCGAGCCGCCCGCCGTCAGCACGGCGAAATAGACGCCGTTGGGGACGTAGTCTTTTTTCTTCTCATCACGGCCGTCCCACTGGAAGGGTGAATTGTAGAAGAAGGTTGTGGGGGAGACTTCGTTGGCGGCGACCGATTTTGACCACAGGAGGTTGCCGAGGACGTCGCGTATTTCCAGCTTCAGGTCCTGCCCTTCCGCGCCGGTCACGACGAAGTTCACGTAGCGGTTAAGCGGCGGGGAAAACGGGTTGGGATAGGCATATCCATTGACGGCCTTCGGCGTGGGATTCCGGTCGCCGGTGAGCGCCCGGTACATGTTTACCCGTCCGTATCCGTAATGGCCGTCCCACATGGCGCTTCCCAGCCGGTCGGCCGTGCTCTCGATGAGTTCAACCACATCGCTGTTGCGAAGGCCAGGGTTGGCCCCGAGGAGGACCGCGGCCAGCCCCGAGACGAGCGGGGCTGAGGCGGAGGTGCCGTAGGCGGTACCGTATCCGGATGCATAGGGACGAAATCTGTCTGTGCATGCGTAGGTTATTGGTAGGGGGCCGAGGATGCTGACGGCGGGATTGCAATTGGAGTCGCCGCCCGGTGCCACGACATCCACATAGGAGCCGTAGTTGGAGTATTTCGGCACTTCGTCATTGTTGTCGGTGGCTCCCACTCCGACGACATAGGGGTAACCGGCGGGGTAGGAAGGGCCGGCGGATTCCTCGTTACCGGTCGAGGCTATCAGGATTGCGCCGGCCTGCCATGCCCTTTCCATGGCATCGATTCCAGGCTGGGTGGGGTCTCCGCAGTCGGTTTGGCTGTTGCAGGAACCGATGGACATGTTGATTACCTGCGCACCGTGGCCGACTGCCCAGTCCACGCCCTGGAGAACGGCGAATTCGGTGCCCTCCCCGTTGGCGTCCAGAACCTTGATGGGCATAATCTTGGCAAGTTTGGCCACACCCGCGATGCTCGAAGGCGCTGCCGTACCCCAGGCCGCCGCGGCGATGCCGGCCACCAGCGTTCCGTGGCCGCATTCGTCAATGGGGCCAACCGTGGAACTCAGCATGTTCGCGCCGGTCACCAGCTTTGGCGCGAGGTCGGGATGCGTGGGATCCACTCCGCTGTCGAGGATGGCAATCACGATGGAACCGCTTCCGTATTGGCCAACGACATTCGCTCCCCACGCATACGATGCGCGTATCTGGTTAAGGCCCCATTGGTATCCATCCGCGTAATATTTATCGACGGGAACCGTGGCGGCGTGGACAATCATGTTGGGGTCGGCCGATTCCACGCGCGGGTGGCGGCGGAAGTGCTCCAGGGCTTTCTCGACCGTGAGCCCGGGCGGGAGCTTGACCCGCTTGAGGCGAAGCGAGGGAACCTCGGCGGTTTCCCGGCACCCCTTGTCGTCCAGGGCCTTCTGGGCGTCCGCCTGCGATGTGTCCGGCCTGAACTTCAGCAGGATTTCGTCGTTCCGGTGCATCGCCTCCGCCGCCGTGCCGGTTGCGAGTATGCAGGATACCGCAAGGATGTGCTGTATTACGCCCATATTGCCTCCGATATTATCTTCCCGCCCGTCCCCCCGCACAAGGAAAAAATCTTCCCTTCTTCCTGTAGCCACCCCAGGCCTTGGTTGGTAATAGCGACCTGTCCCAAGTTACTTGGCAGGTACCCTAAATTCTCCATTCAGCGATTTCGGATTTAGTCCGAAATCGCCGCGACATTGGAGGGGGGAGGCAAGGAGGTGCCGAATTGTGGGAATTGGGGTATTACGGGGGGGTGACAGCGACCAAGCGGCAAGGTTGTATTTTGGTCCGCGAGGAGCGTAGACCCGCCCGCCTGGCAGTTGGCGGGCGGGGCGAGCGGCCTCGAATTCAGTTCGAGGCCGCGAGGTCGCGCAATCAGGGGGGCCTGGCCCCCCTATTGAAGAGTGCTGGGAGGAGAGGGAGTTGAACCCTCACGGCTTTCGCCATACGCCCCTCAAACGTACGTGTCTGCCAGTTCCACCATCCTCCCGGATGACGAAGGTAATTTTATCAGAACCGGGGCCCAACGCCACCGGCCCGGCGCGGTTGCGAACTTCGCGCCGCCTACATAAAATATGCGCGCATGCCTACACCAGAGGAATTGAACAAGTCCGGGATGGACCTGTATAAGCAGGGCAAATTTTCCGAGGCCGTTGCCGCCTACGAGGAGGCGATTGCCGCCAAGCCGGATTACGTCCCCTGCTACATCAACCTGTCGCTGGCCTACAACAAGAAGGCCCGGCCGGACGACGCTATTCGGGTCATGAACGCCGCGGTGGAGCGGGCCCCCCGGAACGGGGCCGTTCGATACCACTTCGGTAACGCCCTCAACAGCAAGGGGCGCTGGAACGAGGCGGTGACCGAATACGTGCGGGCCTGGGACATGGACAAGACGCAATTGAACGCGCCCTTCCTCGCCGGGTCCCTGCTCATGGACAACGGGGCTGACGCCAAGGCGATTGCCCTGCTGAAGGCATACCTTTCGGCCGCTCCGGCCGACCATCCCCGCCGCCAGGAGGCGGAGGAACGGCTGAAAACTCTCGAGGGCGGTTCCTCCCTCATTCAAAGGTACTGATGGTGCGCCGGGCCATTTCCGCGGTTTTTCTGGCGGCCCTGCTGGCGCTTTCCCCGGTGGCGGCGCGTGGTGATGAGGCCGTCCCGGAATCACCGGTGCGCCGGTTCGAGAGCGTGTTTTTCATCACCCTGCCGTTCGCCTCGCTTTATTCGGGAATAGTCATGATTGGGGTCTCGGCGGCCCTCCAGAAGGGGAAGGTCAATTTCACCATGCCCTACCAGGTTGCCACGGTTGTCCTGGCGTCCGTGTTGGCGGGCTATTCGGCCTGGCGCGACATGTCCATGGGCGGCCCGTCGCTTCAGGGGATTGCGTTGGGGGCGGAAGGCGAACTTCTGGCTTCATCTCGCCCATGTTTTTCTGGTAGTTTTCGAGGAAGTGCCGGTTTTCTGGAAACGGGAGCACTCATTCAACCCAACCGTTACTGCTACTGATACGCGCCGATAGATACTTCTTTCAAGCTCCTAACTTTCCTTTCCCAGTAATCGTGGTCAACGGGGACAGGGTCCATGGGGATTCCATACTTCTCCGCGCCGGTGTTTTCCAGTAATTTCCTCCGTTCGGCAAGCCACTCCGGAGTAAGGACTGCTTGCCGGCCGCGCAATTTCGCCGGTGTATCCGGGCGTAGCGTATAGGCCTGAAGCGGGCGGCGGCCCCAACCCCCTTCGCCCGGATTGACCAGTAGCGGATCAGCCGACAAACCGCTTGCTTCCTGGCCGGTGGCTTCCCGGAATTTCTGCATATCCTTGTATTCGATGGGGGGCTGTTCACCCCCCTCTTCACCCCACCAGAAGCGGGGAGGATGTGACAGGCCGGCCCACTGGATGAGCGGCCCTTCCGGTCCGGTCCGCCAGTAGATGTTGTTGTCAAATGCATTGCCCGTCTCGGTGGCCGACATTTCCACATAGAGAGGCACCGCGCCGCCTGCCGCCATCAGGATGTTGTTGAATACGCCGTTTCCTGCCGGTACCCCTCCTCCAATCCTGCTCCAGGGCTCAACAGGCCAGGCGTCAACCCTCATCGCGGCACGGCCCTTTCCCTGCGAGAAAACGGTATTGTTTTGCACGAGGCCGTTCTCATATGAGCCCGATAGGCAGATTCCGGCGCCGTCCTCCTCCGAGATGTTGTAGCGGCAAAGGGAGTAATAATGCCGGGCGGAAAAACCGTTGTATTGGCCGTCGCCCCATCCTTCCAGGAGGTACCCGCAGCCTTCGTTGTGGTGGGAGTAGCAGTATTGAATCACCGTGGCGGATGAGTTCCAGTCCAGGTCGAATCCCCCCGCGTCACTTTCGTGTCCAAAGGCCGCCTCGCAATACTGTATGGTCACGTTGCGGGAATTCCAGGTCCAGATATTGAAGCAAACATTGGAGTAGGCCAGGCAATGCTCAATCAATCCGTTCTGGCCCCCGTTAATCCAGATGCCCGCCATTCCGCGGTTGCCGTAGGCAGTGCAGCGGCGAATCACGGTGTTCCGGCACCCATCCTGGGTTTCTCCGCTGACCTCTATCCCGGAACCTCCATTCCAAAAAGACAGGCAGTTCTCAATTAGCACGCCGTCAAACCCGTTATTTCCGCCGCCTACGAAGATTCCAAAGCCGCCGTTGTCGTAGGAAACGCAATTTATAATCCTTATGCCCCGGGGCTGTGGCTCCGCCTTCCCGGCCCCCGCGTTTATCCCGTGTACGCTGTATGCAGGATCGCTGGTCACGGCGAGGTTGCGTATCTCCCAATAACTCTGCCCTTCGAGCCTGACCGCGTGTGATGTCACTCCATTGACCAGCGGGAGCGCTTCTTTCACCGGACCATAATCCCCAATCGTTATCCATTTCCCCTCCGTTCCGCTCCCGGACGGAGTCAGGCTTTCCTTCCACTCGCGCCCCCGCCGCAGTAGGATGGCATCCCCCGCCCCAAACACCCGCCCATTTACATTGCGGAAGGTCCGCCACGACGTCTTCCCCGTGCGCCCGTCGGCGGAATCATCACCATCCCTGGCGTCGATATACCAGGCCGTTCCCCCTGCCTTGAGCTGGGATGCCAGCCGGCTGGGATTGTACCCGTCCGGCCTCGTCCTA
>Ga0315282_10006501_pt1 | contig 19542 bp, 9 predicted proteins | sample YL17G07_20_MG_FD_203693 | JGI IMG/M metagenome (GOLD analysis project Ga0315282, IMG submission 203693) | Sediment microbial communities from Yellowstone Lake, YNP, Wyoming, USA - YL17G07_20 | ecosystem: Environmental > Aquatic > Freshwater > Lake > Sediment | place: USA: Wyoming | collected... | reverse complement strand
CGACCCCGGCCGGGTCGTTTATCGTCCGGGAAGACGGCGCCGAAGTGCCGTACCAGGTTGAGGAAATCGGCGGGAAGAACTGGATCTGGGTCTGCTCCAGCTTCGAGGCCGGAACCTCGCATAGGTACCAGGTCGCCACCGGCCGGCCCAGGCCGGCGACGCCTCGAGTTGCAGTGCGTAAAGACGCCGATATATATGTTCTTGACAACGGCCTCGTCGCCGTGGAGCTTCCTGCCGCAGCCACGGGCGGCATCCCCGGTCCGGTGACCGCGGTCAAGCTCGGCGACAAGTGGGTCGGCGGCAGCGTCTGGCACACGTCGTTCGCGCCGAGCAAGTTCACGGCCACCGTCGTCGGCGATGGGACCATCCTCGGCAAGGTTCGCCTGCGATACGACTTCGCGGGCAAGGCCGGCCTTGAGGGTAACGTTCCCGCCTTCGCCGAGGTCGACGTGGCGCTCGGCCCGGGCTGGAGGCACGTGGAGATCTTCGAGCGCCACGAAATGGCCCGCGGCGACTACTGGGAGTTCGAGGCCTCCAAGGGCTGGTCGCCGACGCAGGGCGTCTCGAAGCCCTTCAGCGGCGGGGCGGGCTCGGGCGAAGTCGCCGGCAAGGTCGAGCCGGTGCGGGCCCTCAGGCCAGGCGGCGTGAGAGTCGGCAAAGACGAGATCGCCTTCTCGGGCGACCACCCCACGGCCGGCGGTGCGGCCAGGTACGTCGCCGTAAGCCGGGACGGCCGCGAGGTCCTCGCGCTCGCCGGCAAAGATATCGACATGAACCGTTCTCAGGGCGACGCCGGCCTGTTCGTCCCCGACGCCGGCTACCCCTTCGGAGAAATCCCGGACTGGCTCATCCGCCAGCGCGCCAAGCGCCCCGACTGGGCGAAGTAACAGAGGATGCCAGGCATCGAGACCCGCGGCAGCAAGGCGCGCGGCCTGACCGTCAAGGACGGCAACACCGGCGGCAGCCGCGGCGCCGGAATGCTCACGACCCTCTCCGCCTGCAAGCAGCCCAGGCCAACAGGCGCTGCCGATGGTCCAGCCGGCCCAAGCCGTGTCCCGGGCGCATCCTGGCGCGTATAATTCTCTGGAGGAATGAGTGACAAGGCGTAATAACAAGATGCAGACGTGGAAGCCAACGTCCGATGTTTGCCCTCGCTGTGGCCATCGCGGGCTGCTGGCGCAGCGCAGACACAGGCACCTCGTGGCCGAACAGTGCCCCGACTGCGGACGGCTCTGGCAGCACACCGTTCGCTTGACGCGGGTCCGCCGGTAGGAACCTCACGACACTCGCGGCGTCTGGCGGGGGGCAGCGCGCAGAGTGCACGCAGCGCTCCGCACCAACAATGCCAACCCGTCTTCCGCCCATGAAAACCGGCGCAGCCCGCTGCCTCGAGACCGGCGTCAGGAGGGCCGCCCCCTTGCGTACGTCTGCCCCAACGTCAGGCAGAGCTTGCCATCACGACCGCTGGATGTCACATCAGGGAGGAACACCTGTGGCCATGCCTGCCAGGAGCGGCCGCGCAGCGCCCGCGGATTGTGTGGGGCGCCCGCTGGGCCTCTGAAGGCGGCGGGAGGTCCCTGCCGGCGGGCTTCTCGTCAGAAGCCCTTGCCGGCTCGCCGCCGACGCCTCGGCCGAGGCGCCTCCGGTCGTCGTGCGGCGATGGCGTACCCACTGGCGGCGGTCCGGCCGGGCCCGCCGCGGCTGGGCTGCCACTTTCATCTCAGGAGCGCCGCGGGTCCTGGTGGCGGCATGCCGCACGACAGCCACCTCAGCCGGCGGCACGCCGTAGGCCGCCAGCGTCTGGTCGGCGATCCTGTCCCACGTGAACCGCGCTTCGACGGCCCGGCGTCCGTTCTCGCCCATCCACCGCGCGTGCTCGAAGTCGGAGAACAGCCGCGTCAGCCCCCACGCGACCGAGTTCGGCTGCGGATGGATCTTCAGCCCGTTCTCCTCGTGCGAGACGTACTCGTTGGGCCCGCCGTTCTGCGTGACGACCACCGGCTTGCCCGCCGCCCACGCCTCGAGCACCACGATGCCGAAGGGCTCGTTGCGGCTCGGCACACAGACGGCCTGGCACGCCTTGAACAGGCGAACGAGCTCGTCGCCGTTGCGGAAGCCCAGGAACCGCACCGCGTGAGCCACCCCGAGTTGCCGCACGCGGTCCTCCAGTTGGCCCCGCATGCCGCCGTCGCCCACGAAGACGAACTTGGCGGCAGGATGGCCCCGCAGGACCGCGGGAATCGCCTCGACCAGCAGGTCCGGCCCCTTCTGCCACTCCAGTCGCCCGCAGAACAGGACCATCGGGTCCAGCGGCCCGATCCCGTACCGCTTCTTCACCTCGCCGGGGTCGACCGGCGCGTCGAAGCGGTGCGGGCTGACGCCGTTGTAGACCACCGTGGGCTTCCAGTCGGGCACCTCATACATCCACATGACCTCGCCGCGAGTGGCGTGGGAGACGGTGATCAGGCGGTCGGCCCAGTAGGTCCCCGCCCGCTCCTGCGTCCGGATGCGGTGGCTGCGGCCGTTCGGGAACGCGTTGCCGCAGCGGGCGTACTCGGTGGCGTGGATCGTGAGGACGGTCCGCCGGCCGCGGCCCTGCTTGATCCAGATCATCGCGTTGGCGGCCAGCCAGTCATGCGCGTGGACGACGTCGAACGCCCCGATGCTGTCCTCGACGGCGAACACGCAGTCGACGAACGCGCGGCACATGTTGTTGACGTCGTCGACGAAGTCCGGGTGCCCCGCGTAAGGGCACCGATGGTAGTGCACGCCGTCGATCCGGTCGTAGTAGCGCTGGCCGTCCGCCAGGCGGGTGAACACGTGGACCTCGTGGCCTTTTCGCGTCAGCGCCGCCGCCAGTTCCGTCACATGAGACGCCACCCCTCCGACGGCGATCGAGTGGAGCGACTCCCACGACAGCAGGGCAATCCGCATGGCTGATTCCTGTCCGCTTAGCGGCCTCGCGAGGCGTGCGCGTCGGTCGACGGCTAAGAGATGATGTTACTGCCGCGCCGAAGGCCGCGAAATCAGCAACAACCCTGAATCGGCATCCGAGAATTTGCCACTCGCGCTATCGGGGACTCCCCTATAGCGCACCTGTGCTGTTGGCGTTGGGCGGGCGGTCAACGATGGACGGGCACACCGGACGGGCTTCTCGACGCGGGCGAACTGCCCGCCTCGCGCCGCGAGGGTACGTGTTTAGTGTGATACGAGGTTGCCGGGTGGCACGGCCACGCGCTGTTGCGTGGCCGTGCACTTTCACATGGGGAGCAAGCACGGTCACGCAAAAGCGCGTGACCGTGCCACCCACGCTGAACAAGTCCCCGCGAGGCGGTTCCTACACGTCACGGCGTGACGATCTCGAAGGGTATGGCCGGCAATGACCCCATCGGCGCGCGCCGCTGGTTCCCCGGGGCCTTCCCCTTGTCAGCCGACGCCGCCGGCACGGCAAAGACGCTGACGATCAGGTTTCCCTTGAGGCCGGGCTTGGCCTTGGCGGCATCGCATTCAAGCACAATCTCTGCGCCCCCGCCCGACGGCGATACGTTCTTGATGGCGATTCCACTGGGCGGCTCGCTCAACTCCAGACGCACTCTGTCGAGGAACGCGCTGGTGAGCGTGTCAACCTGGACCCGGGCCGTTCCGCCGACAGGGATTCTCACGGGAGTTCCGCCGAGGATTCTCAGCGGGGCCCTGGCCATGTTGCGTCCCGACACGGCCACCTTCATCTCCTTGGCGGGCACCAGGTGATGGTAGGCGAAGGCCTGCATCATGTCGTCCGCCGGCACGGCCGGCCGCGAGACGTCGCGCCCCTGGATCACCGCGCGGCCCTCCAGAGACAGGCTGAGGGGTTCCTTCAGGGCGATCGGCGGGACCGTCAGCGTAAGGCGCACCTGGTCCTGGTTCTCCAGCACCTGGGCGCCGCTCAACGCGAACCCCCGCGGCGCGTCCTTCAGGGCCAGCGCAATCTGGCCGGAAAAACTATCCTTCCGGAGGGCATACACGGTGAGGGGAACGGTGGCGCCCCCGCGGACGTTGAGGCTCGACGGCACGACCCGCAACTCGAAATCGGGTTGGGGCGGGCTGAGGCGCAGGCGGTAGGCGTACTCCGGGCCGCCCTTGTGCTGCGCATCGCCCAGGTGAAGGTAGTAGGCGCCGTCGGCGGGCAGCGTGGCGCAGAGCCAGGAATCCGCCTGGTGCGTGGTCAACCCCGCGCCCTTGTCCTCGTGGTCGTCATTGAACGCCAGGAGCTTGCCGGCGGCATCGGTCAGCTTGAGCACGGAATCCAGGGGGGAGTCCAGCCGGCGCGCATGGACCTCGGCGACGATCTGGCTGCCGGCGCGGCCCTCGAAACGCAGTACGTCCCAGTCATCGGGGCGATCGATGCGCCCGTTCACGATGACGGGAAGCGTGACCGGCTGGGCGCTCTCGGGCTTATTGTTGGGTTCCCGTTCCAGGCATTCCGGCAGCGTGTCCACGGCGAAAGGCACCTGGTTGGAAACCCACTCCTCTTTGCGCGCGGAAACCGGGTAAACTCCCGGCCCCTTGTCCTTGGCATCCATCGTCAGGCTGGCCACCGGCAGGTTCCAGCCCTTGATCTCTACGGTGGTTTGGCCGCCGGCCTTGCCGCCCAGCGGGAAGATGCTCGTCACAAACGGCAGCTCGCCCAGGGCGATGCGATAAACGAAATCCTGGCGACCGCGGTAGATGGCGTCCTTGATCTCGACCACGTAGTCGCCATCCTGGGGAATCTCGTAGTACAGAACCGGATCGGGATGGAAACGGTAGTCGTCGTCGTACGCCAGTTCCTTGCCCTTGGCGTCGTAAAGCGCCAGCGTGGCCTGGAACCAGCCGGGCACGGCGTCGGGGAGGTACGGGATCAGCGCCCGCGCGCTCGCGGCGACGACCAGCCGCTGGCCCTTGCTCGCCTGGAACCGATACCGGTCCACCGCGCCGGGCATCATCTGGCCGTTCACGATGGCCGGCAGGGTGACGCTCGTCTCGGACTTCGCCGGGGCGATGCTCGGCGGCCCGCCGAACCTTACCCTGAAGCGCTCGACCTGCGGGTCGGCAATCCTGGCCGCCGGCTTGGAGAACTCCGGCAGTTGGCCGACGTCGAAGAGGAGCGGGTTCGACAACCCGACCGGCGCGGCCAGCCGGATCTCGCGCGGGCCGGGTTCCGCGTCCGCCGCCATCGTGACCTTGAGCGTGACGGTTTCGGCGATCGCCGGATTGCCCTGCCGGTTGGGGGGATTCTTGAGGATCTTGGCCCGGATGTCGGCGATTTCCTTCAGGGTGGCGGCGTCCTTCTCCTTCTGCTGCTGGAGCTCCTGGAGTTTCTCGCGCAGATCGGTGAACTCTTTCTGCGTCAGCGGCCGGTTATACTCGACCACCTCGGCCTGGACACCGGCGCCGGAGACGTACGCACTGGCCGTGTTAGCCAGGTACTGCCCGCCGACCGTGACCTGGAAGGTCGTCCCCTGCCGGCCGCCGGCGGGATAGACGTAGCCGAGGTGCGGGCTGAACTGCTGCGCCTGAACGGCCGGCCCCATCATGAGGAAAAGCGCCAGCCCCGGAATCACGTGCCATCGGTATAGATTCATAAGATGCTCCGCCGCTCACATGATCTCTTTCAGGCGTCCGCCCATGGGCACGCCGTCCTTGGCCGAGGGCGTCGCGCGGGCCTCCTGGCCCAGGGGATGGGGCAGCTTTGCGTCGGGGTCGATGCCCAGCAGCTCGTACAGGCTGGCGATGAGGTCGCACGGATACACGGGCCGCTCCTTGACCTCTTCGCCCCTGGCGTCCGAGGCCCCGACCACGCGGCCGCCCTTGAACCCGCCGCCGGCGACCACGGCCGAGAACACCCTGCCGTAGTGGCCGCGTCCGCCGTTCCAGGGCGGTTCCCACTGGATCTTGGGGGTCCGGCCGAACTCGCCGCAACACCAGAGGATCGTGCTCGCGAGCAGGCCGCGGTCCGACAGGTCCGACAGCAGAGTCGCGAGGCCCTTGTCCAGCTCCGGCAGCTTCCGGCGCATGACCGGAAAATGCTGCTTGTGCGTGTCCCAACCTTTGTAGTTGATCGTGATATAAGGAACTCCGCGCTCGACCAGCCGCCGCGCCGCCAGGCAGGACTGCCCGAACGTGGTGCGCCCGTAGCGCTCCCTGAGCTCGTCCTTCTCCTGCGAGAGGTCGAACACCTTGCCGGCGTCGCCCAGGATCAGGTCGTACGCCTGCTGCTCACACCGGTCGGCGGCGGCCATCTGCGGATCGTTTTTCATGGCCTGCCCGAGCGTGTCCAGCTTGTGGAGCAGTTCCCGCCGGTCCTTCTGCCGCTGGTCGGAGATGCCCGGGGCGACGACCCCTTCCACGGCGAAGCGGGCCTGCGCCGGGTCGCCGCCGGTGGCAAAGGGGTTGTAGCGCGAGCCCAGGAACCCGGACTCGGAGAACCGCCCCTGGAGCTCGGTCAAGACGATGTAGGGCGGAAGCAGCCCGGCGTATCCCGCGCTGGAGCCCTTGAAGAGCGAGACCACGGCGCCGACGCCCGGATAGACGTCGCGGCCGCCCGGCGCCCGCCCGGTCTGCACCATGTAGGAGGCCGTTTCGTGCGCGTTATCGCCATGGGTCATGCTGCGGATGATGGAGTACTTGTCGGCCAGCTTCGCCAGCTCGGGCAGGAGCTCGCCGATCGTGATGCCGCCGACGTTGGTGGCGATCGGCTTGTTGAGCGGACCGCAGTAGTCATTGCCCGCCTCCGGTTTCGGATCGAACGTGTCCAGGTGCGACGCGCCGCCCCACAGCCAGATCTGGATGACCGCCTTGGCCTTGGGTTGGGCCGCCGGTTTGGCCGGCGGCGCCGCGGCCAGCGCCCGAAGGCCCGGGCCGCCGGCCAGCGCCAGCCCGGCCGCGCCGAGCAGGCCCCGGCGCAGCGCCTCGCGCCGGGTGATCGGCGGACCCGGCCATCGGATACCCGCATCCTTTTCCATGTTACATGGCCTCCTCATACGGTTGCTTCTCGCTCAGTGCCGATAGAGAAACTCCGCGCTGTTGATCAAGGCCCACGCGGTATCCAGCGCGGCCTCGCGTCCGCTCGCGGCGCCCGACGGGGCGTACGCCGTCGCAATCCTCAGCTCCTCTTCCGTCGGGAAGCGCGAGAGGATCATCAGGTAAAGCCCGGCCACCACCTCGCGCGGATTGTCCCGCGATTGCAGCAGGAACTGGAGTTTCCGGCTCTGCTCGATCTTGCGCTGCACGTGGCTCGAATTCAGGAGGTGCAGCCGCTGGTCGGCGGTGGGCCGGCTGTTGCGCTCCGACTCCAGGCCGGTGTCGCGCGACGGCCGCCCGAACATTTCGAGAAAGGAGCTGGTGATGCTGCCGTCCGGCAGCGCGATCGCGCGATGGTCTTCCGGAATGAAGGTGTACGGCTCCGGAATGGCGCTCGAGTACTTCTCGGTCGTGCCGGTGATCTGGCACAGGGCGTCGATCAGCACCTCGGCTTCCAGGCGGCGCAGGGGATAGGACGCGAAGTTCGCCGCGGCCTCGGGCCGCGCGGTCTTTGGAATCGACGACAGTTGATACGTATTCGAGTTCAGGATCAGCCGGTAGAGGCGCTTCAGGTCGTAGCGTCCCGCCACCAGCTCCCGCTCCAGGCAGGCCAGCAGCTCGGGATTCGCCGGCGGGTTGTCCGGCCGGATGTCGTCGGGCTCGTGGATGATGCCGCGCCCCAGCAGCCAGGACCAGACGCGGTTCGCGATGTTCCGGGCGAACCACGGGTTCTTCGGATCCACCAGCCAATCGGCGAACACCTCCCGCGGGTCCCGGTCCGGCGACAACCGGGCCGCGGTTCCATCCGGAAACACCGCCGCCTGGGGCGTGCCGGCGGCCGCCGGCGGCGGCTCCTTGCCGACGAGGTCGAAGGAAACGATCTCCTCCTTCCATTCCCCCGTGGGCTTGTAGCCGACCCGCGCGAAGAAGGCCGCCATGCCCGCCAGGCGATCCGGCGGCCAGCTCTCCGCCCGCGCCCCCATGAACGTCAGGGCCACGGCCTTCGCGATGGCCGGCGGCTCGTGGCTTTGGATGGCCCGGTAGAAGTTGACCTGCGGCACGCGGAAATTGCTGCCGCTCGCCGTCAGCATCTCGCGGACGAACTGGTCGTACGGCTTGTTCTCCTTGATCGAGGTGCGAATCCAGCGGTGATACGCCTGCGCCGCATTCGGCCACAGGTTGATGGGGAACTCCGCCTTCACCCGCAGAAGGTCGCTCCACTTCATCGCCCAGTAATCGGCAAACTCCTCGCGCTCCAGCAGCCGATCGATCAGGGCGCGGCGCTTGCCGGGGTCGCGGTCGCGCAGAAAGTCTCTCGCCTCCTGCGCGGTGGGGAGCGTGCCGATGACGTCCAGGTAGGCGCGGCGGACGAACACGGCGTCTGAGCAGAGGTTGGCCGGCGGAATGCCCAATCGCTCCAACTGGCCGAAAACCAGCTTGTCGATCTGGCTTTCAGACGCCGGGGCGGCGCCGCCCTCGTAAGGGCCCGGCGCCGCAGCCGCGCCCACGGCGCCCAGAGCCGCCAACAGGATCACCGCGGAAATCAGCAAAGCTCTCATGATGCCTCTAACCCCACAGTTACGGGTGGCATGGCCACGCGCTGTTGCGTGGCCATGTGCCCCGAATCTCGCAGCAGCATGGCCACGCAAAGGCGCGTGGCCATGCCACCCCCTGAGACTGGGGCCTTACTCGGCTTCTCGTCTCCTGGCATATACACCCGATCCCAAGAGCCCCTCCGTAAGACATCCCTCTCGAGGGGCTCAACGGTGGCGGTCGGCGTCTGGTCGAGGCCGCTTACCCCGTGCGGTCCTCACGTAGGCTAGAACGCCCCTGGCTGCCGGATATTACCTGATTCCATGTGCGGCAGTCCCGGGGGGACGGGGCCAACTGCGCGGGGGGCAAGGCCCCGCCAATACGACAGCGCTGCTCTAACTGGTGCGCGGCGGGTCTCCCGACCCACCGCGCCAGGAACTGCGGCCTTGGCGCCGAGACCCACTCTCGGCGCGGCGGGTCAGGTCGAAGACTCGCCGTGGCGAGAGACCCGCCGCGCACCAATCATCGAGTTGGCACTCTCGTACTGAACACGTGCGGAGACCCCCCGCGCACCCATCCTCCAAGGGGGCTGTCGTGTTACTTGCCCTCCGCCTTGAGCAAGAGCGGCGCGATGCTGCGAAGCGGGGGTTGGTCCTGGGCCGCCTCGATGGCCTGAATGGCATCCTCCACGGCGGCCACCTTTTTCTTCTTGCAGTCCGCCGGGAAGTCCTTCTCGCTGCGGCAGAACGTGGCCAGGTCCTTGAGGTCCGGCAGCAGGCCGCGGGCGGCGGCGCCGTAGCCTTTCAGGGCCTTCATGATCGTCCACATTCGGTCCTGGCTGCCCCAGGGGTTCTGGTTTCTCGCGTAGTCGATGCAGACGCGCATCCCCTCCTTGATGTGGTGCCTGGCCATCAGTTGCACGCCGGCCTCGCGGATGCCGTCGGCAAACATCTCGCCGCTGGGCGCCGGCCTCTCGACGGCGCGCAGGATGTCCGGCCACAGCAGCTCGAGTTCCTGGTCGCTCAGCTTGCCGTAGAGCGAGGCCAACTGCGACCGCGCCAGGCCGTCGTCGATCGCCAGCATCTTCCGGACCGCCGCGAAGAGCGTCTGCCGGTCCACGCCGTCCAGCGAATCGGCCAGCAGCCCCCGCTTGGGGCCGTTGTCCACGTACCCGCCCAGGAACAGGGCCAGGCAGAGATAGCGGCGCGTGGTGGCCCGCTGGTCGCTCCGGTCCTCGGCCAGCGCCAGCTTCAAGAGCTCGGGCACGGCCTTGCGCGCCGGACTGCCGATGCCCGCCAGGGCGTAGCTGGCCCGGATCTGGAGCCACTTGTCGCGGTGCGCGAGCAGCCTGGTGAGCTCATCGGTGGCCGGGGCCGCCCGGGCCCGCAGGTATTCCAGCGTCTCGCAGGCCCCATAGCGTGCATCCAGGCTGTCGCTCCGGAGCAGGCCGACCAGGCGCGGAACGAAGTCGCCCGGCTTCCTGGCCAGCGAGCTGGCGGCCCGGAACCGCACCGCCGGCGACCAGCTGGCCAGGCACTTCAGCAGCTCCTCTTCGCTCTTGACGTCGTAGCAATCTTTCTGATGCCGATAGGTGAACCCGCGGCCGTCTTCGATCACCGCCCGCAGCTCCTTGCCCGCCAGCTCGTTCGCCTTGCTCGCGCCCTTGCCGGTGATGTGCAGCTTCTGGAGCGGCAGCGCGTAGGTGAGCATGAAGACGCCGGTCATGTCCCAGCCCTCGTAGGAATCGTCCTCGCCCGCGCCGCCCTGGTAGACGAAGCCGCCGTCCCAGCGCCGGGCCAGGTCATAGTACCAGCGCTGCTCTTTCAGATGGGCGGCCACGGCCTCCGGGCCGGCGCGGGCCGCCCCGAGCGGACCCCAGAGATAGTTGAAGTAGTTGCCCGTATGGCCATATTCACGCTCGTCGTAAGACGCCGTGGCCATGCGGGAGAAGAACCGCGTGCCCTCCCGGTCGCCCAGCAGGTCGAAGGCCACCACGGCCATGCCGTTCTTGCCATTGTTGTCATGCAGGTCCCAGTAAGGCGGGTGATCGCCGTACGGGATGCTCCCCTTGCCGATGTAGAACCTGAAGAACGCGTGCGACCGTTCGACCGCCACGTCCAGGAACCGGTCTTTCACCCCGCACTTCTGGCCGAGCACCATGGAGAGCCAACAGGGCAACCCGGCCGAGTTGATGGCGCCGTAGCCGCCGAGCCCGCCGAAATTGCCGGGCAGAGACATCCCGTGGCCCCACGTGCCCACGGCGCTCTGGCCCTTGGCGATCGTCGTGGAATACTCCCGGATGGCCGGCAGCGCCGTCTCGTCTCCGGTGGCCAGGTAGTACTCGGTCAGAAGCAGGTTGGCGTAGCCCCAGTCCCACGCGAACATGCCGGGCCGCAACGCCAGCTTGAGGTCCGACGGGCCGACCTTGCGCACCCGGGCCTTCACCTTGTCGAGGTACTCCGGCTTGCCGCCGGCCAGCAGGGCCAGGGCATTGACCTCGCCCATGACGCCGTCGCCCACCCCGTGCTCGGCCAGGCACCGGCAGCCCTGCTCCAGGATCAGCCGCGACTTGGGACAGTTGTACGGCGCGGTGTCGCTGTAGCTGCCCATCACCTTGAGCGGGACCACGACCTGCTCCTCCTTGCCCTGGCGCCAGCGGGTCAGCTTGAGGAGTCCCTTGTTCTCGATCTTCTCGGCCTCGGTGATGGCGCCGCCGAACGCCTTGCGGGCATCGCCGGCGAAGGGCTTGCCGTTCACCCCGAGGATCACGTCGCCCACGTCCAGGCGGCCGTCGGCCGGCGAGCCTTTATCGACCTTGGTGACCAGGATCTGGCGGGCCTCGGTCGTCTCCAGGCGCCAGCCCCAGATCCAGCCCCGCGCGCCGGTCGGCCCCAGGGTCCAGTCATGCCGGTCATCCTTCTTGCCGCCTTGCGTCAGATCGGGAACCTGCGGCGGCTGGGCAGCCATCAAGCCGCCGCAGAGCAGCCATGTGATGGCGACGGCGCCCAGAAAAGCAGCTCCAGCTTTCTTATGCACAGCGACTCTCCTTGGCTGAATAGCGCCACAGGGCCTCTCTGCGCGGCGGGTCTCTCGCCACGGCGATTCTTCGACCTGACCCGCCGCGCCGAGAGACCCACCGCACACCCGTAACCGTGGCGCCGTCACCTCACCGTACCATGCAACGCGCCCTGTGTCAAATCTCATCGCTTGAAACCGCCGCAACTTGTTTGCGGACGCCCGTCCGCCGCCCTACAATCAGGCCGCGTCGCGGCGCCGAAGACTATCAAGACCGTGCGCGGCGGGTCACCTGATCCGCCGCGCAGAGGGGCGTTGTAGCTCAGCGCCAGGAGCTTCCCATGACCCGCAGCACTGCCGGCCCGTACGTGCTCTGGTATGCCCGCCCGGCCGAAGAGTGGATCGAGGCGCTCCCCGTCGGCAACGGGCGGCTCGGGGCCATGGTCTTCGGGCGGGTGCCGCGCGAACGCCTCCAGCTCAACGAGGAGACCGTCTGGACGGGCGGGCCGTACGACCCGAGCCGCGACGTCGAGCCCGGCGCCCTGGCCGAAGTGCGGCGCCTCGTCTTCGCCGGCGACCTCTTCAAGGCCCACTATCTCTTCGGCCGCACGATGATGGGCAGGCCGGTCGAGCAGATGAAGTACCAGCCCCTCGGCAACCTGTGGCTGGAGTTCCCCGGGCACGAAGACGTCCGGGCCTACCGCCGCCAACTCGACCTCGACTCGGCCATCGCCGCGGTTTCCTATCGCGTGGGCGGCACGACGTTCACCCGCGAAGTCTTCGCCTCGCCCGTGGACCAGGTGATCGCTGTTCGCCTCGCGGCCGACAGGCCCGGCCAGATCGCCTGCACGGTCCGGCTCGTCGGCGGCGAGCGGGGCGATCCGGAGGCCGACGATTGGTTCGCCACCGAGGCGGCGGCCCCCGGCGACCTGGTCCTGCGCGGCCGCACGGCGTCGTTCCGCGGCATCGAGGGCCGCGTCCGCTACGAGGCCCGCGTGAAGCTGATCGCCGAACGCGGCGAGGTGGCTGCCGCCGCGGACAGCCTCACCCTCCGCGCGGCCGACTCCGCCACCTTGCTCATCGCCGCCGCCACGAACTTCGTGAGCTACAAGGACCTGGGCGGCGACCCGGCGGCCCGCGTCAAGGAGTGCCTCGCGCGTGCGGTCGCCAAACCCTATGCCCAGCTCCGCGAAGATCACCTGGCCGAGCACCGCCGCCTCTTCCGCCGCGTGACGCTCGACCTCGGGGCGACCGAGGCGTCGCCGCTTCCGACCGACGAGCGGCTCAAGGCCCACGCCGAGGGCCGCGACCCGGCGCTGGCCGCCCTGCTCTTCCAGTTCGGCCGCTACCTCCTGATTTCGAGCTCGCGGCCCGGCGGCCGGCCCGCCAACCTCCAGGGCCTCTGGAACGAGAGCGCCAGCCCCGCCTGGGAATGCAAGTTCACTACCAATATCAATCTGGAGATGAATTACTGGCCCGCCGAGCCGGCCAACCTGGCGGAGTGCGCCGAGCCGCTCCTCGGCATGATGACGGAGATCGTCGAGCCGGGCGGCCGCGTCGCGCGCCGCCACTACGGCGCCCGCGGCTGGGTGCTGCACCAGAACACCGACCTCTGGCTCGCCGCGGCCCCCATGGACGGCCCCACCTGGGGCACGTGGACCACCGGCGGGGCCTGGCTCTGCCGCCACCTCTGGGAACATTATCTCTTCGGCGGCGACCGCCGGTTCCTCGCCCAGGTCTATCCCGTCCTGAAGGGCGCGGCCGAGTTCTTCCTCGACACCCTGGTCGAGCACCCGGCCCGCGGCTGGCTGGTCACCTGCCCCGCGACCTCGCCCGAGAACTTCCCGGCCGGCCCGGGCAACCGCCGCTACCTCGACGAGTACCACCAGTTCTACCTGCCCGGCGCCACGATCTGCGCCGGGCCGACCATGGATATGCAGATACTTCGCGACCTGTTCGGCGCGTGCGTCGAGGCGGCGGCCATCCTCGGCGTCGACGCCGAGTTCAGCGACCAGGCGGCCCGGGCCCGCCGGCGCCTCGGGCCCATGCAGGTCGGCCGCCGCGGCAACCTCCAGGAATGGCTCGAAGACTGCGACGACCTGGAGAAGCAGCACCGCCACCTCTCGCACCTCTACGGCCTGTTTCCGGGCAGCCAGATCACGCCGGAGGCGACCCCCGAACTGGCCGAGGCCGCCCGGGTCTCGCTCGCCGAGCGCGGCGACGGCAGCACCGGCTTCTCGATGGCGTGGAAGGCGTGCTGCTGGGCCCGCCTGCGCGACGGCAACCACGCCCTCCTCTGCCTGAAGAACCTCGTCGCCGAGCAGACCTGCCCCAACCTTTTCTCCAAGTGCTTCCGCGCGCCGCAGGTCGACGGCAGCTTCGGCGCCGCGGCGGCCGTGGCGGAGATGCTGCTCCAGTCGCACGGCCCTCCGGCAGGCGCCCCGCGGCAGGACTCGCGGCAGCCGGGGCCGGCGTGGGAGATCCGCCTGCTGCCTGCCCTGCCCGACGCCTGGCCGGCGGGCGCGGTGACGGGCCTGCGCGCGCGGGGCGGCTTCGAGGTGGACATCCGCTGGAAAGATGGAGAACTCTCGACCTGTTCCGTCCGCTCGCTTCTCGGCAACCCCTGCACCGTGCGCTATCGCGATCGGGTCGCCACGCTCCAGACCAAGCCGGGCGAGCAGCGCCAACTGGACGGCCAGACCCTGACTCCGGCCGAGGCGGACCCCTGAAGCCAAAGCCAATTGCGGATTGCGAATTGCGCATCGTTGAGCCGTCGCCGCATACGGCGACGGTCGATTGTGGAATGAACGACAAGCCAGCCACGAGCCGCCTGCGGCTGACGCGCCCGATCTCGTCCCGCAGCGGCACTGGCCCGCCGCGCCGGGTCAGGCGTCCGGGCCCGGGCCTTGCCCCCCGATCACCAGTTCTGCGTGCCAAGTACCCTATGGCAATGCGGGCAGAGCAACAGGATCGTCCAGGAAAACCCCCTCATGAAGCCAAAGGACAGCTTCTGGCGCCGGTACTCGATCCGGGTGAGAGTCGCCCCGCAATGGGGGCAGACGGGCGCGCTGTCGGTCTCGACAAACTCCACTTCGTCGCTCATGGCCTATCCTTCCCTCGGCTGCGAGCCATTGGAGACGCTTCCCATGTTCCTTGCGCCAAAGACGCGGATATGTGAGACTCTCGCCCGTGTTTTAAATGCCCCCGTCCAGGTACCGCTTGGTGATCACGAGGCGCCCCCCCGAGTCCATCAGTCACTATTCTTCCGTACTGCGACAAGCACCCCGCTTCTGTATACTTGGGTACTCGTCGCGCTGACGTTGCTGCACAACCAGAACTCCCCATCCCAGGGGCGATTGGCTCGGCAGGTGCCGTCGCCAGCAGCCACCAATCTTCCTTTTTCGTAAAACGTGACGCGCGCGCCCGGCGTCCAATCGCCTCGCACCTCCAACTGCACCCCATCGTAGGGCTCGTCGTTGCGAAAGACGCAGACGAGATACTCCTTGCTCTCATCATCCCAGCACTTGGACTGCCCGTCCAGGCGTCCATGCGCCCAGGTGCTCTCACAGACCAATCGTCCAGCCAGACTCCAATCCCACCAGATGCCCGTGTAGCCAGCAGGTACTGTGGGTCTCTCTCCCGGCCAAACATACCATCGAAAGAGATAGTCCCACGGTGAAAGTGGTGGCCTCTGCGCCGCCACGACCACCAGCAACACACAGGCCGCCGCCATCGCGGCTAGCGCGGCAACCACAACCACCCTCCGGCTTCGCACCATTTCCCCATCCTCCGGCTGTCGGGCAGAAAAAGTAGAATGACCCCTTTTCCCTCTGACCCCTTTTCCCTCGTCCCGGAAGGTCCTTTTCGGGCCGGGTGAGGGGGCATGGACCTTCAAAAACCCCAAGAAATTCGAGATATGTTGGTGGAGGCGGTGGGAATCGAACCCACGTCCGGATGCCCGAGACCTGAAGCGTCTACGCGAGTAGTCGGTCTATTGGATCTCGGCCCTCGGGGCTCCGACCGACAGGATCCCCAACGGCCCAACCGGGACTGTTTCTCGCCGGCGTCGCACCCGGTGGACTAGCCAGCCAGCCCGTGTCGTGACGTCCGTTCCGGACCCACAGGCGCACCCGGACAGACGTGGCCACCTAAATTATTAGGCAGCCATTCTCATGCCTGTATCGGCATTTTGATTGTGCCGGCAGTTTTAAGAGGTGGCCGACGACCTCTTCGCGCAACTCCAAGCCCGCCGAGGCCCCGTCGATACCGATCGCCCCCACGCGGACTTCCGTCATGTTTCACTTTTAGTCTAGCCGATACGCCCCGAGGAATCAAGCGGCAGCCGCCTCACGCTGGCGAATTTTCGATTTTAGATTTTTGGGCGTGGCTCACAAGCCCCACGCACCGCGTGGGGACAATCCCTTGGCGGCACCATTCCCCCGGCGGTGCCGGGGGCTTGTGAACCACGCCAAAAATCGAAAATTCCCCTCGCGAAAACTACTTTTTCTCCTGGACGTTAGGGCGGCGTTAGGGTACAATTCCCGATGAAAAGGCACGGGCCCCCGGAATTCGGAGGGCCATGATGGAAACGTCCACTTACAAATCGGTCATCTTCCTGGTCGACATTGACGCCTTCTTCGCCCAGGTCGAGCAGATCCTGCGGCCGGAGCTGGCAGGGCGGCCGGTCATCGTCGGCGGCCTCGTGACGGACCGCAGCGTCGTGGCCTCCGCCAGTTACGAAGCCCGCGCCCGCGGCGTCAAGACCGCCATGCCGATCCGAGAGGCCCACCGCCTGTGCCCCGACGCGGTCTTCCTGCGCGGCGACTTCCACGCCTACGCGCGGTTCTCCGACGCGATGATGGACCTGTGCCGCCGCTACACGCCCCTCGTCGAGCCGATGTCGCTCGACGAAGCCTACCTCGACGTGAGCGGCTGCCGACGGCTTTTCGAGACACAGGGGATCGTCCGCCCGCCGCCGGAAATCGAGGGGACCTTGCGCGGTGGGCAGTCTTGCCCGCCGCGCTTCCCCTCGGACTCGGAGGAAAGCACGGTCACGCAACGGCGCGTGGCCGTGCCACCCGCCGGCCGGGTGGCATGCCCACGCCGCTGTTTGCGTGGGCATGCATCCTCCCCTGGGGACGAAACATGCCCAGCCAACGGCGTGCTGGCCGTGCCCCCCGCCGGCCCCTGGCCGCTCGAGGCCGCCGACCACCTCAAACGCTCCATCAAGCGCGAGCTTCAGCTCAACGTCTCGATCGGCGGCGGCACGAGCCGCGTCGTCGCCAAGATCGCGTGCGACTATGCCAAGCCCAACGGCGTGGCGTGGGTGCGGCCGGGGTACGAGGAGGAGTTCCTCGCCCCCCTGCCCCTCAAGGAGCTGCCGGGCATCGGGCCGAAGACCGCCGAGCGCCTGGCCCAGTACAACCTCCAGCGGATCGGCGACCTGGTGAAGATTCCGGAGAAGATGCTCGTCGAGCATTTCGGCCCCGGCGGCGAGGTGCTCGCGGCCCGGGCGCGCGGCATCGACTCGACCCCCGTCTCGGCCGAGCCCGCCAACCCCAAGTCCATCAGCCGCGAGACCACCTTCGAGTCCAACCTCATCGACCGCGGCGCGATGCAGGCGATGCTCTACTACCTTCTGGAGCGGGCGTGCCGGCAACTGCGCGACGTCGGCCTGCTGGCCCGGACGCTCACGGTCAAGGTCCGCTACGCCGACTTCAAGACCGAGAGCCGCAGCCGCCGGCTGCCGACCTTCTCGGACCACGACGACGATTTCTGGCCGGTGGCGGTCGGCCTCTTCAACAAGGCGTACACGCGGCGGGTGGGCGTGCGGCTGGTGGGCGTGGCCCTGTCGCACTTCGCGCCGAGCGGCCGGCAGATGGACCTGTTCGCCGAAGGCGCCTACGGCCGCCGCACGCGGTACTACCGGTCGATCGACCGCATCCGCAAGCGGTTCGGCTTCGGCGCCCTGGCCACCGGGCGGGCGATCGAGCTGCTGGAAACGCACGCGCGCGACGCGCACGGCTTCAAGCTCCGCACCGCCTGCCTGTCGCGATAACCGCAAAGGCAACGGCGGGACTGGGGAACGGGGACCAGGGACCAGGGGTGGAATACGGATTACGTTGATAACGACATAAAGGCATGACGCGTTTAGCCTTCGAGCCCGCCGCGGAAGCGGCGGGAGGCATCGGCCGTCGCCAAGACCGCATGGCACGGGGCCAAGGCGGCGTGGAGAGTCTGTGCCATGACAACGAAACGCATATCAACCGGCTTCGTCCACCTCCACGTGCGAAGCGAACACTCGCACCTGTACGGGGCGAACCGCCTCGACGAGCTCATCCCGGCCGCCCTCGCCCTGGGGTACAAGGAGCTCGCACTCACCGACCGGGGCGGCATGTACGGCTCGATCGCGTTTTACCGCAAGGCACGCGAGGCGGGGCTGAAGCCGATCCTGGGCGTGGAGCTCGACCAGCCGGTATCTCCCGCCGCTTCCGCGGCAGGCTCGAATGGCGATCGTATCGTCCTCCTCGCCCGCAACCTGGAAGGCTATCGCACGCTCTGCCGCCTGACGACCGCGCGGCACTTGAACCCCGACTTCGACCTGGCCGAGGCCGTAGCGGCCGACCACGAGGAAATCTACGTCCTCGTGCCCGAGGCCGCGCTCCTCGCGCGCCTCGACGGCCGCGTGCCGCGCGGGCGCCTGTTCGCACTCCTCGAGGAGTTCGGCGACCGCTCGACGCGCCTGCGCAACGACGGCCTCGCGCGGGCCGCCGCCAAGCGACGCCTTCCCCTGGCCGGGGGCGGCGCGGTGGCGTTCCACGTGCCCAGCCGCTTTGCCGCCCACCGGGTGCTGCGGGCCATCGCCACGCTGACCACCGTGGCCGACGTGCCGCGGCGCGAGTTGGCCCACCCGAAGGCCTGGCTCAAGGGCCCCGAGGAAATGGCCGCCCTGTTCCGCGCGTGCCCCGAGGCGGCGATCAACACGATCCGCATCGCCGCCGACTGCCATCTCGAGCTGCCGCTCGGCCGGCCGATCTTCCCGAAGGCCCGGCTGCCGGAGGGCGAGACGCCCTACTCGCACCTCGCGAAGCTCGCCTTCGCGGGCCTGAAGAAGCGGTACCGGCCGCTGCGGCCCGAGGCCGTCCAGCGGCTCGAAACGGAGCTGGCCGTCATCGACCGCCTCGGCTTCGCCGACTACTTCCTGATCATGCACGAGATCGCGTCGTGGACGCGCGGGCGCGGCATCCCGTGCGTGGCGCGCGGCTCGGCCGCCGGCAGCCTGGTCACGTACTGCCTGGGCCTGTCGGGCGTGGACCCGCTGCGGTACGGCCTCCTCTTCGAGCGGTTCTTGAACCTCGAGCGGGCCGATTGCCCCGACATCGACCTCGACGTGTGCTGGCGGTCGCGCGACGACGTCATCCGCCACGTCTACGAGACGCACGGCGCCGCCCGCGTGGCGATGATCTCGACGCACCAGACCTTCCAGGCCCGCAGCGCGCTGCGCGAGGTGGCGAAGGCCCACGGCCTGGCGCCCGGCGAGGTCGACGACCTCTCGCGGCGGCTGCCGTACTTCTCGGCCGCCGGCATCCGCGACGCCGTCCTGGAGTTCCCCGAGTGCCGCGACTTCCCCGTCAACCGGCCGGACATCGCGCGGATCCTGGAGATCGCGGCGGCCATCGACGGCCTGCCGCGCCACCTGAGCGTCCACGTGGGGGGCCTCGTGATCTCCGACCGGCCGCTGACCGACTACGCGCCCCTCCAGGTGGCGACGAAAGGCATCGTCATAACGCAATATGAGGCCGACGCGGTCGAGGCGCTCGGCCTCGTGAAGATGGACCTCCTGGCCCAGCGGTCGCTCTCGATCCTCGAGACGGCGGTCAAGGAGATCGAGAAGAACCACGGCCTGCGCGTCGACCCGCTGGCGATCGAGGACGGCGACCCGGCGGTCGCGGC
>Ga0315282_10006500_pt1 | contig 19542 bp, 15 predicted proteins | sample YL17G07_20_MG_FD_203693 | JGI IMG/M metagenome (GOLD analysis project Ga0315282, IMG submission 203693) | Sediment microbial communities from Yellowstone Lake, YNP, Wyoming, USA - YL17G07_20 | ecosystem: Environmental > Aquatic > Freshwater > Lake > Sediment | place: USA: Wyoming | collected... | reverse complement strand
GGATTTGAAGCTCCTGTAACTATCCCTTCATCTCCAGGTATTAAGAGGCGGGGATAGTTTTCGGAGTCGCTCGGTCAGGTATTGGAAAGATAGTTTGCTCATCACTGAGGAAGTATGCTCGGGATTCGGTTCGCTCGCTGACAATTTTTTGCTCTACGAGCATCGCCAAAAATCTCAGGAGTTTCCCGAAATTCCCTTCGGTCAGTTTCGGATAAACTCTAATCTTCGATTTTTGGCTAAAAATTCTAATGCTCGCTACACCAAATTCCCTCGCATAAGGGATATTTTATCCTCAGTTTTTTGGCTAAAATTCCCAAAGTTCTTCGCAAACTATCTTTCAAATCTTGGGGTATTATAAATTTGTAATTTATATTAAGTAACGGGTAATTTGAAATTTGGAATTTGGAATTTGAAATTTGTAGTAGGAGGTGGGATAGTTTTCGGAGTCGCTCGGTCAGTAAAACCTCGCTCTAAATCCGCCAGCGCTGGGGCGAAACCTGGCGGATTTGAAGCTCCTGTAACTATCCCTTCATCGTCGAGGTTTTAAGAGGCAAGTCTTGGAGACTGTTTATTGAATGGAAATTGGAATTTCGACTGGAATTCTATATAAAAGTGATTTAATAGAGTCCTTAAAGTTAATAAAAGAAGCAGGGTTTGACAATATCGAAGTTTGGGCTCGGGGAGAAGAGGAAGGGAAGTTTGTTCACTACGATTACCATGATTGGGATTACACGAGGAGATTGAAAGGGAGGCTCGAGGAGCTGGCTTTACGAGTAGTTTCCTTACATGCCCCCTTCTCTCAAGAACTAGATATTTCCCAAGTGGACGAAGAGAAAAGAAAATTCGGTGTCTCTGAAATCAAAAAAGCAATTGATGTTTTATTGTTTCTTGAGGGAAACATATTAGTATTCCATCCCAGTACCGCTCCCTCACATTTTGAGAATTTAATGCAAAAGATGTATCGCCTGTCTCAGGCGAAAAAGAGTATCGATGAAGTTCTGGAATATTGCCAGGATAAACCCGTAAGATTGGCTTTAGAGAATCAACTTCCCCATATTTTATGCGGGTATTCGGTAGACCTTTTAAAGTTAGTTTGGGAAATAAATTCTCAAAAACTGGGAATCTGTTTTGATACATCCCACGCAAATTTGGCTGAGAACGTTTACGAGGTAGTTAAAAAATTTAAGAATTGGGTTATAAGCCTGCATGTTTCTGATAATCTGGGAAGTTCTGACGAGCACAATATTCCTGGTAGAGGGAATATAAACTGGCAAATCTTTGTCAATACATTGAAATTGATTGACTACAACGGGGTGTTTATGCTTGAGCTTCTGGAGCAGGGTAAGGGATGGGATGCTCAGAAAGTGCTAAGAGAAGCTCTTCGAAGTGTCAAGCAAATACCGGGGCTTAAAACATAGGAGTCTCAATTGAAGTATAAATCTATTCGTGGCACGCGGGATATCTTGCCGCAAGAAGTCAATAAATGGCAATATCTGGAAAAAGTTGCCAGGGAAATATTTCAAAAGTATGGGTATGAGGAAGTCAGGACGCCCATTTTTGAAGCAACAGAGCTATTCCAGAGAAGTATTGGAGAAGATACAGATATTGTAACTAAGGAGATGTACACATTTTTGGATAAGAAGGGACGCAGCCTCACCTTAAGGCCGGAAGGGACTGCCGGGGTAATCCGGGCAGTTATTGAAAACAATCTCTATCGACAAAACCGGATTACCAGGTTATACTACCTTGGTCCAATGTATCGCTACGAGAAACCACAAAAAGGGAGGCAACGTGAATTCTATCAGATCGGAGCTGAACTGATCGGTCCAGATAATCCTGCCAGCGATATAGAAATTGTTACTCTGGTTTGGGAGTTTTTCGATGCTCTCGGGTTAAAAAACTCAGTCCTTTACCTGAATAGCGTTGGCTGTCCACGTTGCCGAGGCGGGTATCGAGAAAGCCTTAAGGAATATTTTAAGGATAAAATCAAAATGATGTGCCCCGATTGTCAGCGCAGGTATTCCCTCAACCCTATGAGGATTTTGGACTGTAAGGAAGAAGAAGACAGGATATACATAAAAAAATCTCCCAGGATTTCTGATTACCTTTGCAAAGACTGTCAGGAACAATTTGAAAGAGTGAAAGAGTATTTAGACTTCCTGAAAATAGATTATTCTCTCGACCCTTATATGGTTAGAGGCCTGGACTATTACACAAAGGCTACATTCGAGATAAAATATGAGGGATTGGGTGCTCAAGACACTCTTGCTGCTGGAGGAAGGTACGACCGATTAATTCGTGATTTAGGCGGTCCCGACTTGCCTGCCGTGGGTTTCGCTTTGGGTGTGGAAAGAGTCCTGGAGGCTATAGAGAGAGAAAAAATTTCACTGCCTTCTGGTGGGGAAACAGATGTGTATGTGGCTGTGTTGGGCGAGGAGGCATTAAAAGAATCTGTTAAATTAATTCGTGAGTTGCGGCATGAGAATTTGAAAGTCTTGAATGATTTTAATCCTAATAGCCTCAAGGCGCAGTTACGACAGGCGGATAAATGGAAGGTAAAATTTGCGCTGATTATCGGCCAGGAAGAACTTTCTAGCAAAAGAGCCATAGTGAGAAATATGAAAACAGGCGGACAGGAAATTGTCCCATTTTCTGAGCTGAAAGGATACCTGGTGCGAAACTGTTCCCGTGGCTCAGGTGGCGAGGCTCAACTTTAGAAAGGTTTGGAGTCCTCCCGAAAGGGAGGATTCATAAACGAGACCCCCGATGAATCGGGGGCTTAGGTCAGGATGTAATCAACCCCGATACATCGGGACTTTGTTAGGAAGCTATGTGCAAAAGGTGGGAGTGGCGAAGCGAAGCTTCGCAATTATAACGCAGAGCTTTGCTCTGCTACTCCAACTTCCGCTTTAGCGGAAGGATGAGTTGAAGATGCCTAAGTTGAAAAGAACCCACACATGTGGGGAATTAAGGAAGGAAAATATTGGACAGCGGGTAATCCTCTCAGGATGGGTGCACAGGTGGCGAGACCATGGGGGAGTCATATTTATTGACCTAAGGGATAGAGAAGGAATTACTCAGATTGTCTTTGGTCGCCAGGAAAAGACTGGTTCCCAGGCTCGAGAATTGGAGGCTCTGGCTCGGAAGCTGAGAGCTGAGTACGTTATCAGCGTAGCAGGAAGAGTTGCTCCCAGGCCGGAAGGGACAGCTAATCCTCAGTTACTCACAGGCGAAATTGAGGTATTACCAGAAGAAGTGGAAATTTTAAATAAAGCAGAAACGCCTCCCTTTGAAGTTAGTGATCAGGTCGATGTGTCTGAAGAAGTGAGGTTGAAGTATAGGTACATCGATTTGAGACGGCGGAAGATGCAGAGAAACCTGTTCCTGAGAAATAGAGTGTATAAAGCCACCAGGAACTTCTTTGACGAGCGTGGCTTTATAGAGGTGGAGACGCCATTTTTGACCAAATCTACTCCAGAAGGAGCGCGAGATTATCTGGTTCCCAGTCGGCTTATTCCCGGAAGTTTCTTTGCTTTGCCGCAGTCGCCACAACTATTCAAGCAGTTATTAATGGTTGGCGGAATAGAAAAATATTTTCAGATTGTAAAATGTTTTCGAGACGAAGACTTGCGAAAGGACCGTCAACCCGAGTTCACGCAGATAGACTACGAGATGTCTTTTGCTGATGAACAGGATATTCTTTTCATAACTGAGGAACTAATGGCGCGAGTGTTTAAGGAAGTATTGAAGGTGGACATCTCTCTTCCCTTTCCAAGAATCACTTATGAGGAATCATTCCGTAGATACGGGACGGATAAGCCGGATACCAGATTTGATATGGAATTGAAGGAGATTTCAGATATTGCTGAAAAGAGTGACTTCAAAATTTTTAAAGAAGCACTTGAAAAAGACGGCATTGTTTGTGCTTTGAATGCTAAGGGTCTTGCTGAAGTTAGCCGAAAGGAACTTGATGAGTTAAAAGAAATGGCTGGTGATTGTGGAGCAAAAGGCCTGGCCTGGATGAAAATGACCGATAAAGCATTCCAGTCACCTATAACCAAATTCTTCAAAAAGGAAGAACTGGATGCAATTGCTGAAAGGACTGAGGCCAAACAAGGGGATTTGGTGCTCTTTGTTGCCGATAAAGTAGAAATTGTCTATGATGCTCTAAGCAGGCTTCGGACATTTCTCGGTGAACGCTTAAATCTAATTCCACGCATACCCCTTGATCTAGATTATTTCTTTTCTGACCGGCTCGATATCGCTAAGGAGCCAGGTTTCTTTTCTTTCGTCTGGATTGTGGACCCACCCCTTTTCGAATATAATGAAGAAGAGAAAAGGTGGGAATCCGTGCACCACCCATTTACTGCACCCAAGGAAGAAGCTCTTCCTTTCTTGGAAAAGTTAATGGAGCTACCGAAAGATATGGAAGAAATTCCCAAAATCCTTTCCCGTGCATATGACCTTGTGCTGAACGGCTACGAGATAGGAGGCGGCTCCATCAGGATTCATCAGAGAGATTTACAGAGAAAGATATTCCAATTATTGAAGATTCCCCATCAGGAAGTTGAGGAGAAATTTGGATTTCTGCTCAAATCTTTGGGATACGGAGCTCCCCCTCACGGGGGATTTGCTTTTGGACTGGACAGATTGGTTATGATTTTGACTGGGAGCAGTTCCATCAGGGATGTAATTGCTTTTCCCATGACCCAGAAAGCTTTCTCTCCTTTGACTAACGCTCCTTCCACAGTCTCAGAGAAGCAATTAAAAGAATTACACCTGAAACTGGAAAAATAGAATTAATTATGAATTATAGAATGTGTAGGAGTGTAAAGCGAGAGCTTTACCGGGTCAAACTTTTGTTTGACACTCCAGTAGCATAAATCATAATTAAAGAGGGGGTGAGGAAATGAAGAGATTTTCGGGATTGTTCCTATTGAGTCTTTTCCTGGTAGTGTTGACCGGATGTCCAAAAAGGCCTTTAGTTCAACCGGTTGATCAGGCCAAGCGGGATGCAGAGAATGCCATTGCTACCGCTAGCGAAGCAATAAATGTTGCTTTAGAGGCCGGTGCTGACACTACAGAAGCAGAGGCTTTACTCGAGGAGGCAAGAAGAGCCTTTGCTGATGGCGACTATGCAACTGCTATTTCTAAAGCCCGGGAGGCAGAGTTATCTGCAAATAAAGCAAGAGAGGAGGCTTTAGCAAAGGCAAGAGAAAAAGAGGAAATTGCAGTGGAAGAGAAAGAGGTCGTTGAAAAAGCACCAAAAATCTATGTGGTGGGAACCTGGGCGAGGGACAGGGATTGTCTCTGGAACATTGCCAAGAAACCCAGCATTTACGGAGACCCTTGGAAGTGGAAGAGAATTTACAAAGCAAACACGGACAAAATCAAGGATCCCGATCTAATCTACCCTGGGCAGAGGCTAATTATTCCTTAACTATTAATTCAGCCCATCAGATTTTCAGAGTATAGACAAATTTTAGAGGTAATGTGGGGGCACGGTATCTTGCTGTCTAGCAAGCTGCCTTGCCCTCGGTTCCGTGGATATGGTGCTTGACCAGTTTTTTTCCTGGAGCATTCTATGTTGTGAGAGGAGCGAAATTTGGTCAGTAAAAAAATTAGTTTGAAAAACAATAGGGAAGCCATTCTTCTTTTTGGAGAATATGACCGTAACCTTCATCTTATCGAATCTTCATTTCCAGTAGAGATTTTCGCCCGAGGGAATACATTGACAGTAAAAGGGAACCCAACTGATGTTAGAGATGTAGAAAGGCTGATTGATGAGTTGTTGAAAATTATCTGCAAGGAGGAGATTCTAAGGATTCAACAGGTTGAATCTGCCATAGATATAATTCGTTCAACTCAGCGGAAGGAGCAGGAAAAGATTTTCTCGGATGTGGTTTATCTCATGGAGAAAGGTAAAGAAATTAAGCCCAAGACACTCCAACAGAAGGTTTATGTTGATGCTATCCAGAATAACGATATTGTCTTCAGTATCGGTCCTGCCGGAACTGGGAAGACTTATTTGGCTTGTGCCTGTGCTCTCCAGGCGTTAAAAGAGGAGAGAGTCGAGCGAATAATCTTGACTCGTCCAGTCGTGGAAGCGGGAGAGAAACTTGGCTTTTTACCCGGCGATCTTTATGAAAAAATAAATCCTTACTTGCATCCGCTCTATGATGCTTTCTATTCCATGATTGGTCCGGAGAAGTTCCAGAGATATAGAAAGGAAGAGATTATTGAGATTATTCCTCTGGCTTATATGAGAGGTCGAACACTGGATGATGCTTTTATTATTTTAGATGAGGCTCAAAACACAACTCTTGACCAGATGAAGATGCTTCTAACCCGTTTGGGATTTGATGCTCAGGCTGTAGTTACAGGCGATATTACTCAGGTGGACCTTGAGGATAAAAAATCTTCTGGACTCATCCAGGTGCAAGGAATTTTAAAAAAAATCAAAGGAATAAGATTTATATATTTTTCCGAAGCGGACGTCATTCGCCATCAATTGGTTAAGAAAATCATTAGCGCTTATGAGGAGTACGAAAGGAAAAACAAACGATAGAATCCGATGAAAGGTGAGGAGTTTGTTGTGTCCCAGTGGAGACGCTTTTTAAGGCGATTTTTGATCGGACTTTTGAAATTAACTGACGAAAAAGCCCGGGAGAGAAAGAAAAGAAAAAGAGTCTCTTTTCGCCAGACTCGTGTTTCGCCTTGGCTTATAGGAGTGGCTATATTTTTGATTCTTTTCTGGATTCTTCTGGAAGAGTTTGGGTTTTCCTGGAAAAATGTCCTGGGACTCCTCTTATTTATGGGAATTATCCTGGTTATGGTCTCTATCTATATAGAAAGATATATTCCAGATATAGGTGACCATAATTCTTTGGCAATTATCGGGTTAGTCACAGTTGTTATGGCTTTACTTATCGAAGTAATTCATGTGACACCCGAATTATCGAGCTATTTAGTTCCTATAGCTTCGGCGGGAGTGTTAATTACAATTCTGATTAACTCGCATTTAGCAATGGTCGTAGTGCTTATCTTGAGTATTATCGTAGCGCTCATTAATAGATTCGATTTCGGCTTGTTCTTTTTCGCCCTGGTAGGAGGAGTGGCCGGAATCTATAGTAGCCTCAATGTGAGGCATCGTAGAGACCTCGTAGGGGCAGGGTTATACATAAGTGGCGCCAATGCGATGGTTATCTTGATGATTGGCTTAATGAATCAAAAGTCAATTAGTCAACTGGGTGAGAATTTTCTTTGGGGAATTGGCAACGGATTTCTGTCGGTTATCCTGACTATGGGAATATTGCCCTGTTTAGAAGAACTTTTTTCTATTACTACCAATATTAAGTTGTTAGAATTGTCCGATTTCAATCAACCCCTATCGAAGAGACTGATGATGGAGGCGCCTGGAACTTATAACCATAGTGTAATCGTGGGCAATCTGGTTGAAAATGTTTCAGAGTTGATTGGTGCCAATTCCCTTTTGGCGCGGGTGGGTGCATACTATCATGATATTGGAAAGCTGAAAAACCCAGAATACTTTGCTGAAAACCAGGAAGGGGGGATGAGTAAACACGATGATTTGACTCCCAGTATGAGTAGCCTGATTCTGATTTCCCATGTAAAGGAAGGGATAGACCTGGCAAGGGAATACAAATTGCAAAGGCCCATTATTAATATTATCGAGCAACACCACGGCACGAGTCTTATACATTATTTTTACCATAAAGCCTTAGAAGAAAACAAGGCCTCTAAAGTGGGCGAGGAAAAATACCGTTATCCGGGTCCCAAGCCAGGGACCAAAGAAGCAGCCATTGTGATGTTGGCAGATGCTGTGGAAGCAACTTCACGGACTGTGGAAGAGCCTTCTTATGAACGATTGAAAAATATGGTAGATGAAGTGATTAATGATAAATTTATTGATGGGCAATTGAACGATTGTAATGTAACTTTGGTAAACCTGCATCAAATAGCCGAAAGTTTCGCTCATACTCTGACCGGGATTTACCATACCCGGGTCGAGTATCCCAAAAAGGAATGAGAAAAGATGAAGGGATAGTTTTCGGAGTCGCTCGGTCAGAAAAACCTCGCTCTAAATCCGTCCCGATGCATCGGGACGGATTTGAAGCAAAAGACTGGGGCGAACGGGCTCAATAAATTGAGCCCCTACAATTAATGTAGGGGTTCGATTTATCGAACCCGCTTTATCGGGCGCCATAAATGTCGCCCCTACAGTTTTCGATTTTTGGCTAAAAATTCTAATGCTCGCTTTACCAAATTCCCTCGCATTGGAGGAGGAAGTGGTCTTGGCTTTTTGGCTAAAATTCCAAATGCTCTTCGCAAACTATCTTTTAAATCTCGGGATATTATAAATTTGTAACGGGTAATTTGGAATTTGGATTTTGGATTTTGGATTTTGAAATTTGTGGTAGTAGGTAGGGATAGTTTAGTGATAAAGTTAAGCGGGAGAAAAAAAGAGAGACGAAGCAAGGGTCTTTTAGTTAGTGTGGTTAATTTGCAGAATAAAGTCAAGATTGATAAAAAGTATGTACAGAGGATAGCGAAAGAAGCCATCAGGCTGGGAACAAGAGATAGTGGGAAATTGTGGAAAGGCAAATGTGAGGCGGGAATAATTTTCACTAATAACAGCTACATTAAGGGATTAAATAGGAGGTATAGGAAGGTTAACCGGACGACTGATGTGATTGCTTTCTCAATGGAAGAACATAAAGAATTTACCCCATCTTTACCTTTCTCTTCTTGCATTTTGGGTGATGTTTTTATTTCCGCAGAGAGGGCAAAGGTCCAGGCAAAGGATTTCAGGCATAGTATAAAGAAAGAGATTGCCATTTTAACTATTCATGGTATATTGCACCTTCTAAACTATGACCACCAGAGAAAGAAAAATGGTCTGGCAATGAGAAAGAAAGAAGAAGAGATATTGACCAGATTAGGGATTTCAAAAAATGAAAGTGGCAAATAAGGATAGTTTATTTACGAAGTTCAATAGAGCACTAAGGGGGATTTTTTACGTTTTTAAAACACAGAGGAATATGCGTATTCATTTTAGTATAGCATTCGTCGTCCTGGCCATAAGTCTATTCTTAAATTTAGATAAGAAGGAAGTAATGATTCTTTCCTTTACTATTATTCTCGTATTAATCACTGAGATGTTCAATACTGCAGTGGAACTGGCAGTCAATCTAATTACAGATAAATTTCATCCTTTGGCAAGGACAGTTAAAGATATTGCTGCGGGAGCTGTCTTATTCGCTTCTGTAAATGCTATATTGGTTGGTTATTTAATCTTCTTCAGGGGAAAATACCTGGATTACCATTTTAATTCTTCTATATTTGTTAAAATCAAAAATTCTCCGGAATACATTACGGCTGTTTGTCTGGCAGTGATTCTTCTCTTGGTATTTGGTGGTAAAGCCTACTCCAAGCAAGGGGCTCCTTTGATGGGAGGGATGCCGAGTGGACATACAGCTTTCGCCTTTGCCCTCTCAACCGCGTGTGCGCTTGTTTCTAAGAATATCGTCTTAAGTATTCTGACATTGATTCTGGCGGTTATGGTTGGAGAAAGTAGAGTAAGGTCTGGGATTCATACGAAACGGGAAGTATTTATGGGTGGTTTAATCGGTGTAATAGCTACTATATTAATCTTTCAAATATTCGGCTAAGGCAGGTGGGTTCTAATTTTTCTAGTGGCATTAGTTTTACTTATTTTGCTCGTCTCATCGAGTTTCTTTTCAGCAACTGAGACGGCTCTTAGCTCCTTGGGAAAGTTGAAAACGAAAGAGATAATCGAGGAGAAAAGGTTTTACATTCTGCAAAACTGGCTTGAGAACCCAGCTGAGTCGATCAATGGAATTCTGGTTGGTAATAATATTGTCAATATCCTTTTCAGTGTCCTGTTTACTTACTGGGCATTGAAGTCTTCTCTCTTTTCTGGTTTGGCTCGGGGTTTGGCGGAGATTATTATTCTAATAGTGGTTGCCCTTTTGATTCTCTTTTTTGGTGAAATTATACCAAAGACTTTTGCTCACACTTTTCCTGAAAGAACTGTTCTTTTAACATATCGTCTTTTCTTCCTCGTTCTTCGCCTCCTTTCCCCACTGGTGAAATTTTTTGTAATGGTGGTGGGGATATTCGTGGGTAAGAAATTGTCCTTTAAGGCAACTAAAATTACAAGGCAAGAATTGGAAGGGATGATGGCAGAGGGGAGAGAAGAAGGAGTGATTGAGAGAAAAGCCGAAGAGATGATTAAGAAGGTTTTAAATTTCGACCAGATTCCAGTTAGAAATGTGATGACAGGGAGGGCAAATATTGATTGGGTTGATATAAATCAGCCCGAGGAGAAATTTATTGACCTGGTTGTGGAGACGGGACGGTCTCGAGTCCCTGTCTATAGCGGTAATGTGGATAATATTGTGGGAATGGTTTATGCGAGGGACCTTTTAGGTGCCTGGCAATTAAAGAGTCAGTTTGAAATAAAAGACGTTTTACGGCCTGCATATTATGTTCCGCCTGGAAAAAAGTGCAATGAGCTTTTCCAGGAATTTAGAGAGAAGAGGATTCACGCTGCTCTAATTGAGGAAAAAGGAAAGATCGTTGGGTTGGTAACTATGGAAGATTTGTTAGAAGAGATTCTCGGTGAAATCGTTGACGAATTTGATTTGATAAGAGCTTAGTGCAGGTCTTTATGTGCTCAATTAGGGGGTCAATTTATATATATGACTTTGATTTTTATAAAAGTTTTTGGTTTTCTTATCTCCTTTTTTTCGATGATATTTTTTGCGGGAAGTGAAACTGCTCTCACTGCCCTGCATCGGATAAGAATCAAAAGGCTTGTAGCTGAAGGAGTTAGGGCGGCACGGGGACTCTCTCTGTGGCTACAAGACCCCAATAAGCTTTTAACCACAGTCCTAATCGGTAATGCGGTAGCGGTTATCTTTGCCTCTGTGTTGACAACATCTGTGGCTTTGGACTTCGCTTTTTCATATGGTTGGGGTCAAAGACTAACTGTGGTCTATGCCACTGGGATTGTTACCGTTCTCATCCTCGTATTTGGGGAAATTATGCCCAAGACCTATGCGAGGGAGAATGCAGAGAAAATTTCTGCCATTTGCATTGAGCCACTGAGATGGATTGCGAAGTTATTTAATCCTCTAATCCAGGTGATGGTTGTCCCTGCCAATTTCCTCATTCAGGTATTTGGTGGGAGGGGTCTGAGAGGCATTCCTCTGTTTACCGCGCGAGAAATCGACACGTTAATTGAAGTGGGAGCGAGGGAGGGAGCACTGGATGATGAGGAAAAGAAGATGATTCAAAGTATCCTTGAATTCGGGGAGACTATCGTGCGGGAGGTTATGGTTCCTCGCATTGATATGCAGTGTGTGGATATAAATGATAAGACAGAAGAAATATTTAAAAAGATAGCGAAGATGAGATATTCCCGCATTCCTGTTTACATGGGAAATCTTGATAACATCATTGGAATCATATACGCTAAGGACCTACTGACCGCGTGGCGGAATAGAGAATTGTTCATTATGGAAGACCTCATGCGCCAGGCTTATTTTGTGCCAGAAACGAAGAAGATTAGTGAGCTATTGGAAGAGTTTCGAAAGGGAAAGATGCATCTGGCTGTAGTTGTCGATGAGTATGGAGTTACCGCGGGATTGGTAACCATAGAGGATTTAATAGAACAAATCACCGGAGAAATTATGGATGAATACGATGTTGAAGAAGAGACAATTGTGGAATTGTCGGATGAACAGGCTCTTGTTTATGCCAAAGAGGATCTGGATAAGATTAATGAGGAGCTAGGTTTAGAATTGCCTGCTGAAGAGTTTGATTCGCTGGGAGGATTAGTTGTTGATTTGTTTGGAAGAGTTCCGCGAGCAGGAGAGGAGATAAATTTTGGTAATTTGAAGTTTATAGTGCAGGAAGCCGATAGAAGGAAAGTAATTAAGTTGAAAATTGTAAAAAATAAAGGAAGAGGTTATGGAAAAAGGGATTAAAGGATTTGCACTTTTTCTGCCAGAAATAAATGAATTATTGAAAGAGAAGGATTATAACGAGTTAAAAAAATTGTTAAAGGCGGTTCCTCCTATTGACCTTGCCGAAGGATGGAGAGAGTTTTCTCTGGCAGATAGGAATGTTGTTTTTCACCTGTTAGAGAGGAAGCGGGCTATTGAGGTTTTCGAAGATTTAAGTTTTGAGGATCAAAAAATATTAATTAATAGTTTGGAATCGCGAGAACTAGGTGAAGTTTTAGATGAGATGTCCGCTGACGAGAGGGCTGACCTGTTCGAGGAGTTGCCCGAGAAGATGGTAAAGAAACTTTTTAGCGTGATGAAAAGAGAAGAGGTGGAAGACGTAAAAGACCTTCTTTCCTATAAGGAAGATACTGCTGGTGGTTTGATGACTACTGAGTTTGTGGAATTGAGGAAGGATATGACTGCCCGCCAGGCCATCCTGAGGATACAGGAATCTTATCGCACCTACTACGGTGAAACTATTCAGGATGTTTACGTAACCAATGCCGAAAATCGTCTGATTGGAGGGCTTTCTTTACAAGCCCTTCTCGCTTCTCCACCCGATATATTACTAAAAGATATTATGTCTCCTGTGCAAATAATAAAGATTAATGTGAACATGCACCAAGAAGAGGTTGCCAAAGTTTTCAGCAAGTATGACCTTTTGTCAGCGCCAGTGGTTGATGACGAGAATAGATTGCTGGGCATAATCACTATCGATGATATTGTGGATGTAATTCAAAAGGAAGCAACTAAAGATATTTATGGAATGGGAAAGATAAGCGGAGTGGAAAGGGTAGCGGAAATTGATTATGGAAAGGCTTCTGCTTTCACTTTGGTAAAGAATAGGGTGGTTTGGTTATTTGTTCTACTACTAATTGGGACTTTCGTTTCAGGCAGGTTACTCAAAGGATATAGCGGGGTACTCCAGTCAGTAATTGCTCTGGCTATTTTTATTCCCATGATGATGGACTCCGGGGGTAATGCTGGTGCTCAGTCTCTGGCTATGGTGGTCCGTGGACTGGCTACTGGAGAGGTTACACTTGATCAAGTATGGAGAATTATTCACAAAGAAGTTTTCGCCGGGCTGATGAGTGGAATATTAATGGGGATTATTGCTATGCTTTCTGTTTTCATTCTACAGGGTTTTAATTTAGGACTTGCTTTTTCTGTGGGCTTTTCTCTGGCCATCGTGGTGACAGTAGCCACAGTTACTGGCGCCTTCTTGCCGCTACTATTTAAACGGCTCGGTTTCGACCCTGCAGTGGCAGCTAGCCCTTTTATTACCACGGTTGTCGATGCTACCTGCTTAATCATATATTTTGAAGTCGCCAAACGGCTAGTTTTCTAACAGTTTACAATGTAGGGGTTCGATTCATCGAACCCGTAAAAAACGGGCTCAATAAATTGAGCCCCTACAATTATAGTTGTGTAAGGGCTAACTTTGGTTGGCCCAATATCAAATATTAGATAAGGAGTAATTTTTGTCACTATATAATAAAACTGAAGCAATTGTTTTGGGACAGCATGATTTTGGTGAAGCCGATAAGATCGTTACTCTTTATACTAAAGAGTTTGGTAAACTAAAGGCAATGGCCAAAGGGGTTCGTAGAATAAAAAGTAGATTCGGCTCTTCTACGGAGCTCTTCTCATACAACCAGCTAATGTTGTATATGCAGCCAAAGAGAGATCTATATATTATTGCTGGCTCAAATATAATCCGGACACATAAAGAATTAAGGGAGAATTTCGACTCGTTTGTCACGGGGAGCTACGTTGCCGAATTAGTGGATAAATTAACAGAACCCGAGGAACGAAATTGTCGTCTATTCTCATTGATTTTGGAGACTTTCCACCAGATACCAAAACAAGGTAGAGATATTATAATAGCAGTCTTCGTTACAAAATTTCTGGCAAATGCGGGTTATAAGCTCGATCTGGAGAAGTGCGTCCTTTGCGAAAAACCTATCCCACTCATTGAGCGAAAAAAATTGAGTGTTGAGCAGGGCGGGGTTCTCTGTTCGAAATGCCAAGTTCGAGATCTTCAGGCAATGGATGTCTCCTCATTGGCTCTTATATATCTTAAAAAATTTGAAACTGTTAACTTAGCCGAAGTTGGAAAGATAGATATAGAGACCTCGATTAGGAATGACTTAAACAGGATAGTCCATTTTTATTTATCCCATCACCTCCCCAGTAGTTTAAAGACAGAAGAGTTCATCGAGAAGCTAATTAGTAGTTCAAAAATGTAGGGGTTTATCCCCGTAATTTATAATGGGTAATGGGTATTGGGATTTGGGTAATGGGATTTTGAAATTTGAAATTTGAAATTTGAAATTGGAAGTTGGATGGGGAGAATTATGACTTTTGATGAGATCATAATGAAATTAGAGAGTTTCTGGTCACAGCAGGGATGCTTGATACTGCAGCCATACGATGTGGAGAAAGGAGCGGGAACATTCAATCCTGCGACTTTTTTTCGTTGCCTTGGACCCAAACCGTGGGCTTGTGCTTATGTGGAGCCTTCCAGGAGACCTAAGGATGCCCGTTATGGAGAAAATCCCAATAGGCTGGGCAAATACTATCAGTATCAGGTAATCATTAAGCCTGCTCCGGGAGATATTCAGAAGATTTATCTCCAAAGCCTTAAAAAACTCACCATCGATTCTCGCCAGCATGACATCCGCTTTATTGAAGATGACTGGGAATCGCCAACTCTCGGTGCCTCGGGGGTAGGTTGGGAGATCTGGCTGGATGGTTTGGAGATTACACAGTTTACGTATTTCCAGCAGATAGGAGGCATTGATTTAGACCCGGTTTCAGTAGAATTAACTTATGGACTGGAGCGGATTGCTATGTACATCCAGAAGAAGGATAGCATTTTCGATGTCGAGTGGTCGAGAGGGGTAACTTATGGCGATATCCACTTACAGGATGAGAAGGAATTCTCAAAATATGGCTTTGAAGAACTGGATATAGAAACTCAATTTAAACTCTTTGCAATATACGAAAGTGAGTGTGAAAAATTATTAGATAAGAAACTGGTATTGCCTGCCTATGATTATGTGCTGAAATGTTCTCATACTTTTAATCTTTTGGATGCCTGTGGTGCGATCAGTGTTAGCGAGCGTACTGGCTATATTGGAAGAGTTCGAGATTTAGCCCGGCGGGTAGCTAAATTGTATTTGGGAGAAAAAAGTGGCAGATGACCTTTTGTTAGAAATTGGAACGGAGGAACTTCCTGCTCGATATATTGAGCCTGCCTTGGAGCAGATGGAGGAACTCTCTAAGAAGTTCTTTTCAGAGGAAAGGATTCCATTTAAAGAGATCAAAACTTGCGCTACCCCCCGCCGGCTGATTCTATTTATGACGGAAGTTGTAAGAAAACAGGAAGACCTTGTTCTGGAAGTTCTCGGTCCATCAAAGAAAGCTGCATTTGATTCAGAGGGTAATCCCACCAAAGCCGCTATCGGCTTTGCTAAGAGTCAGGGAGTAAAAGTTGAGGACTTAGTGACCAGAAAAGTAGAAAAAGGAGAGTATGTTTTCGCCTTGAAAAGAGATCCCGGGCGAGCTACTTTGAAGGTCTTACCAAAAATATTAAAACAGATTATAACCGGTATTTCCTTTCCAAAATCTATGCGCTGGCCTCAGAGCAACATAAGATTTGCCCGGCCTATCAGGTGGATAGTCGCCCTTTATGGCACAAAGACTGTAGATTTTTCTCTGGGAAAGCTCAAAGCAGGAAGGCTTACTCGAGGTCATAGTCTTCTTTCAAGTAAGCCCATAATGGTAAAAGATATTGCAAAATATGAAGAACTTTTGAAAAATAACTATGTTATCATCGATCAGGAAAAAAGGAAGAGGACTATCGAGAAAGCAATTATGAGTGTTATTAGAAAAACCAAGGGTAGGTTATTGGAGGATAAGGAGTTATTGGACGAGGTGAATTATTTGTTAGAATATCCCACAGCCCTCTTGGGCCATTTTGAGGAGAAATATTTGAAACTCCCGCGTGAAGTTCTGATTACTTGCCTCAGGCATCATCTTAAGTACTTTTCCCTCGTGGACAATGCAGGTAAACTATTGCCTTATTTTGTGGGTTTGAGAGACGGAATTTCCGAATATATGGAGAATGTGCGACAAGGCTACGAGAGAGTGCTGAGGGCGAGACTCGAGGATGCTGAATTCTTCTTTGAGCAGGATACCAAAAGAAAGCTCGATGAAAATGCGGAGAAGTTGAAGGGGGTAGTTTTCCAGGAGGAATTGGGAACACTTTACGAGAAGAGTCAAAGAGTCGTTAAGCTTTCGGAAATAATTGAGGACTTAGCAAAGGCAAATTGTAAAAAATCGACTCTCAGGAGAATCGCATTACTCTGTAAAGCCGACGCAGTTACCGAAATGGTCGGGGAATTTCCAGAACTGCAGGGAATTATGGGTAGAGAATATGCCAGAATTTCGGGTGAAGAGAAAATCGTAGCGGATGGAATATACGAACATCACTTGCCTCTGTCAGGTAGCGGAGAGTTACCCCACTCAATAGAAGGGGCAATCGTCAGCATAGCTGATAAGGTGGATACCATTACGGGAGATTTTTGTGTTGGGTTTATACCCTCGGGATCACAAGACCCCTATGGCTTGCGCCGTCAAGCTCAAGGAGTCATCCGCATAATTTTGGATAAAAGGCTTACCTTGCCTCTCGATATTTTAATTGATGAAGCTTTGGGTCTGTTGAGGAAATCGGCTCACTTTAGCCGACAGAGGTTTGCAGAAATTCCAGAGGTTAAAAGTGAGATTCTTCAATTCTTTCGCCAGCGTCTGGAGTCGATTCTCACAGAGGCGGGAATCAGCTATGATGAAATTGAGGCAACACTGGCGGTCGGTTTTTCCGATTTAGTTGATGCTGACCTTAGAGCCCGTTCTATCCATGAGTTGCGCAAGTCTTTCGATTTTGAACCAATCATTATTGCCTTTAAGAGAGCAAAAAATATTTTGAAGCAAGCTGAGCAATGGAAAATCAAGGTTCTGAGCTCTCAGTTTAATGAAAAGAAATTAAAAGAGGTTGAGGAGAAAAGACTTTTCGAAGGATTTAATAAAATTGAGGAGGATACTGAGAATTTTTTGAAAAAGAGAGAGTATCAGGAGGCTTTACAGAAACTGGTGAGCCTGCGTGAGCCTGTGGATGACTTTTTTGATAAAGTGATGGTTATGGTTGAGGATAAAGAGTTGCGAGACAATCGTTTGGCTCTGTTAAACAGGGTTGTGGATCTATTCTGTAAAATTGCTGACTTTTCCAAAATAGTAGTAGAATAATGACATAAAGACAGTTTGTTCGTTATCGGCAATTTTTTTAGATGCACCGGAACAAGTGCGAAGCTACGCTTCGCTACTCCATATCGTAAAGGAGTAGCGGAGCAAAGCTCCGCGTTAACGGTTTTAACCGTGCAAATGAGAGAAGGAGGTAGGTTGAGGATGGCTCGGAAATATGTCTATTTCTTTGGTGAAGGTAAAGCAGATGGAAAGGGTGATATGAAAAATCTTCTGGGAGGGAAAGGAGCCGACCTGGCTGAGATGACCAATCTGAGGATTCGAGTACCAGCTGGTTTTACCATTTCCACGGAAGTTTGCACAGCCTACTACGAAAATAAGGGAAAATTTCCCGAGGGGTTAAAAGAAGAAGTAGAAGAAGATTTGAAAAAAGTGGAAAAGGCGATGGGAGCAAAGTTTGGAGACACGGAGAATCCTCTCTTAGTTTCAGTCCGTAGTGGCGCTCGAGTTTCTATGCCCGGAATGATGGACACGGTTCTAAATTTAGGATTAAATGATAAGACTATCAAAGGCTTGATTAAGCAATCAGGAAACAGGCGGTTTGCATACGACTGTTACCGCCGTTTTGCGCAGATGTACGGTGATGTTGTCTTAGGCTTAAAGCCAGAGGGAAAAGAAGAAGATCCCTTCGAAGTCTTAATTGAGAAGAAGAAGAGAGAAAAAGGAGTGAAACTGGACACACAACTCAATGCCGAGGACTTAGAAGATTTAGTTAAAGAGTTCAAGGCTTTGATAAAGAAAAGGAAAGGAATCGATTTTCCAGACGACCCATGGCAACAGTTATGGGAAGCTATTGCCGCTGTTTTCAGGTCCTGGGATAATAAGAGGGCAATTGAATATAGGAGAATAAACAAGATTCCCTCTCACTGGGGAACTGCAGTAAATGTGCAAACGATGGTCTATGGAAACTTAGGGGATGATTCGGCTACCGGTGTGGCATTTACTCGCGACCCTGCTACAGGCGATAAGAAATTTTACGGAGAATTCCTACTCAATGCTCAGGGAGAGGATGTGGTTGCCGGAATTAGAACTCCTCAGCCCATAAATAAGTTTGGAAAGAAGGATGAAAATTTGATTTCACTGGAAGAGGCAATGCCAGAAGTATACAAGGAACTGGAGGATGTCTACCAGAAAATAGAGCGACACTATAGAGATATGCAGGATATTGAGTTCACCATTCAGAATAGGAAACTCTATCTCCTCCAGACGCGGACAGGGAAGAGGACTGGCTTTGCAGCTATCAGAATTGCGGTGGAGATGGCGGAAGAGGGGCTAATAGATAAGAAGACAGCCCTTATGAGAGTGGAACCAGACCAGCTGGTCCAGCTTCTATCTCCCATTTTTGGGCGCCAGGAGAAAGAAATAGCAATCAGAGACGGAAAGTTTCTCTCAGCGGGCTTAAATGCAAGCCCAGGAGCAGCTTCAGGCAAGGTTGTATTTACTGCCGATGAGGCAGTGGCTATGGCAAATTCTGGTGATGAAGTCATATTAGTTCGTCTGGAAACCTCTCCCGAAGATATTCAGGGAATGAATGTGGCTCAGGGTATCCTCACTGCTCGTGGCGGGATGACTTCTCACGCCGCTGTTGTGGCTCGAGGAATGGGTAAACCCTGTGTAGCCGGTTGCGGGGCAATAGATATTGATTACGAGAACAAGAAATTTTCAGTGAATAGAAAAGTTATAAAGCAGGGAGATTACATTTCGATAGATGGTACCACAGGAGAGGTTATCCAGGGCAGAATGTCCGCCTATCCTTCAGAAATTGCCCAGGTGCTTATTGATAATACTATGAGAAAGGAAGATTCTCTAATTTTTCAACATTTTTCTAAACTTATGGAGTGGGCTGACAGTGTCCGGAGGCTAGGAGTCAGAACCAATGCCGATACACCCAAAGATTCTAAAGTGGCCCGCGATTTTGGCGCTGAGGGGATTGGGCTCTGCCGTACCGAACATATGTTCTTTGAAGGTGACAGAATAGACGCTATGAGGGAGATGATTGTAGCAGAAGACATAGAAGGGAGAAAGAGAGCTCTGGGGAAACTATTGCCGATGCAAAGGCAGGATTTTATCGAGATTTTCAGGGCAATGCACGATTTGCCTGTAATTATAAGAACGCTGGATCCTCCTTTACATGAGTTTTTGCCCCATACGGATAGAGAGATAA
>Ga0315282_10006499_pt1 | contig 19544 bp, 15 predicted proteins | sample YL17G07_20_MG_FD_203693 | JGI IMG/M metagenome (GOLD analysis project Ga0315282, IMG submission 203693) | Sediment microbial communities from Yellowstone Lake, YNP, Wyoming, USA - YL17G07_20 | ecosystem: Environmental > Aquatic > Freshwater > Lake > Sediment | place: USA: Wyoming | collected... | reverse complement strand
GCCTCCTCGGCCGAGTGGACCTCGGCGACGAGGTTTTGCGCCTGCGCGACCAGGTTCTCGAGCGGGATGACGGTCCAGTCCGTGGTGCGCACGATCACCTTGGCGCCCCTGGCCAGGCTGGCCGCCTCGTTCTCGTCGGCCTTGTTCCTGATCTCCTTCTCGATGACGTCCTTGCCGAGCACCAGGTCGCCGTCCGGGGCCACGGTGGTGATGAGGCCCAGCTCCTTGACCTTGGCTGAGTAGCCCTCGGGAATGAGGACGGCGTCGGCCCCGCCCTCGAGCGCGGTGGTGACGAGCTTCTTGTTCCAGGGGACGGCCTTGACCCAGACCTTCTTCACCGCCGACCCCTACTTGGCCGCGGCGCGCTTGGCGGCGGGCTTGGCGCTCTTGGCGGCCGGCTTGGCCTCCTTGCCGGAGAGCAGCTTCAGGGCCTCCTCGACCGTGGCGTTCTTGTGGACGATGGCCCCCATCGCCTGCACCATGCGGGGCGAGTCGGCGTGCTGGAAGACGTTGCGGCCGATCGACAGACCCGCGGCGCCGCACTCGAGGGCCCCGGCGACCATCTCCAGGATGTCGCGCTCGGAGTCCATCTTCGGGCCGCCGGCGATGACCACGGGCACGAAGCAGCCCTCGACCACCGCGCGGAATGTCTTGGTGGAGCCGGTGTAGGAGCACTTGACGATGTCGGCGCCAAGCTCGGCACCCAGGCGGGCGACGTGCTTGACGGCCCCGGGGTCGTACTCGTTCTTGATCTTGGGGCCGCGGGGGTAGCACATGGCGAGCAAGGGCATCCCCCACTCGGCGCAGGAGGCGGAGATGGCGCCGAACTGGTCGAGCATGTCTGACTCGCGCTCGTCGCCCACGTTGATGTGGATGGAGACGGCGTCCGCGCCGAGCTTGATGGCCTCCTCGACCGTGCACACGAGCGTCTTGGCGTTGGGCGAGGGCGAGAGGCTTGAGGAGCCCGAGAGGTGGATGATGAGGCCGACGTCCTTGCCCTTGCCCCGGTGGCCGGCCGAGACGATGCCCTTATGGACCACCACGGCGTTGGCCCCGCCCTGGACCACGGCGTCGATCGAGCGCTTGATGTCGACGAGGCCCTCGATGGGGCCGACCGACACACCGTGGTCCATCGGGACGATCACGGCGCGCCCCGTGTTCCGGTTGAGGATGCGCTCCAGCCTGATGAGTTTTCCGATCATGAATCTCCTCCTGTGCCGTTCGCGGGCTCGGGTGGCGGCTCGGGGGCTTGAGGACGCCCGGCGGCAATTAAAAAGGCCGCGGGGTGCTGCCCACGGCCTTGGTTCTGCTGAATTCGGTCTCAGGAGCCAGGCGGCGGGCAGCCCAGGGCGTCGCGGCTAAAATAATACCAGCCGGGCACCTCCGAGTGGAGGCCCCGCCTGCCCAATTTGCCCCGGCTTGCCACCATGACCTGGTTTCCTGGCCTGTTTCCACAACCTATGTCTTCGACCTATCTCTTCGAGGGCTTGCCGCCGCGCACGACGGCGCAGCTTGCACACCCCTTGCCAAACTAGGAAATAAGGGGTTGATTGTCAAGAGAAAAAGCTTGAAAAAGTGCTGGCGCCGCACTCTTTGCTACCTCACCGGCACCCTGGCCAAAAGTATAGCCCCCGCCAGCGCCCCCACGGCCCCGTAGCCGAAGGCGGCCCAGGGGCCCACGCCGCTCCAGAGGAGCCCCGCCACGCTGCTCGCCCCGAGGGCGGCCAGCCCGGTGAGCGTGCCCAGCAGGCCGATCGCCCCGGCCCGGACGCTCGGGGGCACGAGGTCGACCGCCAGGGCCTTGCCCACACCGTCGGTCGCCGCCGTGTAGAGGCCGTAGACGGCGAAGAGCGGCCAGAGCTGCCAGTCGTGGGTGGCCACGGCGAAGCCGGCGTAGACGACGGCGAAAATGCCCAGGCCGGCGACAAGTATCCGCCGCCGTCCCAGCCGGTCGGACAGACCGCCCAACCACGGGCTCGCCGCGGCATAGACCAGGTTGTAGAAGGCGTAGAGGAGGATGACGCCGGTGGTGCCGTAGCCGAGGGCGCGGGCGCGCAGGAGGAGGAAGACGTCGCTGGAGTTGGCCGCCGAAAATACCCCCCAGGCCAGCAGATAGCGCCGGAAGTCTGCCGGCAGCTCGAATAGTGCGGGCAGGGCCTCGGTGGCGGAGGTTGGTGGCCGGCGCCTCTCGCGCACCAGCCAGACCGCGGCCGCCCCCAGGGCCCCGGGCACGAAGGCCAGCAGGAAGATGAGCCGCAGGTTGTTGCCCGTGAGCCAGACGAGAGTCAAGGCGGCGAGCGGCCCCAGCACGGCCCCCAGGGTGTCCATGGCGCGGTGCCAGCCGAAGGCCCGCCCCACGGTGTCCGGCCCGACCGAGTCGGCCAGCAGGGCATCTCTGGCACTCCCCCGCAGCCCCTTGCCGAAGCGGTCGGCCACCCGGGCGCCGAGCACGGTGGGCCAGCCGGCGGCCAGGCCGATGAGGGGCTTGGCGGCGGCCGAGAGCCAGTAGCCCGCCAGGACGTACGGGCGGCGGCGGCCGGTGCGGTCGGACAGGCGCCCCGAGACGGCCTTGAGCAGGGAGGCTGTGGCCTCGGCCAGCCCCTCGATGAACCCGACCACGGCCATGGGGGCCCCCAGGACGGCCGTCAGGAAGATCGGGGTCAGGGGGTAGAGCATCTCGCTCGAGACATCGGCGAAGAAGGACACCACGCCCAGGCGCAGGACGTTGGGCGTCAGGCCCCGCAGCGGCCCCGAGGCGTAGGGGCGCTCGCCTTTGGGTTCCCCCGCGGGGGGTAATGCCTGAGCCGTCGGCCCTCGCTTGTCCACCTGCCTGCCCCTGCCTGCCCGAGCCTTCCCGGTCGGATATAATGAAATTTTAAGCCGACACACAAGGGGGGCAGAAAGATGAAGTATAGGCTCAAGGTCGGCGTCAGCACAACGTCGGCCGGCGTCGTCTTGCCGCGGCTCGAAGAGCAACTGGCCAGTGAGCTGGCCGACATCGTCATCGACTACGAGGTGGCCGACAGCTCGGCCGTCCGCGACCTGGTTCTCGAGCAGCGCGTGGAGCTGGGCCTGGTGGGCGCCCACTTCGAGGACCAGGACATCCGCTCCGAGCCCTTCTTGGAGGGCGACCGCCTGGTGGTCATCGCCCCTCCCGGCTGGGGCGCCGAGGGGCGCGACCGCATCTCCATCCATCAGCTCAAGCGCGAGCACTTCGTCACCCGGCAGGCCGGCTCCGGCACGCGGCTCACCTACGAGCCGATACTGGCCGCGGCGGGGGCACCGCTGTCATCGCTGCGGGTGGTCCGGGAGGCCGAGGGCGCGACGGCCTGCATCGCGGCGGTGGCCGCGGGCGAGGGCCTGTCTATCGTCTCGCTCCTGGCCGCGCAGGGGGCCGTCGAGGAGGGCAGGGTGCGCGCCTTCAAGCTCGAGGCGGTCACGCTGATGCGCAACCTCTACCTGATCAGCCATGCCCGAGTGGCGCTCTCGGAGGCGGCCGAGAGGTTTGCGGGCGTCCTCAGGGAGTTCCGCGAGCGCTGCCACCACTTCTCGCCGCGCACCCCGCAGCGGCCCCCGGAGGTCGCGAGCCGCGACAGGCAATAACCGGCTCCGTGGAGCTCAAAGGCTGTTGGGCAGGCGGTGTGGGGCCGGAACCCCGCTGCCGTTGGCAGCGGGTCGCGGCAGCAGGCTGCGGCGCATCCGGTCGCGAGCCGCGCCGGGGTCGGCAGCGCCGACGGGCAATAACCGGCCCGGTGGAGCGCAATGCTGATTCAACGGCGGTGAGGGCCGGGCACCCCGCTCACGTTGCGAGCGGGGGTCGGGAGTCCCGACGGGCAACAACTGTCCCCCGTAGCGCAAGCGGGCGTCGCAGAGGGCGTTCTTCGCGGCCCCGAGCTACAGGCCGATGATCTTCTTCAGGTGCTTGACCCGGCGGCGCGACAGGGGGATCTCGACCTTCTTCTCGCCCTTTATCCGGAGGATGAAGTTGCCCCCGGGCATCGAGATTATCTCGGTCACCTGGTCCAGGTTGACGAGGAACTTGCGGTGGGCCCGGAAGAAGCGGGACTCCTTGAACCTCTCCTCGAGCATCTTCAGGCTGAAGCTGGTCAGGAAGCTTTCCCGGGCGGTGTGGACGTAGGAGTAGTCCTCGTAGGCCTTGGCGAAGACGACGTCCTGGTAGGGGATGAGGACCGTCTTGCCGCCCTTGTCCACGGGGAGGCGCTGGAGCCGCATCTGGGGATCGGCCTTGACCTCCTCGGGTCCGCCCCAGGCCCGCTGCTCGGCGGCGGCGAAGATTGGTTCGGCGTCGAAGTCGTCGAGGGCGGCACCCGCGGCCTCGGGGCGGCGGCGCGGCCCGTCGTGGATCTCCTTCCACTTGACGGCCTTGTCGACGGCGTGGGCGAGGCGCTGCTCGTCGAAGGGCTTGAGGATGTAGTCGACGGCGTCGAGGTCGAAGGCCTTGGGGGCGTAGCGGCTGTAGGCGGTGACGAAGATGACCTGCGGGGGCTTGGGGTGGCCCTTGAGCTTCTCGGCCACCTCCAGGCCGGTGAGGCCCGGCATCTGGATGTCCAGGAAGACGAGGTCGTAGTCGATGGCCCCCAGCAGCTTGAGGGCCTCGGAGGCGCTGGCCGACTCGCCCACCACCTCCACTGTCTCGAACTTCTCGAGTATCGAGCGCAGCTCGCTCCGGATCAGCGGCTCGTCATCGACTATCAACGCCCTGAGCTTAGACATACTATTCCCTCGAATCTATCCCCTCGACCTATGCCCTCGACCTATGCCCTCGACGACAGGCTGAAGCGCCCCTTGAGCGGCAGTTTCAGCGCCACCCGCGTGCCCCCCTGCTCGCTTGGCCCGATCTCGAAGCGGTACTGCCGCCCCATGATCGTGCGCAGCCGCTTGTCTATGTTGTTGAGCCCAATGCCCAGCCCCTTGCCGAAGCCCGGCCGCAGCACGTGGGGCAGGTCGGCCTCCGGTATCCCCTGGCCGTCGTCCTCGACCACCACCTGCCAACCCGTGGCGTCGAGCGCGGTGGAGACGCGCACGTGCAGGGGCCTGTCCTCGCGCAGGCCGTGGACGATGGCGTTCTCGACGATGGGCTGGATGGTGAGCGGGGGCAGGTGCAGCTTGCGCGTGCCCGGGCCGAGGTCGATCTCGACCTTCAGGCGGTCCTCGAAGCGGGCCTTCTCCAGCACCAGGTAGGAGCTGACGAAGTCCATCTCCTGGTCGAGCGTGACCAGCATGTCGTCCCACTCGAGGGTCTTGCGGAAGAAGTCGGCGAACAGGATGAGCAGGCTCCTCGCCTTGGCCGCGTCGGTGCGGCACAGCGAGGCGATGGTCGTCAGGCAGTTGAACAGGAAGTGCGGGTTGATCTGCGACTGCGAGGCCTTGATCTCGGCCTTCCAGCTGGCCCGCTCCAACTCCTCGATGCGCGCGAGCTCCACCTGGGTGGACAGCAGCATGGCCAGCCCCTCGGCGGTCTCGAGCACCTCGCGGGTGAAGCGGTGGGGGTGGCTGTAATAGATCTTGAGTGTCCCCACCACCTTGCCCTTGATCTTGAAGGGCATCACGATGGCCGACTGGAGGGGGCAGCCCTCGACGGGGCAGCCGATCTCCTGGCGGTTGCGCAGCACCTGCACGCGCCCCTCGCGCAAGACCTGCTTGGTGCCGTCGGTCATGATGGGGCCGGGGGCCAGGTGGTGGTCTTCGCCCTCGCCGATGAAGGCCAGGGCCGAGGTGGCGTCGGTGATGGCCACGGCGGCGGCCCCGGTGCGCTCGCGGATGCTCTTGGCCGTCTCGCGGGCCGAGTCGGGGGAGAAGCCGGTGCGCAGGAAGGGCAGGGTGTCGGTGGCGATCTCGAGGGTCACGCGCGCCTGCAGCGCCTGGGTGTACTCGGGCATCCGCTTGAGGTAGCCGACGATGAGCCAGGTGGCGGTGGCCGTCAGGGTGGCCAGGCCGAGCAGGAGGGGCACCAGCCAGCCGTAGGCCGAGGCGCCGTGGGACACCAGGGGCACGAAGACGAACTGGACGAAGACCCAGGTGAGCGCCACCACCGCGCCCAAGAGCAGGAAGATCTTGCTCTTGGAGCCTACCCAGCGGATTTCGAGGATCATTGAAGGGTCACCGAAGGCTCACCCGGCGCCCGGCCGCCGTTCTCAAGTCATGCCGGGACATTAGGCCCGCCGCTCGGCAGCGATGATAGCCCCTGGCGCCCCGCGGCGTCAACGATTTAACGCCTGGCGGCCCAAAAGCAAGAGGCCACCCGCCGGCCCGCGTGGGACCTCGGATGGCCTCCTCAAGATAGCTTCCTCGAACGGTGGCTTCCTCGAACGGCTAACTCGAACGGCCTGGGTGGGGCGTGTTTTTCAACAGGCCCCTAGCAGCTACAGCCGCCGCCGCTTCCACCGGGCGTGCAGCCGCCGCCGCTTCCCCCGGGCGTGCAGCCGCCGGAGCAGCTACAGCTTGGGCCACAGCCCGCGCTGGGCTGGTCTGAGACCTCCAGCAGCGTGATGCGGAAGTTGAGGGGCTGGCCGGCCAGCGGGTTGTTCAGGTCGATGGTCATCTGCTCGCCATCGACCTTGGTGATGCGGGCGGGGAACTGGCGGCCGTCGGGGGACTGCACCCCGATCATCTGGCCTTCCTTGGGCTCGGCACCCGGCCCCAGGGCCGACACGGGGAAGTCCCGGACCAGCTCCTCGTCCCGGTCGCCGTAGGCCTCGGAGGGGGTCAGCCGGAAGCTCTTCTCCTCGTCCTTGCCCATCCCCTTGACGGCGTCGTTGAAGCCCTGGATGACCTGGCCGGCGTCCAACTGGAACTCGAAGGGCTGCGCCCCTGCGTTGCTGTCGAAGACCTGGCCGTCGTCCAGGGTGCCGGTATAGGACACCTTGACATAATCGCCGCTCTTAGCCTTTGCCATTTAAGACCCGCTCCTTTCTGGGGACCCGGTGGGTGCCGGGGTCGCACGCACAAAATATAATGGCCACCCCGGGCCGCTATTCGGGCCGGGTGCCTCGGAAAAAACCTGCGGCAGCCACTTGCGCGCTTTTCTGCTATGATAAGATGAGTTGCCTGCCTGCGTCAACTCCGTCGCTTAGTGTCGTGCCATGCGTCGGGGGTGGGCTATAATACTTGTGCAGGAGGGCACGATGCCTGGACGCGACGACGAAGACTACGAGCGGGAGCGGCCGAGCTGGCGCGAGATCGACGCCGCCCGGGACCGCAGCAGCCATACCACCCACCGGGACAAGGCCCCTCGCAGCCCCAAGGCGAAGGCCCGCGCCGAGCAGGAGCGCAAGGCGGCCCTGAAGGCGGCCGAGCAGCTCTTCGCCGGCAAGAAGGCCACCCCCGAGCACGCCAAGGCCCAGGCGGTCTTGCACGCCCACTACGGCACTGCCAAGTTCATCCCCACGGCCCGCAAGTACCTGAAAGAGTACGGCCTGCCCGATGACTGGGGCACGCTCATCCTCCTGCTCGACTTCCCCGAGGCCACCGTCGTCGGCGGGGCCCTGGAGAAGCTCGCCGCCTACTACCCCGAGGCCGGTGTGACCAAGCAGCGCGGCCTCAAGGCCAAGGTGGAGACCCTGGCCCTGGTCTCGCGCGACGCCGACATCCGCCAGGTCGCCGAGGGCGCCCTCGGCCGTCTGACTTAGCACGCCCTTGGGCATATAGCCTAGGAGGCCCTCGGCCACATCGCTTAGGTCCGCCGCCCCAAAACGTCCGTCTGCCGCGTTGCGCACATCCAGCGCCGCCTGCCCGATAGCCTTTGAGCTTCAAGGGGGCGGCATTGCCCGTCGGCGCTGCCGACCCCACACTGACAACTCAGTAGCCACTGAGCCACCTGGGCCTGGTTATCGCCTGCCGGGGCTCCCGGCCGAGCCGCGCTCCATGAAGAAGACGAGGTTCAGGGCCGTGACCAGGTCCTCGCGCCCGCTGAAGAGCTCGACCCTGGGCCAGCCGGCAACCGCCGGCCCCCGCCAGCCGGTGATCCCCCCGGCCAGCGTGTAGACCAGGCCGAAGCCCAGCCGCTTGAGCAGCACCGCGGCGGCCCGGCTGCGGTTGCCCGAGCGGCAGTAGGCGACGACCGGCCGCTGGGGGTCGAGCTGTGTGGCCCGCTCCTCGACCTCGGGCAGGGGGGCCAGGGTGGCCCCGGGCAGGTGCCCCTGCTCGTACTCCTGGGGCTGGCGCACGTCGAGCAGCACGTAGCCGCCCTCGCGCCAACCAGCGCCGGGCGGCCTCACCCGCCTCGACCTCGGCCACGCCCTCCGCGCTCAATCTCACCGTTCGCCCCCCTCCCGCGAAATTCCCGAGCCTGACCCCGTTTGACAAGCACCGCGCATTTGCCGCATAGTGTCGGTCGAGTCACCCGCCGAGCCTCCCGCGGCGTGCCCTTTCGCCGGCCTCAGACCGCCAGCCCTTCGCCAGCCCCCGTGCCAACCTTTAGGCAGTATTTTCCAGCACCCGTGCCAGGGGAGCAAGCCTTCTCCGCCCACCAACCTGGAGAACCCTGCCATGGCCGCCGTGGTCGCGCTCATCCCCGCCCTCTTCTTGGCCCTCTTGGCCCTCGTGCCGCCACTCCCCGCCCAGGCCGCGGGGCCCTTCTTCGGCCTGCCCGTCCCCGAGGGGACCTGCCACATCGGCTGCAACTTCGACGGGCTGGGCTGCTACGAGCCCGGCCTCTACCACTCCGCGGTCGATTACGTGCCCAATGCCGGCGCGGTCAACGTCCTGGCCACCGCCGACGGCACCGTGGCCGCCCTCTTCACCATCAACGACCCCGACGCCGCCCAGCACGGCATGGGCAACGCCGTCGTCCTGCGCCACCTCCTGGCCTCGGGGGGCGTGGTCTTCAGCCTCTACGGCCACCTCGACCACTTCGACCACGCCTTCCACATAGGCGAGCGCGTGAGTCAGGGGGCGCCCGTCGGGGTCATGGGTGGCTCGGGGTTCGGGCAGCCCACCTTCTGGGGCACGCACGTCCACTTCGAGCTCAAGGGCGCGGGCGTGCTGGGCGACCCCGCCACCGGCCAGTACGAGGGCTACACCCCCACCCCGGCCGAGAACTGGGGCTACTTCGACCCCAACGCCTACATCGGCCAGGTCGAGTTCGTGCCCCTGTCCCAGGAGTGGGTGAGCCAGCCGAGTACCCCCGCCGGCCCCGGCACGACCACCACGGGCCAGGCGGTGCAGTTCAGCAGCGGGGGGGCGGCCTGCAACTGGGGCCACCCGGTGCAGTACCGCTTCGACTGGGGCGACGGCCAGGCCACGGCGTGGCAGGATGCAGCCACGGCCTCGCACGCCTGGGGGCGGCCGGGACGCTTCACGGTGAGTGTGGCGGCCAGGTGCGCCGAGGACACCGGCGTCGTCTCGGAGGCGGCCACGAGCGGCGTGGAGGTCTCGGGCGACCCCGTCGATCCGCCCTCTGGCAGCAGCGGCGACTCGGGGGGCGGCGGCTGCTTCATCGCCACGGCGGCCTGGGGGGCGGGGAGCCCCGAGGTGTGGCGCCTGCGCCGCTTCCGCGACGCCTGCCTGAGCCAGGCGGCCCCGGGGCGCTGGTTCATCGCCAACTACTACGCCCTCTCACCCCCGGCGGCCCGGCGGCTGAGGGAGAACCCGGCGCTGCGGCCTCTGGTGCGCGTGGCCCTGCTGCCGCTCTCCTTTGCGGCGGGGGCCTGGGTGCGCTGGGGCCAGTGGGTCGGGTGGCTGGCCCTGCTGGCCGCCTTGTGGCTGGGTGGCCTGGGTATCGATGCGGCCGGTGTTACAGTCAGGGCGCGCTCGGGCCGATAAGGCTTGACAGCACGGCGGCGTTCGGGTAGGAAATCCTAAATATTAATTAGGGGTTCCTGCTTGTCGGGCCGTTAACTCAGTGGTAGAGTATCTGCCTTTTAAGCAGAGAGTCGCTGGTTCGAGTCCAGCACGGCCCACTCTGTGAGTGCGTCCCCATCGTCTAGTCAGGTCCAGGACACCGGCCTTTCACGCCGATAACACCGGTTCAAATCCGGTTGGGGACGCCATTTTATTTAGTCAATCATATAAAGCAGCTAACGCCTGCCTTCGCAGGCGGCCGCTTGTGCTGGCCCTCGTTTCTCTGGCTGGAGACGAGCGCGTTCCTCCAGCCATTCCTTTCCCCCGTCGTGAGGAGGGCTGCCCAGGTTCTGCAACACCCCGGTGGCAGCCCCCCCTTGTGCCCAGGGCCCTTAGAGCGGGTTTATGTCCTCCGGGCTCCTGATCCAGACCTCCCAGCTCGCGCCGTTGTGTACCGCGATGCCCACCACGTCGAAGGGGTTGGCCGTGCCGGTCAGGTCGACCGTGTTGGCGCCCTTCTGGACCTGGAGCTTGGCGGTAGTGGCGCCGCCGTCGTCGGAGATGGTGATCGTCCCCTTTACACCCACCGCTGGCCAGTTGCCTGCGGTCTTGCTGGCGCCGTTGATGCGGATGAGCTCGCCCTCGTAGTTTTCCGGGGCGGCCAGGTACTGGGCCAGCGTGACCACCTGCGGCGCGGGCAGGGGGTTGCCGTGGCTCAGGACCTCGATCGTCCCGCTGTTGGTGAAGTCTATCCGCAGCGTCCCGGTCAGGGGCTGCCCCGAGGCGTCGGTATTGGCCAGGGTACCGGTGCAGCGGACCAGGTCGCCCTCGGCCACACTCAGCCCGCCCGCCGTGTTGAGCAGCATCAGGCCGCCCGTGCTGTCCTGGATGAACACCTCGAACTTGTTGTCGAAGAGTATCCCGCTGGCCACCGTGACCACGCCCTCGGCGGTGACGGTGTCGCCCACGGCCGCCTGTCTGACCAAATTGGCCGGCTCGATGATGTCGTCCACCCCGCGCACCCAGAGCTGGAAGCCGTCGAGCAGGTCGCCGTCGCCGTTGGTGTCGTCCTGGGTGGCGATGGCAACCAGGTGAAAGGCTCCGTTGCCGATAGCGGCCAGCCGGGCGGCCATCTCCGCGGTGATGGTGTTCTTCTGGAAACGCAGGGTGAGGTTGGCCGTGCCGTCGCTCACCGTGACCGACTTGCTCTGGTCGCCCACCACCGGCCAGGAGCCGGCCACCTTGTGGACCTCGATGGCGTTGACCAGCGTGCCGTCGTAGTCGTTGCCGTTAGCGGCCAGCTCATTCAGCGTCACTACCCGCGGCGCGGGCAGATCGTTGCCGGCGCTCACCACGCTCCAGGAGCCGCCCGAGATGTCGATGAGCGGGGTGCCCACGGCCGCGTTGTTGCCCGAGCTCGGATCGGCCTGGCGGACGGTGCCCGTGACCCGCACCCGGTTGCCCACGGCGAAGTCGGCGGCGTTCACCGCCCCGGAGTTCTCGTGATAGACCATGATGCCGGCGCCGCCGTCCTGGATGAACACCTTGAGCTTGTTGTTGGCCAGGACACCGGGCTCAACGGTCACTATGCCCTCGGTGGTCACGGTGCGGTTGAGGTAGGCGGCTGTGCCGCCGGCGTCCTCGAAGGAGGCCTCGGCCAGGGTCAGCGTCGTGGCGCTCTCGGGGGTCGCCGTGGCGGGGTCCGATCCACCGCCGCCGCCCATACCGCAGGCAGTCAGCAGCAGCCCTAGGCAGCTCAAGGCCAATATGGTTAATATCCGGTGGCGCTTCATCTCTCTACCCCCTCTAATACCTGGCCCGCAGCCCGGCATATTCCCATCTGCCCGGCCCCGGATAGCCGACCTTCTCCTCGTAGTCCTCGTCCAGGACGTTGTCCGCGCCGACGAAGAGGTCGAAATGCTTGCCCAGCCGCTTGGCGAGCTGGACGTTGAACAGGGCGAAGGCGCCGTCCTTCACCCTCGTGCCGAAGCGGTCCACCTGCTCCGAGGTATAGAGGCCCTCGAGGCGCAGCAGGAGGTCGGCGGGCAGGAAGAGCTGCACTATGGCGTTGAAGCGGTGGGCCGGCTTGTGCTGGATCGTCTGGAACGTGCCGGCCGCCTCATCCCGCGCCTTGGCGTCGAGGTAGGTGTAGTTGGCGTTGAGGCGCACGAACCTAGCCGGCAGCACCCCGGCCGCCACCTCGAAGCCCTGGAGGATGGCCTCCTCCAGGTTCATCGAGACGTCCAGGTCGCCCACGCTGTCTTTCTCGATGAGGTCGTCGACCTCGCTGCGGAAGAGGCTTGCGTCGGCGTAGAAGCCCTCACCCTCTACCCGGTGGCCGACCTCATAGGTCAGCGCCTTCTCCGGTCGCAGGTTCGGGTTGCCCTGGAGGGGGTCGAAGAGCTCGCGCAGGGTGGGGAAGCGGATCTTGCGGCTCACCCCGGCCCGCGTGGTGCCGAAGCGCCCGAGGTCCACCGCCACACCCCCTTGCGGGTCGAGCTCCCAGGCCGTGCCCCGGCCGCCCCCCGTCTGCGCGTCGTAGCTGAGGCCCGCCAGCAGCTTCACGCGCTTGCCCAGCGAGTAGGCGTTCTCGAAGGCGAGGCTCGCCGTGGTGAAGTGGGGCTGGCTGAGCGTTCCTTGCACCGTGTCGGAGACGTCGGCCGCGGCGCGGCGCACCTGCGCGGCCACGCTGAGAGAGTCGCGCTGGCCGAGGTCGGCATTCAGGCGCAGCAGCCCGCCCAGTTCGTCGCTGTCGGCGCGGTCGGTGACGAGGGGCGTGGCGAAGTCCGGCCCGTCGAAGATCGTCTCGCGGGTGGAGTAGTAGGAGTAGAAGAGGCCGCCGCCGATGGTCAGGGCCTCTCCGAGCGGCTGGTCGAGGCCCACCTGGACGTGGTCGAACTCCTGGTGGTTGTTGCGCCGGAAGGTGGGGGCGAACTCGGCCGTCCCCGGCGGGATGCCGAACTCGGCCACCGAGCCGAGCAAGGTAGTGTGGAGGCGGCCGCCCCCGGGGAGCGTCCCCGCGAAGTGGGCGAACGCACTCTCCTCCTCGCGGTCGGAGTTGAGGCGGGTGCCCCCGTCCTCCAGGCGCCGCAGGCTCGCCGGGCGCTCCAGGAAATCGCCTGAGAGCGGGAAGCCGGGGGAGGTCAGGTAGCGCCCCCCGAGGAAGGCAGCGAGCCCCCCCTGTGACACCGCCGCGCTCCCCTGCACCTGCCAGGTCCGGGGCTGCCGCCAGATGGTCGTCAGGCCGGCGGCCAGGGGGCGGTTCGGCTCCGGGGTGGCCATCTTCACCGTGCCCGCCATGCCGTTGGGGCCGAAGAGGGCCGAGGAGGGGCCGCGGTCGAGCTCAATGCTGTCCAACATCTCCAGCGGGAAGAGGTCGATGTTGACGACGCCGTTCCAGGGCTCGTAGACCGGCACGCCGTCCAGGGTGAAGAGGGTGGCGCGCTGGTCGAAGCCGCGCATGTCGAGCCGCGGCTCACCCCGGCCGCCCTGGCGGACGTTGATGCCGGGGGCGAGCTTGAGCACGTCGCTCAGCTCCGTCTTGTGGGCGCCGACGAGTTCGTCGCGCCCGATCTCGGTGCGGGCGGGCAGCGAGGCGTCAACCGGGCTGGCCTCGACCGTTACCTCAGGCAGCACCACGGGCTCCTCAGCCGCGGCCGGGGCGGCGATGAGGGCTGCCAGGCACAGGGCCATCAGCGCTTCTCGGCCAAGTAGGCGAAGAAGCCCGCCTTGCCCAGGGCGGCCAGCACCAGGAAGCCCAGGTAGCCGCCCGCCAGCCCGAAGATGGTGTAGGTGATCGCCGGGTAAAGCTCGCCGACGAAGACAAAGCCCGTGGGTATACCTATCCATAGCTCCAGCATGATCTTGACGCCGAGTTTAGTGAGGTTGCCGACGGCCCCGGCCAGCGCGCAGGGCAGGGCGCGACGCTGCCCGAAGGCGGCCATGACCAGGTCCACCCCCACCCCCGCGGCGGTGTAGGAGACGAAGGTGTCGAGGGCCCCTTTGTCGCCCAGGCCAAGGAAGGCGGCCAGGGCCGCGCTGATGAGGCCCGCGACGCTGCCGGCCCCGAGCCTCGGCACCACCGAGCGCGCCGTGACCAGCAGGGCCATCCAGGCCAGGCCCGAGTGGCCCGGCATCTTGATGGGGAAGCGCAGGGCGACGTTGGCGACCACGACGAGCGCGCCGAAGGTGCCCAGGAGGAGCAGCTCGAAGGTGGAGAAGTAGCGACTGTGCGTGCGGCTTAGATCCATGGCAGCTCCAGGCGCAGCCAGAATAGGCCGGCCAGCATAGACCCCGCCCCGGCCAGCAGCAGGTAGTCGAGCCGCGCGAGCCGCAAGCGCTGACAAGGGCGCCGCAGGGGCGACTCCAGGCCGCGCACCGAGGCCGCCTCGGCCAGCGACCAGGCCCGCTGGGTGGCCAGCACCACGGCCGGCACGAGGAGCGAGACGCCACTCCCCAGCCCCTCGCGCCAGCGCCGCCAGCCCCCGGAGGCGGGCAGGATGCCCCTGGCCCGCTGGGCCTCGAGGATGCCCCGCCACTCCTCCTCGAGCAGGGTGAGCGAGCGGAAGGCGGCGGCAAAGGTGAAGGCCGCGCGCGGCGGCAGCCCCACTCTCTCCAGGGCGCGGAGTAGCTCGTCGGCGGTGGTGGTGGCGGTGAAGACGCTGAAGGCGGTGGCGAGCAGGGCCAGCCGCAGGGTGATGAGGACGGCGAAGGGCAGCCCGATGACCGCCCAGTCGGCGGCGAAGAGGACGGCCAGCAGCAGGGCCAGGCGGCGCAGCTGCGCCAGGGCGTGGCGCGTGAGCCCCGCGGCGGCGGCCAGCGAACAGTAGCCGGCGCTGAAGGCGGCCAGCCCCGCGAGCGGGAGCATCACCGCCACCGAGGCGGCCAGGGAGAGGGCGAGCTTCGTCCTGGGGTCGGCCCCGCGCAGGAAGGAGCCCTCGGCTAGCGGGAGCGGGTCTCGGCGTCGCATGGCATCACCAGGTGCGGGGGCAGGACAAGCCCGGCCGCGGCCCACAGCTCAGGCCGCTCGCAGATGGCCCCAGGGGGGCCGTCGGCCACCAGCCGGCCCGAGCGCAGCATGAGGAGGCGGTCGGCCCACTCCACGGCCCAGCCCAGGTCGTGAGTGGCCACCAGGCAGAGGTAGCCCGCGCTGGCCAGGTGACGTAGCATCCGGCCCAGCAGGCGGCGGTGGCGCGCGTCCTGGCCGAGGTTCGGCTCATCGAGGCAGAGGCCCGACAGCTGCGGCCTCAGGAGCACGGTGGCCAGAGCCAGTCGCTTCTTCTCGCCCTCGCTCAGCAGCAGCGGCGGCTGGTCCTCGTAGGGGCCGAGCCCGAGCAGCGCCACCACGCCGCGGTAGAGTTGGTCGTCGGGTTCAGGAAGGCCGAAGAGGATCTCCTGCCTTACCGTCGGGTTGAAGATCTGGCGGTCGGGGTTCTGGAAGACGAGGCCGAGGCGGGGCGGCGACCCCGCGCCGCTGACGAAGCCGGTCAGGCGCCCCGAGTGCGGCTGGAGGCCGGCCAGGGCGCGCAGGAGCGTGGTCTTGCCGGAGCCGTTGGCGCCCACCAGGGCCGCGACCTGTCCCCCGGCCAGCTCCAGGTCGAGGTCGGAGAGGACGGCGCGGCCCCCCAGCTCGACGCCGAGCGAATCGACGGACAGCCTGAAGGCGCTCAGGCGGCGCGGCAGCTCGGGCACCTCGGGTTCGTCATGCATCGGCGCGCCGGGGAGCTCCAGCCGCTTGACCCCCGTGAGATGCTCGAAGTAGGCACGGCGGTGCTCGAAGGCAACGACGGCGCAACCCTCTTGTCGCAGGCGGTCGAGGTGGCCGAGGGCGTCCAGGGCCGAGGTGGTGTCGAGCATGGAGAGCGGCTCGTCCAGCACGAGCGCCTGGGGTCGCCGGGCCATTACGGCCGCCAGGATTAGCCGCTGCTGCTCGCCGCCGCTCAAGGTGCGAGGGTCGCGCCCGGCCAGCCCGCTCAGGCCGAAGCGCTCCAGGGCCTCCTTCAGGCGGGCCTTGACTTGCCCCCCGGGCAGGCCGAGGTTCTCCAGGCCGAAGGTGATCTCGCCCGCGACCGTGGAGGCGAGGAGCTGGGTGGCCGGGTTCTGCATGACCAGGCCGACGGTTTGGGAGAGCTGCCACAGGGGCACGTCGTGGCTCGCGCGGCCGAGGGTGGTGACGCGCCCGGTGAGCTCTCCGCGGTAGAGGTGGGGGATGAGGCCCGCCAGCATCCGGGCCAAGGTGCTCTTGCCGCAGCCCGAAGGCCCGCAGACGAGGGTCAGCTCGCCCTCGTGCGCGGTGAGGCTGAACGGGCCCACAGGCCCCCGGCTGCCGCGGTAGCGGAAGGCGGCACCTTCCACCGAAATTATCGCTGCCGCGGTCAATGGGCCTTCTGCTTCTTGCGGTCGAAGCAGCGCCAGCCGCCCTCGGCCGGCTCCACCAGGAGCACGGGCCGCCCGGCAATCAGCCTGGGGCGCACCCAGTCGCCGGTGGCGATGACGGCCTCGGCGGGCACGGCCTCGCCATTTCTCGATACCGAAAGCAGCCGGATGCCCCGGCGCATGAGCACCCCGGCCGGGACGCTCTCGCCCAGCCCGCGCAGCCCGCCGCTGAACTCCAGGAACCTGCCCGCGTTGCCCTCGGCGGTCAGCCCCACCGCGGCCAGCGCCCCGATGATGCCCTCCCCGGTGCCGCCCAGCTCCTCGAGCGGCAGCCCCTGCTCCCGGGCAAGCCCCGCGGCGTCGGCCTTGGCCAGGACCTCGCTGCCGGCCCTCCGGCCGAAGCGGACCACGGCGGCGCCGACACCCTTCTTCGCGGCCAGGCAGAGGCCGGGGTCGGAGCCGTTCGCGCAGTGCGAGGTGACGTAGGCGGCCGCCTCGGACAGGATGCGGCGGATCAGCCCGTTGCCATCCGTGGCTGCTTTGAGGATGAGGCAGGCCGGGCTGTTATGGCTGGTGTAGGGGATGCGCGGGTCGACCAGGAGCTGGTGGCGCACCACGCCGAGCAGCTTGGCCAGCCCCCGCGCTTCGAGGTGGGCGCCCAGATCGCGGCCAAGCCGCCCCGTGCCCATGTGGTGGCCAAGGACGTCGGTGTCATCAATTCCAAGCAGGAGGTTCATGAGGGTCTCCAGGCGGCGGCGAGCCGGATAGGAGGAAGTGAACGCGGAGGGCGGGGCTAGGGCAGCTTCAGTCCTGCGCCGCGGCCTCAGGCAAGCGAGACCTGGCCCGTCGCAGGCCGGATCCCTGGAGGAAGGTGCAGGAGGTCTTCGCACGGAGGCCTTCTCCGCGGCAATTATATGTCTAATTGAGCCAATGTCAAGAAAAACATATGCCGGAGGCGGCATAGCGCTGGGTTAGAAGAACGGAGGCGGGCACGGCTCACAGCCGTAGCAGGCAGTTCGAAAATCGTTTATGAAGGGACGCCACAACCCACCTGCTGTGAACCAATTCACTGGGCGAGCTATCGACTTACAGATTATCGGCGCCCAGATTTTTCTATCAGGGGCAAGTGGCTGGCCTCTTGATCGTAATCCCCTTGCGATTGCTGTCTACGCCCTCGACGGTGACCCAGGTCTGAGTACGTCTAGATCGGCTCAGATCGAACCATCCACACGAATACTTGGGGAGCTTCACTCTGATCTTCGTGTCTGACCAGAGCGTTATCCTCGGGCTGGTGGAGTCGTAAGTCCTAGAGCCGATATGGACGAGGCTGCTCCCCTGGACGTCCCCGAAGCCCTGGCCGATGATGACCATTGCCGCTCCAGGCTCAAAAGTAGGTGACCTGACCTTGTCAATGCCAGGGGCGGCAACAGACTGGTCTGGAGCAACCGGGTCGGGGGAGTAGTTGCTCCGGTGCTGGGCATCATGGAAGGCCCCGGGCCATTCCAGCGTGGCGGGGGCCCAGGAGTTGGGGATCTCGGCTACGCAGAGCAGACCTTGGCTCAGGCCTGCGGCCAGCTCCAGCCTCCCGTCGCGGTCTATATCGGCGATGGCCGTACGCTGGAAATTAACGATCATCCGCGAGGCCGAAGGCCAGATGTAGAAGTCTATCGGCCACCCCGCAACAAGACTGCCGTCGCGATGAAAGGCATAAATCGCTGAGCCAAGCCCCCTCTCTATGTCAAGGCTGGTTACGACCTCGGTGTCTCCGTCGCCGTCCACATCAGCCAAGACCGGAGCATAGGACAGATCGGGTGTGTCTATCGGCCAGCCGGAGACGTTTGAGCCGTCCCAGTTCCATGCATACATTTTATAGAATGCGTACCCATGCCGATCGCTTTCTGCGGCCGCAACAATCTCAAGATCCGGGTCGTCATCGAGATTGCCCAGGGCAGGATCGGTGCACTCAAGCCTTCCGTCAGTGACCGTCCATTCGCTTACGAGATGTCCGCTGCTGTCGATCACCCCAACGCTCGACTTGTTGCCCGCCAGCAGGGTCATGAAGACGATTTCCAGCAGGCCGTCATGGTTGACATCGCCCAGGCTCACGTTCAGCCCCAGGACGTATCCTGACACCGGGCAGGAAAAAAGCCTGTTGCCCCGGCAATCATACATGTTTACGCTAGCGCTGCGGTCATCGCAGACCGGGACGACGATCTCCAATCCGGTGTTGGTCTTGTCCACATCCCCCACGGCGAGGTTCGTCCCGTACGCCACCCCGACGCTGACGGGGAAGCCCGCGAGCAAGTAGCCATTCCGGCGCCATGCGTAGAGGAGCGCCGACTGCGTGGTTCCGTATGGCGACCCTGCCATGCAGATGACCTCGGGGTAGCTGTCCTGGTTCACGTCTGCCAGGACAACCGGCGCGCCAAAGTCTTTCTTTCTCTGTTGAGGCCAGCCGGGCAGTGGATGACCCGCTGAGTCGAAACCGTATACCCCTTGGTGCGTATTTATAAACACCTCCAGCTTGCCGTCCTTGTCCACGTCCCCGGCGGCAGGCGGCGAGTAGTACTCATTCAGCTCGGAGTTGTCGATATTGATGGCCACCGGCCAACCGTCGACGAGTGTCCCATCGTAGCGGAAGGCGAACAGCCGCTTCGAGAAGATCGTGGCGGAAATGATTTCCATGTTTCCGTCGCCGTCCAGGTCGGCCAGGGTAGGCGTGCCGAGGGCATCGAGCGAGTTCCATAAGTCAAATGGCCAACCCGGCTCAACGGTGCTCTCGTTCAGGTGGATGGTGATGCTGTCTTCATACCCGCGTCCTGAAGCCCCCTGCACGGTGAGCCTTACCAAGTAGTTGCCCGGCGGGAGCGCGTCGGTGTCCCAAGACAGCAAGACCCCATCGCTGACAGGGGTTGCGGATTCGATCAGCGGGAAGAACGCGCCGGCATCCTCGGCGGCGTACTCGATTCGGTAGCTCTGGAAATCGGGGCCTGCCGCGGTCCCGACGACCTCGACCACACCTTGGACCAGTGAACGGGAGGCGGGAGAGGCGATCCAGGCCACGGAGGGCGGGGCCGCCTGCAGGGCAAGGCAGGCGTTTATCCGCCCCCAGCCGTAGTGTTCATCGAAACCAGCGTCTCCGAGGTCGTCACTGGAGACCCTTATGGCCTGCCTGACCTGCTCGTTGCTGAACTCCGGGTGGATCGACAAGATGAGGGCGGCTAGACCGCTCACGTGAGGGGCGGCCATCGAAGTGCCCCGGGCGCGGTAGTAGGCGTCGTTGAGGATGAAGACATTGCACGGCGATGACGGAGAGCAGTACAAATCCGTCCCGGCTGCCCTCAGCGAGAGGATGTTCATGGCCAGAT
>Ga0315282_10006498_pt1 | contig 19549 bp, 11 predicted proteins | sample YL17G07_20_MG_FD_203693 | JGI IMG/M metagenome (GOLD analysis project Ga0315282, IMG submission 203693) | Sediment microbial communities from Yellowstone Lake, YNP, Wyoming, USA - YL17G07_20 | ecosystem: Environmental > Aquatic > Freshwater > Lake > Sediment | place: USA: Wyoming | collected... | reverse complement strand
CCTTGTCCGCCAGGCCAACGCCGAAGACATCTCGCCCGAACCAGCCAAGGTGTCCACACCGGCACCCGCACCGAGCCCCTCTGTCATCCTGAATGGTAGTGAAGGATCTCGAGATTCTTCGCCAGCTCAGAATGACATCCACTCCGAGGCTATCACCCGTTCCGATCGCGATCACCTCGAACTGACATCTACGGAAACGCTGGCCAATGACACTAACCTCTCGACGACGCTCGAGGCCAAAACCAAAGGTCAAGGCAAAGATAAGCAGATTGTTCAAAAACAAACCTTCTCTTTGCCGGCGAATCCGAACGGCAATTTGCAGAGAATAGTGTTCAATGTGGATTTGAAAGATTTCAATATTCCCACAGATGCATCAGTTACATTTGATGATGGTCATCCTGAACGCAGTGAAGGATCTCCCAGCTTGTCTGGGAATGCCGCATCCGCGGCAGATTCTTCGCCAGTTCAGAATGACAGCTTGCAGTTCAACCAAGTCACACTGGATACCTCGGACTACACGGGTGAACAAAAAATCGAAGAAAAAGCCGCCTCCGATGAAGTTAATGTCATCTTTAACGAATCAGGCACCACGGGCGCGATTACCATTGACCCGATCTTTACCGTTACTACGCCGCCGAATCAGATAAGTGTGGACGACGGGACGAGGAAGTGGGTGTTTGATACGGCAACCGCAGGATTTCCCAGGTACTTCTTCCATACATCGGTCGGTTCAGGGGCTGATAACATTGCGAGTACCCGCACATTGAGGCCATATATTGGACCAGGGTTTCTAATAGGAGGAACGGTCAGTAGCGTAACGCAAACTCTTGTCGAGAACACCCCGACACGGGTCAAAATAAGAGCACAAGGAGCGTGGACAACTTCACCAACAGCCATCGACAATTACTATACTATCTACCCTGATGGGCATGCATTTTTGCAATATTCAGCAACTACTGCTGCGGGTAATAGCGAAACTGATGTTACTCAGCATTATCTTAATTCAGTTCCGCAAATTCAAAACCACGATGATACTAACCACACATTTGTTCAATCTGACTCATCAAATAACAATTACCCTGGGATGACTGTAGTACCTTACACCAATAGTGAATTTGGTGGTGTAGGTAGCTGGAATGTATACAATTATGATGTTGGCGATCAGACCACTTTTTATAAGGCCGTTGCCGCGGCCACCTACACCGGCAATATGGTGATTGATTTTTCCAATTATCGCGCCACCACGACGACCCGCGATGCAGAGCGCGATGACTACCGCACGCCGGCGACGCTGGCGAATTTTGATAAAGGGTCGCAAACCGGTGATGGATACAATGAAGCCGAAGGTGTCTACACCATCGCCGCCGATGCTTCCGGTGATGCTAAATTCGATTTTGTCAAAGGCGCTTATACCCGCTACAAACCGGCTTTTAAAATCACTTCTGCCACCAGAGCCGAAGATTCTTATCAAGTCAAAGTTCAAGGAGTCAGAAAAACCAAAGGGGTTGATTACAATCTCTCAAAGATTGATGCCACCACGGTTATTATCCAATGGCTCGCTGATGTCTCCAGTAATTTAATCAATCTTGAACTTGCTGGTCCAGCTGATGTTACCGATACCCAAATCGCCGTTGGCTCCTACACGGGCAACGGCGTCAACGCCACAGGCATCACCGGCATCGGTTTTCAGCCCGACCTCGTCATCATCAAGTCAGAGACCACAGCCCAGTATGCGGTGTTCCGCACCTCGGATATGGTGGGCGACTTCACGCTCGAACTCGCCAATGCGGCAGGCAACTTTGCCAACGGTATCGAGTCCTTGGATGCGGACGGTTTCACAGTCGGGGACGATGTAAGGGTCAATGAGAACCTCATCCACTATCACTGGCAAGCATTCAAGAAGGGGGCGGGGCAGGCTGCCTTTGCCACTGGTACCTACACTGGCAACGGAGTAGATTCCCGTGACGTCGTCACAGGACTGGCGTTTCAGCCAGCGATTGTGGCGGTCAAGCGGGATGGGGCGAGCACAGGTGTGTGGAAACCGAGCAGTTTGGCGGGAGATTTGACAGTATACTTTGATTACGGGGTGCCATTCGCCAACGGCATTCAAGCTCTGAATAGCGACGGGTTCCAGGTGGGTAACGATGCAAAGGTCAATAGCAATGGCCAAACCTACTATTGGTTCGCCTTTGCCGAGGTGCCTGGGTGGATAGATGTTGGGACTTACACGGGCAATGGCGTAGATAACAGGAGCATTACGGGCGTTGGATTTCAGCCAAATTGGGTTTGGGTCAGACAGACTACGCAGAGTAGCTTTTCAGAGACGCTTCATCTACCGAGTAGCGCAGTTGCAAGCAGAACCCTGTATTTTATCGCGCGAAGCTATGAACTTGACACTATCCAAGCTCTTGAAGCCGACGGCTTCCAGGTCGGCACGGCCTCATGGGTCAATGGCAGTGGCAACACCTACCACTACGCCGCCTTCAAGGCGGGGACGGTTAGTTTTGCGGGCAATAAAATCTGGGATGGCGGGGGAGGAGCCGATACGAACTGGTCACAGCCGCTCAACTGGAGCGGTGATACGGTGCCGACTGCAACCGATAATGTGCAGTTTGGCGCAACATCAACCAATAATTCAACCATCGACGCGGGGTTTGCGGGGACTATCAACTCTCTCACTATCGGCACTGGCTATTCTGGCACAATCACTGCCTCGCGATCGCTCACAGTGACAGGCGATTTCTCCCTCGAACAAGGAACATTCAATGCTGGCGCCCAAACTATCAATGTCGGCGGCAACTGGTCAAGAGTCGGCGGAACATTTACGGCCGGGACATCCACCGTCAACTTTAACGCCACCACCACCGGCAAAACCATCCTCTCCGGCGGCCAGAGTTTTTACAATCTCACTTTCAACGGTTCCGGCGGCGGGTGGACTTTGCAAGATAATAGCTCTATTGCCAACAACTTCAACCTCACCAACGGTACTCTTAATATGGGCTCGGGAACAATGACAGTTTCGGGAGCTTTTACCATGAGTGCAGGGACAGTCTTTAATCGAGATACTTCGACGGTTGTCATAAACAGCAATAATAGTATTGTGCCCAACGCAACTAGGAGTTTTTATAATTTAACAATTCAGGGAGCAAGTGCCTTATTGGGCTATGATATGTTTGTTTATGGTACTCTCGATATTAAAGACGCAAAATCCTTTTATATGCCCGCTGCCAGCTGTCTCTATATGCCTGCTGGTTCAGCGATTAACTTGAATAGTACAGGCACTCTTTCTGGAACGGCTAATTGCGGTGTACGATTGACAGATTCTGCTGGAGCGAATCTTTCAACCGGCGGCACTTTGTCTGCAAGAGTAGAGTTCCATGCGAATACGAGTAGTGTAACAATTCCCGCTAGGACTTATGGCGGAGAAGTCTATTTTAGTGCGGATACAACCGGCAAAACATATAATCTAGGAACAGGTGCTTCGCAAACGTTGACTTTCCAATCGAATTTTAAACAAACTGGAAGTTCTACAACTATTGACGCTTCTGTCAATAATCCTGCCGTTAATGTTACTGGTGGCATTTCGTTTGCAGGAGCGACTGCTTTCAAAATGGGTTCCGGCACCTGGACGGTGGGGGGCAATGTGGACTTTACTAATGGCACGGTGACCGCGGGGGGAAGCACGCTGAAGATGAATGGGGCGGGGCAGAATTTGATTGGGAATGGCCAGACTTTGAATAATCTTCAGATTTCTGGAAATACAAATATTACAACTTCCAATGTCTTAGTAGGTGGTATTCTTACGGTTGATGACACTAAAACATTGTCAATTGACGCCTCAAGAAATATCAATATGAATTCGGGCTCGACGACAAACTTGAACACAACAGGAACAATTAGTGGGGCAGGGACAATGTATTTTTCTGGCACGTCAAGTGTGAATCTCTCTACGAGCGGAACATTGTCTCCAGGTTTGGTATCATTCTATCCTTTTGCCGGGGCCAATTCGACTGTTCCCGCTAGAACCTATAGCGGACCAGTTGAATTTCGTAATAATGAAGGAGCCAATTATTCGGCAACCTTGGGGACAGGGGCTGGGCAAACGATTAATTTTTTAAGTAATTTTACCCCTCGAAGTGATGTTACTTGGAATATGAATGTTGATGCCTCAACATGGAATCCAACGATTAGTATCGGTGGCAACATCTCTTTCACAAAAGGCTCATCCGGTGTGCCATCTATTACGATGGGCTCCGGTACCTGGAGTGTGGGCGGGAATGTTGATTTTCGGAACGGGACAGTCACCGCCGGAACATCAACTTTGAAATTTACTTCTACCGTCGGAGGGAAGACTTTTTGGAGCAATGGTCAGACATTAAATAATATCGAATTTAACGGCGTTGGCGGCGGATGGACGCTGCAGGATAATTTGACATCCGCTAATCTTTCAGTCACGAATGGAACGCTAATAGATAACGCCAAAACCGTAACGGTGAATGGGAATATTTCGATCGCAAATACGGCCGGTTTATTGACGTCAACGGGCTTTTGGATTCAAGGTGCGAGTGGAAATATTAGTAATCCTGTTTATCAAAACAGGTTTGAGAGATTAACTATTGCAGGAAACGGTATTACCACCACTTTGACAGGCAAAACTTACGCAAATGATTATTTAACAATGGGTCCAGGAACGCTAAATGGTGCCAATCAAGATCTATGGTTTTATCCCTCGGCAAGCAATGGACTCACTGTAAACAATTTGATTGCTGGGTCTGCGTTAAATAATTTCTATATATATACAACTGCTGGAGCAACAACACAAAAAGCTTTCACTTTGCCAAATGGTTTTGCAACCTTTTGCTTATTCAGAACAGATAACAGTAACATAACAGCCACCGGTGACTTTAATTTTGGCGATAATGCTTTCGGAATCATCTCAAGCCAGTCAGGAATAACACCGACCAAGTATCTTGACATGGCTTCATTTGCTTTAACTGCAGGTAATGTAAGTCTTGGTCTGCCAAACCCCAATTTTGTATTTAACAATCAATGGAATGGTTATTTGAAGCTTGGAAGTAGCTCATCACATTCTATCGGAAGTATTAGTATTTATTCCGGGGCGGATAACCGAAATATTCTCGATATCGGGACGGGAAGTTTCTCCGTCTCCGGCAGTCTGGATTTCACGGGGATGACGGTTAATGGCACAAACGACAAGATCACGTTCAATGATACGGCCGGGGGCAAGACGATTAAAACTGTCGGCAAGGCATTGAATAATCTTGAATTCAACGGCGTTGGCGGGGGATGGACTTTGCAAGACAATTTAACAATTAACAATTTACAATTATCAAACGGGAATTTGAATGCTTCAAACAAGACGATTAATGTGGCGGGGAACTGGACTAAGACCGGGGGGACGTTTACGGAAGGAACATCAACCGTGGCTTTAGGCGGGGCAGGGCTCCAGACGATCGCCCCAGGGGGTGGGGCGTTCAATAATTTGACCGTGACCAATAACTCCGCCGGAGGCGTGACCTTTAGCGATATCTTAACCGTCAACGGTACTTTTACCGATACCACCGCCTCATCATTACTTACCTTCAAAGATGGCGTCAATCATACGATCAATACTTTAAATTGGCAGGGCGGCAATACCGAAGCGACTTTGTTGAAACTGCGCTCGGCGGCGCCGGCTACTCAATTCGGTTTAACCTACAATAATATTACTACGGCTGACTATCTTGATGTGATGGACGCGGATAACAACGGCGCCATTATTCCGGTAACCCACGCCAAAGACAGCGGCAACAACACCAACTGGTATTTGACCGATAACTACACCATCACCGCCAACACTCCGCAGGTCTGCGGGGCCGGTTGGCCGGAAACGGTTCAGGCCAGAGATTTTTACAACAACAACTCAACTTCGGATTCGGCCACGCAGATCACTCTGACTTCCAGTTCCGCTAATGTCAAGTTTTACACCGGCGGCACCTATCTGGTTGAAACCACCACCTATAATCTCGCCAACGGCGCTCACCTTGTTTATGTCAAAGATAATTGTATGAACAACGAAACAATGACTTTAACCTCAACCGATGCTTACGCCAAAGCCATTACTTCTGGCAATATCACGGTCGGCAACGAACCGCCGGTGGCTGCCATTACATCGCCAGCTAATGGCGCGGTGGTTGGGGCGGGAACGGTCCAGATTGCCGGCACCGCGGCCGATCCTTTGGGCGGGGTCGTGGCCCTTGTTGAGGTTCAAATCAATGCTGGCGCTTGGCAAGCGGCCACCGGCACGACTAATTGGAGCTATAACTATGCGGTCTCAACATCGGGAACATATACTGTTAAGGCGAGAGCCACCGACTCCTTGGGACTCGTTGGTCCGGAATCGGCCGCCATCACCTTCAAAGTTGACACCGAAATCCCCTCGGTGGTGATTACCAAACCGGTGACCGACGAATGGATAACCACACCCACTTACGACGTGGGCGGAACCTCGGCTGATTTGGGGGCTTCGCCGATTGTGAAAGTGGAAATATCCTTTAATGAGGGAACATGGCACGAGGCCACCTCGACATCTTCCAATTACGCCACCTGGACTTATGCCTGGACGCCAACCAACGGCGAGGTTACGATCCTGGCCAAAGCCACCGATGGCGTCGGTAATATCTCCCAGGTTTATCAAGTTAAAGCCAAAGTGGATATCAGTCCGCCGACCAAACCGGAAAGTGTTAAGGGCTTTGATATTAAGAATAATTTGGCCGGAACTTCCGGCGCGTTGCTCTCGTGGAAAGCAAGCACCGATGAAGGCTCGGGGCTAAAATCCTACGATATTTATCGCGATGGTCAACTTGTCATTGCGAGCGAAGCGAAGCAATCTGACCAGATTGCCGCGTCGTCTTCGACTCCTCGCAATGACATCGATACCTGGTATATTGATCCGGACGGCTCAACGGCTAATACTTACACCATCAAAGCCGTGGATAATGCCGGCAATAGTTCTGAATCTGATTCGGTCAAGCCCGAAGCCACCAGCGATACCAGTCCCTTGAACATCTCTGATGTTAAAGCCGAGCCCTCGGTGCTGGTGACCCAAGACGACAAGACCTTTGCCACCATTACCTGGAAGACCGATAAACCAGCCACTTCCGAAGTCTCATACGGTTTAGGCCAAGCCAAAGCCAATGATTCCCAACCGGACGGCAAGTTTAACACCGTTCACTTAAGCATTCTGGCCGACCTGAAACCCAGTACCACCTATCACTATCAAATCAAATCAACCGATATGAGCGGCAATGAAGCCCAAACCCAAGATTTAACCTTTACCACCCAGGCTGGTCTTCAAAAAGAAACTGTCTGGGATACAATTCTCAAGACCCTCGAAAAGGCCTTTGAGTGGCTGAAAGAATTTCTGGCTTCCAGTCCGCCGACCAAGGCCGTGGCTGGGGTGCTCCAGAGTATCGGAGTGATTAAATCGCCGGCGCAAGTTTCACCGAGCTTAATCGCCCTTGATGTTTCCAATCCTGGAGCCGAACTTTATCAAACCTTGCTCTTGACCAATCTTAAAGAGGCAGCCCTTGAACGCTCAACCGGTGGCGGATCTTTTACCTCTTTAGGCAAGGCCGCCAATAATTACTATCTTGATACTGGTCTGGATAAAAGCGTCACTTATTCCTACAAAATTACCAGTCAGGAAGCTCAAGTAACGGTTAAACCGGCCGGCACCGATGATTCTTCGCCGGTCATCGCCAATATTAAAACCCAGGAGCTGATCACCACCGCCGAAAAATCCCAATATCTGGTCACTTTTTCCACTGACAAATTAACCAAGGCCGAAGCCAATATCGATAATCAACTAGTTAAAGAAGAAGGTCAAAATCAAAATCACAGTCTTGTTCTTGATAACCTTAAGCCCTCCCAGACTTACAAATACCAAATCAAAGTCGCCACCGAAAGCGGCCAGAGCGCTGAAAGCCCGACCCAATCTTTGACCACCAAAGAAGTGCCGGCCGAAGAAACCATCTGGCAGCTGATCCTAAATACTTTGCAAGGAGTGTGGCAGAAGTTTGGCGGCTGGATGCGCACCTGAAGCAAAGCTTCAGGGGAAAAATGCGACGGTAGAAGATTGAAGGTGGAAGATAGACCTTGAAGTTAGAGGATAGAAGGTCGAAATTCAACGGGAATCAAACTTCTAACTTCTATCTTCAAAATCTACCTTCTACTTTCTACCATCTACCGTCGAGTTTAAAAATTACTTCGTAATTTTATGAAAAATATCTTTCTCAAAATCTTTTCCCTGGTAGTGCTGGCTTTTTCAACTTTATTTGCCCTGGCTTTTTTGTCAGGCATAGTTTTAATGGCCATCTATTTTAAAGACGGCAGTTTGGGAAAAATTATTTTAGTCGATATTGGCCTAATTGTTCTCGCCGGGGTATTTTTTTTAATCGGCTGGTCTCTTTATCATCTCATCAATCAAAATATATCGATGAAAGAAGAGCTGGAGGAGGTGGAGGAGACGCTGGAGCATATCAGCGGAGAAAATGTGACGGCGGAGAAAATGCGACGGTAGAAGATTGAAGGTGGAATATGAAATCCGCTTACACTTTAATCGAATTATTAATCGTCATTGGCGTTTTGGCCATCCTCACCGGCTTGGCCTCTTTAAGTTTGGTTTCTTTTGGCAAAGCGAGCGACACCGAAACTTCGAAAACCATTATCTCGGGCGCGCTCCGAGAAGCCCGAGCCAATTCGATGGCGGACGTCGAGGATAATATTTGGGGTCTTCATTTTGAAAACGAGCGAGTAATCATTTTTGCCGACTCCGGTTCGGGCTATAATCCTTCCAGTCCTTCAAATTCGTTCAGATTGATCGCTGCTCATAATACCATCACCTGGCAGCTAAATGGCGGTGGGGCAGACTTGGAATTTGCCAAAAGAACGGGAGGAACCGTCAATTATGGGCAAATTACCATTACCGGTCAATCATCGGCAGAAAAGATAATTACGGTTAATAGTCAAGGAGCCGTCGAATGAAAAAGGCGCAAATTCTGGTCGAAACAATTATTGGCGTCGGGGTGGTCAGTTTAGTTTTATCGGCCATCGTTCCTCTTTTCTTGATTGGGATTAAAGGTTCATCGGAAAGTTGGAAGGCCGACACCGCCCGACTTTTAGCTCAAGAATCAATGGAAGCGGCCAAGTCATTAAAAGAGGAAAACTGGAATAATCTCTACCAGCCTCTGGGCACCAATAATAAAGGCAGCGCCAATCCTTATCATCTCGTTAATAATGCCGGTACCTGGGTTTTGACGGCCGGAGAAGAAACCGTCTCGATTAATAACCTTACTTTTTATCGAAAAATTATTATTGATAATACCTCCCGCACCATCTCCGGCGCCGGCACGCCGGCCTGGCAATTTGGAGAAATTGAGACGAGCTATAATCCTGCCGACGATGATCCCTCAACTTTAAAAATCACCGCCAGAGTCTCCTGGGAAAATTCGGCAATGGAAATGATAGATTATTTTGGCCGCTCAAAAAATTCTTTATGGCAGCAAACCGACTGGTCAGGGGGTCAATATTTTTCCCAAACGCAAATTGATTCAACATCTGCGCCAGGGGCTTTGAAATTAGCGACCATTCCGGGCGGAGCCGCGGCCCATTACGGCAATGAGTTTGTTGTTGATTCAACCACTACTATATATAGACTTAATAATCAGAATTATCGGCTGTCAATGCGATTTACCGCCCAACAATCAGGCAATGTCAACCAGTTAAGAATCTATATTGCCGCCCAGCAGCGGGGCAATCAGGTTTTTTATAAATATGGTTTGCAGAAAGATTCTGGCGGCAATCCTTCGGGAAGCTGGCTTTCCGCGGCCACTGCCAATTTTAGTGCCACCGGCTGGCAAACAATTAATCTAAGCCACCCGGCAGCAGTGACGGCCGGCAGCGTTTATCATCTTGTTATCCAATATGATTCCGGCAGTGCGCCGGCGGCCAACCGCTATATTGATATCCGTTCGAGTCTGCCCAATAACCAAACCATTCCTTTAAGCGGCGCAAACGATGTCAATTCCAATACTTTGGCTTATTATGGCGCGCCGCTTGCTTGGCATGACCGCAACCAGCAGCCTTTATATATTTTAGGTTTTGACGACGGCAGTTACGAAGGTAATCCTTATGACGCAAGAGCCAGCCGCGCTATTTACGGCGCCAGATTTGAGGGCGAAACATTTACCTTAACTGATGGGCGCAGTGTTTCCGGCGTTGGTTTGTATGTCGCCTCATCTCGAGATCCTTTGACTCAACCGGCAGCTGATAATTTATATGTTACTTTGTTAGATTTAACCACCGGATTACCGGTTGTTAATGGAGAAACCTTTGCCCAACCGACTGATTTAACGACCTCATTTGGTTGGAGAAACTATAACTTTTCCCTGGGGACGCAAACTCTGCCTGCCGGTCATCAATTCCGACTTTATTTCTCTTCGCCGGGTTCTAATCCAAATAGAAATTATCTGATTTTAAATGAATCCAATCCCGATTCTTCCCCTTACAATGATTTAAATTGGGCGGGAATTACCGCCCAGACATCCCGTTCAACCGATTCAGGGGCTACTTTTACCGATTCTCGCTTCATTGATTTATCATATTATCTTTTAGTCCCGGGTGATCAATACGCGCCCAATGGCGAACTGACTTCCTCTACCCTAGATACCGGTAATGCTCTTGGGGCTGGTTATAACCGGATTTCCTGGGCGCTGGTTGGGGCTCTGCCGGCAAATACGACCGTTAAAATGCAATTGGCGGCTAACAATGATAATGCGACTGGGAATTTTCTTGGGCCTGGAGGAAACGCCGGCAATTGGTACACCCTTTCGGCCGGTGAAAATCTTTGGACCGGTTTGGCCTCAAACCGTTATTTAAGATATAAAATCAGACTGGAAACTGCCGATCCAACGGTGACGCCGACGGTTGATTGGGTGAGGATTAATTGGAGTTATTAAATGAATGACCAATTAACCTAATTATTCTAATTAGTCTAATCAATAACCAATGCAGAAAATCCCAAAAATTAGACATTAAAAACATATGAGAGAGAATACCAAACAATTTAAAAAACACCAGGCAATGACACTAGTCGAGTTGCTTATCTATCTTGCCATTACGATGATTGTTTTGGTAGTCGTCATCGACCTTGTCACCCGCGTGGCCCAGGTCAAAAGCCAGTCGGTTGGCCAAGAAGAAGTCAGTGCCAATGCCAGATTTTTGACCGACCGAATCACTTATGCGGTCCAAGCATCCAGCTCGATTGACGGCTCTTACCCAAGCAATGATTTAAATTTAACCGTCAATGGTTTAGCGACCGCTTTTTCCTTAAACAGCGGTCAAATTTTCTATACCGAGGGTTTTGCAACGCCGGTGGCCTTAACCAATACGCTGGTGGAGATTGTTCCACCAGAAGGTGGTAATATTTTTACCAAAATTACCAACGGTTCATCATCAGTCATCCAAGTTATCTTCCAAGTTCGGTTTAAACAAAACAATTTTACCCGGGATTTCCAGACAAGTGTTTTGGCGAGAGGAAAATAATGGGGAAAATCCGAAATCCGAAATCCGAAATCCGAAATTACTATCATAAAGCCCAAGCCATGCTTGTGTCTATCTTGATGATTACGGCGGCGGCCTTGGCTATTGGTTTGGCCGTGGCCACGGCCAGCTCAACGGAGGTCAAGATTTCTTTGGCGGAAAAAGAGTCAACATCGGCTTATTATTTGGCGGAAACTTGCTTGGAAAATACGCTGATGCGCTTTTCGAGAACCGTAACCAGCGTGCCGCCCGTCTTTACGTTGCCGGCGGGAACCTGTACAATTGAAATAGTTGGCAGTGCGCCCTATCAAATTACCTCGACCGGCAATGTTGGCCGAACCGTTCGAAAAGTTAGGGCAACAGTTAGTATTACTGGTGAAGTTTTAAATATTCAGTCGTGGGGAGAGACATATTAAATTCCAAAAAACAAATTTCAAATAACAAACAAATTCTAATATCAAAATTTTAAATATTTAAACATTGAGAATTAAAATTTATTTGGAACTTGATGCTTGTGATTTGTGATTTTCCCGGGCGAGGAGGGGTTTGTGGCTATTTCGGCTTTGGAAATTGGCCAAAGTTACTTGCGAGCGGTGCGGTTAGGGCAAAAAGGCAATAATTTAGTTGTCCAAAAGTTCGCTCAAGGGAGCCTTGAAGAAGGCATTGTTGTTGATGGCAATGTTATCTACCCCGATAAATTTGCCAAAACGCTGGCGAGCTTTCTAAAGACCAATCATTTTTCCGATGCTCGTTGGATTGTCAGTATTCCCGATAAAGGCGTTTTTACGACCTATAAAACTTTTCCTAATCTTCCCTTCGAAGATCTTTCGGGAGCCATCGAAATTAATGTCGGTTCGGTTTTGCCGGGCAAACCCGATGAGATTTCTTGGGGGTGGCAGGAAGTTGAGCCCTTAGGAAAAATCACCGGCAAAGAAGTAATGATCGCTTCAATTACCAACGCCAACCTGGGAGGCTATCTGGGGAGTTTTTCGAGCGTCGGCATCATTCCGATCGCCCTTGAGCCAAAATCTCTCTCAATGAGCCGAGTTGTTGGCAAGACCCGCGCGACCTTAATCTTGGATTTCGAGGGGGGCGATGTCACTTTGGCCGTAACTAGCGGCGGTTTTCCTCGATTTTCGCGCGAATTTACCTTACCAACCGTGGAAAAAGATCAATATAAAACTCTTCTGGCCGAAGTGCGCCGAGCGATGAATTTTTATTTAACCGAAAAAAACGAAGATAGTTTAGAAAGTATTATTCTTGACGGCCCGGGAGCCACGGCCGCCTTAGGAGAAGCCCTCAAAAATTCCCTCAATTTGCCGGTTAAATTGGCTCGAGAAATCTATAAAGTTTCTAGTTCCTTGCCTTCTTTAGCCCTTTTTGGCGCCGGCCTTAGAACCTTAATAGAACCCGGCAGCGACAATAATTTATCCTTACTGCCGGTGGGAACCAAAGAAGCCGCCAGAGAAAAAAAAGTTCTCCTCTTCTATGGCGGGCTCGCTAACATTATGGTGATTACTTCAATTCTTTTTTTAATCTTATTTTTGGGAACCTTTGGATTTCTAAAATATTTAAACCAAAAGGCCGATACCCAACTCCTTAGCCCTTCGGGTAAGGAGGCCGCTTTGAATCCAAAAGCTCAAGAGTTAAAGAAAACGGTTTCCGAATATAATTCGCTCTTGACTTACGAGGCATCGCTCGAAGATCAGATTTCTTACTGGTCGCCGGTGCTTTTTGCCATCAATAACGCCAAAGGCGACGGGGTCGCTTTATCATCTTTTAATTATCCTCAAGCCGGTCAACCGATTACCCTCATTGGCGTGGCCACCAGTAGCGAGGCTTTATCGAGTTTTCGCAGTAATTTACAAAACTTAAGCTTTGTCGAATCGGTTTCAATGCCGTCTTCGGCTTCCAGTGAAAGTCAAGGCATTAATTTTACCATCACTTGCAATCTAAAAAAGGACGCTCTCAATGCCAGTCAATAATCAAAATTTATCTAACCAATATCCCGGAATCCGCTTGTATGTCGAAGATCCGCAAGTGGCCATCAAAAGACAGATTAGACGAACGATTATTATTGTTATTGCGATTGTCATTATTGGCAGTGGGATTGTTTTTTACTTAACCAGTTCAATTAAAAAGGCCAATGTTGCCCTTTTAGGCAAGGAAAAGCTGATTGGCGCCTCGACCCAGGCAGGATCGCTCGACCCGAAGGTGGCCGAGAATCTTCAAAGTTTACCCAGTCTTGACCGCCTCCAAAACGCCTTGCCTTCGTCTTCGGACCTTTTGGGATATCAAGGCGCACTTGAAGAAGCGGCTAACAAAGCCGGGGTCAAAATTGCCGTTACTTTCTCGGGCCAACAAGCTCAAGGTGGAGGATCAGGAGCGGTAACGAGCAGCCCGGCCATTACGCCGAACGTCGCTTTTTCGGTTGTGGTCGATGGCGACATTGGCAATATTATCGATTTTATTCATTCCATCGAAAATATGCCTTATTTTGTTCAGATTGTTAATTTAAAAATTAGCTCTTCGCAGACTCAAGATAAACTTTCTTCAGCGAATCTTGCTTTAAAAATATTTACCAATCCCCAAGTCTCAAATTCGAGTAAACCCCAAAATTTACCCACCTCGTTATAAATTAAAGGTGTGCAATGATCAAAGAACACATGGATAAATTAATCATCATTGTGGTTTTGCTGCTTTTTGCCCTAGGTCTCTTTTTCAGTGTTCGTTTTTTAAGATCGGAAATTAATTCGGCCATTTCTTCTTTGGATGCCGCGAGCACCATTTCTTCGAGTCAACTAAATATGGATGCCTGGAGTAAAATCCAACACCGATTTACGCACTGATATTACACGGATAATTAACGGATAGCTCGCAGATGACTATAATAGAGAAGAATCTAAGTTACAAAATAAGAGGTCTCTTAATAAAAATTAGTCGGCAATACGGCTGGCACTTTAAAGAAGAACTCTATCACAATGCCTTAAACAACTATTAAAAACAGAAAAAATTTCATTTGTTTCAAAGCCACGCATAAATATTTATTCTTTGGAGACCTCTAAAGTGCTTTCAACTTATATACCAGATTTTTCAATTGCACAGCCTTTTTTAAATCCCGGTTTTATTACCCAATTAGATCAATATTTAAAGGCCTCGAAGATTGAGGATAGATCTTGAAGGTGGAAAATAGAAATTAATCTAACTGCTATCTTCAAAATCTACCTTCAACTATCCATTTTCTATCATCAATTTAATTTAGGTCAATTAGAAATTAGTCATTTTATTATGAACTTGTTTAAGAAACTATATGGTCAGTCATCCCGAGCGTTAGCGAGGGCTCTCTCAACTTGTTTGAGATATCCCGCTAGGCGGGATTCATCGCCTTCGCGATAGATTCTTCGCTTTTCGCTCAGAATGACAAGTAGAGTTTTAAAAATGGCTTAATTGTAAATTTTGGCGAGCCCAAGGCTCAAATCGTCAGAAGAATATATACCAATAATAATAAATCTTGGCTTCTAAAATAATCCGTGAGCCTATCCCTTGTATAAATCCGTACGCTATCTGTGTTCCATTTGACTAATTTAAGTTCTCAAGCTTTAATTAAGACGTGGCAAGTGCCTTTCAATCCAAAAAAATTTATCCTGAAAAAACCTTGGGCGAGCGTCTGCGCGGTTTACGCAAACGGCGACATTTGAGCCTCGATCAAGCTGAGGAAGTTACCAAAGTTCGCCGGCGATTTTTAGAGGCGCTGGAAAAAGGCGATTATGCGGCTTTGCCTGCCGATGTTTATACTATGGGCTTTTTGGTCAAATACGCCGAATTTTTAAAGGCCCCCAAAGAAGAACTGCTTGAAGACTACCGGCGCGAGCGCGTCAGGGATATTCCGTCGAGGATGTTTTCACCCCAGAAAGAACTTAAAGAAAAACGATTTATTATCACCCCCAGATTGATGGTTTTTGGTTTAGTTTTGAGTGTTTTTTTAGGTCTAATCGGCTATGTTGTTTATTCGGTCAAAAATTTTACCTCGCCTCCTGCCTTAGAAATTAGTTCGCCGGTTGAAGAAACCGTCATTCGTCAAGATCAGGTTGAGGTGATCGGTAAAACCGATGAAGGCGCGACCTTGCAAATTAACGATCAAACGGTTTATCTTGATGCCAACGGCAATTTTAAAGAAACCGTTAAATTGCAGCCGGGAATCAATAATATCGAGCTTAAAGCCACGAACCGGATTAAAAAACAAACCGTCAAAACCATTAAAATTCTGGCAGAATTTTAGAAGAAGTTCAAAATGCGTGCCGACCAAAACTCAAAATGCAAAATGACAATTTAAAATGTAAAATTAAAAAAGTGTTTGCTTCCTAAATTTTGAGATTTGAGATTTGCATTTTACATTATACAAGTATTATTAATGGAGGTGAAAGAAAGGAATAATCATGGCAGATCAAGACAAACAAAAAAAAGAAGCCTTGGAGATGGCCTTGGGGCAAATTGAACGGCAGTTTGGCAGCGGGGCAATCATGCGCTTTGGGGAAAAACGGAGTTTGCAAGTTGAAGCGATCCCGACGGGTTCGATTTCTTTAGATTTGGCCTTGGGAGTCGGCGGTTTCCCGCGGGGAAGAATTATTGAAATTTTTGGGCCGGAGTCGGGTGGTAAAACAACCCTCGCTCTGCATGCGATTGCCGAAGCCCAAGCTAAAGACGGCACCGGCGCTTTTATTGACGCCGAGCACGCTTTTGATCCGGAATATGCCAAAAAACTGGGGATTAATGTCGAAGAGCTTCTAATCTCCCAGCCGGACACCGGTGAACAGGCCCTGGAAATCGCGGAAACTTTGGTTCGTTCCAACGCCGTTGATGTGATTGTCATTGATTCAGTGGCGGCCTTGGTGCCGCGGGCGGAAATTGAAGGGGAGATGGGCGATGCTCAAATGGGCCTTCAGGCAAGGTTGATGTCACAGGCCTTAAGGAAGCTCACCGGCGCCATTTCGCGTTCAAAAGCAGTCGTTATTTTTATCAATCAACTCCGAATGAAAATTGGGGTGATGTTTGGCAATCCGGAAACTACGGCCGGCGGGATGGCCCTAAAATTCTACGCCTCGGTGAGACTTGATATTCGCCGAACCGAACAAATCAAAGATGGCGAAACGCCAATTGGCAATCACGTCAGAGTTAAAGTGGTCAAAAATAAATGCGCTCCGCCGTTTCGCACCGCTGAATTCGATTTAATGTTTGGCGAGGGGATTTCATGGGAAGGCGATTTGCTGGATTTGGGGACCAAACTGGGAATTGTGACGAGAGCCGGCTCGTGGTATCAGCTCAAAGATCAGAAATTAGGTCAAGGCCGGGAGCAAGCCAAAGCGTTTTTAAAAGAACATCCCAAAATCGCCAAAGAAATCGAAGATGAGATTAGGAAAAAAGTTTAGTTTTAATATCGCTCGTCTGTACCCGTCAAAACTACCGACCCTACAAATTCCCCAGCGAGGAATTTGGGGTCTAAGCGCTCGCCCTCGCCTTGACCGTGCGCTCGGGCTCCGCGATTTAGTTTTGAGGAATACATGGCTTCGCTCATTTTACATTTTTAATTGTCATTTTGAATTTTGAGATTTGCATTTTGCATTTATTCTATTTGACATTTTATATCCACTTGTTTTATGATAAATATATAAACGCATCAAGGCGGGTTATTATTGGTTATAAGGAGGGAAGATGAGTTCAAGAACTTGGATTTATATTAGTATTTTAGTTGTTGTTCTCGCGGCCGGTGGGGTATTTTTTTGGTGGATGTATAAAACCAGCAAAATCACGCCCAAGGCCGAGGTAACACCGACACCAACACCGACAACTTTTTCCGATGTTCCCGCTAATTATTGGGCCTTTACCCAAATCGAAGCGGTCAATAAAGCCGGCTACATGATCGGCTACGACATTAAGGCTTTCAAGCCTGATGAGCAGGTTGACCGAGCGACTTTAGCAGTGGTGATTTCCCGAGTTTATAATAAATCCTATGACAATCCGACGCCATCTTTTTCCGATGTGTCCAAAACTTATTGGGCTTATAAAGAAATCGAAGGCTTAAAGCAAGCCGGCTGGGTCAATGGTTTTGGGGATACGACTTTTAGACCTGACGAAAAGGCCACCCTGGCTGATTTAGCCGCTTTATTCGCCCGCGCTCATACTAATAATCAAGTGCCGGTAGTTGATCCGTCTTTGCCTTCAATCTATCCGGATGTACCAACATCTTATTGGGCCTATAACGAAATCATTTTTGTCAGCAATCACGATCCCTACATTATGAGAGGTGACGGCACCGGTAAATTCTCTCCCGACTTGGTTGCCACTCGAGGGACTTTGGCCATGACCACCCAAAAAGATCAACAGCTGGATACCGGTAATCCTCCCGCCACCCCCACCTATTCCGATGTGCCGGCTGACAATCCTTGGTATTCGTTCGTTGAGGCCGTAACTAAAGCTGGTTATATGCAGGGCTATCCCGCTTATAAAAGCTTTAAGCCCGATGATATTGCCGACCGGGCGAGCGTGGCCGTGGCCATTGCTAGGGCAGTGGCCGGCTCTGATTCTGCGGTTCCGGCCGGCCCGGCAACGCCGTCATATTCGGATGTGCCGACAAATTACTGGGCTTACAGGCACATTGAATACCTTAAAACTAAAAATATAATGCAAGGGTACGACAACGGAACTTTCCGTCCCGATCAAGCCATAAGCGCTTCTGACGGATTAGCGGTACGGTTTACGATTGCCGTGGTTTTAGCCAGGGCAAAAAGTCTTGATTTAAGCAGTCCGCCCGCAACGGCTTCATTTGCTGATGTGACGACAACTTACCATTCATTTAAAGAAATCGAAGCGGTTTACAAAGCGGGTTACACCGCTGGTTGTCGTCAGGATGCGAGCGGTATCTATTTTTGTCCCGATGATCCACTCACCCGGGCGACCTTGGCGGTTTTTACCTACAATGCCTATTTAAAGACAACCCCGAACTCACCGACGGTTATTTCTCCGGCGGTAAGTCCAGTCGTTTCACCAAAAACGCCAACGCCAACACCGACGGTGACGGTAACGGTTACTTCAACCCCGACTCCCTCGACTACGCTCGGGGCAAGCCCAACGCCGACCGAAACCACCACTACCACGACAACTACCAAGCCGGCCAAAACCGGCGCCGAAGTGCCTTTGGCCGGAGCCGGATTATTGAGCGTTTTGGCCTTGGCCAGATATTTGGTGGGGAAAAGATTAAAATAATTCGACGATAGATGATAGAGGGTGGAAGATGGAACTTGAAGGTAGAGGATAGAAGGTGGAATGTCGAAATCTATCTTCTAACTTCTATGTTCAAAATCTACTTTCTACCTTCCATTTTCTACCGTCTAATTTTTTATTATGATGAAAAACTTTGACACAATCTACCGGGCGTCTCACAATGTAGTCCAAGCTTCAGCTTGTTCCAAGCAGGCTAAAGCCTGTTCTACGAAATCATCGGAAAAACACTGGTCATTTTTCTACAAATCACTCCAAATTGTTCTCTCGATCTGGATGGTGACGGTCGCGGCGATTATCACCCAGCCGTGGTTGGATTATTGGGTAAAAAGTACTATTAATAATGTCACCCTGAGCGATAGCGAAGGGTCTCCCGCGGATGCGGGATCCGGCAAGGTTGCCGGAGATTCGGAGTTTACCCCGAGTATCCCCGAGGGGCAGGCTCAGAATGACGGAGTCTTTCATCTTAAAAACGCCCAAGTGGATATCAGCGCCCCGATTGTTGAGGGGATTGATAAAGATGCTCTCAAAACCGGCCTTGGCCATCATCCGGATTCGGTCTGGCCAAACCAAAAAGGCAATGTGGTTTTGGCCGGTCACAATTTTGATTTGGATGCCGATAATCCTTATGGTAAGGTTTTTATCAGTCTGCGTTTGGTAGAAATCAATGACG
>Ga0315282_10006497_pt1 | contig 19551 bp, 25 predicted proteins | sample YL17G07_20_MG_FD_203693 | JGI IMG/M metagenome (GOLD analysis project Ga0315282, IMG submission 203693) | Sediment microbial communities from Yellowstone Lake, YNP, Wyoming, USA - YL17G07_20 | ecosystem: Environmental > Aquatic > Freshwater > Lake > Sediment | place: USA: Wyoming | collected... | reverse complement strand
AATGAGAAATTATGCATGCCTATGACTTGCATATGCACAGTACGTTCAGCGGTGGTACCAGCACTCTGGAAGAATTGGTCTCTACTGCTAAGCAACTTGGCTACAGCGGGGTCTGTTTTGTTACCTATCCTTTGGGCAAACGAGAGGAAGGGATACTGAAAGCAGAAATAGAAAGAGTGAGGAAGGAGTTTAACATAGAAATTTTTCTCGGGTTCGAAGCAAGGAACGTGAGAGAGCTGAAGCTGTTAAATTCAAGGAGAACGGATTTTGACATACTGTTAGCAAGAGGCGGAGATACTAGGATGAACAGAGCTGCAGTAGAAACACCTGGCGTGCAGATACTGACCCATCCTGAGTACGAAGGAGGTTCTGGGCTGAACCATGTGTTGATGAAACAAGCAGCAAAGAATGGAGTTGCAATCGAGATAAACTTTAGGGAAATTCTGATCACCAGCAAAAGAACGCGAGCAAAAGTCCTAGAAAATATTACACACAATATAAAATTGGCTAAAAAATTTCACGCACCTATAATCGTCTGCTCAGGTTCAGTATCACACTGGATGCTCAGGGACCCATACGTCTTGGCGTCTGTAGCTACCCTAGTTGGTCTTGATTTGAAAGAAGCAAAGGAAGCCGTGACAAAAATTCCAAAAAAGATAATAGAATCGGCGAAAGAAAGGAAGAGCAAGAACTGGGTGATGGAAGGAGTGAAAGTGGTAAAATGAAAATTATACACGTTGCAGTAGATAGCGTAATTAAAAAGAACAATAGTGTGTTGCTTATAAAAAGAGAAATAAATCCTTTCAAATATTTTTGGGTACTGCCAGGAGGTGGAGTAGAGTATGGGGAAAGATTGGTGGATGCTGTCATTAGAGAGGTACGAGAAGAAACTGGGTTAGAAGTAAAAGTTGTGAAATATGTAGGATACTATGACGATCCTTACAGAGATCCCAGATACCACAGTATAGCACATGCTTTTTTATGCAAGCCTGTTGGAGGAAAAATAAAAGGTAGTTTTGAAGGAATGGAAATAAAGTGGTTTAAGAACATTCCTGATAAAGTAGGTTTTGACCATATAAAAATAATAAAAGATTCTGGTGTACTGGATGATAGCTAAAAAGTTAAAAATTTTGCCGCCAACGTTGAGGGAAAAGAAGAGGTATATCCTCTTCCAAGTGATGTCTGAAGAGCCAATAGCCTACGAAGACTTGGAGCAAGCAGTCTGGAATCAGTTCTTGGATACTTTTGGTGAGCTTGGTGTAAGCAAGACAGGGCTTTGGATAGTGAAGAACTTATACAATTCTGAGAAGCAAACAGGTGTTCTACGGTGCAACCACAAGTCTGTGCAACAGATGATAGCCGGGCTTGGGCTGATAACTAGACTTGGCGACAGTAGAGTGATATTTAAAATCCTGAAGGTTTCTGGTACGATAAGAAGCCTGAAATGTGAATTTAGTCAATAGTTTCTTCACAATATTTGGCATGTGGCCTTATTTTTTCATAATTACGAGAGAACTTCAGTTAAAAATTATTGAAACTTTAAGAATGGTCTACCCAGCAAAGAAATTGCAGAAAGAGTTAATAGAAGGCAAAAATCAATTTGGAAGTTATTAAACAAACTACGCAAGAAAAATATGGTAGAAAAAGAATAAAGTTTTATGGACATTAAAACAAATATAAATCAATAATTTAAAGAATAATAAAGGTGAAATAATGGTTATGAAAGAAATGGTGATTGGCGATGCCTGAAATACTCCCAGAGTATTGATTTAAAAGACCACTCAAATGGGGTACGATAGGACCATCGCCGTTTAATTAGTTGGTGTAAAGGCCAACTGATGCGGAATCTCGCCTGATGGTCGCCTCTTTCAGGTGGAGTATGCCAAGGAAGCAGTTAAAAGAGGTACCACTTGTCTAGGTATAATTTTCAAGGACGGTGTCTTACTTGCGACAGTCAAGCCATCAACACCTCTGATGCTCTCGGGCTCTGCAGAAAAAATCTTCCAGATAGATGATCACGTAGGTTCTATGGCAGCTGGTTTGCTGGCTGATGCGCGAATGCTAGCGAGTACAGCAAGGGTGAGAGCACAGATACACAGAATCACTTATGATGAACCGATGGATATACAAGCAGTAGCACGTGTTGTTGGTGATAGGATGCAGATATCCACGCTGTATGCAGGGTTAAGGCCGTATGGCGTTTCTTTTCTAATAGGTGGTGTCGACAAGACTGGAGCACATCTCATAGAGGCAGATCCTTCGGGCATGCTTTACGAATGGTCGGCTTATGCGATAGGAAGGGGTGCCGGACTTGCCAATAAGATGTTCAAACAAAAATGGAAAGAGGGTATGAGCGAAAAAGATGCGATCAAGCTTGCTTTGGATGTGATAGAAAAAACAGAGAAAGAAAAAGGAAGTGTAGATATGGCAATTATTAAAAAAGGAGAAAAGTTTAGAAAAATTTCTGAAGAAGAAATAAAAAAATTAGTGTGATAGATTGGTTGTAAGTATAGACAAAGCTGTTACTGCGCGGTTGACAGTGAATAATTTGAAATTTGAGATTTTGGTAGAGCCCGAAAGGGCTTTCGAATTTAAACAAGGAAAGGGGATGAAGACAGAAGATGTGCTGGCCTACCCTGCAATATACAAGGACACGAGGAGCACCGAACTTGCTTCTGAAAAAGACGTGCAGAAGGTGTTCGGAACTACTGACGTTTATAAGGTTGCTGAGAAGATAATAAAACAGGGTGAGATACGGCTTACTACAGAACAGAGGAGAAAGATGGTAGAACAGAAAAAGGTGCAGTTAGCAAACCTACTCGCTAAAAAGGCGATAAACCCGCAGACTAACACACCACACCCGCCACAGAGAATCTTAAACGCCATGGAACAAACAGGCGTGAACATAGACCCGTTCATCGACGCTGAACTTCAAGTAGACAAAGTCTTGAAAAGTATCAAGCCTTTGCTGCCGATCAAGTTCCAGAAAGTCCTGCTCCAGCTGAAGATACCAGCACAGTTCTCTGGTAGAGCATATCCTGTGATAAAAGGTAGCGGTACTGTAAAACAGGAGCAATGGCTGAACGACGGCAGTCTACAGCTGAACATAGAAATCCTTGCCGGCGTACAAGACGACCTTTTCAAGAAGCTGGCTGACATGACGCACGGACAGGTTGAAACAAAAATACTGAAGAGGGAAGATATATGATAGTTTTGCCCGGAGAATTGATAGACGAGAGGAAAGGTAGGAAGTTGGGAAAGGGTGTATACGAAGAGAACGGTAAAGTTTTTGCAAAAGTCTTAGGACTACCACGTGTTGGCGACAACGAACTGTCTGTCATACCATTGTCTGGTGCGTACTTGCCGAACGTCGGCGACAGGATTGTTGGTGTTGTCTTGACTGTAGAAATATCTGGTTGGCTCATAGACATAAACTCACCATACAAGGCTTTCCTACCGCTGGCAGAAGCAGTGGACGAGTTCGTAGACACAAGTAGAGTAGACTTGAGCAGGTACTTCGACACAGGCGACGTGATCTTCGGTAGAATTTCAAAAGTTACTAAGAGTAAGAACGTGCAAGTAAGCATGAGGGACATGGTCTCCAGGAAGCTCTACGGAGGAGTGTTGATCAAAGTTTCACCTACTAAAATACCACGAATAATCGGGAAGGGTGGAAGCATGATCCAAATGATCAAACAGAATACAAGGTGCGACATATACGTGGGACAGAATGGTGTAATCTGGATAAGGGGAGACAACAAAAGCAGAGCAATAGAAGCTATACTGCTGGTAGAGAAAGAGTCGCACACTTCTGGTTTAACAGAAAAAATCGAAAGGATGTTGAGTGGATGAAAAAAGAAGTAAAGCTTTTTGTAAACGGTAGAAGGGTAGACAGCAGGCTGCCTGAACAACTCAGGCCAATAGACATGAAAGTAGGCGTAGTCAGTAGAGCAGACGGGTCAGCTGAGGTAAGGTTTGGAAACACGGTAGCAATGGCATCTGCCTATGGACCAAGAGAACTCTACCCAAGGTTTTTGCAAGAAGAAGAGGCTGGAATTTTAAGAGTAAGGTACAACATGGTTCCTTTTTCTGTAGACGAAAGAAAGTCTCCTGGCCCGGACAGAAGGAGCATGGAAATTTCGAAGGTCATGCGGTTAGCAATAGAGCCTGCGATATTCTTGGAAGACTTTCCAAAAGCGACTGTAGATGTATTTGTAGACATACTTCAAGCAGACGGTTCCACCCGTGTTACCGGTATAAACGCGGCATCACTTGCTCTCGCCAGTGCAGGAGTTCCGATGCGAGACTTGGTTTCTGCATGTTCTGTCGGCAAGATAGAAAGCACGCTCGTCGTGGACTTGAACGGTGTAGAAGACAACAACTCAGAGTCCGACATGGCAGTTGCAATGATGGCGGGCAGAGGTGAAATAACACTTTTACAGATGGACGGAGAGCTTGATAAGGAAGAAGTGATGAAGCTTCTATCGTTTGCAAGGGAAAATTGTAGGAAGATATACGAGCTGCAGAAACAGGTGTTAAAAGAATACAGGGAAGGTGAGTAGGTTGCAAGAAAAGTATGCTCTAGAGCTTTTAGAAAACGGGAAGAGGATAGACGGAAGAAAGTTCGAAGAATTCAGGAAAATAACTGTGGAAAAGGGTGTGGTTCAAAAAGCAGAAGGTTCTGCCCTAGTAAACGTGGGAATGACAAAGGTTGTTGCTGGTGTAAAGCTTGAAATAGGTGAACCTTTTTCAGATGCACCAGGCGAAGGTGTGCTCATCGTCAACTGTGAGTTTAGTCCTATAGCTTCCCCTGACTTTGAAGCTGGTCCACCCGGAGAAGATGCAGTAGAGCTTGCAAGAGTCGTAGACAGGGCTTTGAGGGAAAGCAAGTGTATACAGCTTGATAAGCTTGCTATTTCACCAGAAAAAGTTTTCATGATTTTTATCGACTTGTACGTGCTCAACCACCATGGAAACCTACTCGACGCTTCAGCGCTAGCAGCAACAGCAGCTTTGACCAACACGAGAATACCGAAAGTGGAGGATGGTGAGATAATTAGGGGTGAGTTTACAGGAAGTCTGCCAGTAGTGTTCAAGCCAGTTGTAGTCAGTGTGTGTAAGATTGGCAACAGATTTTTAATCGACCCTATTTTGGAAGAGGAAAGCGTGATAGAGTCGAGGCTTGCTGTGGGTATCAGGGACGACAACAAGATATGTGCATTGCAAAAACAGGGCAGTGGAACTTTCAAGTTCGAGGACGTAGAAAGGATGATAGATATAGCTGTAGCTAAAAGCAGGGAATTAAGAAGCTTTCTAGCGTGATTCTGTGGGAATAAAGCATATAACCAAGAAGAAAAAGCTGGCAAGGATAAGAAAGATAAGACGTGCACCAAGGTGGGCTGACATAAGAAAGTACGGGCTGAAAAGAGCTAGGACAAGAAGGATATCTGTATCAGTAAAAAAATGGAGAAGAAGTAGGTTAAGGGTTTAGTGCCAGCAAGCTTCTGGTGTTGTACAAGTATCTTCTACTGTTGTGTTCACTACACCATATTCGCACAGAGCAGTTACTTTTACTGTTGTGTTGGTGCCGATACTGACGTTGAACGTAGAAGTCCCCCCGCTGGTTATAGGGCTTGTAGAAGGAGCACTCCATCCGCTCAATGGAACGATTGCACTACCTACTGTTGCTATGATCGGATATACAGTAAGACCAGAACCAAAATGGACAACAGTTACTTTGTTGCCAGCAGAATCGACAGAAAGAATTTGGAAGTTAGCACCTGAACATCTCCTGATAGCTTCAACCTGTGATTCAGCTCCTACTGATGTAGTCCTGGTTACAGAAGTAAACCACAGCATTATTATTCCACCTAGTACTACTGTAAAAGCAACGAGTAGAACAGTAGCTATCATCGGGCTTATTCCTTTCATAAATATTATTAGTTTTTTATATATATTTAAAGTAATTGGTCTAGTATGGCAGAAGAAAAAATAATAAACCTGAACCTGAGAAAGGAGCTCGCAGGGACGCCAGAATGGAAAAGAAAGCAGACAGCAGTAAGAATTTTGAGAAAGGTTTTGTTCAAGCACGCCAAGGGAAAAATAAAAATCGAAAGCAAGCTGAACGAAGAAGTTTGGAGCGGAAAGAAGAAGTTGAGAGTTAAACTAATCAAGACAGAGGATGGATTTAAGGCTGAGCTAGCTTAATCACTCCCAGACTGTCAGCCTGCACTTACCGCAGTAGTACCTCTTTTTCCCATTCTCTTGTTTATGGACAGCCATCAGTGTTCCATCGCCACACCTTGGGCAACTTTTTTTCCTTTCTATAGACTTATCTACAACTTTATAAAACCTATACTGATTGACTGGTTTGTGTTTCACTCTTCTCCCCCTTGCTTAAGACCTTAGCTTTTACCACAGAAGTACAGCAACCTTTTTTTGTCAGAATATAATCGATAACAACCTGTTTTTCGTCCACGTTAAACATAGATGCTAAACTTTTTATCAATTCTGGTTTTGAAGGTGTGGAAGAATTTTCATGCTTAACTTCGAGCAAAAGTTCTTTTCTACCAAGAAATACGTTTTCTCTCTCTTCTTTAACTGTTATTTCCATGCTAACCAACGTACAAGGCGTACTTCCCTTCTTTCAAGCCAACCTCTTTAGCAATCTCGCTGTTGCTGTTCAAGATGATTGCTAGACCTTTCCAGCTCGTAGATAGATTTGTAGACTTACAGTCAGGACACACTTTCTCCGTGGTAAACTTCCTACAGTTTCTGCAAACTAAAGTTTTTTTCATTCAATCACTTCTTTTTCTTTTTCTCTTCTTCCAGCCATGTCAAGTTTCCAAGACCGTTCTGACGCATGGTCAAACCGATTTTGTTCTGCTCACCCCAAGAGACCGAAATTATTCTTGCTCTTACCCTATCGCCTTCTTTCAAGGTCTTCCTCGTCTGCTTACCGACGAAAACAGAATTTTTATTGTCGTAGGAAACAAAATCGTCCATGATCTGAGAGATGTGTACCAAACCGTCTAGCGGTCCTGTCCTGATGAAAGAGCCGAATTCAGCGTTGTCTACTACCTCACCAGCTACTAGCTCGTGCAGCTCAGGCTTGTAGGTCAGAATCTTGAACACTGCTTCGTAGTGAGCGCAAGGGTCTTCAGGAAGTATCTTCCCTTCTCCAACCTCATCTACGCTTATCACTGCAAGCACTACCCCCATCGTTGCGTCTGTACTACCTTCTATCGTATCTTCCAGCGCAGCTTTCACTGACTCTTTCAACGGAAGTCCAAATTTCTCTGGTGGTACTTTTATTCTATCCTTTACTGTCAGTATTTTATACATCTTCTTACCTCAACGCTTTTTCCTTTTTTGTGTTTTCTTCTTCTTAAACTTTTTTTCATAGGCTTTGGCAGCTTTGACTATAAGCTCCTTGGCTTCTTTTGCATCGCCCCATCCTTTTATCCTTACCCACTTTCCAGGCTCAAGCCTTTTGTAAGTCTCGAAAAATTCTCTTATTTCCCTGAGCACATGAGGAGGGACGTCTCTTATTGTCGTGCAGACATGGTCATAGCTGTAAACAGGATCTTCGATTCCTACTGCCAGTATTTTTGTGTCTATCCCATGCTCATCCTCCAGTTTTATCACACCTATAGGCCTTGCCTTTATAACACAACCAGGAAAAGTAGGATGGGTTATCAGCACGCATATGTCTAAAGGATCATTATCCTCACTCCATGTTTGTGGAATGAACCCATACTCGAAAGGCCAGTAGACTGCTGAATAAAGCACCCTGTCCAGCTTGAAAACGTTTTTTTCTCTATCATACTCGATTTTGTTAGAAGAACCTTTACAGTTTTCTACTACTACATTAACTTCTTCTGGCACTCTTTTCCCAGCTTCTATATGCAAAAGATTCATCCACTCACATTCAACCTTTTTTTACTGCGTAGGTAAATAGTCTTTGTTTTTCTCTCTTTTAATTTCTTTCTTAAAGCTCTATCGTTGGTTGCTATCACAAACTCTCCAGCAAGCTTTAATAAGCTTGTGTCCGCATCACCTTCACACTTGATCACTTCTATTCTCTTCACGAGCTGTAGAGCAAGCTTTGCATACTTACTTTCTTTACTGTTGGTAGAAGCTATGGTTTTCAACTCTTCTACTACTGGTTTAATTGTGTAAAGCTTATATCCAGCAAGCTCTTCTAGAGAAATCTTGAACCTGAACAAGTCTATCAGGAAATTTGTGTCTAGCAGTACTTTCATCAATATTTATATAGTCTGGAAATAAATATAAAATAAGATAAAGATGAAAGGAATATCTGACATAATAGCAATGCTCTTGATGTTGGTAATAACGATAGCAATTGCAGGGTTGGCTTACGGCTTCATAACAGGTGTTTTCACGTCAAGGACATCAGTCGTACTGTCTATAGATGGAGCATCTAGTTCATGTACTTCGACACAGATACGAGTTTATGTAAAAAACGACGGAGCAGCAACTTCTGGTCCAGTGGCAGTTACCGCACTCAATTCCACTGGAGATACTGAAGGTACGTGTACTATTAGTACAGGTATAGGTTCAGGAATAACAGCATATTGCACAATTAGCAGACCAGGTACTGGTGGTTTAGGAACGTATACGATTACAGCTACTGCAGCAGGAGCTTCAACAGCACGAGGAACAGTCTACTGCGCATCATAAAGCATTTCCATAACCAACTAAATGCCAACGCCCTTCAACCTGTCGAGAGACTACTATTCTTTCCCTGCTAAAGCAGACAGGAATTTTTAATTTCATTTCTATTCTTTCTTTCTTTACTGAAGTGACAGTACCGACAGAACGAGCTGTACCCACGTTTATAAGAAGGTCTTCTCCAACTTTTATCTGACTTTCAGGCTTTCTAATCGGCTTAAATTCTACTGCTAAGCTATACCTTACTTCTGGTAGCTTTCCTGGCAAGCCTACTACACTTCCAACCAATGCGTCAGACTTAGTCAAGCTCGGATCAAGCTTTGTCATAAGTCCTAACAAACCACCTGGACCAGTTTCTTCCAAGTTCTTCTTAGCCTTCTGTAAGCCGACTACTGTAGAGGAAAGCTGCCTATAATCGTTCTTTACCTTTATACCAGGCCTTATTTCTATCTCATCTCCAAGCTTAAGCTTACCTTGAACTAGAGCCCCACCCAGAACACCTCCTACTATCTTTTCAGGCTCAGTCCCGGGCTTGTTTATGTCGAAGCTTCTTGCTACCATCATCAAAGGTTCTTTTGTCATGTCTCGTGGGGGTGTAGGTATTCTTTCTTCTACAGCTTCCAGTAAGTACTCGATGTTGATTCTGTGTTGAGCAGACACAGGAATTATAGGTGCATCTTCTATCAGACTATCTTTAACAAATTCTTTTATCTCTTGATAGTTTTTCATAGCTTGTTCTTCTGTTACCAAGTCTATCTTAGTCTGAGCAATGACCACATTTTTTATTCCAGCTACTTCTAAGGCTGTTAAATTCTCTACTGTCTGCGATTGAGGACATTTCTCGTTCGCAGCTATAACCATTATAGCTCCATCCATTATACCAGCTCCTGTCAACACAGTTGCCATCAGAGCTTCGTGCCCAGGAGCATCGACAAAGCTTACAGTCCTCCTAGGCTCGGCATCAGAAAAGCAGTATGGACACTTTGGTACTGTACAGTACTTACCACATTTGGCACAGAAGTATACAGTAGCATCAGCATAACCAAGCCTTATGGTTATTCCACGCTTCAGTTCTTCTGAATGAGTTAGTGTGAGCTTTCTAGATATGGCGTTTACTAGTAAAGTTTTTCCGTGCGCAACATGTCCGACCATTCCTATATTAACTTCTGGTATCAACCTTGGATCGAAGACTATCACCCCTTATGCAAAAATAATTAGAAAAGAACGATTAAATACTATACAGTTTTTTCCTTAGCTTCCAGTGATTCTTTAGTAGGTGCTTTTGGTTTTTCTTTTATACTTTCTACTGGTTTTCCTTCTCTGGGTTTAACCTCTTCTTTCTTTTCTTTCGGCTTGACTTCTTTAGGTTTCTCTTCTTTCACTTTTGGCTTTTCTACTTCAGGCTTAACTTCTTTCTTTTCTTTCGGCTTTGTCGGTATCAATTCTTCTAGAGCTTTTTCTCCCTTTTTAACAACCTTACAGTTTATCTGTGCTATGTCCTCGCTTACAGTATTACCGCACACAGTCTTCCTCTTTCTCTGTCCTTTCAACTTTGGATGAAAGCCTGGTGGGTTTGTCAGAAGAATTCTTCTCCTCACAGCTCCGGTGACAGAAGGGTGCATAGGAAACCCGTCCTTATCAGTACCACCAGTTATCTTCAGCGTATACCCTGGTAAGCCTACCAAGTCGCCGTTGAACTCGTCGCCTATCTTTTTTCCGACTATTCCTACAGCTTTGCTTTTATCCACTTCTAGTTGATAAGATTTTTTTGTTTCAGGCTCGTTTATGACGAGCTTCCAAACAGCCATAAATCTGTATATATACGACTTGCTTTAAATATTTTAATTTATGGGAGAATTCGTTGTCACACCTTGGGAAGTCAAGGGAAAGGTAGACTATCAAAAGCTGGTAAAACAGTTTGGAACGCAGATGATAACTGAAAAGCTACTGAGTGAAATTAAAAAGCTGACCGGAGAACTGCATCTTTTTTTGAGAAGGGGTTTCTTTTTCTCTCATGTAGATTTGGATAACATACTGGAAGATTACAGGAGTAAGAAAGGTTTTTTTCTTTACACTGGTAGAGGCCCTTCAGGACCGATGCACATAGGACATCTTTTGCCTTTCCTGTTCACTAGATGGTTGCAGGAGAAGTTTGGAGTTAACCTCTACGTAGAGATAACGGACGATGAAAAATTCTTAGAGGAGAAAAGACAATTGTCTACGGAAGACGTCAAAAAGTGGTCTCGTGAAAACATGCTCGACATAGTAGCAGTCGGTTTAGACCCAGACAAAACTTTTATTTTCCAGGATACGGACTACATAAAAAACATGTATCCTCTAGCACTCAAGATAGCCAAAAAAATAAATTTTTCCCTGGCAAAAGCTGTCTTCGGCTTCACCAGTCAGACTAACGTAGGATTTATCTTCTTCCCAGCTTTACAGATATTCCCAACTTTCTTCGAGAAGAGGAGATGTCTGATTCCTGCTGCGATAGATCAAACACCTTACTGGCGTATCCAAAGGGATTTAGCAGAAGACCTAGGGTACTTCAAGACTGCTCAGATAATAAGCAAGTTTCTCCCACCGCTGACAGGACCTGAAGGAAAGATGAGCACTTCTGAGCCTTCTACTGCCGTGTACTTGAGCGACAGCGAAAAGGACGTTAAGACGAAGATATACAAGTACGCTTTTTCAGGTGGTCAAGCCACAGTAGAACTGCACAGAAAGCTGGGTGGAAATCCTGAAGTTGATGTAAGCTTCCAGTGGTTGAAGTTCTTGTTCGAAGAAAGCGACCAAAAGCTGAAGAAAATCGAGGAAGACTACAGGAGCGGTAAGCTTCTGACAGGTGAGTTGAAGGATATGCTGATAGAAAAGCTTGTCAGCTTCCTGGAAGGCCATAAAGAAAGAAGGGAAAAGGCCAAGGACTTGGTGAAGGAATTCACGCACGAAGGTAAGCTTGCTAGTGAGATGAGAGAAAAAATTTTTGAGTGATTGTATGGAAAAAATATTTGTTATGAATGAGGTGAAGGACCCAAAGGTTTCTGTTGTTATTCCGACTTTGAACGAAGAAAAGTATATAGAACCAACTCTCCGTGCTTTGAGAAGCCAAGATTACAAGGAGAAGTATGAGGTGATAGTCGTAGATTCTAACAGCAAAGACAGGACAGTAGAAATTGCTAAAAAGTTTGCAGACAAGGTAATCGTAACTGAACGAAAAGGGGTTTCTGTTGGAAGAAATTTGGGTGCCAAGCATGCTAAAGGTGAAATACTGTTTTTTGTCGACGCTGATACGATACTTTTACCAAACGTTATTTTGACAGTAGTTAAAAAATTCAACCAAAAAAGCGTGGTGGGTGTATCCGTTCCTTTAATCGGTGATGATCTAAAGAAAAATGTTCTTTATTTCTTCGGTGCAGCTATCTACAACTTGCTCACAAAAATAGAGTTGCAACCTATCTATGCCGTATGCTTCGCGTGCAGGAAAGAAGCTTTCTGGAAGGCCGGTGGTTTTGATGAGAACTTGAAAGTTGCCGAAGATGTAGAGCTAGGAAGCCAACTAAAAAAGCTTGGGAAGATTTTGTACGTAACCGATACATTTGTTGTTACCTCAACCAGGCGACTTAAAAAATGGAATATAGTCAAACAACTGAAAGCATGGCCTCTTGGCTATCTTTCCATAAAACTTTTCAACAAACAGCCTAGATACCCTCCTGTAAGATAATGACAAACTTTTATTTTCTTAAATGGAATTATTGGTTATGGCTTATAGACTAACTGGAGAAGGTAAAGAATACCTGAAGAAAGGTCTTCCTGAGAAGAAGCTCGTGCAGTTGCTGAGGTCAGGTCCTCTACCAATAACAGAAGCTGAGAAGCGAGTGGAAAACTTTAACATCGCCTTACAGTGGGCAAAGAAAAAAGGTTGGGTGGAGCTAAAGTTTAACGAGCTAGTTCTAGTCAAAGAGCCTGAAAGCTTTCCCGAAGAAGAGGCCTTGAAAAGAATAGACGCAGGAGAAGAGGTAGAAAAAGATTTGTTGAAAATTCTTTTGCAGAGAAACCTTGTAGAAAAAGTTTTAGTAGGCGAGGTAGACAAGCTGGTAGGAAAAGAAGTGACAAACCTCACACCCGAGCTGATCAAGACTGGTGTGTGGAAGAAAGTTAAATTCAAGCCATACGATGTAGACGTGTCAACTCCACGAATCTCATTCGGTAAATCCCACTTCTACAGACAATTCATCGAGGATGTTAAGCAGAAGCTGATAGGTATGGGTTTTGTTGAGGCAAGAGGGCCGTTGGTAGAAACGATTTTCTGGAACTGTAGTGTGCTTTTCATGCCTTCAGACCATCCAAGCAGCAGTATACATGACATTTTTTTGGTGAAAGACCCAAAGTTTGGAAAGGTAGCTGACAAGAGCCTATGGAAGAAAGTAGAGCAAACTCACAGGAACGGCTGGCTGACAGGTAGCAGAGGATGGAGGACGTGGGACCAAGAAATCCCTAGAAGGCTTATACTGCGTAGTCATGGTACTGCAGTTTCAGCTCGTACACTCTACAGACTGAGGAAGGAAGACATACCTTTCAAGATGTTCCTTATAGGGAAGTGCTTCAGGCCTGATGTCATAGACTCAAAACACTTTATCGAGTTCGAGCACTGTGAAGGGATCGTAGCAGGTCAAGGGTTGAACTTTCGACATCTGTTGGGCTACTTGAAGGAAATAGCTTCCTTTGCTGACTTGAAAAAAATGAGGTTCAAGCCGAGTTACTTCCCGTTCACAGAACCTAGTGTTGAGCTGCAGGCTTATGTGAGAGGAGAATGGATCGAGATGGGTGGAGCTGGGATTTTCAGGCCAGAGGTTACCTTACCCCTTGGGATAGAAGTTCCTGTGCTTGCATGGGGCATTGGAATAGGAAGGTTGGCCATGATGAAAATAGGACTGAACGATATTAGACAGCTCTATACCGATGATTTAGAGTTGTTGTCAGAAAAATCTGGTTGGTAGTATGCCGACGTTGACTTACGACAAAAAAGACCTTTTGAAGCTTGTGGATAGAGAATTGAATGACAAAGCTCTAGTCGAAGCTGTAGAAGCGATAAAGCCTGGTGTTGAAATGGTTGGTCAAGAGATCGTGGTAGAACACTGCGTAGATCGAGCAGACTTGTTTGGTGTAGAAGGTTTAGCGCGAGCAGTCAGACATTACTTAGGAATCAAACCAGGTTTAGCGAAGTATAAAGTCAAGAAATCTGGTCTGACTGTGGCTGTAAGCTCAGTACCAGTAAGGCCATTTATCGCCTGTGCAATAGTCAAGAACGTAAAGCTGGAAGATGCTTCGATAAAAAGTCTGATGAACATACAAGAAGTCCTCCACGAAACTGTGGGAAGGAAGAGGAAGAAGGTTGCAATAGGTGTGCACGACTTCGACAAGATAAAACCACCTATAAGCTATCTAGGTGTTTCAAGAGAGAGCAAGATGGTACCGCTCGAATTTTCTGAAGAGATGAGCCTGGAAGAAGTTCTCAAGAAGACACTAAAAGGAAGAGGGTATGGAGTATTGATAGAGTCGGCAAGGTTGTGGCCTGTTCTGGTGGACAGAATTTCTATCTTCAGCTTTCCTCCGATAATCAACTCTGACAGGACGAAAGTCACGGAAAAGACGAGAAGCTTGTTCATCGATGTGACAGGAACTAACTGGGAAGCAGTTTTACAAGCTTTAAACATACTCGTAACAAACTTGGCAGAAAGGGGTTGCAAGCTCGAGTCTGTGAGGATGAAGTACAAGAAAAAAGTGGAGACAACTCCGAACTTGGCAGAGAGAGCTGTAGAGGTAGATAAAAGCTACGTCAACAACCTGTTGGGTACAAACCTTGAAGAGAAGGAGATGGTAAAGCTTCTCAGGAGAATGGGGTACGATGCAATCGGCTATGGTGAGAAGATTCAAGTCATCGTTCCTGCGTACAGGTCTGACGTACTACATCCGGCAGACATAGCGGAAGATTTAGCGATTGCTTATGGGTACAACAATTTTACTCCTGTACTACCAAACTTATCGACTTCAGGAAGACCCGATCGATTGGAAAAGCTTTCTTCAAGAGCTAGAGAGCTCATGGTTGGGCTCGGCTTTCAAGAAGTTATTAGACCTATCCTGACGAACGCGGAAGAACAGTTTGACAAGATGTGCATTAACAGGCAGAAAACGATAGAACTGGAAAACCCTGTTTCTAGGCAGTATGATTGTATGCGCGTATGGATTCTACCGTCTCTGCTGGAAGTACTTGCTGCCAACAAGCACGTAGAGTATCCACAAAAGCTGTTTGAAGTCGGTGATACAGTTCTACCTGCAGAAGAAGAGACAAAAAGCAAAGATGTAAGAAAAGTTGCAGCAGTACTCAGCCACAGCAGAGCAAGCTTTGTTGAGATAAAGTCTGTAGTAGAAAGATTCTTGAAGGACATGAAGGTTAAGCATGCTTACAGGAAGTCAAACCATCCTAGCTTCATTCCAGGAAGGGTGTGTGAAATTCTTACTGACAAGGTAGTAGGATATTTTGGAGAATTACATCCGAGAGTACTTGAAAAATGGAAGTTGGAGATGCCTGTTGCTGCTTTTGAGGTAGAACTACCTTCTTAACCAGTCTATCAGCCTGCCTAGGAAACCGAAGCTCGAAAAGCTGGGAAAACTTCTACCTGTTAAAAAGTACGCAACCTTAGTTATCTCTACCGCAGCAGGCGAGTTTGGCGAAAGCTCTACTACTGGAAGCCTAAAAGCTATGGACTTTGGGACGTTTTCATCTTCTGGTATTTCTGCTATCACCGGTTGTCCGAGCATACTTTCTATCTCGTGTTTTTTGAGTTCAGAAGGACGTTTTTTGACTCTGTTGACAACTACTCCTAGGATGCTTTTATTCAACCTCTCTGCGATGTTCTTCGCTTTCAACGCGTCTACGACTGAGGGCAAGTCAGGATTTGTTATGATCAAGATGTTTTCAGATGCTTGCAGTGCAGATAGAGCTTCTTTGCCTAGACCAGGTGCTGAGTCGAGTAGGAGAAAGTCTGAAACTCCAGAAAGGTTTGCTATAGCATCAGACAGTCTGTCCAAGTCTGCCCCGCTTAAGGCGTCGACAGACAGGCTTCCAGGGACGAACTTGAATCCTAGCGGGTGTGGATACACAACCTTGAATATATCTTCATCACCTCTTAAGACATCGTGTAAGGTTTTTGGTGCTAACGATACGCCGAGCTGTAGTCCTAGGTGTGGTGTAGTTAAGTTCGTGTCTACAACTGTTATGTTGTAGCCTAGTTTTGTGAGGCAGCAGGCAAGGTTTGCTACCAGAGTAGTCTTACCAACACCACCTTTACCAGAAACGATACCTATACTGCTCATCCTCTCACTATTTTATTGATTTCCAACTAAATATACTTATTTCGTTTAATATAATTTGATGAGAAGATGGAGTTTGAAAAGATAGAAAAAAAGTGGCAGGAGAAGTGGAGGGAAGCCAAGATCTTCGAGGCGAACGTAGACGAAAGACCGAAGTTTTTTGTTACATTCCCTTATCCTTATTTGAATGGAACTATTCATGTAGGTGCAGCCTTTACTGCTTTTAGAGTTGATAGCTATGCAAGATTCAAGAGAATGCAAGGTTTTAATGTTCTCTACCCCCAAGGTTTTCATGCCACCGGTGAACCGATACTTGGAGCGATAGAAAGGTTGAAGCAGGGCGATAAAACACAGGCAGAAACTTTCAAGTTGTACGGAGCTACAGAAGAAGACATAAAAAATTTTATTAGGTATGGGCCAGAGTTTACTGCCAGGTTTTGGATGAAAGTATGGATAGAAGACTTGAAGCTAGCCGGATTTTCCATCGACTGGAGAAGAACGTTTGTTACGGCAATTACTCCGAGCTATTCTCGTTTTGTAGAATGGCAGTACAACACCCTGAGAAAGAAAGGATACATAGTCCAAGGTACACATCCTGTGGTTTGGTGTCCTCACTGCCAAAGCCCTACTGGCGATCATGATAGATTGAAAGGGGAAGGAGAAAGTCCAATAGAGTATATACTCATCAAATTCAAGCTAGAGTCTGGAGAAATACTACCGTGCGGTACTCTCAGGCCAGAGACTGTTTTTGGTGTTACTAATGTTTGGTTAAACCCTGATGTAGAATACGTGAAAGCTCAGGTAGGTTCTGAAGCATGGATAATTAGCATGCAGGCAGTCGAAAAACTGAAAGACCAGCTAAAGGATGTTAAGCTGATAGGTAGAGTGAAAGGTGAAGATTTAATAGGTAAGTACGTGGAAAACCCGAAGACACATGATACAGTCATGGTATTACCGGCAAGCTTCGTCGACTCAGATGCCGCTACTGGTGTTGTTATGTCGGTTCCTTCTCATGCTCCTTACGACTGGATTGGATTGGTCGAACTACAAAAAAATCCTGTGAGAGTGAAAAAGTATGGGATCGATGAAAAAACCATTCAAAGCATCAGACCTATTTCGATGATAAAAACTCCTAACTTTGGAGAACATCCTGCTGGAGAAATTTGTGAAAGAATGAACATTAAGAGTCAGGAAGAAAAATCAAATCTAGACGAAGCGACAGGTACGGTCTACAAAAAAGAATTCCATCAGGGGATTCTGAAGGAGAATTGTGGAGAGTATGCAGGGCTTAAAGTTTCTGAATGTAAAGAAAAGCTGACAAAAGAGTTTGTCGAAGAGAATATAGCTGACACAATGTGGGAAATCACAGGTAAAGTAGTCTGTAGGTGTGGAACAGTCAACCATGTAAAAATCCTGGAGAACCAATGGTTCTTGAAGTATTCTGACGAAGGCTGGAAGAGAAAAGTAAAAGAATGCATGAAAAGGATGAAGTTCTGTCCTGAGGAGGTAAGGCTACAGTTTGAGAACACAGTTGACTGGCTAAAAGAAAAGGCATGCACGAGAAAAGCAGGCTTAGGTACACCTCTACCATGGGACAAAGAATGGAAAATCGAAACTCTTTCTGACAGTACTATCTACATGGCATACTATACAATAGCAAGAGTGGTCAATGAAAAGAAGATATCAGCTGAAAAGTTGACTGATGAAGTTTTTGATTATGTTTTCTTGGGAAAGGGTAGCTTGAAGGAAGTGAGCGAGAAGTCTGGCTTGGAAAAAGAAACTATAGAAGAGATGAGGAGAGAATTTGAATACTTCTATCCTGTTGACTTGAGGAATTCTGGTAAAGATTTAGTCCAAAATCACTTGACTTTCTACATGTTCCACCATACTGCAATCTGGGATAGTGAAGAATACTGGCCTCGAACAATCGGGGTGAACGGTTATGTGAAAGTCTTAGGGACGAAGATGAGCAAGTCAAAGGGTAACATTACTCCTCTGGGAGACCTTGTCAAAGCGATAGGTTCTGATACAGTAAGGATAAATATAGTCGCTTCGGCCGAAGGCTTGGACGACGCTGAATGGAGAGATGAAAGTGTGGCGAGCTATAGGTCGAGGATCAAATTCTTGGAGAAGGTTGTGGAAAGCTTGGGGAAAGCGAAAAGGGACGAAGTTAAAAGGATAGACCTGTTCTTACAGAGTAAAATTCAAAGTCACATAAAGGACGCAACAGAAAGCTATGAAGAGTTAAAGTTCAGGAGTGCTGTTCAGTCTGCTTTCTTTGGTTGCATAAACGACTTAAAATGGTACGTAGAAAGAGTTGGTGGCATAGAGAACTGTAACAAAAAGGTTTTGAGAGATGCTTTAACTAACGTCGTCAAGCTTCTTACACCGGTCTTGCCTCATGTTTGCGAAGAGCTGTGGGAAAAGCTGGGTAACAAACCTTTTGTAGCTACTGAATTTTGGCCTAGCTACGATGAAAGTAAAGTAGATAAGAAGGCATTAGAGTTGGAAGAAAGCTTGAAAAAGACTGTAGAAGATTTACAACAGGTGGTAAAGTTAGCTGGAAAGAAAAAGAATTGTTACATATATGTTGTCTCTCCAGAAGAGTTGGGATACTTCACTGAGGCGGCAGATTTTATAACTAAAAGTTTTAAGTTTGAAAAAACCTCTGTTTTTCTTTCTTCTGACCCAAAGAAGTATGACCCGGAGAAAAAGTCGACAAGAGCGAAATACGGAAAACCTGGGATATATCTTGAGTGATTACTGCAAGTTTATTGTGTTACAATAAGAAGCCGAAAGCTAAAGCTTAAATCTTCTAAACCTTAGTTAAACTTATGGAGTGTATATTCTGCCAAATAGTCCAGAAAAAGATACCAGCTTTTGTAATTTATGAAGACGAGAAATGTTTAGCTTTCCTAGATATAAACCCTTTAGCTATTGGACATACGCTAATTATTCCGAAAAGACATGTAGAAAACATTTTTGACATAGAAAAAGAAGTTCTTGAGCATATTATCAGCGTAGCAAAAATGATCGGCGAGAAGGTCAGAGAAAAGCTTGCAGCAGAAGGGGTAAACATTTTTCAAGCTAGCGGTACTGCTGCCGAGCAATCTATACCACATTTTCATTTACATGTAATTCCTAGAAAGACGAACGACGGACTGAACATAAACGACGAATGGTGGCGAACGAAAGTCAAAAAAGCAAGCAAAGAGGAGTTGGAAGAAATAGTAAAATTAATTAAACTGGAAGAAGTGAAACAGGAAGAGGTGAAGCAAGAACCGAAAGAAGAACAAAAGCCGAAAAGAACCGAAGAGGAGATAAAACACATCAGAAGAATGATAGAAATCGCTTAAGATAATTTTTTCTTTTTCGTCGTTATCGGCTTAACTTCCTCTCCTGTTAGAGGAATCAGCTCTCGTTCAACCTGTTCTCCTACAGACGGAAATCTTTCCTTCAATTCTTTTATTTTTTTCTTGATAATTT
>Ga0315282_10006495_pt1 | contig 19553 bp, 16 predicted proteins | sample YL17G07_20_MG_FD_203693 | JGI IMG/M metagenome (GOLD analysis project Ga0315282, IMG submission 203693) | Sediment microbial communities from Yellowstone Lake, YNP, Wyoming, USA - YL17G07_20 | ecosystem: Environmental > Aquatic > Freshwater > Lake > Sediment | place: USA: Wyoming | collected... | reverse complement strand
AAATACCCTCTACCTGTTTTGGTAATTTGATATTTCTTTTTTCTTTGATATCCCAATCCTGTACAACGTTAAGGGTCGCATTCGGGGCGACAAAGGCAATTATCTCTATTTCTCGACTGGTGAGGTAGCTTCCTTCAATCTTTATGAAGTCTTTTCGACCCATGCTTTTCGATTCCACGTTTAATGCGATTAGTGCCCTTGCATCTGGATCCAGTTTTAAGAGTCGAAGAACCTGAAATGCTTTTCCTGCTGGTATGTGATCGATAACTATTCCATTCTCAATTTTACTTACAAGAAGCTCCCTTTTGCTCAAAACATCTCCCCTTTGAAGGTTGTTGGTGTGCGGAAAAAGCTTGCTAACCTATGCGGCTTTGAATTGGCAGACTCTTCTAGCCCAGCATTCACACTCTTTTTTACAAGAATCTAATCAGAGGTTTTTGTGGTGGGTGGCTCCACATGAATGTTGAGAACCAATTCTGGTATCTCCTTCTTAAAATCTTCTTGAAGGTGTTCAGTGAAGTCGTGTGCTTCTTGAATAGATAGATCTGGCTTCATGTTAAGGTGAAGCTCTGCGTAGATCTTATTGCCAATGCGGCGAGTCTTGAAGTTATGATACCCGACAAACTGAGATACATGAGTGTTTAGAATTTCGTGTATTTTTTCTTCTTCCTCAGCAGCTGACTGGTCCAGAAGTTGGCTTCCCTGCTTTAACACTAAATCCAATCCCATTTTACCTACAAGGAATGCCACGATCAATGCAAGCAATGGGTCTAGGATTTTCCATCCAGTGAAACTTGCTATGAGAAGACCAATATTAACTGCAATTGTCGAGAAGACATCGCTTAAAAGATGCTTACTGTCACCTTCAAGAGCACTCGACCCAGTTTCTTTAGCAATCCTACCTAAAATCACTGATAGACCAAGGTTGGTAAACATTGCTAAAAAGGAGACACCTACTGCAATGTTAATTTCGAATAGCTCAAAACTTGGATTAATCAAACGGGTTATGGCAGCATAAGTGATTAATAAGGCTGCCACAATGACTAGTGAGCCTTCGATGAATGCTGAGATGTTTTCAACTTTCTCATGGCCATAGTGGTGAGATTCATCTGCTGGTTTGCTTGATATCCTTACGGATACAAACATCATGATAGATGCGATTATGTTTACTATCGACTCTAGGGCGTCTGATAGTAGTGCTATTGAACCTGAGATAAAAAATGCCATTAATTTCAATCCAAAGACGATAAAACCACAAATAACAGTAATCGTGGCAATGTTGTGCTTGTTCATATTCGATAAATCCTTTTAATAATAATCTAATTCAGATATTGGATAGAGTTTATACTTTACTCACGCAGTCATGCACTGCGAGTACTTGCTTTTAGGTATTATGAATTAGCCTAACCTAAGATACTCAAATTAGATCTTGTGGAACAGAAATTACCTAAATAAGGAGAGTGATATTTAATAATCATTAGTATGGGGCAAGACAATGTATACTGATTCTCATGTGAGGGTCGATCACCAAGAAGATGAATTGAATTCATTGTCGAGGGCTTTGAAGGCAGTTTTAACGTATCATAGCTTTCAGGATTCTTCAAGAATTATCTTCTACGAGTGCAAGACCTTAATCGGGGCGAAGGCTGGTAGTGTATCGCTCATAAAAGCGAATGATTTTGAGATTGAGACAATATTCAACGATGTAGGTGATCTGAGATGCGACGTAGATCCCACTACTCCAAATACGGTAAGGGGAATACGCGGCATTGTGTTTAAAACAGGGAAAGCAGCCTACGACAATGCATTTGTTTCGAACGAGTACTCGAAATTTCTTCCACCTGGACATGTACAACTAAATAATGTGCTTTTTGCACCACTAAATGTTGAAGGAAGAACAGTTGGGCTACTAGGCTTAGCTGAGAAGGAGAACGGATTCTCAGAGAGAGATAAGGAGCTAGCTTCTACATTTGGTGAGGTAATTGCTATCGCATTGGTAAATAGCCGGAAACAAGATACTCTTGAAGAGAGAAATAACAACTATAGAAAGTTAGCTGAGGAATTAGACAATAAGGTAAAGGCACAAGAGGAGCAGCTTGTCCAAAAGCAACTCTGGGAGGAAATTGGTAGGATAAGCTCGGAACTAGCGCATGATATGCGAGGTCCGCTTCAAACAATCACTAACAGCGTATACTTGATTGAACGACGACCAAACGAACTTGATGTTTACCTACCAAAGATTAAGGGTGCTTTAGGATATGCAACAGCTCTTCTTGACAGTTTTAGGGAGTACTATAGAGGACACGAATTAACGCTGATGAATGGAAACGTGAATAAGGTAATGGAGAGCTGCATTGAAGATATTCAAATTCCATCTACGGTTAAAGTTGTAAAGAAACTGGATCCAAACGTGCAAGACACCATGTTTGACACTACGAAGCTTCGTCGAGCTTTTTGGAACCTTGTTAAGAATGGCGTTGAGGCTATGCAAGATGGCGGGACTCTTACCTTAGAGTCAGCGGACATGCCAACTGAGATTGTAACAAAAGTAATCGACACCGGAACTGGGATAGCGGAAAATATTCAACCTAAGATATTCATCGCCTTTGGCTCTAAGAAACGCGGTGGGATGGGGCTTGGACTCGCTGTAGCGAAGCGGATCGTGGATGCTCATGGTGGTAGAATATATTTTGAAACTGTGGTTGGTAAAGGAACCACTTTTACGATTATTATTCCGAAAAAAGGTTCCAGTTAATTTCTTAAAAATCTGGTTCTCTATTAATTGCGAAGTAACGCGTTTATGGGTGTTTTGAATATGTCTCATTGAGTGTTAATGGTTGTTGTTGGCCCCCGCTTAATAATGAACCATCTTAATGAGCCTCATGTCAGAAGAATTTTTGAGCTGCTTGAGAGCGATGTTGAGATTCAAACATATCTAAAAATGTCGAATAAGATGGTTGTTGAGAGGCTGAAATACAATGATCATGGGCCTGTTCATGCACGTATTGCAGCTGGTAGTGCCTTAGAAATCCTTGAGCTACTTACAAAGGTTGTAGAGCCAACAACTGTGGCAAGCGGAATTACAGACGCTGAAGGATCCAAGGTAATTACGCTGGTTGGTTCCTATCTTCATGACATAGGGAACAGTGTCCATCGTGAGGGGCATGTTCTACATAGCTGCTATTTGGCTGCACCAATCCTTGAGAGGATATTTGGAAGAATCTATAATGATGACCCGGAACATGTGCTTAGGTTGAAGACGGAGACGCTTCACTGCATTTATGCCCATGAGGACCCCATTATGGCTCTGAGCATCGAAGCGGGCGCTGCAAAAGTAGCGGATGGAACCGATATGGCGGAGGGACGTGCGAGAATTCCATATCAAGCTGGGAAAGTTGATATGCATAGCATTAGTGCTACAGCCATTAAACGTGTAGATATAGAAGCTGGGGGAGAAAATCCGGTGAATATTTGTATTCAGATGGAGAATCCTGCTGGAGTTTATCAGATCGAGGAGGTCATTGGGAAGAAGATTCGGACGAGCGGTATTGGGCAATATGTGGATATTACAGTTATAGTTAACGGACGTGAACTTAAAACGACTTACGGGTGATCTATAGCTGCGTCTCTGGAGTATAAGCCCCCGATATCTTCATTTGAAGGAGCTTGGAGCCTTATGGAGGGAGGCGCTTCTCGCTCAAAAAGTGCTTGCAGGTGAGACGAAGGGTTGGACCCATCACCCTCAGTTGAATAGATTTAAGAATCAGCTTAGACCACTTGAATCATTAGGTTTCTAACTTATTATAATCGCTGAAGAGGGCATGGCCAGAGGTTATGATTATAATGCAGGTAAAATTAGATCTCAAAATATTGAAGTAGAGAAGATACCCATAACTGATGGACAACTGTGCCTAGAGTTTGAAATTCTTAAAACACGGGTAGCTAAGCGTGATACCAAATGGTATGAAAAAATAGAAAAACTTCCTTTTGAGCCTGAGCCTCACCCAATTTTTAGAGTTGTTGAAGGCTCCTCTGAGCGTTGGGAAACATCGTTTTGGAGGAAAAGCGAAAATAAACTAAAATCCATAAGGTATTAGCTTAGGTTGGATCACACTAAAATTAATTTACAGTGTAATAGGCGGATTACCAATGGAGCCGAGTTTATTCTCAACCCAACTTGCAACTGAAAATAGAAGCGGTTCATCGAAGTGTCTGGCAATAAGTTGTATGCCAAGAGGCATACCTCTGGCTGTAAGTCCGGAAGGTACAGTAATCGTCGGGAACCCCGTGAAGCTCCAAGGGCTATTAAAAGCAGCGTCACCGGTCGATTCAAGTCCTTGAAGAGCGGGTGTCGGTGCACTCGGTGTGACTATCAAGTCGTATCCCTTCATTGCTTGAAGCATGTCATGTATGAAGACTCTGCGTATGCGCTGGGCTTGCAGGTACGTGGATGATGGTATCATTAAGCCACTGGCAACCATGCCTCTCATATTAGGTCGGTAGTCTCGTATATTGGTCTTGAAATTCTTCCTGTGAATCGCTGCAGACTCAGAGAACATTATCACTCGAATAGCTGAGTGTACAACTGTGAAGCTCTTAGGCAGCTCGAATGGATCGAGGAGATTCTCACCTCGCCAGAGACGTTGAAGAGCTTCATTATAGTTGGTTGCGACCTCACCATCTGAGGCATCTATGAAGTATCCTTCAACATAGCCTATGTGTAGGGGGCGACCCGGTTCATAATCATGAGTCTGCGTGTCAGTGAGGGTATCTAGCGTTATTTTAGCATCGGCAACGTTCCTGGTTATGTAGCCAATATGATCCATACTCCAAGCGAGGGGGTAGACTCCTTCACGGCTTAGTAGATCGTATGTTGGTTTGACGCCTACTACACCACAGAAGCTCGCGGGACGTGTAATACTTCCGCCAGTCTGACTTCCGAAGGCGAGGGGAGCTAAACAGGCAGATACAGCTGCAGCTGAGCCAGCACTGGAGCCACCAGGAGTATGATTTACTTCCCATGGGTTTCGTGTTGGGGCTGGATCGAGGAATGCGAACTCAGTAGTCTCGGTTTTTCCGATTATAATGGCACCGGATCGGCGGAGCTTTGCGACAATTTCAGAATCTCGGTCCGGTATGAAGTCTTTGTAGATTGGAGATCCCATTGTGGTGCGTAGTCCCTTAGTATAGTAGATGTCTTTTACGCCAACCGGGATTCCATGGAGTCTACTTCGAATGTTTCCTGATTGTGCCTCCATATCAGCCTGTTTGGCAGATGTACGTGCCGCTTCAGCGTCGATTGTTACCCATGCCTCTAGTTTTGGTTCTAGTTTAGCTATTCTTTCGAGGTGAGCTTCAAGAAGATCAGTCGGCTTAATTTCTCCGCTTTGGATCATTTCTGAAGCCTGGGTTATTGTGAGTGAAGTTAGGTCCATCAATTTGCCTCCTTTTTGGGGTTAGGCTTCGTCTCTGGCTCATCTTCTGGCTCAATTTTATGGTTGTCAACATCCCAGATAGCCTCACCTGTCTTTGAAATTCCCTGAAAGCAGGGTTGAAGGTTTTCTTTTCCTAAGCTTGCTTCAGCTGATTCTAGAAATTTTTTAACATATTCCTCTCTGCCACTCATTCTCTCTACCTTATTTGCATGTGGGGTGGCTGGATACTTATTTCCTATGATGAAAAAAGCTGTAATTTATCCTCGCTTAAAGTACTTTGCTATCTCTATCCAGATCGTTGCGAGGAAGGAAGCCCCAATTATAGTTATCCAGTCGAGTCCACTTAAGGGAGAGACTTTAACAAGACCCTGTAGGAATGGGAGGTATATTGAAGCAGCAAGCATCCCAATAGCTGCAACTGCCCAAAGTACCATTACTCTGTTAGAGAGGAGACCTTTACTGAGTAGTGGCTCAGATTCACTGCGACGTACGAAAGCGAGGAATATGTGGCTAATTATCCAAGCGGAGAATGCAACAGTCTGTGCGTATACAAGGTCCCCGTTGCTACGCCAATAGGCTGTTAGGTAACAGAAGCTTACTGCTATAAAGAGGCTTATTGCGCTTGCGAAAATACCTATTAGGGTACCTTGATCAAGGAATTTTGCTTCAGGATTTCTAGGTGGTCTTTTCATTAGATCTGACTCGAAGTCCTCAGCGACAAATCCGCTTGAAGCGGCAAGATCCATAAACATTTCGAGAAGTATTATCTGTATTGGCGCGAAAGGCAATGGGACATTTAACATTATTGGGAGAAGGAAGATTAAGACTAAAGCTACTTTGACCGCAAGGTAGTACTTAACCCCCTTACTAAGATTATCGAAGATCTTTCTTCCTTCACGTACAGCGCTTCCAATACTCACGAAGTTATCGTCTGTTAGGATCATGTCCGCTGCTTCCTTCGCTGCATCGGTTCCTCTCACCCCCATAGCGATGCCGATGGCAGCTTCCTTTAATGCTGGGGCATCGTTGACTCCATCTCCGGTGACTGCTACAACTTGTCCATTCTCTTTTAGGATCTTAACAATTCTAAGTTTGTGCTCTGGAGTGATCCGGGCGAATACACTTGTGTTTTTCACCGCTTCTGAAAGATGGGGATCATCCATCGCTGAGACTTCTGGACCAGTGAGAACAGCTTCAGCGGGAATACCAACCTGGGATGCTACTGCTTTCGCCGTCTCAGGGTGATCACCAGTGAGCATTATGACGCGTATCCCAGCCTCCTTGCACATTTTGATGACATTTGGCACTTCAGCTCTTGGTGGATCAATGAAGCTGAAGATTCCCGCGAAAATTAGATCACCTTCTGGCGCTTTCTCAACATCCTCTGGTGAAATGTCTTTGTAAGCTACCGCGAGGGCTCTTTCTCCTGCTAGGGTTATCTGATCGATTGCTGATGTGACACTGCTTCTCTCCTTCACATCGAAGGGGATTACTTTTCCATCCCGAATTATATTTGATGACTGTGCGGTTACTGCCTCAGGAGCACCACTTGAGTATAGGCGGAAGACACTGTCATTCCTGTAGATATAAGAGGCGATCTTTGCCTTATTGTCGAAGCTGAACTCGTTGATTAAGCTAAGTTTATTGAGTTTCTCAATGTCAACTCCGGCCTTGATTGCTGACTCAGCTAGCGCTGATCCCATTGGATTGAAGCCTCGGAGTTTATCACTTGTAACAGTTGTTTGACCACGCATGGCCAGAACGCCAGTTTCAAGCAGCTCCTTCTCAGCGACATTACCTGATGGTTCAGCAAGTTTGCCGTCGGAGTAAATGTGACCAAGCTTCATGGCGCTCTCAGTTATTGTCCCTGTCTTATCTGTGGCGATGACCGTAACACTGCCGAGTGTTTCTGAGGCTCGAAGGCGTTTGACTAGTGCTCCACGTCTGCTGAGAGCATATGTACCAACCGCTAGAACCATGGTGATTATTATAGGGAGTTCTTCGGGAATCACTGCAAATGAGAGACTGAGACCCGTGAGGATCATTATTTGAAGAGGCTGCCCTCGGAGATATCCTAGGATGGGTATCGATATACTGAAAAACAGTGCAACCCAAACCAGGGTCTTTGTCAGTTCCTCCATCGCTTCTTGAAGCGGTGTTACTTCTTCTTCTGCTTCCTCTGTCAACTTAGCGATGTGCCCAAGTTCTGTGTTCCGACCTGTGGTTGCTACCACTGCGGTTCCCTCTCCCTGCATTATCATTGTTCCGGAGAGAACCATGTTTGTTAGGTCGGTTACCTGAGCCCCCGCTGGAAGGATGGTTTCAGCTGTCTTTGAAACTGGCAGAGACTCACCTGTAAGGCTGGACTCATCCAGTTGAAGACCATAGGATTTGATTAGTCGTGCGTCAGCAGAGATCCTTTCACCTACGCTTAATGGCATTATATCTCCGGGAACTAGTTCTTCGGTTGGGATCTCGGCGAGCTTCCCATCCCTGATGACTAGTGAAGTGAGTGAAGCCATCTTGCGAAGAGATTCTAAGCCTTGCTCCGCTTTCCACTCATTGTAAACCTCACTAAGAACAAGTACAGCAATTATCGTGAATATTGTGACAGCATCCCAAACTGTTCCCAAAATGCTGTATAGAACGCCTACACCAATCAGGAGAAGGATCATTGGCTCTGTCCCTTCTTCCTTTAATGCATCCCAGAAGGTCTCTTTCTTCTCCTCACCGAGAGTGTTTTCTCCATACTTCGCGAGGCGAGTATTGACTTCAAGAGAGGTCAACCCCTTCTCAGCATTGGTGTTTAACTCTATTAAGATGTCATTGATTCCTTTTGACGCTGCTTTTACTGTTTCAGATATTTCGCTCAACCATCATCCTCCTGAATCATAAAGTGTAACTCCAAAGACATACACGAGCTGCCTTTTACTGTTTAAAGTTACTTCTATGAATGAAGCTGAGTATTGTATTTACAGTTTATCATTTATAGTAATAGAAATATTCTCCTATTACCAGATTCAAACATTGAAACTATCATTAGATTAACGGCAGGCAAAGACGCTTCATGTCAGCTTCAGCAGCGATGTAGCCGAAGCTAGGCCAGTTTCTTGTTGCCAGGACCTCACGCCACACCTCAGATGCCTTCCATTCATCGCCATTATACATGTACCAGTTGCCTATACCATAGCCAGTTGTGGCGAGTCTTAAGGGATCTCCACCTCTAAGGCTCTCCATGAGTTGCTCCGGCGTTGTTTCTCCTTTATACATTAGGAGAAGTCTGTGGTAATCCTTGTTCTCGATAATATCCATATCCTTTTTTACTCTCCTTAAGACCTGCTTGGCATCCTCGTCTCGACCAATCATGCAGAGAGTCATATATTGCCAGTGCGTTGTGGCTACAACTTTATCCGGGATGTCAGAAACCTGCATACATTGTTGATATGCTTGGTTCGCTGCTTCGAGATCTCCAACTAGGTAATAGCCTAGGCCTAAATGGTACCAGATGTTAAATTGAAGGCTACTTAATGGAATGCTGCGAGGATTTGGTTTTCCATCATGTTCGATTGTATCTGGCCTCCCTGTTTCTAATTCTGCTGCTTTCTCCAGATCCGTGATACCTAAATCGAATAGACGTAGATTGAGAAACCTATGTCCTCTATGGCGGAGCATTCTACTGTCTTCTGCATGCATTGCCATACCCATGCTGAAGATCCCTGTTGCTTCCCTCAACCGACCGAGGTAGGCAGCTCGACGGCCAAGCCAAATAATCGCGTCTGCATCCTCCGGGTTCTCCTCCCAATTCATCAATGCTTGCTCATATTGACTTTTTTTAGTTTCATAGTCTTCAGGGTTTAATAGTTGAGGGAAGAGTGGCTCACCAAATAGGCTGAAGGTTTCTGGGACGCCGGGTAGAAGTGCCTTACTCATGATATTCACTTTTAGGATGTATATAGGGTGATTACGAGGTTTAAGAGATCACCGAGGCTTCACTCTGATAGTATTTTAGCCAGTGTGAGGTAGACCTTCGCCTCATCTATTAGACTGTCAACATATACAAGTTCGTTAGGACCATGCATATGCTCTCCACTAGGTCCAAAGCCTATGGTTTGTATACCAAGACGCCTATATTGCGCGCCATCTGTACCACCGGCCCACTCTACAAATAGTTCAGGTTCTTTATTTAAGGCGAGTTTTACAGCTTTCTGAAACGCTTTCCCTAGATCAGTATCAATATCAGTATAGTTGGATGGGCTCCAGATTATGTTGCCATCGCTATCTCGGTTTGTGATAATTTTCCATATCCATTCAGGGTCATCTTTTCCAGCAATATCTAAAGCTTCTTTGACTTCTTCCATCACTGTCTCAGGAGTTTCACCTGGAATTAGACGCCGATCGATACTCATTATACATTCATCAGGCACCTGGTTTCCCACAGTCCCTGCATTGATAGCGTTAACACTGAGGACTGGTGAACCAATCCATGGATGCCACTTATCAATAGGCTTCTCTAAGGCTAGCACTCCTTTTGCAGCCTTTGTGATAGCGTTGATTCCTTCGGTTCTAGCATATGCTGTATGTGTGGCTCTTCCTTCGAATTTTACTTTGAAGCTGAATCCTCCACGCTCCGCAATTCTGAGCTTAAGATTACTTTTTTCCCCGATCACCACATAGTTGGGTTTGCGTAGTTCGCCTTTCTTAATTTCATCTATAAGGACTCTTGTTCCATATGCTGCCCCTTTCTCCTCATCTGGTACAAGGTGGACACCTACGCTAATAGGTAATTTCAACTCTTCTAAGATGCCTAGTGTATGTATCATCACAGCACAGCTCGCTTTCATGTCGACGCTTCCTCTCCCTCTCAGCTCGTTGCCATGTAGTTGAGGGTCAAATGGCGGAGTGCTCCAAGCATCGAGGCTCGCGGTGGGAACAGTGTCTAGGTGACCATTGAAAACCAGCTGATCTTTATCATCCAAGCTTGTGTAGCTGGTTAGTACAGGTCGATTTTCTGAGCCATGTAGATTAACTTTTAAACCTCGCTCCTCAAGCATTTTCTTTGCGAGGAGGATGATATTTTTTTCGTCGCCAGTGACGCTTGGCGTTTTAATCAGCTGTTTTGAAAGCTGGATAATTTCATCACGTTTAATTCGATTCAAAAACTCATCCAAATTGCTCATAATACAACGTAATATGGTGGGAGTTTATGAGACCTCGTTTGATCCATGTATTATTTCAGGTTCAACCCCTTTCGCCCAGCCACTTATTAGGTTAAGGTTCTGAGCGTAACGTGAGTCAAGAAGCCAGTAGTGGCACCAATCGTCTTGGCTTCGGATTCCACGGCCAAGAGCCTGGTTTGCAGCACGGAAAGCATCCATTGTATACCAGCGATGTCCCAACCCTATTGAGCGTCTATCATAGAAGGTTATTTGCGCTCTAACAAGTGGATCAGAATAGTTCGCATAAGGTACGCCTACTAGGAATATACCTCGAGCTTGTTCATCTGGGAAGTTACTTCCCTCGCTATTTCGACCACGGAATACGCAGCACAGAACGGCTCCTTCTGGGGTCACTGCAGCGGTTTTGTATCTGGCTACGATTTCTTGGTTGCTTTTGGCGTTGAATCCCTCGAGGAAGAGAGGTTTGCCGCCTAGGTAGGGTTTTCCTCTATGGGTGTGTATGATTTCTGAATTACTCCAAGTGTCGAGGCATCGCTGCATTAATTCTCGTTGGGTAAAGAAGAGCAAGACACCATTAGGAATACCGGGCAGCGCCTCGTTAATCGTTTTGCCTATTCGACGCATCATTTCTGGGGTACGCTCTCTGTAAGCAGTGCTGACATGTGTATCCACAACCATTTTGATCTCATTGCTACGCTGTATCGCTGAGTAACTCCTCAACTCGGGATTTTGAAGCCCAAGGATCTCAGCAAATAGTTGTAGTGGGCTTATCGTACCAGACATTATCAGTGTTCCGGCGGCTTCATTGACCATGGGTATTAGTGCGAGGCTTGGATCAAGGCATCTATATTCAAGTGTGTTTGCCCCATAGGTGCCACGCTGGTATATGGCTATGAATTTGTTTTTCTGGCTCTCGGTCAGCAGCTCCATAAAAGCTAGAATGCCATTCAGGTAACAGATTGGTGGATCGCCCGTCTTTAGCTTCCGCTCGCGAATAGCTTCAACCATCGGTGCATAATGTTCTATAAAGGTCGCTAGATCGACGCTTAGAGTCTCCTCTAGAAGCTGCTGAAGATCTTCACCTTGAATTAGTTGTGGTTCATCACGGCTCATCTCTGTAAGGTGATCTGAAAGCTTTCTCATATGATTGCGACTCATATTGATGCTTTTGAGCTCATCACTGGCTGAGGCTAAACTTCGGTCAGTGAGTGTATCGCTGAAAGTTTCTTGTGCAACCTGATCAATATTATGCCCTTCGTCTAGAATGAGTGTATGTCCTTCCAGGTCTAGTCCCGTCATTAGCCGTATTTTAGGGTCGAAGACATATGGGTAAGGTGCAACGACGATGTGCCTTGTTTTCGATGCTTGACGCGCCAAGAAGTAGGGGCATATATGTAGCTTTCGACCGACAGAGATGAGTTGCTCTGGACCAAGAATAACTGGTAGCCCTGCTGGTGATTCGGATATCTCCGAGTTGTATGGACATTCATCTTCTTTTCGAAGCTTGCTACATAGCTCCTGTGCGTCACGTGTTGGTAGACCATTACATTCCTTGTTCAGGCATAGATGTTCGCGGCTTGCAAGATTCACAGCTGTGAAGTTTGCTTCTGCATGGAGGTTGATCCTTTCCACCTCTGATAGGACTTGACGGACCTGGTCATGTGTTCGAGTGGCATAGATAATGGGTTTTCTATTTTCTAGAAGAGCACTTAAGGCTGAGACGGTTTTGCCGAAGCCATTACATGCTTCAGCGATCATAGTTTTCCCTTTACCTACGATTTCTTCTACATCGTCCATGAATTCGATCTGCTGTGGATATGGCTCATATGGAAAGAGCATTCGCCACCGGCTAGGAGACACCCTACGACTCGGTGGGGGTAGAAGAGCGCCACAGCTATGACAGAAGTGGTCTGCCTTGTATTCATCAACAGTGTAACGTTGACCACATCTGCTACATTTAGCTGCTGGAGGCACAGCGGAGTCTTCTACTACGGCTGTATTAAATGGTGTGGATGAACTTTGTGAGGGATTCCCGTATGCTTATGAAAGTGACTTTAAGTGTTTCTTTTGGGTTGTGAGGACCTGTTATCCATTCTACTATGCCGTTGGGGTAGAGCATTAATACACTTATGATAAACAATGGTGGAATAAGAGATTCGAACCACCCTACACTTAACCCGATGTTAGTTATTAGGAATATTGCTAGTGATTTTTGTGTGAATGAGACTATTATTCCACCTATGATAGCTCCAGTCATGCTTTCAAGTCCTCCAACGACGCTTCCCGCCATCACAATTATTAGAAAAGAATCGCGAAACCCAAGATCCGTGGATGTCCAAAGGGGGAGAATTCCTCCCGCTAGACCTGTAAGTGCGCCTGTTATTAGCCATGATAGAAGGTGGATGTTGAAGGTGTTAATACCTAGACTTCGGGCAAGAGTCTCATCCTCTGCAACTGCCCTGATCGCTATTCCTTGTTTTCCGTACTTCATTAAAATGACTAAAAGAATGCTTAAGATTAACGCGATAGTTGGGGCAACATATACGATGCCGGGTGCTCCGTCGTAGTGGAAGTCGAAGTTGCTGAGTATGAATCCTAATGTTTGGTATCCTTTTGTTATCAGGAACCAGTAAGAGTATAGCGAGATGATGGATCCTATTATTATAGCGAGGACAAAGAAGGTGAATGTTAAACTTATCTCCAGGGAGCTCTGACGCTTCATAGGTCGAACTATAGCTATGTATAGAATTGCTCCTACCAAAGAGCCTACGATTGTTGTTACTGGGAGTGCTTGGTAGGGAGTCCAGCCGTAGAAGTTGACCAAGTGGTATGTGATTATTGTGCTGAGACTCGCGAGAGCTACCTGGGCGAAGTTAGGGAATTTCTCCACTAGGTATGTCCATGTGAAGCCTATTGTGAATATTACTATGAGGCTTGTCTGAATTATAGTGCTCTGGGAATAGGGATCTAGCATCTTAGCAAAACGGTGTACCAGCTACATTTAACGAGTTCGAAATAAAATAAAAAAAAGAAAAGGGGGTTGGAGTTTACGCGATCTTTCGGCTAATCTGCATCAGCGCTACGATTGCTGCGATTGCAGCGATCAAAGCAGCACCGATAGCAGCGTAGACTAAGGTCTGGAGACTATCAAGCTTTCCGCTAATAGCGTCTGTCTTAGTTCCTGAGGCTGCTGCTGCGGCAGATGCGGCGTCTGCTGCGGTCTTCGCAGCATTAGCAGCGGCTGTTGCAGCGTCTGCTTTAGTTCCAGCGGCGGATGCGGCGGCGCTTGCAGCGTCTCCTGCGGCCTTCGCAGCGTCAGCTGCTGCCTTCGCGGCGTTAGCACTGGTTGTAGCGGTGTTTATTGCGACTGTTGCGGCATCAGATGCGGCTTTTGCGGCATTAGCTGCTGCCAAAGCGGCGTCTGACTTCGTATCCACCTCAGTGATCTTGGTTGCTAGTTCTTGTTGTAGATTCCAGATGTCGCTTAAGGAGATACGTGTTACAGCGAAGCTGACAGACTTGTCTGCAGATGGACCAACGTTTGCTGGTGTAGCATCATCCTGAACGTCACCTGTGGCAATGGATACTTTCCATGAGCCTGTGAGTGAATCTGTTGGGATTATGTAGCCTACATGCCAAACACCACTGGTGTAAGTTGCTACTTTAGGCACATCTACATCATCTACGTTTGTGAAGACAACTAATGGGTAATCGCCTTCAATTCCAGTAGTAACTGGGTCACCACTTGGGTAGGTTGCTGTGAATGTTACTGTTATTTGTTCAGCGGTTAAGTAGGTTGCTTTATCTGTGGCTAAGCCTGAGACCGTGATTACGGCTGGAATAACATTGAAGTATTCACTCTCTGCTGGAGCAGTGAGTACTTCAGCTAACATGTTACCGTTCTTGTCTAGAATCTCAGATTCCACGTCACTGCCAGCGCCAATTGCATACCACATGCCTGAAGGTGTATCATATGGAATCTTCCACTGTGCGATCCATAGACCTGTCGCTGAGTTGTAGTTAGCTGCTGCCAGCGCGGCGTCTTCATAGGCAGTTCCTTCTTGGTATATTGTTGCGTTACCTTTACTGAATTCGTCGCTTGTGAAGCGGTCACCGTTGCGGTATTTGATCTCGAAGGTTCCCTTCGCCGTTAGAGTTCTCTGGAATTCTGCTCCTCCACCAGGATAGATGTTTAGTGGTGCAGATGTAACATACATTAAACCTTTAGTGACTGTGAAAGCATTAGCTTCGTCTGCGGTATTATATTTGTCAGCTGGACCTATATTGGTATTGACATCGCTTATGCTATTAGCTTCAACTAAGAATGTGTAGCCTGTACCAAGCACTGCATCCTTGGGGACGAGCCATTTGGCCCACCACCAGTTGGGGCTTCCGAAGTTGGTTAATGGAGAGACGTTGATTGTTGCTACGAGGGTTGAGTTGAAGAGAACTTTTACTGTGAATCCGTTTGGTAGATCCGCGCTGGTCACTGGAGTCGCCATGTCATCGTAGTATAGCTGCCACTCAGCCGTGACGGTTGTCATACGCTCGGCTGTGTTGGTTACTGTGAGGTCTTTCCAGTCATATGCTGGAACATTCCACTCATCCCAGAACTCTTCAGGTCCAAGTACGAGGTTGATTCCTGAGGCATTCAATGTGAATGTGTTTGATTTTAATACGTTACCGTCTGCATCTTTGTAGCGTAGTGTGTATGCGCCGGTCAATGTTGTCTTTGTTGTAGTCCAAGTATTTTCGGTTGGGTAAGCTGGCGCCCATGGGGTCAAGGCAAGTCCACTTGCTAGGACGTGCACTGTGCCATCAGGCCATACAAGTTCAATACTTGCAACAACTTTATCGGCAACATAGCCACGATAGGAAACAGTTTCTGTTCTGCCATAGGTTGGCTTATTGGTCATCCTGACAGCGACAGTGGCTGAAGCAACACTTGTATGTAGTGTTCCATCGTTATAATCGAAGTATACTTTGTAAGTGCCATCAGTTCCATATTTTGTTGGGTCTACAGGGTAGTTGAATGTTCCCTCCCAATGTCCATATGTGGATTGTGCGACGGCCAGTTGGGATAGAGTCTCGAGGGCGGTTCCACTTGGATCATTAACCCGTGTAATAAGGTCAACATTTCCACCAGTGTTTGCACCGCCAGTTATCGTTACAGTGGCAGTGAATGGAGCACCTTCTACGACATAGTCTTGATCAATGCTCACGGCATATTTTGTCTGAACAGTATAGAATGCACTGACTGCTTGCGGAATTCCTGCGGTTGTATCGATGAGGAAAAGCTGGTCACCACCCTTGTATGCATTAGGTATCGTGATAACTTCACTGATAGCATATCCGGTTGCTGTACCATTTCCGACTATTACACAAGTCGGGGAAGCGGGATCACCAGTCTTTGCGACATCGAAGAGAATGACGTAAGGACCATTGAATGTTACAATAGTTCCTGTTACAGTCGTTTTATCTCCAACGTAACCGTATGTCGATGACAGCTGGACGCTCATGCTTACGGCAAAAACACTGTAAGCAACACCAGCCAGCATGCACGCGATTACGAGTAATGGTAATAGTTTTCTACCATTCAATATTTAATTCACCATTTTTAGCATCGTCTCGGTCAGATAAGCCATGAGATATGCTCCTGGCTAACTCTGACTCAACGATTAGTCTGGAGAGTGGCTAAATCATACTTAAGTGTATGTCTACAACAAATACGCTTTGTATACATAAAAGGATCAATGTATACATAAAATATGGATTGTCTCATTAAAAAACAACATAAATAAACCCTAAAACAGCCTCTTTTCCCTATTATTAAATCTGACTTTCATCATATTATAATAATAATCAGTACAACTAATAAGTAGTAAAAAAATATATCAAACCTTAAACATGTAATACTTTAAACCATTATCATAACTATTTAACACTTTTATATAAAAAAATCATGTTTTGGAAAAACGGGTAAATTTCAAGCTTGCCATCCCTCGGAGGTGATCTCGCTCAATTTCACGATAACCCAATGATTCCATAATCCCATCAATATAGCATAGTAGAAGCTCGGTAAGCTCCAGCTCCATCGTGAAGCTTGTGAACCTAAACAAAACATCATCATCCTTGACGACATCAACTTCATCGAGGTTCCAAGCATATCTTAACTCATTTTTTAGAAATTTGAAGACTTCATCTTTTTGCATCTTATTGGATAAATATTCGCCGTACCATCTTCCTGCCTCCTGCCATAAGGTCTTGAGCTCCTCAAGATCTTTTAAGTGAAGTTTCTCTATTAGAAAATTCAGATTTGTACGAGGGATCGTCATAGCCCCAGCTTCTTTCTGGAGAGTCATCATCCTGAATAGATCAACTGTTTCAGAGAACTTGGCACCCATACCGTTAGCTCTTAGAGCTTGCTCAAGCGCTTCAGAGGCGAACTCGCTTAGGCTGATGTTATTTTTCAGGGAAGCTTCCTTAAGTCGTTCAACAAGGGAGTTGGGGAGCAGTATAAGCTTGGTTTCTTCATTGATCTGCTTCTTCATCGTCAATCCTGAATTATCACCGCTTCTCTAACCTAAGCTTGATTATACCACGGCTAACTTCACTCTCAGCGATCTTGTAACCTAGGACGCTATACGCTGATTCGAGGAAGATACTGAAAGCATTAGTGTAGCCGACACTATATTTCTCACTTATACAGTTGACCTTCAGATCTTCATCGCTCCCTTTCTCTATTTTGAGTTGACTACCATATGTTAGAAATTCAAGCGCTTCGTTAAATGCTTTAACTGGGTCATTTCCCCTTGTTTTAAAGTATTTTCCATACCAGAAACCCATGTCTCTGTATAGGTCTGTGATGGCAGCATTATCGTTCTTGTACGCTGCATCGACAACCTGGTAATAGAGGTGCTCAACAGTAAAGGTTAATCCAAGCTCATGCGCTTTCCTCATCGAGTCGCTACGATCCACAACCTCTTTTAAATTAAGTCCAGTCTCCTCTGCTCTAAGAGCTTGCTCGAGAATGTCATTTACAGTCTGATAGACCGTCAACCCCTTCTTTGCTGCAAGATCAGCTACCTTGTTAGCGACGTCCTCCTCGGCTGCGAGCATCTTACGTTTAGACGTTCTTAATCCCTCAGGGCGAAGGTCTCAGATGAATAAACTATCCTCGAAGTTCAAAACCTTTCTTATTATGTATTAAAAGAGATTATAAACCTAGACCTTTGAAAATCTGTTCAACTAAGTAGAACGGAAGAGTCTATCAAGATAAGAAGAAATTAGAGCCTTAATACGAGTTACCAGGGTCTATCCTTCCAACGGAGCCCCCAAGCAAATAGGTTAGTAACATAATGGACAGGAATCGTCGTTAAGATCATTACAACATCCTGCCATATGGTTGGGCGTGGTTCAATTAGACTTCCAAATAAAATTGCTAATACTATAAAGCCAACTTGATCACCTATAGGCCAAGATGATCCTGGGGGATAACCGATTCGTCTTTTTATAAAGGCAAAAAGGAGATCACCCAATATTGCCCCTAGCGAGAATAAAAATCCTTGAATTAGGTTTCCCTGAATTAGGGCAATGACCGCCCCCACGAATATGCCGGAAATGCAACCAATGACAGTTTTATGGTCTCCAAGAACCCTACGTCCATCACTCCAGTTATATCCTCTGTCAACGGCGCCACCACCATGAAGAAGGACCGGTGCAGCATTTGCAAAGTAAGCGGGCAGAAATAACCAAGCTGTCTCCGCGAACCACACTAAATAGTCGGTCACCACACACCCTCCTCTTCATCTGCTACGCCGGCTGCGGTTATCTGGACCCGTGTGGAGCCTCTGTGCGTTTCAGGTTTCTCCACAATCACTCGACGTATTCCCTTTTGGCTTGTGGTTTCTAACCTTATTATTGTGTCGCTCCAGAAGCGTAGGAGGCGTTGAGCCACGGGTTCTATTTGTGGTGTAGCTGAATCTATTATGGCGTGAACCTGCCCTGTCAGAATGAGTGCTACTTTACAGGTTAGAGCTATTTCTTTTAGTTGACCCAGTTGCCTGTTTAACTCTTTATTTTCTGCCCAAGTCTTGAGGGCATCACCAGTTTCAACTCGGTAAAGCCCAGTGATTGAGTCTAAGATTAAAAGATCTCCTTTTTCCAGCTTTTCAGGTAACTCGCCAATAGTTTCGCCCTGAGCTTCAAAGTTGATGGGCTTGGCGTATATGATCCTTTTTAATATATCGGGAATTTTTGTATCAAAAACTTCTAAGAGGCGTGGAAGGCTTAGTTTGCCATCAGCATCAATATAAATTGCTTTAGCTGCTGGTTCAGATCGCAGGTGATTAGCAGTAACTGTAATCGCAAAGGAAGTTTTCCCAGATGAAGGCTCTCCATAGACGAGTGTGACAGCACTCTGAGAAACTCCTCCTCCTAGGAGGTCGTCGAGTCTCCTTGAACCTGTGCTGATATTATGCGGTGCTGTCATCATGCTTTATTGATAGACCTAAAATTAAGGACTTTCGTCAGTAGATCTTTATTTTCTGTGTCATCGATTCTCCCTGCTCGAGTATGAGTTTCTCAACATTAGCTTTAGTTACTGAGGTAGTAGCACCAATGGATGTAACACATGCTGCTCCTGCAGCGGAAGCGAAAAGTAGGATGTCTCTAATTTGCTCCATTGAGGGAAACTTGGAGCCTGAACGTGATAGAGCACTTATTATGCCAGCGCAAAGAGCGTCTCCAGCTCCAGTAGAGTCAACTTCAGTTACGGAGAAAGCTGGCATTTCAAGTAAATCTGCACCATTATGGGCAAATAGTCCATGAGAGCCAAGGGTAACAACACTTACTCCGACTCCCGCCGCTGTAAGCTGTTTAGCTGCTTTTCTGGAGTCCGTGAAACCTGTGATTGATGTCGCTTCAAGGCCATTACAATGTA
>Ga0315282_10006494_pt1 | contig 19554 bp, 15 predicted proteins | sample YL17G07_20_MG_FD_203693 | JGI IMG/M metagenome (GOLD analysis project Ga0315282, IMG submission 203693) | Sediment microbial communities from Yellowstone Lake, YNP, Wyoming, USA - YL17G07_20 | ecosystem: Environmental > Aquatic > Freshwater > Lake > Sediment | place: USA: Wyoming | collected... | reverse complement strand
GCGGGTCCGATCCGTCAATCACCCCGACCACGTTGTGCGTGTACTGTGTCCGGATCACCTGGTAGTCGGCGTCGAGGTTGAAGGTGAGCCTCACGCCTTTGAGCGCGAACCCTGGCAAGGCCTCCTGCCTGGCGGCGATGTCTTTCAACTGCGCGTATTTCACCTGCGCTCCACTGAAGAGGAACTCCCAGAACGCATCGCCACCGTCCACCTTCACCGTGACGGCGGGCGGGATCGGGCTGTCGAGTCGCTGCACGGTCACGAAGTCCGGCCGCTCCCCGCCAGGTCCCGCCTGCGGCATCATCCCCGGCGGCGGGCCGGCTGGTGCTCGCCCGGCCGACGGCGCGGGTCTCGGGATCTCGGGTCCCAGGACAGCCACCGCCTGCGCGGTGTCGGTCGCATACCGATTCCTCCCGCTCAGGATGCGCCTCGCCTGCTGCGGGTCGGTGCCCTTCGGGCCGTTCGGCCCTAACCACACGACCGCTTTTCCCCTCAGGACCTTGCCCGCGTAGTCGTTGTGCTTGATGGAGGGCGCGTTCAGGCCGTAGCCGACCAGCTCGACCTGGTCCACGGTGAAGCTGCGCTTCCCGCCCACGTTCTTTGGAAACTCGATTCCCTCGCCGTCCTTGAAGGTGCGCGTCTGGCCGTTGACCTCGACGGTCACCGTCGAATGGGGCGTGCTCTTGATGCTCAAGACCTTCACGTGCTCGAAGTACGTGCCGTCGTCACCCGCAGGGCGGACGCCGATCTCCCGCAACTGCTCCGCGAGGTAGTCGGCCGCGATGCCGAGGCCTTCCGAGAAGTTGCCGCGCCCTTCGAGCTCGTCCGACGAAAGGTAGGTCAGCCACTTCTGCAGATCGGTCGTCTGGATTGCCGCCATGCCGCCCGCGGCGCCGGGCGGCCGAGCTGCGCCGGACGCGAGACCGATGGCAAGGGCGAAGATCAGCGCCACCGCGAGACGACGGGACATCATCACCTCTTCCTCCTGATTGGGGGCGCAGGAATCGTCGTACAGCTGCTGCTGCGCAAAGAAACCCAACTATACGCCCTTCAACGCCTCTTTCGCGAGGAGGCTTGCCTCGAACAGGACGACCGTGAGCATACGCTGGACGGAATCCCGCTTACATCGGGCGAAAGACTGGACCAGTTTCTCGGCCAGCACCGGCAGGGCGACAAGGTGACGGCCACCTTCGTCCACCGCGGCCGCCCTGTCACGGCGGCGGTGGTTCTCGAACAGGACCCGCGGCTCGAGATCGTCACGCTCGAGGCGGCCGGCGGCCGCCCGACCGACGCGCAACGGGCTGTCCGGGATGCTTGGCTGACGAGCCGGCAATAGGGTTGGTGACGAGATAGGGTTCCAGGCGGGACTGGAACGGCCTTTGAAGACGAAGGGGTCGGCCCGCGTGGACCTTTCCGCGCAGGCCGAGGAGGCCGACGTGCGATTCGTTCGTGATGCCGCCCTCACGCTTACCCGAAAGCACCCGACATGCGCCGGGCGCCTACGCAGGAGCTGACCGACGACGAGCTGTTCCACATCATCCAGAACGGCATCCGCTTCACTGGAATGCCCGGGTGGGCCGGCGAGCACACGCCCGAAGAGACGTGGCAACTGGTCTCATTCATCCGCCACCTGCCGAGACTCACGCCCGAGGAGCTGGATCAGCTCGAGAAACCAGCGGGCCCGAAGCAAGAGGGCGAAGGGCACGAGCACCAGGGCGGCGACGAGGCCCGCTGACCTCGTTGCCCAGTTGGCCGCGACGGCCAGGGCGCGGCTCGCTATGCCAACCATGCGAGCAGCGCGATCACGCCGCACGAAAAACGCGCCGCAGGCGCAGGCACGCGCTGAGGCGGTGCGACTCCCCGGCACCCGGACAGGCCGAATCGCTCAGCGATCCTCCCTGGCCGAAGGCGCATTTTTCCGCGCTGTCGAGCGGTTGGCGTAGCGAGGTGCGCCCGGCAACTATCGCAAATTGGCCATACCCGTCAACGCGCCGCGGTCTGGGCCATCTCGTAGACGACCACCTTGAACGAGGCCGGCACCACGCGCGGCCGTTGCGGCTTGCCCTCGGTGGTGGGAGGCTGGTTCTCGAACTGCGCGGTGGCTATGTAGATGCGGTGCGTCTTCGGATCGAGCGTCATCGTCCTGGAGCGCGGCGGCGTCGCCAGCGTCTGGACGATGGAGAGCTTGCCCGAGTTGTCGACGCGCGCGACCGTCAGCGTCGCGTCGCTGCTCGACGCGAACGCCAGGCCGGTGCCCGGATCGAACGCGTTGGCGTCGACGCCCGGACCAATCGGCACGCTGCCAAGCACCTTCCCGTTCGTGCTGTCCATCATCAGCATCAGCTTGTTGCTGCACCCGATGAACAGCCGGTGATGGGCGACGTCGATGGCGAGGCCGCTCGCTTCTTCGCCCGGCGCGATCGGCCACGTGTCGACGACCTTGTGGGTGGCGGTGTCGATCGCGACCAGCGAACTGGTGTCCTCGATGTTGTTGTAGATCCGGCCCGCCTTGACGTCGACCACCGCGAACTCGGGCTTCCCAGGCAGCGGAATGGTGGCCCGCACCTCGCCGGACTTTGCGTCGAAGACCGTGGCCGACTTCCCGCGCCCGTTGAACGTGTAGACCTCCTGGTGCCCCGGCTCGTAGAGGATGGCGTCGGGGTTCTCTCCCGTGTCGACCTTCGAGATGGTCTTCAGCGTCTTCAGGTCGACGATGCTCGCCTTGGACTCCTGGCCATTGCTCGTGAAGGCGTGGCCGAGTCCGGGCGCGACGGCGATCCCATGCACGCCGGGGGTATCGGCGATCTCGCCGACGACGGTGTTGCTGTCGATGTCGATCACGACGACCTTCGTCGCGTGCGACACATACAGCCGTCGATTGACGCCGTCCACGGACAGGTAGTCCCATCCGCCTTCGCCGGCGATCGGAATCTCCTTGAGCAGGCGATACGGTCCGGTTTCGAGCGCAGCCGGCGCGGGCGCCTGCCACGCCACGAGACCGAGGACCACGAGCGCGACGCCGACCGCGAGCCGAGACTTCCACTTCATCTGCTGCCTCCTGTCACGCTTTCCGCCAGGGCGTCCTGTAGTGTGTCAGGCTGACAGGTCTCCGCGCAAGGCAGGAGAGGCGCTCCGCTCCGATGGGCCGTGGCCGGTGTCGCGCTCATTCCCCTCGCGTGTCGAAGCCGTACCCGACGATCAGGCGGGTCGCTTCGGTGCCGTAGCCTTTGCCCCATTCCCCCTTGTCCCCAATGAAGATCCGGAACTGCGAGTGCCGGCTCTGGAAGTCGATCGGGTGCAGGCCGGTCGCGCCGATCACCTTCCCGGTCGCCTTCGCCATGATGGCGAGCACCACAGAGTGCTCGTTGTTGGTGGCCTCGTCGATGAACGTCTCTTCGGCCTGCAGGTTCATCGGCCGGTGCAGCAGCAGCGTGCGCGTGACGTCCGGGTCGTTGACCCACGCTTTGAACTGCGGCGCGTCGCTGCGCTCGATCGGCCGAAGGCCTACCTTGCTGCCGGTCAGAAACGCGTGCGTCATGGTCATCTCCTCGTCGGTGGCCCGCGACGGCCGGCTGCGCCAGCCGCCGGATACGGCAGGCGCGCGCCGCGAGCCTGGGCGAATCTCCCGTCAGTCGGTGCGGAGGAAGACAACGCCCGGCGCCAGCTTCCACTCGGGATCGAGCGCCGCCTTCACCGCGCGCATCTGGTTGATGCCTTCGGTGCCGTACAGACTCCGCAACAGGGCCTGTTTGACCGCATTCCGGCCGACACCGTGCTCCGCAAGCGGGCAGCCGCCGAGCCGGGCCGCCTCGCGCCCGAACTCGAGAATCGCCTCCCTGCCGGCCAGGACGTCCTCGAAGGTACGTGGGATGACGTTCGGGTGCACGTTGCCGTCCGAGGCGTGCCCCCAGATGGCATAGTCGAGGCCCCGGCTCTCGAACCCTCGCCGGTAGGCCTGCATCATCTCGCCGAAGCGCTCGAACGGGACGACCATGTCGGCTGCGGTCTTCTCGATGCCGGGGTGCACCCGCTCCTGCGCGACCGCCACGCGCTGCTTGACCGCCGACGGCACCGCCTCGCGCACCTCGAAGAACTGGTCGGCCCGGCGGCGGTCGCCCGGCAGCGCCATCTCGGTCTCGTCGAGGACGCCCGCCTGGTCGAGCAGCCGGCAGAGGCGGACGAGCGGGCCATCCGGGGGATCGGGATCGAGCGCCGCCGCGATCTGCGCGTACGCCTCCTCGTTGGTCGTCCCCGCCGCGAGCTCGAGCTGAACGAGCAGCGCCAGCTCGGTCGAGGGGGGGAAGCTGACCGCGTACTTCGCGTCGATGCCATCCTCGCGGAGCAGCTCGATCGAGCGGCGGTCGACCAGCTCGATGGCCGACACGTCGAGGCCGTGGGCATCGCCGCGTCGCCACGTCTCTTTCGAGGCGTCGTGGAGCGTCTTCGCGACCTCCATCGCCTGCCGCTCGGAGCCGAACGGCACGAACGCGAGGGCAGCAGCCGGCGCGGGGGAGATCAGGCCGAGGGTTGCCTCGACGATCACGCCCAGTGTGCCTTCCGAGCCGACGAACAGGTCGACGAGATCCATGCCGGGCGCCGCGAAATACCCGGCCGAATGCTTCGGCACCTCCGGCATGCGGTAGCGCGGAACCGGCACGCGCCGGAGGCCGGCCGGCCCGTCGATCTCGAAGTAGCCGTCGGGATGTGCCACGACCTGGCCTCGCTCGAGATCCAGCACCTCCCCGGTCGCAAGCACGACGGTCGTCGACCTCACCCACTCGCGCGTGCTGCGGTACTTGAAGGTCGCCGCGCCGGAGGCGTTGGTCGCGATCGTGCCGCCGACGAACGCGCCGTTGTAGGTGGGGGCCGGTGGATAGTAGAGCGATCGCTCGGCGAGCGCCTGCTGCAGCGTGGCAATGGGGACGCCGGGCTGGACGCGGACGAAATCGCGGCCGATCTCGACGATCCGGTCCATGCGGGCGGTGCTGAGCACGAGGTCGCCTCGCGGCGTGGCGCCGCCGGTGAGCGACGACTGGGCGCCGATTGGGAGTACCCGCGGATAGCGGGCGACGAGCGCCGCCACGCCCGCCTCATCGCGCGGGAAGGCAACTGAGGTCGCGTGGCCGCCGGGGTAGTCGGCCGCGTCCTCCAGATACGACCGGAGCGTGTCAGGATCGGTGGCTACAGCGGGAGGCGCACCATCCGCGGGCCGTGGCGCTCGTGCTGTCGCTCGCGAACTCGCCATAGACCGACCAGGGACCCCGGGGCCAGAGGCCAGCGGCCAGGGATCAACGACTGTCGACTGACGACTCCTGTCGACTGACGACTGCCGACCGACGACTATCGACTATCGACTATCGACTATCGACTATCGACTACAGTGTGACCGCCGGCCGAGCTCCGGTCTATGATAGTTGGACCCTGCAGGGCGTTCACGGTTATTCCGGGCGCCGGCGCGTCAAGCTGCGCGCAGCGCCGGCAGGAGCCGCAATGAGCAAAAGACTCTCGTCGTGGTTGGCGCTCGTCCTGTGTCTCGGCGTCCCCGCCGTGGCCGCCGCGCAGGCGCCCACCGACGATCTTGCGTCGGCGCCGCGGATCCCGCAAGCCGAGTTCAAGACGCTGCTCTCGGACGGCACGATCCTCGCGATTGACGTCCGCGATCACCAGTCCTACATCAACGGCCATATCCCCGGCGCAGTCTCGATGCCGCTCGAGACCCTGGCCAGCCACGTGGCGGAGCTGAAGGCGGCCAAGAAACCCATCGTCGCCTATTGCGCTTGACCGGCCGAACACACCAGCGCCCGTGCGGTGCTCGATCTGGTGAAGCTCGGCGTTCCCAACGTTCGTGCGCTCCTTGGCGGATACGGCAGCTGGGTCGCTGATGGGAATCGGATCGTCAAAGGGGAGAAGGCGAACTAGACAGGTGCCACGTGCTGGGTGCTCAGTGCTAGGTGCGGTGCTGGGTGCCAGGTGCAATGTGCTGACACGGCTCGCGCCCGCGTGGCGCACCCAGCACCCGCACTCGGCACCATGCACCTGGCACGGCACTCAGCACCCAGCACCTGGCACAGGGCGAACACGATCACGCTCGAGATTCGGCCGATCATCGAGAAGCAGGCGGGCAGGTGGTACCTGTCGTTCAACCCGGAACGTCGGCGTCGGCCGCGGCTTGACCGGCACGAGCCAGCAGTGGGTGGTGAAGACGAATCGTGGGGAGGGTCTTCGGTCGGCAGAGGACAGCGAGCAGTAGGCAGAACGCGGGTCGGGTCTCGGCTCTCGCCTCTCGGGTCTGCTGTCGATCGGCGACAAGCAGGTGCAAAGCGTGGGACCCAGAGCCCAGAGGCGAGACCCCAGCGCCGCAGCCGAGAGTCTACTGGCTGCCCGCCCTGGCGGGGCTGAAGCCCCGCCCCTACGATCGGGGGCCCGACGCCAGCGTCTTGATCAATCGGTAGAGGTACTCCCGCTCCTCGTAGAACTGCTTGATGCCCACCCGCTCGTCGCGGCCGTGCGCCCGATTGTCGTCCACGTCCTCGAACAGCCCAGACGTCCCGTAGCACGGAATTCCCGCCTTGCGGAGCTCGCGCCCGTCGGTCGCGCCGGTGCCCATCACCGGGATCACGGGGACCCCCGGCCACATCGATTCGGTCACCTGCTCGAGCGCGCCGATCACGTCAGGTTTGAGCGGAGACGGCGGGCCCTGGTTCGGCTTGTTCAGCGGCGTGACCGAGATCTGATCGTCGCCCAGGACGCGGACCAGCGTCTGCTGGACGAAGACCGGTGATTCGTCGGGCAGCAGCCGGCAGTTGACCAGCGCGCCGGCCGTCTGCGGGAGCGCGTTGTCGGCATGGCCGCCGTCGAGCCGCGTCGGCACGCAGGTGGTGCGCATGAGCGCGTTGTAGTAGGGAGAGCGCGAGAGCCGCGCGATCGCGGCGGCGTCCGGGCTGGCCGCGAGGAGCGCGCGCATGTCGGCCGCCATCTGGCCGGTCTCGATCCGCGCGGTGCGCTCGAAGAAGGCGCGCGTCACCTCGTTGAGCCGCACCGGGAAGTCGAAGTCCGCCAGCCGTGCCAGCCCGCGCGCGAGATGGTAGATCGCGTTGTCTCTGGGCGGCACCGAGCTGTGGCCGCCCGCGTTCTTCACCTCGAGCCGGAAGCTCAGGTAGACCTTCTCGGCGGCCTGGACGTTGTTCTGCAGGTACCGCCCGTTCTCGATCAGCCCGCCGCCGCCCTCGTTGAACGCATACTCCGCATCGATGAGGTCGCGGTGGATCGCCAGCAGCCACTGGACCCCGTTCGAGTCGCCCGTCTCTTCGTCGGCCGTCAGCGCCACAATCAGGTCGCGGTTCGGCTTGAAGCCTTCCTGCCTGTAGAGGATCACGTTCGCGATCCAGCTCGCCGCCTGGTCCTTCATGTCGGTCGTGCCGCGCCCGTACAGATAGCCATCCTTCTCGAGGAGGACGAACGGATCGACCGACCAGTCTTCCCGGCGCGCTTCGACGACATCGCTGTGGGCCAGCAGGAGGATCGGCCGCCGCGCGCCGGTGCCGCGCAGGCGCGCGACGAGATTGCCCTTGCGCGGGTTGGGCCCAAGCACCTCGACGTCTTCGGCCGGGAAGCCCGCGTCGCGAAGCCGGGCCGCCATCGCCTCGGCCGCCTGTGTCGTGCTGCCGCTCGAGTCGGTCGTGTTGATCTCGATGAGCTCTTTCAGGATGTCGCGCGCCAGGCGGTCACCGGCCGACGGCGCCTGGGCCCGGGCCGGCGCCTCCGGGGCGCGGAGCAGGACGAGCGGCACCAGAGGGCAGGCACAGATGAAGACGCCCGCAAAGAGAAGGGCAGCGACGGTGCGGAGAGCGATTCGCATGGATGTCCTCGGTCAGCCCGCGATCGATGACGAGCGCCCACCATGTCCCGCCGACCACGGCGATTGTCTATCATAGAGCGGCTGAAGGCCGACGATGTGAAAATGGGGTCTGACCCTTCTTCTCACTTTCGCGCCACATGATGAGAAATGGGCCTGACCCCTTTTTGCAGCCAAGGGTAACGGGTAACGAGTCACGAGTAACGGGCAGCGAGGAGAGCGCGATGACGAAGGGCACCTTCGCCTCGATCGATGGTGTGCCGATCGCCTACGAAACGAGCGGCGAGGGAACGCCTCTCGTGTTCGTCCACGGCTGGGCGGGCGATCGCCGCGTGTGGGACGCGCAAGTCCGGCATTTCGCGCGGACCCGTCGCGTCGTCACGATCGATCTGGCCGGGCACGGCGAATCGGGCGCCAGCCGCGCCGACTGGACGATGGCGGCGTTCGCGGAGGACGTGCGAGCGGTGGTCGACGCGCTCGGCCTCGACCAGGTGGTCCTGGTCGGTCACTCGATGGGCGGCCCGGTGATTCTCGAAGCGGCCATCCGGCTGCCGGGGCGGGTCGCGGCCCTCGTCCCGGTCGATTCCCTGCAGAACGTCGAGCCGCGAACGCAGCCCGGCGACCAGGAGCGGTTCGTGCAACCCTTCCGCGCGGACTTCGCCGCCTCCGCTCGGCGCTTCGTCGCACGCCTCTTTCGCCCGGGAACCGACCCGGCCCTGGTCGAGCGGATTGCGTCCGGGGCCGCGGCATTCCCCGCTGAAGCCGGCACTGGCATCCTGCGGCATTCGTGGTTCTATGACGCGAGGCCGGCGCTGCGGCAACTGACCATGCCAATCCGGGCCATCAACGGCGACCTCTTTCGCACCAACATCGAAGCCGCCCGGCGCTATGCGCCGCAGTTCGACGTCGCGTTCATCACCGGCGTGGGACACTACCCGATGATCGAGCAGCCCGATCGATTCAACGCGCTCCTCGAGCAGGCGGTTCGATAACCCGTTCAGACAAGCAGGTTACGGCAGCCAGCCGAAGCAACCGCGGAATGCGCCGCGCTCAGTCGGCGACGCCCCAGCAAACCTTTTCACCCCTGCTTCCGTCTACTCCGAGCGTAGAGCACTGGCGGGCTGGACCTGCACGTCGGTCCCGCCTGCAACCCCCGGAGCCGATGGAGCAGATCGTGAGCGGCATACGGATCATCGGGGTCGCGGCACTGCTTCTCGCCCTGACAGCAGCTGCGCAGGCGGCGGCGCCGGCATCGGCGGGAAACCGCGTGGCGGCGGTGCGCATCGACGCAGCATCGGCCGCGCGCCTGACCGGGCATCTGGCCGAGGACGTCTTGGCGTCGGCGCCGGCGATCAGCGATTTCGTGCAGCGGGAGCCCAACGAGGGCGCCTCACCGAGCTTCCGCACCGAAGCGCACGTGCTGTACGACGACAACGCGCTCTACGTCTGCGTGCACGCGTACGATTCCGAGCCATCGAAGATCACCGGCATCCTGACGCGGCGCGACACCGACTCGCCATCGGACTGGGTCGGCGTGGCCATCGATTCGTACCACGACCACCGGACCGCGTACGAGTTCGCGGTGAACCCGGCGGGCGTGAAGGTCGACAAGTACCGCTTCAACGACGGTAACGAGGACAGCACCTGGGACGCGGTCTGGGACGTGAAGGTCACGACCGACGACAAGGGCTGGCGAGCCGAGTTCCGGATCCCGTTCTCGCAGCTGCGCTTCGATCCCACGCGCGCAGGCACGTTCGGCCTGGCGCTCTACCGGCGCGTCGGCCGCCTGAGCGAGACCTCAACCTGGCCGCTCCTCTCCAAGGGCGCGGCGGGCGTGGTCTCCTCGTTCGGCGATCTGACCGGCCTCGAGCTGACGCGATCGCCGAAGCGCCTCGAGGTCGTGCCGTACGCGGTGGCGCAGCTCACCACCGAGGAGCCCGAGGCGGGGAACCCCTTCGAGAAGCGGTCCGACCCGGGCGCGAGCTTCGGCGCGGACGTCAAGTTCGCGCTGACGCCGGGCCTCACCTTCACCGGCGCCATCAATCCGGACTTCGGCCAGGTCGAGGCCGACCCGGCCGTGGTGAACCTGACGGCGTTCGAGACCTTCTACAACGAGCGGCGCCCATTCTTCGTGGAGGGCTCCGGCATCTTCCGGTTCGACCTCACGTGCAACGACGGGCAGTGCACGGGCCTCTTCTACTCGCGGCGGATCGGACGGCAGCCGCACGTGGACCCGGACATCTCCGATGAAGGGTACACGTCGCTGCCGGCCCAGACGACGATCCTCGGCGCCGGCAAGCTGACGGGACGGGTCGGGTCGTTCTCGATCGGTGCGCTCAACGCGACGACCCGGGAGGAGACCGGGCAGATCGCCGACGGCGGGCGGCGCTCCACGCAGGTGGTGGAGCCGTTGACCAACTACTCGGTCGTGCGGACGACGAGGGAGTTCCAGAACCGCTCGTCGCTCGGCTTCATGTTCACCGCCACCAACCGGCGGCTGACGCCGGATGTCAGCAGTCTGCTTCCGGGCCAGGCTTACACGGGCGGTGTGGACTGGGACGCGCGGTTCAAGGAGCGCTACAGCCTGAACGGCTACTGGGCGGGAAGCACGGTGCGCGGCAGCGCCGAGGCGATCGACGAGCTGCAGACGGACAACGTCCACAGCTTCCAGCGGCCGGACGCCGGTCACGTGCGCGAAGACCCGACGCGCACGTCGCTGAACGGGCACAGCGGCCAGCTGTACCTGTCCAAGATCGCTGGCGATCACCTGCGCTTCAGCACCGGGGCGAGCTACCGGACGCCGGGCTTCGAGATCAACGACCTCGGCTTCCTGAAGCGGGCGGACGAGATCACCTCCAGCGCGTGGGTGCAGTGGCGGCAGGAGAAGCCGTCGAAGCACCTGCGCAGCTACTGGCTGAACTTCAACCAGTGGAGCGGGTGGAACTTCGACGGCGACCGGCTCTACCAGGGCGGCAACGTCAACGTCCACGTGCTGACGCGGAACAACACGGGGCTGTCGGCCGGCTACAACATCGAGCGGCAGTCGTTCGATGACCTTCTGACGCGCGGTGGCCCGGGCGGGCTCGTCAACGGTTCGCGCAGCGGGTGGTTCATGTTCAACAGCGACGACCGCCGCGCCGTCCAGTACACCCACGGCCTGGCCGTCGGCGCGCGCACCGACGGCTCGCGGATAGTGATGTTCGAGCCGGGCGTGCGCGTGCGCCCGACCGCCGCGCTCTCGATCTCGGGGAGCCTTTCGTTCACCAGGAACATCGACGACGCCCAGTGGGTCGAGGAGGTGGAGAGCGACCGCGATCACTACGTCTTCGCGCACCTCGACCAGACGACGGTCGGCATCGTCACGCGGATTAACTACACCATCACGCCGACGCTCTCGATCCAGATCTACGCGCAGCCGTTCGTGTCGGCCGGCGCCTATTCCAGCTTCAAGCAGCTGACCAACGGCCGCGCGGCGAACTACAAGGACCGCTACGCCCCGTTCGCGCACGCCGACAACCCGGACTTCAACTACAAGTCGTTCCGGACGACGAACGTGCTTCGGTGGGAGTACCGGCCCGGCTCGACGCTCTTCGTGGTGTGGCAGCAGGGGCGCGAGGTCGAGAGCGAGTACGGGGACTTCCGGTTCGGGCGGGATTTCGGCCGCGTCTTCGGGCTGCCGGCCCGGAACGTGCTCCTCGTCAAGATGGCCCACTGGCTCAACTTCTGAGGCAGGTCGCGGCCGGCGCTGGCGTGGCTGGCAGGCCATGTCGCTCCTCAGGCCGGTCGGCTCCCGCAACTCACGCCGGCGCCTCCAACGGCCTGCTTCGCGACACGGCCCGCCAGCCGCAGGCTGGGTCGCTAGGCGGGGGTCCCGACCGCTCCGATGCGAACCCTCCTCCAGAGGCCTCTGTCACGGCGATGAGTGCGGGCCTCTTCCGGGTCCCCTCCGCGGCCACACGCGGCTGCCCTCATCGAGGCTCGCCGGCACAGGCTCCAGATGCCCCGTCTCTGCCCTTCCCGCGGGGCGGTCGCGGCGCGATAATGCTCCTGTCATGGCCGACAAACCGCCTGGCCCGCTGTGCGGCACGGGGCCGAGTATCGCCCTGAAGAGCCTCCTGGTCCCGACCGACTTCAGCGAAGCCTCCGAGTGCGCCCTCCGCTACGGGCGGGCCCTCGCCCACGCCTTCGGCGCCTCGCTGCACGTCGTCCACGTCATCGAGGACCTGGTCGCGACGGCGTGGGCCGCCGAGGTCTATGTGACCTCGCTGCCGGTCTTGCGGGAGGAGATCGAGAAGGACGCGCAGGAACGGCTCGCCCGCCTGCTTGACGCGGACGAGCGCGAGCGGCTGCACGCGCGGGTGGTGCTCCTCAACGGCAACCCGTTCGTGGAGATCCTCCGCTACGCGAGGGCGCACGAGATCGATCTCATCGTCCTCGGCACCCACGGCCGCGGCCCGGTCGCGCACATGCTGCTCGGCAGCGTGGCCGAGAAGGTCGTCCGCAAGGCAACCTGCCCCGTGCTCGCCGTCCGCCACCCGCAGCACGAGTTCGTGCGGCCCTCAGCAGGTGACAGTTGACGGTTGACAGTCGACAGTGGGAGGGAGCCGGCGGGCCCGCTGATATACTCGCCCCATGAGGTTCGCGCCCGAGTACGTCTCCTGCGTCCTGAACGAGAACTTCGAGGACGCCAAGCGGCTGTTCCTTCGGCCGCTCATGGCCGTTCACCGCGCGCACCTGGTGATGCTGGCCGAGCGGGGCATCGTCTCGCGCGAGGACGCGCACACGCTGCGGCAGGCGCTCGACTCGATCTCCGAGAGCGACGTGCGCGCCGCCCGGTACGACGGCAGCTCGGAGGACCTTTTCTTCTACGTGGATCGGCTCATCGTGTCGGCGTGCGGGGAAGAGGTGGCGGGACGCCTGCACACGGCGCGCAGCCGCAACGACATCGACATGACGATGTACCGCATGCGGCAGCGGGAGTACGTGCTCGGGTTGATGGCGGCCTCCCTGCACCTGCGGCGTGCGCTCGTCGGCGTGGCCGAGCGGCATCTCGACACGATCATCGCCGTCCACACCCACACGCAGCCGGCGCAGCCGACGACCGTCGCCCACTACCTGCTCGCCATGGTCGAGCAGCTCGAACGCGACGCCGCGCGCCTGCGGCCCGCCTACGACACGACCAACCATTGCCCGCTTGGCGCCTGCGCCATCACGGGCACCGGGTTTCCGATCGACCGCCGGCTGACGAGCGATCTCCTCGGGTTCTCGTCGCCGACCGGCAACACGTACGGGAGCATCGCGACGGTCGACTACCTGCTCGAGAACGTGACCGCGGCCGCTGTGCTGGTGGCCGGCTTCGGGCGCTTCGTGCAGGACCTGCTCCTCTGGTGCACCGCCGAGTTCAACTACCTGCATCTCGGTGACGGCTTCGTGCAGGGCAGCAGCATCATGCCGCAGAAGCGGAACCCGGTGGCGTTCGAGCACGCGCGCGGCATCGGCAGCAAGGCGCTCGGCGAGGCGATCGCGATGCTGCTCAGCGTCCACAACACGCCGTTCGGGGACATCGTCGACACCGAGGACGACCTGCAGCCGCTGGTCTTCGCGATGTTCCGCGACGCGACCCGGGCGGTCGCGCTCGTCGCCTCGGCGATGGAAACCGCCGAGTTCGATGCGGTCCGGCTCGAGGCTCGCGCGCAGGAGGGGTGGATCACGCTCACCGAGCTGGCTGACACGCTCGTCCGCGAGCACGGGCTGCCGTTCGGCACGGCGCACGCAATCGCCTGCCGGGTGGTCAAGGCCCGCGAGGCCCAGCCAGACGTGCGGTTGAGTGACGTGGTCCTCGCGGCGTCCGGTGAGCTGTGTGGCCGGGCAATCCAGTACTCGGACGAGCGAATCGCGGAGATTCTGAGCCCGCGTCACTTCGTCGACGTCCGGCGGACTCCCGGCGGGCCGGCGCCGGCCGAGACGGCGCGCGCCATCGCCGACGCGGGCGAATCGCTCGCGAGAGACGAGGGGTGGCTGACGCAGGCGGGCGCCGGGCTGGATGCTGCCGAGGCGCGCCTGCGGGAACGGAGCGCCGCGCTGTGAACGACACCCTGAACGGCCGCGGCGACGATCCCCCGGCCCGCCGCTGGCTCTTCGTCGGGGCGGTGCTCGTCGAGACGGCCGTCATCCTCGCGCTGTGGGCGTTCGCGCGATACTTCGGCGGGTAGGTGCCAGGCCACGGAGGCACGGAGGCACCGAGGGCCCCGGAGGCTGCAGACACGCAAGGAAGTAACGAGCGATGAGTCACGAGCAACGAGTGGCTGGCCGTGAGCCCGGATCCCCGGGCCCTGATCCCGGGCAGCCCTGACCCCTGGCCCCTGATCCCCGATCCCTGCATGCATCTGGTCGACTGGCTCGTCATCGCCGCGTACCTCGTCTGGATCGTCACCGACGGCCTCCGCCGTACGCGTGCCAGCCGCGAGGTGGACGGCTACTTCCTGGCCAACCGCAGCCTGCCGTGGTGGGCCGTCGGATTGTCGGTGATGGCGACGCAGCTCAGCGCGGTCACGCTGGTGGGCACCACCGGCCAGGGGTACGCCGACGGCCTGCGGTTCGTGCAGTTCTACTTCGGGCTGCCGATCGCGATGGTCATCCTCTCGTTCACCGTGGTCCCGTTTTTCTACCGGGCGAAGGTCTATACCGCCTACGAGTTCCTCGAGAAGCGGTTCGACGCGAAGACGCGGGCGCTGGCGAGCCTCCTGTTCCTGCTCTCGCGCGGCCTCGCCTGCGGCGTCACCATCTCCGCGCCGGCCGTCGTGCTGTCGATCGTGCTCGGCTGGAACCTCACCCTGACGGTGCTCGCGATCGCGATCCCCACCGCGCTCTACACGATGTTCGGCGGCGTGCAGGCGGTGGCGTGGACCGACGTCAAGCAGATGGGCGTGGTCGTGTCGGGCGTCGTGCTCGCCGTGATCATGCTCGTCGCCGGCCTGCCGCACGAGGTGAGCGTTCCCGAGGCGCTCCGCCTGGCCGGCGTCTCCGGCCGGCTGCACGCGATCGACTTCAAGTTCGACCTAAACGAGACCTACACCTTCTGGTCGGGGCTCATCGGCGGCCTGTTCCTGATGCTGTCCTACTTCGGGTGCGACCAGAGCCAGGTACAGCGCTACCTGACGTCGAAGTCGATCGACGAGGCGCGCAGCTCGCTGATGATGAGCGCATACGTGAAGATCCCGCTGCAGGCGCTCATCCTGCTCACGGGCGTGCTGGTCTTCGTCTTCTACCTGTTCACCGAGCCGCCGATGCTCTTCAACGCCTCCCAGCAGGCCCGGGTGGCGGCGAGCCCGAGAGCGGCGGAGTACACAGGGCTCGAGCGGGAGTTCAGCGCGAGCTTCGCCGAGCGACGCCGCGCGGCGCTGCGCCTGTCGGAGACAGAGCGTGACGACAACGGAGCGGCCCTGGGCGACGCCAGGACGGCGCTGGTGGCGAGCGACGCGCGGCTCAAGGCGATCCGGGGGCGGGCGGCCACACTGGTCCGGGAGGTCAGCGGCGACGCGAGATACAACGACGTCAACTACGTGTTCCCGACCTTCGTGACCACCGAGCTGCCGATCGGGCTGGTTGGCGTCATCATTGCGGCCATCTTCGCGGCGGCAATGTCGGCGAGCGCGGCCGAGATGAACTCGCTCGCGACGACGACCGTCATCGACGTGTACCGCAGGCACGTTCGCCAGCAGGCGCCCGATGCCCACTACCTGCTGGTCTCGAAGCTCGCCACCGGCTTCTGGGGCCTGTTCGCCGCCGGCGCGGCGATCTACGCCGCCAGCCTCGGGTCGCTCATCGAGGTCGTCAACCGCTTCGGCTCATTCTTCTACGGCTCGCTGCTCGGCGTCTTCGTCCTCGCCATCGGCGCCCGGCGCGCGACGGGCCGCGGGGCGTTCTGGGGGTTGATCGCCGGCATGACCGCCGTCGCCGCCGTGGCCTTCACCACCCACGTCTCGTTTCTCTGGCACAACGTGGTGGGGGTGGTGGTGGTCGTGGCGGTGGGGATGGCGCTCAGCTACACGGACGTCGGGGGACGACGGGGCACAGGAGCAGGGGCAGGGCACAGGACATAGGCCAGCGCAGAGCAGCTCTCTGGAATCCGGCGGCGTCCCGCCGCCGCGGCCTCTCGTACACGCGCCCGCCTTCTTTCTCTTTCGCAGACAGCTTGTTGAACCTGTTCGTAACACTTTGCTGGGCAATGGCTTACCGTAAACTGGCCCCGGGCGAGGCATCCCAGACTGACTATGCTCATCCGATTGACGCCGCCAGAAATCAGCAGTAGCATGTGAGTACAATCACAAATGAGCACAGTCATGAATCAGAGCCGCACCAAAGACGCTGCGCCACAAACGGCCGACGCGCCCCCCGCCTCGTCCTCCCCGGCGCCCGGACTGCGGGAGCGCCACAAGCAGGACAAGCTGGAGCGGCTGCAGCAGGCCGCCTGGCGCCTGTTCCACGAGAGGGGCTTCGAGGCCACCACCACGCGCGAGGTGGCTGAGACCGCCGGCATCGCGACGGGGACGTTGTTCCTCTACGCCGCCGACAAGGGCGAGCTGCTGCAACTGGCCTTCGACGGCGCGCTCCGGGAGGCGCTGGCCGCGGCGACCGGCATCCCGGCCGACCTGTCGATAGTGGATCGTATCGCCGCCGCCTGTAGTCCCTTCTTCCGCGTCTACGCGCGCGACCGCGATCTCGCCAGGCGCCTCCTCAAGGAACTGGGCCCGGGAGGCTCCCAGACGCTCGCAGGAGGAGTCACGGATCGGCTCTTCCGGCTCATCTCAGAGCAGATCGTCGTGGGGCAGGAACGCCGGGAGATCGGGGCCGCAATCGACCCGTCCGATGCGGCTGGCGTCTGTCTCGCGCTCTACCAGCATGTCCTCGCCGGCTGGCTGGGCGGCGCGCTCCGGCCGGGCGATGCGCCCGACGAGCGGCTGCGGCGCCTCCTTGGGATGGTGATGGCGGGACTGGCTGTGGGTGTGCCAGTTGGCGCGGCGGGCGCCAGCGAGACTGGCGCGAGAGCTGGCCGGGTCGAGTTGGAGCGCAGACAGGGAGCTGCGGCATCGACCGCTCGGGTCGAGCCCTCCGAGGATCGGGCGCCAGAGCCTGAAACCCCGTGGCTGCGGCGCTCGGAGCCGATGGTCGATTTCATCGACTAGCCCCGGGCTAGGCAGGGTCAGGTTCCAAACCCGGAAGCCCGAAGCCCGGAGGCTGAAGCACGAAGCACGAGGAACGAAGAACGGCGTCTGTCCTTCATCGTCTCCGTTCGTACTTGCCCATCAGCCGTGCGGTCGCCAGCACGTGGCCTTTCATCTTGCCCTCGACCGTTTCGCGCGATGCGCCTTCCTTGAGCCCGAGGCTCGGCACATCGAGCGCCCACAGCGTGAAGTAGTACCGGTGCGGGCCATGACCCTTCGGCGGGCACGGGCCGCCGTAGCCGATCTTCCCGAAATCGTTCCTGCCCGAGACGCCGATCCCGCCCGGGTGCTGCCCCTCCGGCAGCTCCTTCTGCGCGGCCGGAATGTCGAACACCACCCAGTGGGTGAACGTGCCGCTCGGGGCATCCGGGTCGTCGGTGATGAGCGCGAACGACTTCGCGGCCTCGGGCTGTCCGGACCACGTCAGCGGCGGAGACGCGTTGGCGCCGTCGCAGGTGTTCCGCTGCGGGATCGGCGCTCCTTCGGTGAACGCGGCACTCTTCAGCGAGAAGCTCATCAGTCCTCCTCTCAGGGCGGCAGCTTGCTCCCGGCCGGCTGCCACTGAACCGGCGGCCCAGACCACCAAGGTGGCACAGGCGCAGAGCACGGCTTGCGGCCCTCGATGCATCCGTCTTGCGCCGAAAGAACACGGGTCAGACCCCATTTCTGCCTCCAGCGATCGATGAAACCGGCCGCAGCTCGTCCGAATCCATTGAGTACCGCCAATGAGGATGCCGGTTTCGACCTGGGCGGCGCAAGCCCCGAAGGCACGCAAAAAAGATCTTGATATACGACCCATCAAGTCGGATATAATCTGATTGGAGACCGTTCTGGTCGGATAAGCGCCGATTGGACGGGCTGAGCTTCGCGGCGCCCCCTCGGAACCCTTTGCGCCAGTCCCCAGGCAAGCCCCGCGATCGGCCTGTCGAATGGCAGGCTGCAGCCCGGCCAGAGACCGACAACGAGGCAGGGATGAGCCGAGCGACCGAGACCATCGAACAACTGGCGAGCCGGGAATACAAGTACGGCTTCGTGACCGACGTCGAGGCGGACACCGTCCCCAAAGGGCTGAACGAGGACGTCGTCCGGCTCATCTCCGCGAAGAAGCACGAGCCGGACTGGCTGCTCGAGTGGCGGCTCAAGGCCTATCACGCCTGGCCGGCGATGACCGAGCCCGGGTGGGCGAACGTCAAGCACGACCCGATCGACTTCCAGGACATCATCTACTACGCGGCGCCCAAGCGGAAGAAAGCGCTGAAGAGCCTCGAGGAGGTCGACCCCGAGATCCGGCGCACGTTCGACAAGCTCGGCATCCCGCTCGAAGAGCAGAAGGCGCTCTCGGGCGTCGCGGTCGATGCGGTGTTCGACAGCGTCTCGGTGGCGACGACCTTCAAGGAGAAGCTGGGCGAGCTCGGCATCATCTTCTGCTCGTTCTCGGAAGCGGTACAGAAGCACCCCGAGCTGGTCCGCAGGTACCTGGGCTCGGTCGTTCCCCACACCGACAACTTCTACGCGGCGCTCAACTCCGCGGTCTTCAGCGACGGCTCGTTCGCCTACATCCCGAAGGGCGTGCGCTGCCCGATGGAGCTCTCCACCTACTTCCGGATCAACGCCAAGGAGACCGGCCAGTTCGAGCGGACGCTGATCGTCGCGGAAGAGGGCGCGTACGTGAGCTACCTCGAAGGGTGCACGGCGCCGATGCGCGACGAGAACCAGCTCCACGCGGCGGTGGTCGAGCTGGTCGCGCTCGACGACGCGACGATCAAGTACTCGACCGTGCAGAACTGGTATCCGGGCGACAAGGACGGCCGAGGCGGCATCTACAACTTCGTCACCAAGCGCGGCCTCTGCAAGGGCGTGAACTCGAAGATCACCTGGACGCAGGTGGAGACGGGCTCGGCGATCACGTGGAAGTACCCCGGCTGCATCCTGCAAGGCGACAACTCGGTGGGCGAGTTCTACTCGGTGGCGGTGACCAACAACCGCCAGCAGGCCGACACCGGCACGAAGATGATCCACCTCGGGAAGAACACGCGCAGCACGATCGTGTCGAAGGGGATCTCGGCCGGGCACGGGCAGAACACCTACCGGGGGATGGTGAAGATCGCGAAGCACGCCAGCGGCGCCCGCAACTACTCGCAGTGCGACTCGCTGCTGATCGGTGACAAGTGTGGCGCCCACACCTTCCCGTACATCGAGATCAAGAACACCTCGTCGCGGATGGAGCACGAGGCGTCCACCTCGAAGATCGGCGAGGACCAGATCTTCTACTGCCGGCAGCGGGGGCTGTCGACCGAGGACGCGGTGAACCTGATCGTCAGCGGCTTCTGCAAGGAAGTGTTCCGCGAGCTGCCGATGGAGTTTGCCGTCGAGGCCCAGAAGCTGCTGGGGGTGAGCCTGGAAGGATCGGTGGGCTGATTCCCCCTCACAGGGAGGGGCGGGGCTTTAGCCCCGCCCGGCAGAGAGCGTCGGCCC
>Ga0315282_10006493_pt1 | contig 19555 bp, 13 predicted proteins | sample YL17G07_20_MG_FD_203693 | JGI IMG/M metagenome (GOLD analysis project Ga0315282, IMG submission 203693) | Sediment microbial communities from Yellowstone Lake, YNP, Wyoming, USA - YL17G07_20 | ecosystem: Environmental > Aquatic > Freshwater > Lake > Sediment | place: USA: Wyoming | collected... | reverse complement strand
AAGGGATGACGGACGAAACGCTGATCCGCTGCGAAGGGCTCTACAAGTCCTTCAATGGACTTAACGTCTTGACAGGGCTGGACTTGGACGTACTCCGTGGCGAGACGCTGGTCATCATCGGCGAGAGCGGCTGCGGCAAAAGCGTCCTCCTCAAGCACCTCATCGGCCTCCTCCGCCCCGACGCGGGACGCGTCCTCTTCGCCGGGGCCGACATCACCCGCCTGGGTGAGCGGGAACTCATCGGCATCCGCACCCACTTCGGCATGCTCTTCCAGGGCTCGGCCCTCTTCGACTCCCTGAACGTGCTCGAGAACGTCGCCTTCCCGGTCCGGGAGCACCGTCGGCTTCCCGAGCCGGAGGTCCGCCGCATCGTGGCCGAGAAGCTCGGCGTGGTCGGCCTCACGGGCTCCGAGGAGAAGATGCCCGCCGACCTTTCGGGTGGGATGAAGAAGCGGGTGGCCCTCGCCCGGGCCATCGCCCTCGACCCCGAGGTCATCCTCTACGATGAACCCACCACCGGCCTCGACCCCCTCCACGCCGACGACATCAACGACCTCATCATCCACACCCAGCGGACCGTGCGGGCCACCACCATCATCGTCACCCACGACATCGTCAGCGCCTGCCGGGTCGCCGCCCGCATCGTCATGCTCCATGGGGGGCGCATCATCACCGGCGGCACTCCGGAGGAAATCCTGGGCTCGACGGTGCCGGAGATGCGGGAGTTCATCCGCGGCCGGGGCGGGGACCGGCTCTATCAACTGGCGCCCACGGGCGCGCCGCCGGCGAAGGGGGTGTCGCCATGACCCAGCGCGCCCAGGAGGTGCTCATCGGCCTCGTGGTCCTCATCGGCCTCGTGCTCCTGGGCACGCTCATCGTCCTCTTCGGGCAGTTCCGCGGCCTCTTCCTGAAGACCTACTCGGTCCAGGTCACCTTCCCCACCGCCTCGGGCATCCGCCCGGGAACGCCCGTCTACGTCACCGGTGTAGAGGTGGGCGAGGTCAGGGAGGTGACCCTGGAAGGTGAGGGCGTGCGCCTCCTCCTCACTCTCGACAGCCACTACCCCCTGCGCAAGGGGTGCGCGGTGGCCATCCGTCGAAAGGGCATCCTGGCCGACCCGTACGTGGAGTTCACCGGCGGCGACCCCGCCGCGTTCCTCCCTACCGATGGCTCCCTGACCTTCAGCGGGACCGTCGCGCCTTCCGTGGACGACGCCGCCGCCCAACTTCAGGAACTGGCCCACCGCGTGGACGCGGTGCTGGCTGACGAGCAACTTCAGGCCGACTTCCGCTCCACCCTGGGCAACCTGGCCCGTCTCTCCGGCCGAGGGGGCGAACTGCTGGACCGGGCGGGCGAACTGACCGAAGAACTTCGCCGCTTCGTCGACCTCTCCAGCCGGCTGGTGACCGAGGTGAGGACGCTTTCCGAGGACGTCCGCGGGCAGGTGGAGCACCAGGGGGAGAACCTGGACCGCCTGACCGCGAGCCTGGTCAAGAACTCCGAGGAACTGAACCGCTCCCTGGCCACCGCAGCGGAAATCCTTGAGGAGATCCGCCGAGGACAGGGTTCGGTGGGCAAACTCCTGACCGAAGACCAGTTCTATCGACAACTGGTGGAGACGGTGGTGCAGGTCCGCCAGGTGGCCTCTGAACTCGGGGAGATGGTGGCGTATTTCCGGGAGCACCCCGAGGTGCTGGTCTGGGGGCAACAGACCGAGAAGAAGGAGCCGGTTCATCTCTGGCCGTTCTGACCCGAAGGGGGTGAGCAGGCAGGCTCGGTCGGCCGCTTCCCCTCACAACTCCTGGCTCTACAGTTCGCTGGCCCGCTTCTATGACCCGGTGTTCCGCTCCTTCTTCGAACGCCGCCACCGCCTGGCGCTCCGAGCCATTGCCCTCCCCCCCGACGCCCGCATCTTAGACGTCGGCATCGGCACGGGGGTTTCCCTAACATGTTATCCAGAAAGAAGTTACGTCGTTGGCATTGATGTCTCCTGGAGTATGCTTACTCAGGCGCGCCAGAAAGTTCGAGCCATCGGTTCGCACCGCATCTCGCTGTCGCTCATGGATGCGTGCAGGCTGGCGTTGGCCAGTGGCTCCTTTGATCTGGTGCTGAGCGCCTTCGTCGCCAGCGTGGTCCCCGACAGGCAGGCCTACTTCGCCGAACTGAAACGGGTCTGTCGGCCCGGGGGCACCATCTGCATCATCAACCACGTCCATTTCCGCCGGCAGCCCTTCGCCTGGCTGGAGGAACGCCTGGAGCCCATCACCAGGAGGATGGGCTGGCACGGCGACCTCATCCTCGAGGACATCTGCGCCAGCCTCTCGCCGGGCGACATCTCCGTCCACAACCTCTGGCCCAATGACCCCTGGCCAGTCGTCATCTGCCGAACGCCCGGTAAGTCGTAACCGGGGAAAACTCAAGAAAAATAGAAAAAATCGCGCTTTTCTTCTTGCTAAAGAGCAGACGCCAGGCTATACGAATGCATCAAGTACGATGTTTCACGTGGAACATTTTAGGATTGATTATCATTAAGGAGCCTGCCATGGCTGTTTTCGGGCATGAAAGTCTTCTTTTTGCACAGAATGAACGAATGGCGATGTTTCACGTGGAACATTGGGGGCACTGATGCAGAGCATGTGCATCGCCAACCAGAAGGGCGGCGTGGGGAAGACGACCACGGCCATCCACCTGGCCCTTGGCGCTGCCTGGGCGGGCCTGCACGTCCTCCTCTGCGACCTGGACGCCCAGGCCAACGCGACGAGCGGACTGGGCTTGAGCCCGCCTTCCAGCCCTCTGCCTCCCCGCCCACAACCATCGGGAAGGGAGGGCCTGGAGGTCCTCGCCCTGGGGCGTTACCTTCAAAGGCCGGAGCGGGATGTTCGGTCGCTGCTTCGCTCTGCGCTGCCGGAAAGCGGCTTTGACCTGGCCTTCTTCGACTGTCCGCCCGCCTTCGGCCCGGCCACGGACGCCGGCCTTGACCTGGCTGACTCGGTCGTCGTCCCCATCCAGTGCGAATACTTCGCCATGGAGGGGCTAACGCAGATACTCTCCTCCATCCGAGCATCTGAGGGGCGGCGGGGTCGGCCGCTCCGGCTCCTCGGCATCCTCCTCACACTCTACAACCCGGCAGAAGCCGTCAGCGTGGAGGTGGCGGAGGAGGTGCGGCGAAACTTCCCGGATGCCGTCTTTCCGCCGCGCATCGAGCGCGACGCCAGGTTCGTCGAGGCGTCGAGTTTCGGCAAGGCCCTCTACGAGTACGACCTGAGTTCGCCGGGGGCGTGGGACTATCTCGTCTTGACCAGGGAGGTGCTGAAAGATGTCAGAAGGCAGGCTGGGGCGCAGGTTGTCTGACCTCCTGGGCTCAAAGGGGCCCCTGGAAGCGGTGCCCTCGGAGACCCAGTTCCCCAAGGGCAGGGAGGCGACGGCGAGCGACATTGCCGTGAGCCAGGTCGATGCCAACCCCTTTCAGCCTCGGGCCGACTTCGACAAGGCCCAGTTGGAGGAGTTGAAGCAGTCCATCCTTTCCACCGGCATCCTTCAGCCTATCCTGGTCAGACCGGTTGGCGAGCGGTACCAGGTGGTGGTAGGGGAGCGGAGGCTGCGGGCCGCCAAGGAACTGGGCCTCGAGCGCATCCCCGCCATCGTCAGGCAGGCGGGCGATGCCGAAGTCTTGGAACTGGCCCTCATCGAGAACGTGCAGCGGGCCGACCTCAACCCCATCGAGAAGGCCAAGGCCTACCGCAGGCTCCTCCAGGAGTTCGGGCTGACCCAGGAGCAGGTGGCCCAGCGGGTGGGGCAGGAGCGTTCGACGGTGACGAACTTCATCCGCCTGCTCGAACTGCCGAAGGAGGTCCAGGACCACGTCTCCCGGGGGACGCTCTCGATGGGCCACGCCCGCGCCCTCTTGGGCATGGCCGACGGCGCCAGGCAGCGGGAACTGGCCGACAGGATCGCCAGAGAGGGGGTGTCGGTGAGGGACGTGGAGAGGCTGATTGCCCGGGGCGAGCCGCCCAAGAGGCGGGCCTCCCGCCGGGAGAAGAGCCCGCAGGTGAGGAGCCTCGAGGACAGGCTGAAGCGCCACTTGGGCACCAGGGTGAGCATCTTCCAGGGGAGGAACCGGGGCCGACTCGTCATTGAGTTCTACGGGACCGACGACTTCGACCGGCTCCTCGAGATCATGGGTGTGCCGGGAGGAGACTGAGTCCTGCCTACTTCCCGCTTGCAGTGAGGCGGCTCTTGAACTCAGCGCAGGCGGCCCGGATGTCCGGGGCGCGGATGATGGCCGATGAGACCGCCACCCGGTCGGCGCCCGCAGCCAGCACCTGCCCCAGGTTCTCCAGGGTGATGCCGCCGATGGCATAGACGGGGCAGTCGGGCTTGACCTTGGCGAGGAGGAGGGAGAGGTAGGGCAAGCCGCCCACTTCAACCTCCTCCTTGCTGCTTGTGGGGAACATGGAGCCCGCGGCGATGTAGGCGGGCCTCTGGAGGAGCGCCAACTGCGCCTCCCGCTCGTTGTGGGTGGAGGCGCCCACGATGCGGGTCGGCCCGAGGAGTCGGCGGGCCTGCTCGACGGGAAGGTCCATCTGCCCGAGGTGGACGCCATCCGCACCGGCGAGGAGGGCCACGTCGGCCCGGTCATTGATGAGGAAGAGGACGCCTGCCTTCCGCGTCATCTCCCGCAAGGTGAGGGCATTGGCGAGGAAGGGGCCGTCAGCCAGTTCCTTCTCCCGATACTGGATGATGTCGGCGCCGCCGGCTATCAGGGCCTCCGCGGCCTGGAAGAGGGGAGCGCTGGCGAGGTCGGCGGTGAGGAGGACGTAGAGCCGCGCCTCCTCCAGTCGGCCGGCCGGGGCACCCATCTGCCGAAGTATCTGAAGCCTGAGGCCCGTGGGCTTGAGGCCGACCCGGGAGAGGGCCTGGGCAACTTCCATGCCACCCGCTTCCAGGAGGGCCAGCAGGAGGTGCTCGGTGCCCACGTGCCGGGCGCCCAGTTCCCGGGCGGCCCGGAGCGCCGAGTCGACGACCAGGCGGGCTTGACTGCTGTAGCCGACACGGTCCACCCGCACCGGCTGAGCGGTCCGGGGCGTGGCAGGGAAGAGGCCCTCCAGCGTCCCGACGTCGATGCCCAACTTCCTGAGCATGGACCGGGCCACGCTCTGCTCCACCGCCAGGAGACCGGCCAGCATCAGGGCCGGGGTCACCTGCTCTTTCTTGGCGCTGGCGGCGTAGCGGGCGGCGAGGCCCAGGGCCTTGCGCACCCGGTCGGTGAAAGGCCCCTCGGTGCGAGCCACGAACGTAAGTCCTTATGAGACAACGAGTTGCGTCACGGCATTCGTTCCCGGCGCTGCGGGGGTATCTTACCAGGCCGCAAGCGGGAAGGCAAGGGAAAAGGCAGTTACGGGAGGTCGGAGCGTTTCCGCGTGAGCCACTCGGTGCAGAAGAGGAGCGTCGCCAGGAGGAGCACGACCGGTGCGTCCCAGAGTTCCGTTTCGACCCGGGTGGTGACCTCGCGACGCTCGCGCACGAGGTCGGTGAGGAGCGAGGGCAACTGGTCCACCTGGTAGAACTTCCCGCCACTCGCCGAGGCGAGATGCTCCAGCAGTTCCTGGTTCATGGCCGGGCTGGCGAACTCCAGGCTGGGCGGCCCCACGGTGAAGAAGGCCTTCCCGCTCTCCTCCTCGCCTTCGACCCAGGCGTAGTACTGGCCGGGTTCGGCGGCGATGAAACTGCCATCGAAGAGGCCGGGGCGCTCGGCGTCGCCCCGGAGTTCCACGCTGGCCTCGGCCCCGCCTTCCGCCTGGATGACGGCGCGGACCTTCTCGGCCTGCACCGGCTGGTAGCTTTCGTCCAGCACCCGCGCGGAGAGGTGGATGGCGTCGCCGACGCTGTAGCGGGAGCCGTCGGCTGTGAGCTGCACCCGGCGGGCTTCGCCCAGCAGGCGGACGACGCTCAGGTACTCGACGGCCTGGGCCCAGAAGCGGCGGAAGATGTCGCTCCCGGCCTCGCGCCAGCGCCAGGTCTCGTCGCTGCCGACGAACATGCTTCGCCCGCGCCCGTACTGCATCACCGCGACCAGGGGGAGGAGACCGCTCCGGCCCTCCTCGGTCTCGTGGGTGGCGAGAACCGAGGCAGCCGGCTTGGCCCGGACGACGTTCGCCGCGTACCAGTAGAGGCCGGGCAGGGCTTCCCACTGGGCCAGGTTGGCCTCGGGGTCGTCGGCGAGGCGCATCACGGAACTGGTTTTTCCTTCTGGGGTCATGGTGAAGCGGAAGGTCGCCGTCTCGGGCGAAGCACCCTCGGCCGGGGGAGGAGGCTGCGGGCCCGCCTCCACCGGGAGCATGGCTTCGAGCGGCGTTCCCCGCCAGGCCCCGGGGGAGAAGCGCCGCCCGGCGACCATGAGGAAGCCTCCGCCTTCGCTCCGGACGAACTCCTCCAGGAGGGAGAGCTGCTCGGGGGCAAAGTAGTCGGGGTTGACGTCGCCGAAGATGACCAGGTCGTAGGCGAACATCTCCGCACGCGTCTGGGGGAACTCGCTGACGTAGTTGGGGTCGCGACGGAGGCCGGGGTCGGCGCTGCGCAGGAGCATGCTCAGTTTGAGGCGCTTGTCGCGGAGGGCCGAGGCGGTGAAGAAGCGCCAGAACCACCGGGGTTCCTCCTCGACGTAGAGGACGCGGATGGCTTCGTCGATGACGCGGAAGGTCTTCCCCAGGACGTTGTTGGTGGTGAGGAGTTCGCCGGGCTGGGGGAGGAGTTCGACGGTGTAGGTGTGGCTCCCCACCAGGTCGGGGGTGAAGTGGAGGTCGACGGTCTGCTCGGGGGCTTCGGTGAGGGTGACGGACTGACGGGTCACCTCCGTCTCGCCCCGGCGGAGGACCAACTCCACGGCGGAGCCGGCGAAGCCGGTCTGGCGGAGTTTCACGTAGAGCGGCACCTCCTCGTCGGCGAAGACCACGTCCTCGCCGAGCAGGTTCGTGAGTTCGATGTCCCGACTTTCCGGCTCACCGAGGCCCACCGGGTAGAGGCGCACGCCCTGGCTTGCCGCGGCTTCCGCGGCGAGGACCGGGTCCAGGCCCCGGTTGTGTTGGCCGTCGGTGAGGAGGACGAGGGCGGAGAGGTTTCGGCCCTGGAAGGATTCCAGGGCTTTGCGGACGGCCGAGCCCAGGTCGGTGCTGGCGGCCCGCGGGGCGAGCGTCGCGAGTTGGGCCGGGGAGAGCTCTTCGAAGGTGTCGCCGAAACGGAAGAGTTCGACGTCCGCCTCCTGGCTCAACTTGGCGAGCGGGTCGAGCGTGGGGTCGGTGAGGAGGCGCCTGGCGATGTCCATGCGACTGGGGGGCTCGGGCTGGCCGAGGAGCGGCCCGGCGGCGGAGCGCTCCACCACCCCCCGGGCCTCCGGAGAGAGGTAGCGGTCCTGGATGCCCATGCTCAGGGAACCGTCCACCAGGACGGCCAGGGACTGCTTGACCAGGCTGACCCGCTCACCCCGCAGCACCGGCTCGAGGAGGATGCCGAGGACGACGAGGAGCGCTGCGGCCTTGGCCACCTGCATCACCCAGACCCGCCAGCGGGCCAGGCGACGGCCCTGCTCCCGGTAGAGGTGGACGATGAGGAGCGTAAGCAGGACCCCTCCCAGGACGAGGAAGGGCCACCGGGCGAGCCCCTGCCAGACGACCTCGCGGGCCCGCAGGCCCTCTCCGCCTTCACCACCCACGTCCAGAAGCCAGCGCCACACGGCCTTACTCCTTGGGGGCAAAGGCCCGGCCGAGAAAAGTCTCGACCAGGGCCAGGCCCACCACCGCCGCCAGGAACCAGCGCCAGAGTTCACGGCCCTCCCGGCTTTCGCGCAGCCCCTGTGTCAGCGACGCCTCCTCGTGAAGGACGCGCACCGGGGCGCCCGCAAAGAGCCCCTCCAGGTCGCTCGCGCGGTAGGCGGTGAGGTCCGACTCGGCCGTATCCACGTTCACGGCGTAGAGGGCGAAGGGTTCGTCCTCGCCCCGTCGGCGAAACTCGTAGAAGCCCGCCTCCGCGGTGCGCGGGTAGAGGAGTTGGGGGCCCTGGGGGGTGAGTTCAGGTTTGACCTCGTCCGCGGCGCCGCCCGGCCGACCTACCTCCGCCGGGACCTCCAGGTCGCCGACGGCCACGGGGAGCGAGACGACCTCGCCCGGGGCCAGGTTCCAGGACTCCTGGCCGCTGCGGGCCAGGTAGTAGACGGCCCGGTGCACCAGGGGGAGGAACGCGGGCTTGTGCGGGAGGTTGGTCCACTCGGCGTCGGCCGTGGTGGTGAGGAGGAGCACCCGCCCCCGGCCGAAGGGGCGCTCAGCCAGGGCGACGCCCCCGTTGGTGTAGCGCCAGAGCACCCGCCCGGCCGAGCCTTCGGCCACGGTGAGTGGGAAGGCCCGGTAGACCTTGAGGGCGGAGAGGTCCACGGAAGCGGGGTCGGCGAAGATCGAAAGAAGCGGATGGGTGAGGCCGGCGGTGGAGAAGCCGAAGGCGTCCTCGGCGGCGGGGTCACCCGAGCCGACCGGTTCGCCCAACTCGCCAGGGAGGAGCCCTTCCCCAGCCTTGAAGAGGTCGCGGTTGTAGCCGGCCAGGTCCACCTGGTCGCCCAGGAAGAGGAAGAGGCCGCCTCCCTGGCGTACGTACTCCTCGAGGGCTCCTACCACGGGCGCGGGGGGTGTGGCCACGTTGGCGAGGATGACGGCACCGTAGATGGACAACTTCTCCTGGGGGAGTTCGTGCGGGCGGATGACGCGGGTGCGGACGACGCCCAGGACCTCGCCCGTCTCCGAGTCGACAGGGCTGAGGGCGAAGGCCAGGTAGTCAGCCTCCCCCTCGAAGAGCCGTTCGCCCGGGTCGCCGTCGACCACCAGCACCGGGAGTGTGTCGTAGGCCCGCAGGGCGAGGTATCGGCGGTCGTCGGCCTCCAGGCGGTCCCCCTGAAGGCGGGCCTCCACCTGGTGGAGCCCCGCCCGCTCCAGCCTGGCCCGGAGCACGGCGCCCCGGCTCCGCTCCGCCTCCGCGCCTCCGGCGAGGTCCACCTCCGTGGTATCGACCTTGACCCCGTCGACGAAGAGGTCCACGGCCACCTGCTTCTGGGGCACGGGGCTCCGGTTGGTGACGGTGGCGGTGAACTCGGCCGGCTCGGCGGTGGTGGGGAGGTCGCTCCGGAGTTCGAGGCGGTCGATGGCGACGTCCTCCGCCAGGCCCCCGGAGACGGGGACCACGTAGAGGAAGGCGAGGGGGGTCACGGCGGCGACGGCCTCGGTGAGCCTTTCGCGCTCGGCGGGGAAGGCCCGCCGTTGGCCATCGGTGATGAGGAAGAGTTCCCGGCGGGGCTTGGCCATCCGGCTGAGGAGCGGCGGGGCGGCCTGGAGCCCGGCGACGAGGTCGCTTCCGCGCCAGGAGGGCTTGAGGTCGGTGAGCACCTCACCGGCCAGGGCCAGGTCGAAGGTGGGCTGCACCTGGACGGTGGCCTGCTCGTTACAAGTGAGGACCGAGGCCATGGAGCCCGCGGGGAGGCTCCGGATGATGTCGAGGGCCTTCGCCTTGGCCCGTTCGAAGAGGGGGCCGGCCGGGGTGCGGTAGCCCAGGGAGTAGGAGTCGTCCAGGAGGATTACGGTGCCGACCTCGGCCGAGCCTCCCCGGGCGCCGAAGATGGTCCCGGTGAGGACCGGCCGGGCCAGCGTGAGGGCCAGGAGGACGATGATGAGGACGCGCAGCACCATGAGCAGGATGTCCTGGAGCATCAGCCGACGGGCGTTCTGGCGCAGCGCCGAGAGGAGGAACTCCATCGCCGCCCAGATGGTCACCCGGTAGCGTCGTCGGCTGAGGATGTGGATGATGACCGGAAGGAGGCCGAGCGCCGCGCCGCCGAGGAGGGCCGTCTTGAGGAAGGAGAGGGGCATGGGCGCTCAGTGCCTCCTGCGGGCTGCCGAAGGGTGATGAATTGAACAATTGAGCACATGAGCAATCACGGTGCCGACGGTGCAGTCAGCCGAGGCCCTCCGGTCATGCTCTCGCCGTCGCCTGCTCACGTTCGCTCCTGCTCTCGTCGCCGCCTGTTCCGCCGCGCTCCCCGCCGCCTGTCTCCCTGCTCTCGTCGCCGCCTGTTCCGCCACCCTCCCCGCCACCCGTTCACCGGGGCGGTTGCTCCGGTACTCTCCTGGGTCGGGCATTTTCTACCTCCCTGCGTATTTCTCTCGGCGGACCAGGTAGCTGGTGAGCACCAGGTCCAGCGGCTGGTCGGTGTCGACGGCGATGAGGTCGGTGCGGTTACGGTTACAGGCCTCGCGGAGCCGGCGGTTGAAGTCGGCGAGGGCCTGGAGGTAACTCACCCGGAGGTCGCGCGGGCGGACGAGGAGTTCCGGGTAGCCTTCGAGGCCGAGGAACTTCCACATCCCCTCGAAGGGGAAGGCCCACTCGTAGTGGTCGAGGACCTGGAAGACGATGCATTCGTGGCCGGCGAAGCGCAGGTGCTGGATGCCCTGAGCCACCTGCTCCGGTCGGCCGAGGAGGTCGGAGATGAGGATGACGATGCCCCGCTTCTCGATACGGTCGGCGAACTGGTTGAGGATGGCGCCGATGTCGGTTTTCCGCTCCCCCGGCTCCACGTCCAACTGCTCGACGATGCGGACGAGGTGACCCTTCCGCCCGGAAGGCTCGAGGTAGGTGCGCAGCGCTTCGTCGAAGACGCCCACGGCCACCCGGTCCTGCTGGGCGAGGATGAGGTAGGCGAGCGAGGCGGCCATGCACTTGGCGTAGTGGAGCTTGGTGAGTTCGTTGTGGGCGTAGCGCATGGACTCGCTGGCGTCGAGGAGCAGGTGGCAGGTGAAGTTGGTCTCCGTCTGGTACTGCTTGACGTAGTAGCGCTCGGTGCGCCCGTAGACCCGCCAGTCGATGTGCTTCGTCTCGTCGCCGGGGGCGTACTCGCGGTGCTCGGCGAACTCGACGGCGAAGCCCCGGTAGGGGGAGCGGTGCGTCCCGGCGAGGTAGCCCTCGACGACGAAGCGGGCCAGGAGGTCCAGCCGGTCCATCTTGGCCAGCGTCTTCGGGTCGAGGTAGTCAGGTTTGCGAGGCATCGTAGCTACGACTCCCTCCGCGGTCCGCTCTCCGCTGCTACCTCAATTTTTCCGTCTTGGGGACGGCGGCGAGGAGGCGACGGACCAGTTCTTCGGGTGTGATGCCCTCGCTCTGGGCGGCGAAGTTGCAGATGATGCGGTGGCGGAGCACGGGCGCAGCCACCGCCTCCACGTCGTCACAGGAGACGTAGTAGCGACCCTGGAGGATGGCCCGGGCTTTGCCGGCGAGGATGAGGTAGAGGCTGGCCCGCGGGCCCGCGCCCCACTCCACCCACTGGGTGGCGAAGTCGGCGGCTTCGGGTCGGCCGGGGCGGCTCAGCCGCACGATGCGCTTGGCGTAGTTATAGATGTGGTCGGCGACGGGCACCCGCCTGACCACGTGCTGGAGCTCCATGATTTCGGGGCCGTTCAGGACCGGTTCCACCTCAGGTTCGAAGTCACCGGTGACCCGCTCCATGATTTCCCGCTCCTCCGCATCGGAGGGGTAATCGACGCGAATGTGGAAGAGGAAGCGGTCGAGCTGGGCCTCGGGGAGCGGGTAGGTGCCCTCCAGTTCGATGGGGTTCTGGGTGGCGAGGACGAAGAACGGCTCCTCCAGCGGGTAATCGACCCCACCGATAGAGACCTTGCGTTCCTGCATCGCCTCCAGGAGGGCGGCCTGGGTCTTGGGCGGGGTGCGGTTGATTTCGTCGGCGAGGATGATGTTGGCGAAGACGGGACCCTGGAGGAACTTGAAGCGACGCTCGCCCGTCACCGGGTCGTCCTGGATGACCTCGGTGCCGGTGATGTCGGAGGGCATCAGGTCGGGGGTGAACTGGATGCGGTGGAAGCGGAGCGAGAGGCAGTTGGAGATGGTGGAGACAAGGAGCGTCTTGGCGAGGCCGGGGACGCCGACCAGCAGGGCATGGCCCCGGCAGAACATGGCGATGAGGAGTTCGTCGATGACCTGCTGCTGGCCGACGATGGCCTTACGGATTTCCGCGACGATGCGCGCGTAGGCATCGCGCAGTTTCTCCACGGCGAGGAGGTCGTGGTCGTGCACCTCGGTGGGGGTGGGTGGGGCGAGTTCCTCCACGGCGGTGGTGACGTCGCCCTCAGCGACCACCAGGGCCCGCGGCTCCAGCAGGTGGCCACACTGGCACTTGCGGATGATGTGGTCCTCGGTGGTGATCTTGTACCGTTTGTGACAGGTGGGACACTGGATGATGGGCATCCTTCGCTCCTTGGCTTCCAGTCAGGGCCAGAAGTTCCCTGGCACCCGTGCGTGCCTTTCCTTCCTCCGGTTGCTGACGGCCTACGCGGAGGCGTCCTCGTCGTCCGGTTCCCCGGAGTCGGCTTCCGCCTCCTCTGCTTTCTCCTGTGCTTCCTTCCCGTCGGCCGCGGCGGGCGCGGCCTGCCCGCCCTCCTCCGCCGAGACGGCTTCCTCCTGGACGACGCGGGCGACGGAGGCCAGGCGGTCTTCCTCGCCCAGGCGGATGAGGCGGACGCCCTGGGTGTTTCGGCCGATGGTGCGGATGTCGCTCACGGGCAGGCGGATGACGTTTCCGCCCGTGGTGATGAGCATCAGTTCGTCACTGTCGAGCACGTCCAGCAGGCCGATGACCTCGCCGTTACGGGCCGAGGCCCGGATGTTGATGATGCCCAGGCCGCCCCGCTTCTGCAGGCGGTATTCCTTGAAGGCGGTCCGTTTGCCGTAGCCATGGGCGCAGACGGTGAGGAGGGTGGCGCGGTCATCGACCACCACCATGCCGACGATGGCGTCCTTCTCCCGCAGGTGGATGCCCCGGACGCCCCGGGTGGCCCGGCTCAGGCTGCGGAGCGTGCTGTCGCGGAAGCGGAGGGCGTAGCCCAGGCGGGTGCCGAGGATGATGTCGTCATTTCCACGGGTGAGTTGGCAGCCGATGAGGGTGTCGCCTTCGTCCAGGTTGATGGCGATGATGCCTCCCCGCTTGGGTCGGCTGTAGTCGGCGAGCGGGGTCTTTTTGACGACGCCCCGGGCGGTGGCCAGGAGGAGCTGGCGTTCGTCGAAGCTGCGGACGGGGATCATGCTGGTGATGCCTTCCCCCGACTCCAGTTCCAGCAGGTTGACGATGGCCCGCCCGCGGGCGGTGCGGGAGAGTTGGGGGATGTCGTAGACCTTCTGCCAGTAGACCTTGCCCCGGTCGGTGAAGAAGAGGAGGTAGTCGTGGGTGGAGGCGATGAAGAGGTGTTCGACGAAGTCGCCTTCCCGGGGCTGGGCCCCGGCGACGCCTTTGCCGCCCCGGCGCTGTCGGCGGTAGAGGCCCAGTGGCATCCGCTTCACGTAGCCGGCGTGGCTGATGGTGACGGCCACGTCCTCCTCGGCCACCAGGTCCTCCATGTTGAGGTCGGTCTCGGCCTCGACGATTTCCGTCCGGCGGTCGTCGCCGTAGCGCTCCTTCAGTTCGTAGAGGTCCTCGCGGATGATGTCGAGGACAAGGCTCTCGTCGGCGAGGACGGCCCGGTAGCCTTCGATGTCGTCGCGCAGGGTGGCCAGTTCCTCGGCGATGGACTTTCGCTCCAGGCCGGTGAGCCTCTGGAGGCGCATCTCCAGGATGGCGGTGGCCTGGCGGTCGCTCAGGCGGAAGCGCTTCATCAGGCGGTCGTGGGCGGTGGGGACGTCGGCGCTTTTGCGGATGGTGTCGATGACGGCGTCGATCTGGTCCAGGGCGATGAGGAGCCCCTCGAGGATGTGGGCCCGGGCTTCGGCCCGCTCCAGGAGGTAGCGGGTCCGCCGGCGGATGACCTCCACGCGGTAGTTCTTGAAGGCCACCAGGAAGTCCTTGATGGACATGGTGACGGGCCGGCCCTCGACGAGAGCCAGGAGGATGATGCTGCAGGTGCTCTGCAGCGGCGTATGCTTGAAGAGCTGGTTGAGGACGACTTGGTCGTCGGCATCGCGGCGGAGTTCGACGACGATGCGCATCCCCTCCCGGTCGCTTTCGTCGCGGAGGTCGCTCACCCCCTCGATGGTGCCCTTGTTGACGGCCTCGGCCAGGCGCTCCTTGAGGGTGGTCTTGTTCAGGGCGTAGGGGATCTCGGTGATGACGATGTTTTGCCGCCCGCCCCGGGTCGTCTCCAGGTGGGTCCGGCCGCGGACGGTGATGGTCCCGCGGCCGGTGGTGTAGCCCTGGCGGATGCCCGCGCGGCCACAGATGACGCCGCCGGTGGGGAAGTCGGGCCCGGGGAGGACGCGGAGGAGTTCCTCGGTGGTGACGTCGGGGTTGTCGATGACCTTGATGAGGGCATCGCAGACTTCGACCAGGTTGTTGGGCGGGACGGAGGTGGCCATGCCCACGGCGATGCCGCTGCTCCCGTTACAGAGGAGGTTGGGGAACTTGCTGGGGAGGACCACCGGCTCGGCCCGGGTGGAGTCGTAGTTCGGCTCGTAATCCACGGTGTCCTTCTCGATGTCTTCCAGCATCTCCATGGCCACGGCCGAAAGGCGCGCTTCGGTGTAGCGCATGGCCGCGGGAGGGTCGCCGTCGATAGAGCCGAAGTTCCCCTGCCCGTCGATGAGGGGGTAGCGCATGATGAAGTCCTGCGCCAGCCGGACCAGCGTGGGGTAGATGACGCCTTCACCGTGGGGGTGATAGTTCCCGGAGGTGTCGCCACAGATCTTGGCGCACTTGCGGAAGCGGGAACGGGGGCCGAGCCCCAGGTCGTTCATGGCTACCAGGATGCGCCGCTGGGAGGGCTTGAGGCCGTCGCGGACGTCGGGCAGCGCCCGGCTCACGATGACGCTCATGGCGTAGGTGAGGTAGGAGTGCTGCATCTCCTCTTCGATGAGGAGGTCACGGACGTTGTCGCGTTTACCCAGTTGATCCACAGGTGCGAACCTCAAGCCTCCGGCCGGGAGGACGGCGTCCCTCCTGGCACGCCAAGAGAGACGGAGCCTCCTTCATCCCCGGACCGGCCCGTGCGAAGCGGGGAGCGGCTCCCGCGGGCACTCCCAAAAGGTGAATTCTACCCGGTCCTCTTGCCCGGAACAACCCTTTTCCCCGCTTGCGCGAAGATGCCCTGGCCCTCCACCTCTCACCGCGTACCACGGGCTGCGCACCGACGGCCCGATGCCTCTCCCTGCCTCTCCTGCCTGCTTTGGCCCGGGTCCCTTTCCTTCTTGACGGGCTGGGTCGCGGGGGTATTATCAGGTCCTGTTTCCCTCTCGGCGGAACTCCCCTGAAGAGGAGGAAGCATACCCAGGCCCCGCTCACTCGCTACCGCCAGCAAACGCGCCGAGAGAGGCTTTTCCGCGCGAGGCGGCGGAGCGGAGCGCACAGTGGGGGCCAGAGGCCCTCTAACGAACGGGCTTCGACAAGCCGTTCGACACGCTCATGGTCCCGAGCGACGTCGAGGGACTCCGCCCGTCCTGAGCCTGTCGAAGCACGGGGAGGTGTGTCAGGCCTGCCTGGCGGGTCCTGGCCCCTCAGCGACGGGTCGCCGCGGCTCTACCGTGGTCTTCGGGAACGGGCGGCAGCACGCCAAGAGAGGTGGCACCTCCCCGCTTCGCGGGTCCTGCCCGCTTGCCGACGCTACGCGGCGACGCGGGTGGTGCTGGGAATGTGGCGGGAGCGCGCCGGCCCGTCAGCCGACGGGCACCCGGGTGGCACCTCACGCCGAGGGAAAAGGGACAAGGGAGGCTGCGCCGGTGCTGCGGGTGCTCCTGGTCGAGGACAACGAGACGCACCGCCACGCCATGAGCGAGGTTCTTGGGCGGTCGCTCGAGGCTGAGGTCACGGCCGTCGCCACCGCCGAGGCAGCCCTGAGCGAACTCGCCCAGAAGCCCTACGACGTCGCCGTGGTGGACTTTCTGCTCCCCGGCGCGGACGGGGTCTCGGTGCTCCAGGAGATCCGTGGGGGCAACCCTGACCTCCCGGTCGTGGTGGTCACGGGGGTGGGGAACGAACAGCTGGCCGTGCGGGCGCTCAAGGAGGGTGCCTACGACTATGTGGTCAAGGGGGGTGGCCTCGACTTCGTCCAGGAACTCCCTCGGGTGGTGGAGGAGGCCGTGCGCCGTTTCCGGGCCGGCCGCGAGCAGACCCAGCGTCTGAGCCAGCTCCAGGCCGAGCGCCAGGAACTGGTCCAACTGAGCATCCACGACGACCTCACCGAACTCTTCAACCGTCGGTACCTGGAGCAACTGCTCCCCGCCGAGTTCGAGCGCGCCCGCCGATACCAGTACCCCCTGTCGCTGCTCCTGGTGGACATCGATGGCGTCCGGGCCCTGAACCTTACGTATGGTCACCGCTGCGGGAGCGCGGTTATTCAACGGGTCGCGGCCATCGTCCGCCGAGGGGTGCGCGCGAGCGACCTCTGCTTTCGCTATGGAGGGGACGAGTACCTCCTCATGCTTCCCCACACGGGAGAAGTGGGGGCCGTAGCGTCGGGGCTGCGGGTGTGTCAGTTGGTGGCTGAGGAGTCTCTGGAGTTTGAGGGGAGGAGGCTCAGGGTCACGGTGAGTGGCGGGACGTCGACCTTCTGGGAAAGCAACTACCCGGCTCCCGAGGCGGCGCTCCAGGTCGCCGACACGGCCCTCTTCCAGGCCAAGGCGAAGGGAGGAAACACCGTGGTCTCCGCCGGGGACCCTCCGGGTCTTTTTGGTCGCGAAGCGACGGGGAAGCCTTTTCCGGGGTAGGTCCTCCGCGGCAGGCGCCAGCAGGCCAAAAGAGACGGAGTCTCCGCGAGCCGAGAGCCAGGAGCCGTTCCACCCCAAGCTAACGGGCGGAGCGCCCGCCCAAGGCGACCGCGGAGAAGGAAGAACTTCTCAAGCCCTCACCTTGGCCCTCTCCCGCTCTCGGGAGGGGAAGGGCGAGGGACGTCTTCCCTCGCGTCCTCTGCGTCCAAGCCGTTTCTCAGTGATGCAGGGACGGAGCTTCAGGTCCGCCCGCATGCTCGCGGAGCAGGAGCTGCTTTCAGGCTGCGTAGGAGTGCCCGCGCTTCCCGCAGGAGGGTCGCCTCGGCTCCCCGCCCGACTCTGGCCCAGGCACCCGGGCCGAGCTCGTACCCCCCTTCGTCGAAGGCCGCCCTCGTCGGGATGTAGCCGACGTAGTCCTCAGCGTAGCCGACTATCCAGGTGGTGGCGAAGGGAGACGCCTTGCGGATAGCCAGGCCGATCTCGACGAAAAGTTCGCCCGGGATGAAGATGAAGAGGAGGCTGCCCAGGCGAAGGCCGGCTATCTCCGTGCGCACCGGCACCTTGGAAGGTCGCCCGCGGAGCGTCCGCCCGGGAAGCAGAACGCGCCTTCTCCCCAGGAGTATCATGCCCTGTGCGGAGCGCTCCTCAGGCAAGGAGCTTCGGCCCGTTGCCTGACGGCCGACGGGGGTATCTCCCGCTCGGGCGAAGGCTTCTTCGACCACGGCGGCGAGTTTCTGCCCATGGGCCTGCGCATCAGCGGGGCCGCCCGAAACGGTGGGCGGATTGATGTTCCCGGCAGCGCCGTTGAAGAAGAGCACGGTCGCTCCGGGGTGTCGGCGCTCAAGCGCAGAGCACATCTCTCCGGGGTAGTCGGAAGAAACCAGCGGCAGGCACATCTCGTGGACAGGGTGACAGCAGGCATTCACCAGCATCGCCACCAACTCCCCCGTTCGTCCGGTGAACGCGGCGACGTTCACTGTGGGGTCGGTCGCCCCGGCCCGCGAGAGCACGGCCTCGGGAGGCGGCTCTGGCGACGAGAGCACCACCCCGCGGGTCGTCTTGATCCTCCGGTGGATGGCGAGCCCGGGCGCCTCAATGCTCACCGCTCGCAGGCGACAGGGCTCCATACGCGCCGCCGCGCGGCTCACGGCGTCGCCGATGCGCTCGGCGAGGTCGCCCACCCAGCGCGTGAAGGGCCGGGTGCGACAGAGGTCGGTCAGACCGAGCGTCTCCGGCGCGGCGTGGGTGTGCGTTGCGGTCAGGACGAGGTCGGCGGGGCGAACGGCTCTCTTTGCCGCAGCCACGATCCGCGCCTTGAACCGCGCCCCGCCGCCGAGGGCCTTCCCGGAAATGCCGAGGAGGTCGAGGGAGACGAGGGCAACCCGCCGGCCGCCATCGGCGAGGGCGAGCGCCCGCGCGCAGAGGGGAGAGCGCACGCCCGCAAAGGGCGCCCATTTCCTCTGGGCCGCGGACATGAGGATACCAGCCTCCCGTGGAGGCGTAATGTCGGTCGTGGCGCCGCCGACGAGGAAAGGCAGCGACTCCTCGCCTGTCATGGCCTTCACTCCGCCTTGGGCTGGGCAAGGTCCAGTGTCCGGCCCACCAGGATGGTATAGGGACGGAAGCCGAGCTTGGCATAGGTGGCGTGGGCGGGCGCGTTCCAGAGTTGCGTTGCGACCGAGGCCGAACGCGCTCCCATCCCGTACCCCTGGACCATGACGTGGGCAACGAGCGCCGAGGCGATGCCCCGGCGACGGTGCTGCTCCTTGACGCCGAGACTCCAGATGTTCACGCCGGGAGCAGCCAGCCTGTCGAGGTGAGGCTGAAGCACCCAGCCGATGCCCCCGACCTCCTCCCCGCCGATGAGGGCGCGCGTCCGCATGGGCGCAAAACCGACCCAGGACTCCCGCATGGGTTCGTGCCGCATCTCTGCACGGGAGTCGGCGAGGATGACGTCGGCAGGCGTGGCCACCTGGTTGGGTGGCGAGGGCATCTCGGCCACCAGGAAGATGGATTCCTGGGTGTTCTTGTAGCCGCCCACCTCGAAGGCGAGGTGGAGGTGAGGCAGCGTGGCCGGGCACATCGGCTCCCCGCCCATCCACAGGCCTCGGTAGAACGGGTAGCCGGCGCGGGCGTGCATGGCCAGGAACTGAGTCTCGCCGCTCCCCTTGAGCCACTCCGTTGCCTCGGCTACGAGAGCGCTTCCCACCTTGAGCCGCTCGCGCGGGTAGATGAGCATGCGGATGCGCGGGGCCCTCTTGGTGGGGTCCTGCCAAGGCTCCGAGCCGGCCGCGAGGCAGGCGTGCACCCAGCCGACCACCTGGTCCCCTTCCCGGGCCACGAAGAGCCCCGTCGCGTCGAAGTAGGACTTGCCTTCCACCAGGGCGACAAAACGGTCGGGGTCGAGGGGAGCGATCTGCGGCTCGCAGGCGGTCTCCGCGTTCCAGAGGGCGGCCATGCCGTCAAGGTACCGGCGGTCGTAGGTCTCGATGCGAAGGCCTGCCATGCTCCTTCCTCACCTCCGTGAAGTCAGCGCCAGGGGGATACCGATGAGCGAGTACAGGGAACGCGTGTGCGGAAGTCCACGGGTGAAGGCCCGGACAAATGCCTGGGCTGCGAACGGGCCGTCGCCATCGGCCCGTGCTGCGAAGGGCGTGTCGATGGGCAGCCCCCCGACCTCGCAGGCATGGACTACGCGCACACCTCCGGGGGGGATGTCGACCTCGTGGCTCCGCGTCCTGCCCGCGCCCAGAAAGGAGAGGCGCACACGAACCTTCTTCGCTCCCGGGTTGAGCAGGTGGTAGGACTGGGCCCACTCGGTGTTGAG
>Ga0315282_10006492_pt1 | contig 19560 bp, 13 predicted proteins | sample YL17G07_20_MG_FD_203693 | JGI IMG/M metagenome (GOLD analysis project Ga0315282, IMG submission 203693) | Sediment microbial communities from Yellowstone Lake, YNP, Wyoming, USA - YL17G07_20 | ecosystem: Environmental > Aquatic > Freshwater > Lake > Sediment | place: USA: Wyoming | collected... | reverse complement strand
TTACGATAACAATAACAAGCTGACGCAGTTGGTCGGCCCCAGCGGCACCACGACGTTTGGCTATGACGACAACGGCAATATGACGAGCATGGTGCAGCCCGGGCCGGTGACCACAACCTACGGCTACGACTACGAGAACCGGCTCACCGGCGTCAGCAACCCAAGCTACACCGCGGCGTACACCTACGCCGCGGACGGCCTGCGTCTGCGCGTCCAGGAATCGAACGCGCAATACACGGATAGATGGTTGCAGCCCCTAGGCCCCTTCGGGGCCGGGGTGGCGGCCCAACGGGTCCAGCCATACGACGGCGTAAGACCTGTCCTCGAGGGGACGTTGGACACTGAGGGCGCTTTCACCACCCTCAACAAGTATGTGTGGGAAGGCAACTCCTATTACAGTCCGCTGGTGTACTCTCTGATCGGTGGCGCATGGCGCTACCACATGTATGACGGGCTCGGCTCCACGCGCCAGTTGATGCTCCACGCCTCCCCCTACACTGTCACGGATACGTACCAGTACGAAGCCTTCGGGAACCTCACCGGCTCAACGGGTACAACTCCGAACCCGTACAGGTACGTCGGCTCCCTGGGGTATTATCAAACCGGAAACTCCCTGATGCACCTCGGCGCGCGCTACTACATGCCGGAGGTGGGGAGGTTCATTCAGGAAGACCCGATACGTCAGGACTCAAACCCCTACGCTTACGCCGCATCCAATCCAGCTTTGATGACGGACGCCTCCGGGTTGCTCACGCCGCAGTGCGACGTCTGCATTGCCTGCGTCGGGGCGATACTCGTCGGCGCAGTGGCCGGATGTACGTCTGGGTGCTGGAACTCGCCCTGCCGCGGCAAGTGCATTAAAGATTGTCTGAGCAGCCTGCTGACGGCGGACTTTTGGGAGGGTCTGCCGTGGATAACACAAGCGGCATTGGGCCTGTGCGCCGGCAGTTGTTTCACATGCGGACTTGGCTACTGGCCGGGGAGGGGACCGGCGCCGGGCCCCCCGAACTTGCCGCCCGGCTGGCAACCCGACTTTCCTCCTGACTGGTGAGACCTCGACCGACGCTTCGGGAGGCTGACAGTGATCGCCCAAGAGCCCATCCTCAACTTTCTCAGTGTCGTAGTAGGGTGCGGAGCCGGGCTCGCTCTTGTGGGGGTGGAGAGATGCTCGAGACTTGCGGTAACACTGAGGTTCCCGGTCGCCTTCATCGCGGCCGCGGCGACCTGCGCCATGCTAACCTACGCACTGGGAATGACTCGATCTTTAGCGGCGGTGCCGGTGGCGCTCGGGGTGTGTATGGTGATCATCGCCGCAAAGACGATTGAGCGTTGCCGAAATGGCAAGTGAGTGCAGAGGGTTCGCGCAGACAGATCCTACCGCCCAACGAGGGAGAAGCGGAATCGGGGAACACACGACTTGACCGCGGGGCAGGCGGGCCATGACCTGCAGATACGGATATGAGTACGAGACTTGCGCGCCTGCTGACCGACCGCGCCAGCGCGGTACTCTAGACACACGACCACGTCTGACTAGTACGAGCCTGCTCCGCCAAAGGCTACGAGGGCCGCGGGCTACGCACGCAGTCGGCGTGAAGCGGCGAGGAGCCGGCCGGTGATCTCGCATGTTGAATCTCCTTCGCATGGTGTCACCATCCACCACAGCTTGCTGCGCACAGTGTAGGATCGCATTCGCCCTTCTGATCGCTCTCACGGCCGAGGGCTCAGCACGGACTGACGCGAGCAGGACGCTCCCCGATGTACCACGCTTCAAGTTCTTCGCCTCCTCCCATTCGACCGCGGCGGCGGAGGTCATAGCCTACCATGGCGTGAAGAGAGGCCTGCCTCAGGTGGTGCTGATCGGCGGCCTGGAGGGGCGCATCTACCGCTGCGACTGCGGCAAGGGCATCGACCTCTGGGACATCGCCGCGGGGACCAGACTCTGGGCAGCGGCCGAAGGGGTGAAGGTCGCAACCGAGGCAAAGGTGCTGCGCGCCCGTTCGACAAGCTCAGGGTCGCCTAACGGCGAGGTGCTCGCTGGACACAAGCTCGACTTCGCGGATTATCGCCAGGCGATTGACGCGGGGCAGCCGGTGGTGCTCACTTATTCTCTCGACGCGGCGAGCGACAAAGGGATGGAGGCGTCGTTTCGGTCGCAGGAGCGGGTGTCGGTGGTGGGGGTGGGGTATGAGGAGACGGGCGAAGCCGGACCCGGTCCGGCACCGGACACAGCCGGGGGCCCTTCGACGTCGCTCAGGATGAACGGCTGTGCCACATCCTCTCACTATATCGTGGCCCTGCTGCCCGAGGGAGTGGGGGGCGCGGAGGCGAGGACCGGCGGGTCCGGAAAGCAGGATAAGGAGCGGGATCGGTTTCGGCGGCTGATGGCGATGCCGGGGGTGAAAAAGGGCGACAGGGAAGGGCTGGTGCTCATTCCCTGGGACTTGACCACCGGGAACCTCATCGCGACGTTCATAACGGTTCAAGCACCTTAACCGCAGAGCACGCAGAAAACGCAGAAGCGATAACGGCTATCCACAGATTCCGCAGATTGCGCTGATTCCGAACCGCGGAAAACGCTCGGAACGACTTGAACCGCAGAGCACGCAGAAGACGCAGAAGCGACAACGGCTATCCACAGATTACGCAGATTGCGCTGATTCGAATTGGGCCAACAGCGACTCGGACCTCAACACACAGTCGATCCGTACGAATCCGTGCAGATCCGTGGCCGCGAAATGCCTGCTATTCATGGCGGGCATGGGTATGCCCGCCCTACAGTCAATAATCTGCGTGCATCCGCGTTCATCTGCGGCCAAGTATGTTTGCAGCGAAACAGGGCATATGTCACGAGCCGGGGTTGCTCTATCGATAGTCTTCGTGGTACTGGCAGTGGCCGCGGCGGCGGCGTGGGCGGATACGAACAGCAACGCGGTCCGCACCGTCACCATCCTCTACACCGGCGACACGCGGGGATGGGTGGAGCCATGCGGATGCAGCCAGGGGGTGCTGGGCGGCCTGCCGCGACGCGCGACTCTCCTCAAGCGCCTGCGCGCCCAGAACCCAAAGGCGCTGATCGTTGACGCCGGCGCGCTGCTGGGCGAATCCTCCGACGAACTGAAAGCCCCGCTCATCGTCGAGCAGCTCAAGGCCATGGGGTACTGCGCGGCAAACCTGGGGCCAGCGGATGCCCGGTGGCGCAAGCAACTCTCGGCCCTGATGCGCAAGAACAACCTGCCCGGCGTCTCGCTCGAATACCCCGACGGCGCGGCGATACGCGCTCAGCGGATTCTCATCGTCAACGGCCCTTCGACTTCGCTCAGGACAGGCCTACGCGTCGGCGTGGCCGGCGTGGCGCGCTTCCCGACCCGAAGGCAAAGCCAGGAACTGCGCCATGTGCTCGGGTACCTGCGCCGGTCGTGCGACCTGGTGGTGCTGCTGAGCGCGGCCCCGGCCCAGGACAACCTGCGGCTGGCGCGTGAGTTCGCCGGAATGGATGTGATTATCGGCATCGCGCCTGGGAAACGGCCGCAGTTGCTGCGGGCGGGGAAGGTTCTGATCGCTCCTGTGACACCAGAGGGCGGACACGTGGGGCGCCTGGTGGTGCGGCTGGGCCGCCGCAGCATCGCCGAGGCGACCTATGACCTGCATCCCCTCAGCGACCAGATCGCCGATGACGCGCCGACGCTGCAGGCGGTGCAGGCCTACTATGACCGCGTCGCCAAGCGTCTGTTGGCAGGCGAGGACGCCCGCCCCACTGTGATGGTCAAGGCGGGCTACACCCTCGCCTCATCCTGCAACTTCTGCCATCCGCGCATTTACCGCAAATGGCGAAGCGTCGCGCACTCGCGGGCGGTGGAGACGCTGAAGAAGAAAGGCCGCGACCGCGCCCCCGACTGCCTGCAATGCCACTCCGAGTATTACCGGCGAACCAAGCAGGCACCCGTGGAGGCGTACCAGCGGGCGGGGGTGGAGTGCGCCTCATGCCACGGCGAGGGGTTTGTGCTGATCCTGCGCCCGAGCAAGAAGCTCGACGCCGCCAAGCCGGGGGAGAGGGTCTGCCGCGGGTGCTTGCCCTTCGTAGCTTGAGCGAAGGATGGCCACACCTCGCAGCGCAGCCTATGGAGTCTCGCGTATTGGCGCAGCGTTGCGCTGAAACGCGAGACTCTTCCGGACGAGCTTCGTTGCCTTACGCCGGATGGGTGAGTTAGCCTAGTGTACGAACCTCGCTGAGTTCAACTTCGCCCGGTAGGAAGGCGAGGATCAAGCACTGGTAGGGCGAGGCATCCGCAACGAGGGCGCACTCCTCACGGCAAACTGCGCGCTCCCGGCACGAGTAATCCGGGACGCCTCAGCCCACCTGGCACGCTTATTGCTGCAACTTCTCCGTGCCCGGCCCGTCGCCGGATGAACCCGAACAGGCTCCCTCTATGGCGGTGGCTATAGCCCGTCCCAGGTCATTTCCCATACTGGCACTCGCCGTCGCTGCCGCAGGCGCGTGGCTCTACGCCCCGGCCGCGGTCGCGATGGTCCGCGCGTGGGCGACCCAGGACAACTCGTCGCACGGGTTCCTCATCCTGCCGATCGCCGCCTACCTCGTCTGGCTCCGCCGAGACCGCATCGCCGGCGCCTATGCCGGCGGCGCCGCTGCGGGGGGCCTGGCATGGACCGCGGTCGCGCTTCTGCTGTATCTCGGCGGCCGCTCGATGGAGATCGATTTCCTCGGCCCGCTGTCACTCGTCCTCATGATCGGCGCGCAGACGCTCTACTTCGGCGGCTGGGCGGTCCTGCGCCAGGTAGCCTTCCCATATGCCTTCCTGTTGTTCATGGTGCCCTGGCCCGATCTGCTCGTCGAGTTCGTCAGCTTTCCCATGCAGCTTCTGTCGGCGAAGTATGCGACCATGCTCACCGGCCTCATGGGCATCCCGGTCTCGCGTGACGGCGTTGACATCCACCTCGCGCACTACTCGTTCACTGTCGCCGTTCCGTGCAGCGGCATGAAGACGCTGGTGGCGCTGATGGCGCTGGCGGCCCTGATGGCGTACCTGGCGCAGGGGCCGGTGTGGCGGCGCCTCGTTCTGTTCGCGCTGGGGGTGCCGATCGCGCTCGCCGCGAATGTCGGGCGGATCACCCTGATACTGCTGATCGCGACCCTCGCCGGCGCCAAGGCCGCCGAAGGGTTCTTCCACGGCGCCTCCGGGGTGGCGGTGTTCGTGCTCGCACTCATCGGGTTGCTGGCGGTTGGGCGGGCGCTCGGCCTGCGCGGATTCCTTGGGCCTCGGCGCGAGAGGATCGATGATGCGCGCCCTGGATAAACGATGCCTGCCGATGCTGATCGTGCTGCTGGGCGGCCAATTTGTGGCATGGGCCACCCGCCCAACGCCGGCGCCGGACGCGGCGCTGCCGGTATCGAAGGTGCCGGTCCGCGCTGCGGGGTGGAGCGGGCAGGACCTCGGACCGTATGACGACTTGACGATGAAGATGCTCGCGCCCGACGCATATCTCAACCGCGAGTACGTCAGCACCGACGGGCTGCGCGTGCACCTCGCCGCGATCTACGGCCACCGCAAGACGACCTTCCATTCGCCCGGTTTCTGCCTCCTCGGCGGTGGATGGAATATCACGTCGAAGTCGCGGCTTGCGTTCCGGGTCGGGGCCGGCGATGCGATACCTGTGAATCGCTTCATCCTGAACCGCGAGGGGCACGAGGCCGTCGTCCTCTACTACTATATCGAGGATCATCGAGCCACGACCAGTTGGGTCAAGCACCAGGCTTACCTCGCCTGGGATCGCGTGCGGCGCGGGCGCGCGGTCGGGGCTCTGGTGCGGCTGACGGTTCCGGTCATTGCGAGCCCCGAGCAAGCGACGCAGCGCGGCCTCGGCTTGCTCAAGGCGCTGCACCCGTCCCTCGAGAGCGTCGCCGGCGCCTGACCCGCTGATTCGGAGTGTGCGGAATACTGAGATCGCGCATGGAGAGCAACCATTGGCTGAGCGAACGGATAAGCGCTTGAGGAATGCCGATCATGGCGATGGCGACGAAATCGTCGTGCGCCCGCCCGATCGCGTGGAGGCGTGGAGCCGCACCTTCGTCGTCCACCTGGCGTGGATCGGGGTTCTCGCGGCGGCGGTCGCGCTCCAGTTTGCCCGCACCTTCAACGGCCTCTATCTCAGCGACGCCATGGACCTGGCTCAACTCGGCCGGCATCTCGCCGCCGGACAGGGCTATGTGACGACCATCCTGCGGCCGATTCAGGTCGCGCTCTACCCGCAGGTACCGTCGCCTGAGCTGTTTCATCCACCGCTCTACCCGCTGGTGCTCGCACTCGTCTTCAATGCCCTGCCGCAGAGCGACGCCGTCGTCGCGGGGGTCTCCATCTTCTTCTTCATCGCCGCGGTCGTGATGGTCTATCTGCTGGCCTCACGCATGTTCGACCGTTCCATCGGCGCGCTGGCGGCGGTGCTTTTCACACTGAACGCGCAAGCGTTGACCTATGCGGTCTCCGGGCTGCATGTCACGATGTGGGCCTTCCTGCTGACCGCCTTTGCATACCTCATCTATGCGAACCCCGGCTCGCTCAAGCGCACCCTTGCCGCCGGCGCGGTGCTCGGCCTCTGCTGGCTGACGGAGCATATGACGTGCGCCCTGATCATACCCGGCCTCATCGTGGCCTGTTACGGGCAGAGCGAGCGCAGGCTTCGCCATCTCGTCTGGTTCGCCGTCGGGGTCGTTGTGATCATGGCGCCGTGGTGGATCCGGAACTTCCTCGTCGCGCATGACCCGTTGTTCAACTTCGAGCGCTATGAGTTGGTCATGTTCACGGGCGCGCATCCCGGCTACACTCTGTTCCGCACCGCCGATGGATCCGCATTGCACCTGCTGTCTCTCATTGCCGACAGCCCGCTGTCGATTCCCAAGAAGGCGATCCTTGGGCTGGGGTCGGCCTATCGCACCGTCGCGCCCCTGGTCGGCCTCTACCTCGTGGGCTTCTTCGTGATCGCGCTGATGCGGCGGCTCGCGGGGGGAAGGCGGACCCTGGTGCGCAACCTTGCGATCCTGCTGCTCGTCTTTCTGGCGCTGTTCGGGGCGGTGTACAATCCGACCGCGGAGCTTTTCTTTGTCCTGGTGCCGCTCCTGGTGGTGCTCTGCGCGGGGTACTTCACGGCGCTGGCCCGGGAGTGGATCAGCCGCCCGGGCGGGCAGGCGGCGGCGGTCATCATCCTCGTCATCGTCACCGCCTATCCGGCGCTGGTGTCGTGGGCGGCGCCGCCCGCCAAGCCCGGCCCGAACCAGGCCAACCTCCAATACCTGCAGAAAGCGCTGCCGGAGAAGGCGGTGGTCGTCACCGATGCGCCATGGGCCGTGGCGTGGTACGCCAGGCGGCCTTCGTTATGGCTGCCGCTCACGCCCGACGACTTCACGGCGCTCGACCGCAAGCTCCAGTTTGGGGCAGTGTATTTCTCGTCCTTGCTGCCGACCTACCCGGCCACCGAGCAGGCGCAGATGTGGCAGCAGCTTTACATTCAGCGCGCAACGCCTCCCGGTTTCGCGCCTGTGCCTCTGCGGGGTGGCGAGCTCCTGTCCGTGCACATGCCGCCTGGAGCGCGTGGCGGCGCTCCTAAACCGACGCCGTGACGGGCCTGGGGGCAGGGCTGGGGGGCGTCCGATGGCAGGCAGAACCGACAATCTATGAAAAAAACCGTTCCCGGCCGGGCAAGAACGCCGTTCTTGGCACACCCCTTGCTAGTACCGTAGGGCTAGACGGGTCGCGGGTCTCCATTATCCTGTGCCCTCCGGAGAGGCTAAGATGAGAATCTGGTACTGTCTCGCGCTGGTGGTGGTGCTGGTTGCTGCGTCAAGTACGGTGGTGTGCGCGGATCCATGGCCGGATCTGAGTGCAGTGACACCGGTGGACTGGATCACCGTAACACCGACGATGAGCGATTCGACCACATGGACCTGGGATGTCAGTGTGGCGGGAGACGCTCCCGCCTCGGTGTTCGCGTTTGCGGTTTACCAACCCGACGGCTCGCCCCTGATACCGGATCAGATATCCGGCTTTACCGGCGGCACCTCGACGCGCACCGGTTGGTACGTCTTTACCTTCGGTGGCGATCCCTGGGAGGCGTCGAAGGACGCTTTCGGCTGGAATTCGCACCCGCCGAGCACCAACCCCATTGATCCGGGTGAAAGCGACAGCTCCGACTTCTGGGCGCACTGGACGGGAAGCGCACCGACTGCCGATGACTTCGTGTACGTCGCACATGTCATCGAACCCGGAGCCAACGGAGTCACCTATTGGGTGGGAGTCGGCGGCCCGCCGCAGATCCCCGAACCGGCCTCAATCATCCTGCTCGGCCTGGGCGGCCTTGCCCTGTTCGGGCTGAGGCGCCGCAAGAGCTAGCGATCCGCTCATAGTACGAAGAAGACACCGCGAGCCCGGCAATGCGCCGGGCTCGCGTCGTTTATCGTGGGTGTTCATGTGCGCAGAATATGGAATATAGATTCAGCCGCAAGAGCCGGCGATGCCGGCATGGAGGCTTCCCTGGATAGTCGATAATCAGTCCACTAGCGCTGGTTGATAAAGGCAAACCCTTCGCGAGGAGGGGACGCAAAGCCACGGGACTCACGCGGGATGCGGGTTGGCCGCATCTCCGGAGCGGCGCACAGCGCCGTTAAGTCAGCCGGGTTGCCAAACAGCACAGATTGGCGATTTGCACGTCATCGCAGCTCGCTAACCTTGCCCCTGGCATCCGCTGTCAGGGGCGGTTTGCATTCTGAACAACGCATGCCGCAATAACAGCACTTCGTTCACCACCAGCATGGTGGCGCGAGCTTTGCCCGAGCACTGACGCCGGGTGACGCTCGACGGTTGTTCGCCAGGAAGCCTGGATATTCCAGGAGGTGAACGAAATGCGTTGGTTGTTCGCACCAAGCCGCGGTGCAGCACTGCTGGCCGTTGTCTTGCTCACCGCCGCGCTCGCCGGATCCCCCGCCTACCCTCAGGGCACGAGCGCCGGTACCGTTATCCAGAACACGTCCAGCCTCGACTACAACAACTCCGGCGGTCAGGCCCAGCCCATGGTGACCTCGAACACCGCCGCGGTAACCGTCAGTCAGGTCGCCTCGACCCAGGTCGCCCCGACCTCGGGAGCGAGTAATGGGCAGGCCAGCCAGATCATCTATTACGCGGTCACCGTCACTAACAAGGGCAATGGGGCGGATACCTTTGCCCTGACCGCCACCTCGGCGAGCAGTCCCGCCTGGGCCGTCGCCATCTACAAGGACGACGGCGCCGGCGGCGGCACCGCCAACGACGGCATCCATCAGGCCGGTGAGAACACCGTCGCCTCGACCACCGGCAGCATCGCCGCTGAGGCCACCTTCAAGTGCTTTGCCGCTGTGACGGTGCCCAGCGCGGCCGTCAACGGCGCCGTCGATCAGACGAGCTTCACCGCGACCTCAGGATTCGACGGGACCAAGAAGGCCACCGGCGCCTTCTCCACCACGGTCACGGGCGCGGTCATGACCCTCACTAAGAGCGTCGACAAGTCGCAGGCTGCACCTGGCGACGCCATCCGCTACACCATCACCTACAGTAACACCGGCGACGCGTCGGCCACCAGCGTGATCATCCGCGACACGATACCGGCGGCCGTCAACTACACCGCCGGCAGCGTCAAGGTCAACGGCGTTTCCAAGACCGACGCGGCGGACGCCGATAACGTCACCGTTGCCTCGGGCGTTATCACGATCAACATCGGCACCGTTGCCGCCGGCGCGAGCGGCACCATCACCTTCGACGCAACGGTCAAGTAGCAGGGCGACTGACAAGCTGAAGACATCCTGGGGCCCCGCGTGAGCGGGGCCCCAGGACACCACACCGTTTCGTCGAGGTCCGGGTGATCAGGTATGAGCGGTCTGCAAGGGTCCAAACAACGTGGCCAGGCGCGCCGGAGGGGCAACGCAGCAAGCGCGCTGCGGGCGGTCGGCGCAGTTCTCGCGCTGAGCATAGTCCTCAGCGGCGTCCGCGCGTCGGCGGCCACGGTATCGAACGTCGCGACCGCCACCTACTTCGACGCCGATCGCCAGTACACGGTGCAGTCGAACGCAGCGACCACGGACGTTTCCTCCTCCTACGCGATCAAAGGCCACGTGCTCGACGAGAACGGCGCCCCGGTGCAGAACGCCAGCGTCAACGCCACCCAGAAAACAAAGGCAACATCGTCGGACGTGACGGACGCTGCTGGGGCTTTCGTCATTACGGGGCTGTCGCCGGGCGTGTATGACCTAGTGGTAACGGCGCCGGGCCGTGCGACCGCCATCATCTCGGGTGTCAGTGCCGCGCCCGAATCCACCACATCAACCCTCGATGTTCGGGCGCCCGCACTTGAGCCCTGGCAGCAGGGCCTGTATATGCTGGCGATACCGTTCAGTTTCGCCGATCCCAGCCCCGCCGCGGTGCTCGGCAGTGCCGCGGTCAAGCTCGCCCGCTGGGCGCCCGATCAGTCAGGCGGCCGCTATCTCCTCTACGGCCAAGATGCCGGCTTCCCCGGGCTCGCCCCCGGTGTTGGCGTCTGGGCCGGTGTCGACAGCGGTCAGCTTCAACTGGCTCAGGCAGGAACTCCGGTCAGCGAGAAAGCGCCATTCGCGATCGCGCTCAAGCCGGGCTGGAATATGGTCGGCAACCCGTTCTGCGCCGGCGTCGAATGGGGCGCAGCGCAGGTTCGCTATAACGGACAGACCGTCTCGCTTGAGACCGCGGGGCAGAACGGCTGGGTGCGGCCGTACGGCTGGGCGTACGATCCCTCGGCCCGTCAGTACGTACTGCTGGACGCGGCGTACCCCAACGCGCACCGGATGCTGGGCGTCTGGGAGGCCTGCTGGGTGCGGGCGCTTACGTCGTGTGAGCTGCTCGTCGCTCCGCCGTCCAGCAAGGCGGCCAGTCCGGCCATGCTCGCAAGGAGTGTGACAGGCAAGCCCGAGTGGAGCATGCAGCTTATCGCTCGCGCCGGGGACCTGTGCGATAGCTTCAATTACATAGGCGTGGACGCGAACGCGGCGGCCGACCCGCGCCGCAGCATCCAGAGCCCGCCGCCGCTGTCGCAATTCGTCGACCTGAGCTTCTCCGGTGGGCGCGCCGCGGATCCCGATCTCGCCACCGACTACAGACTTCCCTCCGCCGGCCGCATCGACTGGGGTTTCGTCGTGCGCACCGACGTCGCCAATCGCCAGGTCGCGCTGACCTGGCCCGATCTCTCGGACGTGCCGGAGCGCTACCGCCTCATGCTCGTCGATCTTGACGGACAGCGGCGCCAGTACATGCGCACTACCAGTTCCTACGTCTTCAACTCAGGCGCCGAAGGCGGTACGCGCCACTTCCGCATCGAGGTTGATCCCACCCCGTGGGCGCGCCTCCAGGTGAGCAACGTGCAGCAGATCATGGGTCGCGCTTCGGGCCTGACCATATCCTACGACGTGTCGAGCCAGGCCGGGGTGGACATCGAAGTCCGCACTCTGGCCGGGCAACTCGTCAAGGTGCTTGCCCGCGGCGGCTCCGCGACCGCCGGCACCAACCTCATCACGTGGGATGGCGCGGACTCCTCCGGTCGCATGATGCCCAACGGGCCTTACCTGTGCGCGATCTCCGCGGTGACGGAGGAGGGCCAGGCGGTCAAGGGCATGCGGACCGTCATCTTGACCCGCTGACGACCATCTCTCATGCGATGGAGCGTCTGAGTTAACCGCCGGGGGCAGTCTCACCGCAGGCGCCCCCGGCGACGCACATGCAAGGGCATCGCCGTGAAGACCAAGCGTCACAGCGACGAGAGTGCTACGGCAGCATTACGAAGCGCGAGCCCGCGCCACCGCGCGCGCGCGCACCACGAGCCCGCGTTGCGCTCATTCGTGTTGCGCCTCGGCTTCGCGCCTGCGATACCCGCGTGGCAGGTCCTGGCGCTCGTCGCCGCGATCTGCTTGATCGCCGCCGTTCCATCGTTGCCGGCGGCCGATCTCCGGCTCGGCCCCGCCTCCCTGTCCGTGACCGGGCAGGACAGCGTCGCCTTCCGCACCCAGCAGGTCTCCGGCAGCGAGGCCAGCCGCAGCAGTTATCGCTGGGAGAACTATGCCCTTTCGCGCACGGTGGAACACCGCACCGATCTCATCGTGCGGGGAGAGCTGCTGCCCAACCTGCTCGTGGATGCCGCGATCGCGCGCGGTCCCTATATGAGCGGCCGCCAGCGTCTCACCTTTACGTTCGATGGCAGCGACGCCCTGGTCAGGGTGGGGGATCTCGCCGTCGTTTTCGACGGCATCGAGTTGCTGAGCTTCAGCCGCAGCCTGCGCGGCATCCAGGTGGACACCAAACTGCCACGCGGCGCGCTGACCATGCTCGCATCGGAATCAAAGCCTGCCCTGCGCACCGACCTGCTCTACGGCCGCAACTCCGCGGGGCCGTACTACCTCGCCGCAAGCCCGCTCGTGGACGCGTCCGAAGTGGTCGAGGTGGATGGCCGCCGCATGGTTCGCGGCGCCGACTACAGCGTCGACTATCAGATCGGGCTCATGCAGTTCGCGCCGGCATTCATCATATCGCCGACGTCGCGCATCGTCGTCACCTACGAATATGACGCGCCGGGCGGCATGTCGGGCAGCCTCATCGGGCTGCGCGCCCTCTACCCGATTACCCCCGCGGTGCGAGTGGGCGCGACCTATCTCGGCCTCGATCGGCGCCAGGCAACAATGCCGGTTCCCGCAGTCAAGGAAGATCGCTGGCTCGGCAACAACACCGCCGGCCCGTTCACGCTTACCTATCGGCCCATCGAGCCGGGCAGCGAGCACGTCCGGCTCGACGGCATCATTCAGGTCGCCGGGCGCGACTACCGCATCGACTATGTTACCGGTGCGATCGTGTTCCTGCAGCCGCTGCCGGCGGGGGTCTCCGTCATCGTCACCTACCGCGTGCCCGGCGCAGCCCAGCCGGGGGCTCCGCAGCGCGCTGTGGCCGGCCTCGATGCTCACTACATGCAGGGGCGCCATCTGAACTTGAGCGCGGAGTTCGCGCACAGCGACGGCGGCGCGGAGGCAACCGGCGGTGGCGGACGAGCGGTGGTTCTCGGCGCCCGTGGCGATTGGGATCGCCTGCACCTGTCGGCCAACCTGCGCAGCGCCAACGCCGCATTCAAGCCGTTCGAGTCAGCGAACGCCACGCAGGCGCGCAGGGGCTATGACGTTGGAATGGATTTCGAGGCTGCGCAAGGCCTGCGCGTGGCTGCGAGCACGCGCGACTATGTGCGCCCGTACCTTCAGTTTGGCGGAGCCTCCGATCTCTTCGTGCGGGATCGCACCCGGGAGTTCAAGCTCGACTTCACCCACCCCGGTTGGCCGACCCTATCGTACGCGGGGACGTGGTCCGCCCTCAGCGGCGAGGGCGCTCAGTCCCTGGCTGAGCGCAGCGGGAACCAGTTGCTCAATCTCGGCTACGAGCGCGGCGCCTTCGGGCTCAAGGCCGCGTATCGGCAGAACAGCTACGCGCGACAAGGCGAGAGCCCCGGCGCCCAATACACCACCCCGTCGTACACCTCGCCGGGCCTCGACTCGCTCGCCTATGCGTCCGCATACTCGGGGCGCGGCGCGGGATCCAGCCTCAGCATGTGGTACCGTCCGGGCGACCGCCTCAACATCGTCTGCGACCTGGCAAGCAGCGGGATGTCGCTCGCCGGCGGAGGAAAGACCCGGGCCGGAAGCTCGCGCGTGGGCGTCGAGTACGCGCCGTCATCGAAGACCTCGATCAGCCTCGGTGTCAGGTCGAGTTCATCGGGCCAGGCGGTCTGCGCCGACGGTCGATCGGTCCCGGGTTACACATCCCGCAGTCACACGCTCAATCTCCGCCACAATCCGATGTCGAACCTGTCGCTCAACCTCGCCTACGACTCTCAACTCAATGAAGGCGGCTACGGCGCCAACGTGGCTACGGACGCATGGACCGGCGGATTGTGGTGGCAACCGGCGAAGGCCCTATCGGTGATCGGCCAGTACACGCGCCAGAACCTGGCCTATCTCGGCGCGAGCGGCCGCTCCGCCAACGACATCTCCTCACTGGGCGCCACCATCGGCCCGTTCGGCGGGGGGCTGAAGCTTGACCTCAGCTTCACCCATATGACCGGCTCCGCGAGCGGCAGCTTCGGCGCTGACTATGGATCGCTGTATGCGCCCGGCGCGGCAGATTCCGGACCGGATTCCTACGGGTACGGCGTTTCGGGCGGAGCCGCCGCTCATGGCATGGCGAACTCGAGTCTGCGCGCCCGCGTGACCTACCCGGTGGCGGATCGGCAAGAGGCGTTCGCCGAGTGGGAGACCAGCAACAACGCCGGTTATCCCGGCGGCAACAAGCGCACCGCGATGGCGCTCGGCTGGCAGATCGGGTTGACTCGTGAGCTGAACTTCGTGGTTGACTGGCGGCGAATCGCCAGCACCTCCGCCGACTCGCAGTACAGCTACCACGCGCAGACGCTTGGCGCGCAACTGGGGCTCAAGTTCTGACGGACTCTGGAGCGTGGGTCGTAGCGGTCGGCTTCCGCCCCGACCCGTTTGGCCCTTGCCGTCGCGCCCGGGGTGATCGCGTCCGGCGCGATGCTGCCGCGCGAACGCCGTCTCGCTGGCCTTGGGTTACGCGCCCCCAACCCTCAACCGCCTCAGGATATCCCAATACGCCCCGCGCGCGCCCCCTTTGATCGCATCCACCAGCATCTGATTCGCGTTGTAGTTGTAGTCGGTCTCGTCGCGGCTGCCGCCGAGGAAGAACCGCGGGTCGCCGCGCAGGCGCTGATGCAGTTCATCACCGTACTCAGCACCGAGCGCCGCCGAGAGGTAGAATACCGGGCGCGCGAAGTCGTCGTTGCCCTCTGCTTCGCCCACGAGGTTGCGATTGCCGGAACTGAAGCCCTCCTTCGCGACGATGCGCGCCAGTTCCGTCCCAGGATATATCCGTAGCCCAATCGCCACGCCGACCACATCCGGCCCGAGGTGCTGCATCACGCGGATCGTCTCGTCCGCTGTCTCGCGGGTCTCGCCGGGACCGCCGAGCAGCAGGTCGCACATGTACGTGATACCTGCCGCGCGGCACGCTTCGCTCGCGCGTCGGATGTCGTCGCTGGCGAAATCGCGGGCGAGGCTCTTGAGCATCGCATCGCACCCGCTGTCGGTGCCGAAGTTGATGCCGACGCATCCGGCACGCCGCATTGCGACCGCCAACTCGCGCGTCACTGCGCCCGGGGAGCAGTACGCATACCACCGCAGCCGCCCGCCCAGTCCGCGCCTGATGAATTCCTCGCACACGGCGAGGGCGTGCTCCGGGGGCAGGTTGAACTCGCTGTCACAGGTGTGGAAGCAATCGACCCCCTGCGCCAGCAGGTTCTGTGCTTCGTCGGCAATGTCGGCGGGCGGTCGCACGCGGTATGTCCTGCCCTTTGCCACAGGGTCGGCGCAGTAGATGCACCGCCCGGCGCACCCGCGCTTGGTTTCGATACCCGCCTGACCGCCATCGCGGAAGTACCGGCGATTGTCCACGAACGATCGTGACGCGGGTATCTTCGGCAGTGCGCCACACGAGGGTGACTGCATTTGCCATTCGCCTTGCGGCGTGCGCGAAATCACGCCCGGCACGCCGCTGAACCCCTCGCCTTGATCCATCGCATTTGCGATCGCCGCAAGCGCTACTTCGCCGTCGCCGACGATCCCGACGACTCGCGGGAAATGCGCCAGGATCGACTGAGGCATCAGGGAGAACCCCACCCCGCCGATGACCAATAAGGCATCGCCGGCATGCGCATGCAGCGCCCGCACCGTCTCGATGACCTGCGGCAGGAATGACTGGCGGCTCGCGCAATAGCAGTCATCGGTGTTGCGCAGCGTGAGGCCAATGATCTGCGGCTCGGGCCCGCGCGAGAGCCGCGTGCTGATCGCCGCTTCCCAATCATCCTCGAAGCACAGATCGAGGAGCTCGACCTCGTGGCCCGCTGCGTCGAGGTAAGCCGCGATGTAGTCGAGCCCGATGGGCGCGATGGGCGGCTTCATGAGGTTCGAGTTGACGAGCAGAACGCGAGCCATGTCAGCAAGCTCCAATCGGAAGACGACGAGCGGTGGTGCTGAGCCGCTCACCCACGGTCATGATCTACAGACCCGGATTATGCGCAGGACTGCGGACGAGATGAACGGCTACTGGGCGCGCGGTCTTCAGGCCGCGCGGGTCTTCGCGACCAGCCTTAAGCTGGTAGACTCCTGAAGGGTGCCTGCCTGCGGCGGAAAGTCGCGCCCAGTCGCAGGCACACACTCCGGATGAAGCCCCTACCCTCGTTACGCACGATCTCGGATGAAAGTGGCTTCGCGGCGTCCCTACTGCAGCCACTGCCACTCTATGCTTACAACCTTGTCATTATGGAACCCAACTCTGAGGTATGAGCCGTCGGAATTGCGCCACTCGTACTCAGGGTAATCCCGGGGCCGCGGAGTGAATGGCGGAAGGGGACCGGCGCGAAAGCGGGAGACTGGCTTGCCTGGCAGCCTTACGATGTCAATCACTTGGCGGCGAGACATGCCGTCCCTAATCCTATCGGCCTTGGCCTTCGTCACGATCGGGTGTGCACTCCGAACCGCGGGAGGCTGGTATCGCCGCACCCGCCATAAGATACCACGCAACAGCAAGGCATAATGCGATCAAGGGCACGGCCAAGATGACTGTGAGTCTCTTCATGCGTCACCTCGAGCGTCCGGCCTCAACGGGGTTGGCCTTAAGCAACGCGCTCAAGCCTCATCGACCGCGCCGGGTGACCGGCCCCGCCGCTCGATTATCCGGTCCGCGAGCCACCCGCCCAGCGCGGCGCAGCTATCGGTGGGCAGATAATGCTTGATTGAGGCATCGAACAGCACGCGCGCCGACGACGGTATCATCTCTTCGCCCAGCCAGTAGATCGCCGCCAGCCACACCCGCGGCAGCACCAGGAAGCGATACCCTGCGTCCCCCGTATTGAGCGCCTCGGCGCCGAGTGCTCGGCACGCCTGCCGGAACGGCTCGACCTCATTGCCAAACGCGCGCACCAGGTCGCCGCCGGTGTAGCCGTCGTATGCCTGCTGGTAGAACATCCCGTCGGGCAGGTCGCGCAGCGCCACCCACTTGCCTGCGGGCGGGGTGCCGTCGGCCATCGAGAGGTAGTAGGTGAGGAGATGACCCTGCCATTCCGGGCACGGCTTGCCGTCGGCCCGTCGTACCTCGAGCCGTGGATGCGTGAGTTCGAGCGCCGTATCGAGCAGGCGGACGCTGAGCACGGCCTCGCCGTTGCGGCCTTCGAGTCTCGCCCCGCTCATCGCCGCGACGCGTTCGGGGTCGGCCTCGCGCAGCGCGGCCTGCGCACGCGCCAGCGGGGACACATGCTCCTGGTCATCCTGTTTCATGTGCAGTTGGGGAAACCCGTGAATGTGGGATGTGGCTCCACTTAGCCCAACTTCCGCAGTTATGAGGGGTTGAGGGGGCATTTCACGCTCAGGATGCCCCCTCAACGGGTCATTTTTCTCACTACACTTTCGCGAGTTTCGAGCCTGGTCGGCAGACTCAAACCCAGCCGCTGCAGCAGGATCGCCTGATGCTTGGTCGGCTCGGCCACGCATCGCCGCCGCAGATCGGGGCCGCCTCTGGTAGGCAGGACGACGTCCACCGTGCGAATCTGGGAGATCTCCTCGAACACTTTGCGCGGCTCATCCCCCAACCCCGCGGCCTGACACATCCGCCCCAGCGCCTTCCATATCACATAGGCCAGAAAGCACACCAGAATGTGCGCTTGCACCCGCTCCGCTTTCTGGTGCCAGATCGGCCGAATCCCCAGGTCGCTCTTATGAATGCGAAACGCCGCCTCCGCCTGGGTCAACTGAATGTAGGCTCGCCACAGCTCCTCGGCGCTCCAATCGGTGATGTTGGAGCGCAGCAGGTAGCAGCCCTCGCTCAGGTTCGACCACTCCCGCCCCGCCTCAACCTTGGACCAGGCTATCTGCGCCCGCCCCTCGCGCTCCTTCACGTCGATCTTGAATAACCCCGCCGCCCGGCTGTTGCGCTCCAACAGCCGCCCGACGCGGCGCTCAATCACCGCCGCCGTGCGCCTGTACTTGCCACAGGTTTGCGCCATCTGCTCCAGCCCCGCCTCGATGCGCCGCTCGAAGCGCTCGTGCATCGCCTGCTCTTTTTCCCGCCGCTGGAGGCTGCGGCACAGGATGAAGGTTTCCAGCCCCTCGGGACCCGGACACAGTTTCACCTCCAGCCCCTCGCGGATCGTCTCCCAGCCTTCCTCCAGCAATTCCCGCTCGAAGCGCCGCAGATGGCTCTTGGGTGTCCCCAGGATATAGCGCTGACCATGCTCGCGCAGGAACTCGATATTGTCCTCGCTCACCATCCCCCGATCCATCACCCAGATGCGATCGGCGGCGCCGTACTTGGCCTCAATCGCCTCTACGATCTCTTCCACCGTGGTGGCGTCGTTGCGGTTGCCGGCAAACACCTCATAGCCCAGCGGCATCCCGCCCTTGGTCACCACCAGGGCGATGCACACCTGCTTGCAGTCGGGGCGGTGGTCGCGCGAATACCCCCGCGCCGCCTGGCCGTTTCCGGCGCATTCGCCCTCGAAGTAGGTGCTGGTGACGTCGTAGAGCAGCAGGTCGTATTCCAGCGCGAACAGCTCCCCCAGCCGAGCCTTGAGATGGCGCTCCAGCGCCACTTTGTGCGGCAGCAAGGCGTCCAGGGCGCGGTACAAGCGGTCATCGTTGACCTTATCCGCCGGCGCCCCCAGGAGATCGCCCAGCGCGCTGCGTTCGTAGGTATGCTCGGCGATGCGCAGTTCGCTCGACGGATCGCACAGGCGGCTCAGCACCAGCACCAGCGACATCAGCGGCCAGGGGATCTCTTCCCGGCCCGCCGGTAACACCGATTCCAGAAACTCCACCAGCTCCAGTCGCTTGACAATTTCCAAACCCAGCCAGGGCCCGCCGAAGTCGCGCACCCGCTCCACCCGCAGACGCTTCGCATCAACCTCTACCCATTCAGATTCAACGTCGTCGAGCAGGTTGCGCTGGCGCGTGCGGTCTCCCCCCGCCGCCTGCGCTATCCCCAGCCGCGCCGCCGCCTCCACATCCCCCAGATAGGCCACGACCCGCTGCCGCGGGCCGCAGGCCGTGCGGTAGGATTCCACCACCGCCCAGTACTCTTCCGTGCCTCCCTGGACCCGTTTGCGCCACTTCCGTAGATGCATGGCGCTATACTAGCACAACCGCGTCGATCCGTTCTTCTCACTACATGGGCAAAAACCGGCGCCCCACGCTCAAGGCAACCAACGCTTGCCGCTCCATCACGCTCAGAAATTTCCCCGGAAAATTCTCCCCGGCTGAAACTGCGGAAGTTGGGCTAGAAAACCAGCCGGAAACCCCGTGGTTTCATGCACTTGTGGTCGCTGGGAGTGGCCGCGACGATGCAGCGCACCGATCGGCGATGGAGCGCCCAATCCTGATCCATCGGCTCCTGAGGCCGC
>Ga0315282_10006491_pt1 | contig 19560 bp, 29 predicted proteins | sample YL17G07_20_MG_FD_203693 | JGI IMG/M metagenome (GOLD analysis project Ga0315282, IMG submission 203693) | Sediment microbial communities from Yellowstone Lake, YNP, Wyoming, USA - YL17G07_20 | ecosystem: Environmental > Aquatic > Freshwater > Lake > Sediment | place: USA: Wyoming | collected... | reverse complement strand
CCTCTTCGTGAACAGTGAATTTAACGAGTATCGTGCCATATCTCAATTCTTTAGCCCGACGCTTGAGTTCCTGTAAAACCTTCTCCTGCTTTTCATTGTCAGGCATTTGCTTCCCTTATCTTCAACGCATCTATCGGTATCATTCGTAGATTTATGCCGCTCCTTAGTTTCATCGTCGGAAACTTGCGAGCATCCACAGTATCGATAGTGAACACATGCGGATATATTGGAACACCGTCCTTATTCCTATACGTGATTTTGATATCCGTGACCCGAGTACCGAGTTTGAATTCTGCTATCCCGACACAACGCCTGCCTCCATTCCACAAAGGCGAGCGAATCTCTAAAGGAATCATAAGTTCCTCATGTTCTTTTGTACTTGCTCGACGAGTGACAATTCATCTTTTCCTTACCGTATCTGTTAGCCAAATCCTGTACGACAATATCCTGCGTTCCCTTGCAGTTGAAGTTCGTGCATCCTTCACAACAAATCGTCCTGCTTGGTATTCTGTTATCTTTTCCCATGCAGGATATTTTGTAAGAATGTGATTCATACCAATGATAAAATCCCAGTCACGAGTAGATAATTTCTTGATACGTTCCTCGTAAGGCATAATGCTTATTTTAGATATTATTGAACGAGCCTGTTTAGGTGTCATGGAATCACCTCTACTTTGCACGGAACAATACCTTGTTTGATACCATCAATCTGACACATTGCCGAAATGCTAAGGTCAACCCTTTTCCCTTTATAGCGTTTGTTCGTTCGGTCTGTAACCGTGACCACAACTGCTTTACCATTGAGCAAATTTCTGACCGCCAGACGAGTGCCAAGGCGATAATCAAGAGAAGCACAAGTCGAACCACCATCCTTAAACAGTCTCCCATTAGCCATTTGTCCATGTGAATACCTCCACGTTCCTTCTTTTTTCAAACTCTCGACGGAATAATAAGACGCTTCCATGGCGAGGGCCTGCGTTGTCCACAACAGGAATACGGTTAATATAGCAAGCCGTCTCAACATAATTTCAGCTCCTCCCTGAATTTCTGTTGTAAGGCCAACAGATAAATCTTGTCATGCTTCGACATAAAACCTTCCATCTCTCGAAGAGTCTCTATGTAGTTCTCGCCTCGTATCTTTCGGATAAGCTCCATGGCCTCGGCAGGATTCTTATGCCACCGCTCGGGATGACATGGGAAGTCGAGAAGCAGTACGTTCTCTCTACGATAACGCAGTCGAGGATGTGTGCCCTTCGGTAAGATATGAGCGATTTGTAGTACCTCTGACGGCCTGCCGCACCATTCACACTTATGAGGCCGCTCCTTAAGCACTACCTGTCGGAATAATCCATCGACTCTGATTACCAACCTGCCCATACTGGACGACTTAGGAATACGCTTCACTTTGCACCTATCCTTTTCTTGATACCGTCGAGATAATCTGCACTGGCCTTTGTATGAGCATCGCACGCCGCAGTCACCTTCTTGGCTTCTTCGGAATCTTTTATTATGTCGTGACAGGGCCTACACGACCAGTGACGCTTTCTTTTCTTCTGACCGCAGACACACTTTGAACCTTCATAATAATTGAGCAATAGAACCTTATGCACCCGAGTTATAAGACCCATTATTTACTCCCCACCTTTTTCGTAAAGTCCTGCATGAACTTATGTACGACCGCAGGGTCTACCATCGGCTCGTCCTTTTTACGTTCCTCACGCTTTGCAGGTTCGAGCTTCTTCACATTATCCTTACGCATCCAGTTCTTGATGGTGTAGTAGTGTGACTTATACTTTCTTGCATGGTCGGTGTTCTGACCGATGTAATCATTGAGCCGAGAGATGAATTCCTTGGCCTTGGACGGCCCATAAGTGCTTATGAGTACCTCGACCTCACGGTTAGATAGATATACGTACTCGCCATACAGGTCTTTTTCGATAGGTTCGGCAGTCTTCTTATTTTTATTGTTATTGTCTTTATCCCTATCTTTCTCTTTCTCTTTAACCCCTTGCCCCTCCTCTCGTAGACCTCTAATTGAGGTCAAGTTGACCCCATTAGATTCAAGAACAACCAAGACCGACGCATGAACCCTATTATTAGGGTTGAGATGACTACCATATTGAAACGGAATGAAGTCAGGTATCAGCCATCGACCATTCGGTAAAACCACGACTCTTTCCTTGTCTGTATTGATAACCTCAAGGAACTTCTTAGGCTCTACCGAGTAGTCGAATAGCTTGTTAAACTTGGCCACGTTTGGGCGGTAAATGCCTGCGTGGTCACACTTGTCTTTTACGTACTGCCAGTAGCTACCGTACCCTTTTGGTAAAGAGATGAACCAGTCCTCTTCCCATATCTCTGTATCGGTGAATCGTTTTGACATGACTACTTATCCTTAACCTTGTCGAACTGCTCCTGATAAATACTCCTGATATAGTCACGAGCTTCGGTCAAGAGCGACATGACTTTGGAGATGTTGTTGTGCTTCCACGCCTGAATCTGGGCTTTGGTCGTACATGCCTGTATCGCTTTGACGGCATCTGGTAGCCACTTCTTGCCGAATTCCTCCTTGGCCCTAAGAGCGTCAGTATTGATGACGGTAGGGTTAGGCTTGATGACTTTGGTCTTTTCTGGGGCTTCTTCGCCCTCCGCAGGCTCGCCTTGCCCCGATTCCTTGGCTTCCGACCCTTCGCCCTCTTCCTCGTCGCCTTGAGCACCTGTAATGATGTTCTGTCGGGCGTTGTCAATCATCTCCATGATGTAGACCCTATCCTTATCCTGAAGGGTCTTAATGTCGGTCTCGTACTGCTTCTGAACTTTCCATACATCAGCCTCTACCTTGCACTCCTGAAGAGCGTCAAGAATATGAGTCATGGTCTCTTCCGACCACTTGTCATAATTCTCTTCGGTTGAGTGAATAGTCTCTGCCGTCTTGATGGTCTCGGCCATGTTCTCGAGTTCGCCCATGGATTCTTTGGCCAGTTCCGCATCTATCTCTTCCTGCAAGTACACGCCGTGGATATTGAAGGCTTTTCTTAGAGCCTGTGCCTCGGCGACCTTCTTTATCATAGTCTCGGGCTTCGTTCCCCAGAGTGCCTGCGGTGAGAGTTTGCCTGTCGCCTTGTCCTTGGTGTAGACGCAGTATTCGCTGAATAGCACCGACTGCGTTATTGGATGTGCACATGACTTGTTGTAGACCGTGCACTTCGCTCCTTTTAAAACCTTTGTCTCGGGGTCATACAGAGACACGGTTTCCATGCCGTCGAACTGTCCTGACTTGTGGGCGATTGAGAGGAAGCCGTCACGAGACACCATCATCGTCGGAATTTCGTCGTAATCCTTCCTGTAAGAGTTCCACACCTTCCTCTTCATAAAGTAAATCTCGTTGAGGAATGGGTCGAGCTGATACTGGCCGCACATGTGCAGGAACATCTGAAGCTCGATATCTGTGGCGTTCTTGGCTATCGTCTTCTTTATTAGCTCAACTCCCTTCGACGTAAAATTACCGTCCTTCCAAATCTCATCCTTAAACTTCGCTACCAACTTTTTACCGTCCATTACTCACCTCCGTTATGTTCTGACCGAGACATCCTCATCCTGATAGAACTCAATGCCTTCAATCTTTAAGTCCATGGTCGTGACCCCTTTAATCGTGTTCGTATGGCCACGCATCACGGCGTTGATTTTCTTCTCGTCGATGACGAGATACTCTCTTGGAACTTTATTTGCATCTTGAACCTTCCACGCCCAGAACTTCCTCGAGAAGACCGTACCGACCGCTGTCTTTGTGGCGACTGGCTTGGCTACGACTGCCTCTTTAGCAGGTACAGGAAGGTTGTTGTCCTTAGCAAACTTCTCGACCTGATTGGCCTTCTCATTCTCTCGGGCCTGACGGAGAGAATTATATTCGTTAATCTTGTTCTTCAGCTCTCGGCCCATGGACTCGAGGACCGTCATACGCTCCCTGAAGAAGTTGTCTATGACCTTCTTCGATTCAAGGATGGGCTTCGTGAAGTGGACTCGCCGTTCCTCGAGCCTCTTCGATGCCTTCGCTATAAAGGAAAGGTACGTCGCCCCTAAGTGCAGACTCGACTCGTCCTTTATGTCGAGGGCCATTATCTTCTCCTTAATAGGAAGCGTTTCCTTCTCTATAACTGCTATTTCTCTATCCTCTTTTAATTCTTCCATTCTTACCTCCGTTCCTCACATGATAAATCCTATGTTCTCTGTCGCCACTATCGGCTCTCCGTTTCGCCTTAGATCACGGATGATTTCCCGCACATCCGGACCACTGATAAAAAATCTATTTTCGATATCCTCAGACTTGATCGGATTATTTCGGGTCCGGGAACCAATCAGATTAAACACATCCTTTTTTGGTAATATTTTCTTGATCATAATCTCCAAAAAAGCAAAAGGTCAAAACGTCAATTCACTGGCTGGAGCGCACCGGGCGAACATAATAAGTGCTCAACTTACTGGTGAAGCTCACGCTACCGGAGAAGAAACTAACATACCACGCGCTAACAGTATTACTGGCGATGGTAGTACCTGACCAATAGACGTCGGACACGGTATCCGGGAAAAACTCCTTTCGGATCTCTTCATTACGGAGCAGTATTTCGAGCATAGATAGCTCGAATCTATCCGGAAGTCGTCCCTTAAGATCAGCGCAATGTTTCCCACCATCAGCCCATTTTAAACGCTTGGCCGCGGTCAGGCCCCAATCTACGCCAAGGATCCGATCTTTTACCCATCCGTCGGATAATTTAACTACCCTATCCCGGCTTTGGAGCATGGCCAACAACTCGCCTTCTTTAAGATCGAGCATTTTCCCGATCTTCGCATTAGCCGGGATGATTGAAGACGCCGTTACGATTAACTTTGCGAGGGGTTTAATGATATCCCTCACTTCTTTGGTTACACTAAATAAAGTCTCCTTCTTCGCCATACTCCTACCCTCCTTATAGTTCGCTGCAATAATCCCGGCTTGAACAACTCAAACAGTTATGCTTTGCCGGATCCCCACATGGGAATTCAGGTCGTTTTCTCCTGCGGACATCTATCGCGTATATAACGCAACAGACAGCCCACAGAATCAGAAAAATAACGATATCTCTCATTAACCTACCTCTTAAAGAATGTGTGTTCACCGATCTTGGCCGTTACCTTCATACCCCGCGCCCACTTCGGCATACCGTACTTTTCCACAGCTTCAAAATGCGTTGCGCCATGCGTGATATCAGGCCCGTTGTCTTTAAATACGGTTCTTTCAATTTCCCGAGCTTGGCGCATAAATTTCCCGCCTTGTCTATTACAAAATAAAGAAATGTCCTTCCGTTTGGATCCACAAAAACCATGAAGATCACCTCCTCGATTTCTAATGACACAAGCCACCGCGTACATACCTTGATATCCATCCGATACGGCCTCGGCCATGATCACCTGCCAGTATGGCGGTTGTACCGTTTGAGCGGATACCGGATCCGTGGTTCCGAATAAAAATATTGCTATAAAAAAAGGTGCCAGGCTACTCGCGACCTTGCGCCTCACCCTTTCGGGTAGAGAGGATGCGCTTTCACCCGGCATAGAATTTTTGAGCATAAAAAAACCTCTCTGTATAAACTGGCGCAAGGATTTGTTTTCCAACATTTTTCCTACCTCCGATAGATAAAACAAAAACCCCTATCGAGTATTTTTTACTTACCCGATAAGGGTTTAGCTAAACTTCTATGTGTTCGTTATCTAACCGTCACATTTTCGTTCTCCGTCGGTAAAATGACATAATTGATATATTAGAGGACGAACACTTGGAACGGTCTAATAAAAAACCCTACCGGGCTACTCAAAGAACACTTAAACTATACCATACGAATCTATAATTGTCAAGGCCTGGCCATCATTTTTGTAAATAGCCTTCCACAATCTCACGCACTAACCGCGTAATACCACTACGCGGTTGTTTGTTTAACTTTTCGTCTGGAGTTGAGTATCCCTTTTCTTTGGCAATCCTCTGTAGTTTCTCGACATCTTCCGGCTTAAACCTAACCGAAAAAAATCTTGTATATATCTGCGGTCTTAAAGGCGATTCCCCACTCATATATCATCTCCTTTCAAATGGTACTTTTATTCCAAAGAACCTGAACGAATCATCTAAGGCATGTTCGGCCCTTTGTTCCAGAACCGTATTCTGCTCGAATTGCCATTGAGCATTGTCGTTCACCTTCCTAATAAGAGTAGCAATAAAAAGACTCCTCTTACCGGATCCGAGAAAACTCTTAACTACAACGCTGAATCTGCCCCATTCCTCATCTGTCAGGTCAGTAAAACTACGCGGCCGCAATCTTTCGTAATCCATCATATCACACCCCTACCTTTCTGCCAAGCCGTTTATTTTCGTTTCCTATCCCAGTAAGGACTCTTGCATTTAGGACAGAGTCTTATATCTTCTTTGCGTGGTGTCCACTTATGACCGCATCGCACGCAACGCAATTCATTGTGTTTCTCTCTCCACGAATTAGGATGAAATACCTTCTTATGGCAACTTTTGCATACCAATACAAGGCTTTCAAGCCTATCGTCGGATTTCCTTTTTAGGTGATGAACCTGTAAGTCCTCCTTTCCCTTACATACCGAGCAAGAATGATTGTATTTTTTGAATAGTTCGGGATACTTATACTTTATTCTGTATTCCCTGCTTACTATACGAGAACAGTCTCTACAATACCAATTTAAGCCATTCTTTGAAGAGGCACTCTTTCCGAAAGATTTTACACCCTTTTTCTGTTTACAACGAGAACATATCTTTGTCTTCACAATTCATCTCCCTTTGGCATGAGTTTCAAAAATCTCCCTTAGCTTTGCATTGAACACCTTATTGTTTTTTAGACAGTAGAATAATGACGCTACGCTACACCCTGCCATCACTGCCAACTTATAATAGTTGCTCTCTCCGTCTTCTGCCCCTTTGATTATCTTATACATAGTGAGTTTATTCATATTGTTAGATACTTACTTATCTAAGTATATCTTATCATATAAGTAAGTATTTGTCAAGTCTTTTTTAAAAAAGAATAGCCCCCACCGAATCGATGAGGGCTATATATAGGTAAACACTATGAGGTTAACTTGCAGGAGTCGCAGGCGTAATAGGAGCGGCAGGTGCAGTTGGTAAAGTGCCCTTTGCCACGAGCTGTCCTTTTATCTTTTTGACTTGAGCCTTGACGGATAAATCCATCTTTTTAGATAAGTTGGATTCCAGTATCGCAATCGATGCAGGCGGTAACTGCGTCTTAGCCTGCTCTATTCCTGTAACGAGTTGAGCGAGATTGGCCTTAGCCTTCGTGTATATCGATATCCCGAACGCAGGAAATGCGATTATCAAGATAACGAACACGATGAGAATCCATCCATACTTCTGAAACCACGTCAAGGGCGGCTCGGTCGCAACGACATTCTCACGATACTCTTTTCTGCTATCCTGTTTTGACGCAGGCACAAATTTCCCTTTCTCGTCCTGATAAAACGGAGTCCGAGATTCCTCCAGTTTATAGACCTGTTTGGCCTGATTCTTATTACCGCTCCATATATCATGGATGCTTTTACTCGCCGACGGCCCTGCGAACCATACAGCTAACGCACCGACCGCTATTACCGCACAGACAACAATAGCGTCGTCAATTCCTATAAACCCCTTCCTATTTCTTAACATCTGACACCTCCCCTATCTGCCTCATTCCTTCCATTATCTCGTCGGAAATACGCCACAACTTCGATATGAGATTATCGACTGGGCGGCCCTCCTTTAGATTCTGAAAGACGATAGCGTTTGTATCCCTGAACCTCTTGAACAAGGATTGCATTTTTTTCAGGTTTTGGATTTCTTCGTCGGAGACGATGGACATCCCCTCCTGAGTTTTTAATTCAAGTTTCATATTAGTGCACCACCAGTTTATGTATCATAATTACAACACCTACGATGGACGCAAGAGTCGTCGGGATACCAACCACGAGTAAGACCATGGTCTTCGTATAGTCTTTGCTTTCCTTCATACAATTCGCCCGACGCTCCATAGCTTCCTTCATAAATACATCGATGCTCTCGAGGATGTTATGGAGACCATCCCACCGTTCTTCGCTCCGTTTATCGTGAGCATCCCACCGTTCGGTCGTGGTCGTCTCCAGTTTTGTGAGACGTTCTTTAATCTCGGACAGTTCGCTCATATTAGCAATCCACGCTTTCTGCGAACTCTGGCAACTTCTTTAGATAACTGTACGCCTGAATGTAGATGTTGTCGGTTGATGCAAGGTCATAGGTGAACTGGTACAGGCACTTGAACCCTATGATTCTACTATCGCCCGAGCCTGTCATCTGGTCGTTCATAGGAGTAGCCCCTGCAACCGCTCTGGTAGCCGCATCCTTCCAGTATTCCATCCTTAACAAGACCGTGGTCTTATCTCTAAATGTCGGCTGAACCCTTATGTAGTTTCCGCTCACTCCCATCTTCGTTTGGAACGTCTTCTGCAATGCCACTTTACACCAAACCTTTCTGAGCCGTAAATTCGGCTTCTGTTTTGTTATGTTTCTTGCAGTTGCATTTTTGACAAGCAACAGCAAGATTGTTATATTCATTTGTCCCTCCACGAGACAAAGGCGTTTTATGTTCTAAATGGTCTTTTTTAAATTCAATAGGTTCGACACAAAGATAACAGGTTAATGTTCCGTATCGTTTTATGTTATCTTCATAAACAAGTTGAATTGTTTTGATAGATAATTCTCCTGCCATCTTCTTATTATATTTATACTTTTTCCTCTGTGATTCTAAACTTCATATTACCCTCCATAAAAAAGAGGCAGGTTTCAGCGGTCTTGAAGAGAACGGTTAAGTCCTCTACGCTTACTCCCTACCTCATATTTTCTGGACACAAAGATACCATTCTCTCCAAGACAGGGTAAGCATATCATAAAAATACTCCTTTGTCAATACTTTGCAGATTTTCATATCTTGATTCACTCATATAACCTTTCAAAAATCAAAAGCAAAGGGTCAAAGAATCAAATCACTGGCTGGACCGTACCGGCCGAACATAATACGCGGTCGTCTTACCGTAGCTGCTGACGCTACCGTAGCTGAAATAGACGGTCCAAGCGGAGCTCGTACTGCTGGCGGACGTAGTACCTGACCAGTAGTAGCTGGACACGGTGTTCGGAAAATACGTCGACCACGATGCCGGTGAAACCGCACCGTAATTAGCGATTGACTGTAACTCAGTAACGTTTGGCAACCTCCAGTCAGTATGGCCCGCGTAATCCAACGCCTCACAGACTGTTATTGAACTCGTCCATCTGAATGTCGCAGGGGTAGATGTCAGGCTTGAAGCGGATGATGTCCAGATAGTCTCGCGCCAATATGTAGGGTTTGCCGCCAAGTCCGTCGCAAAATTTACACTCCCCGACGTATGCGCTATCGCCGATACGTAATAAGAATAGATTTTTAAAGCATCTGAGCTAATAGTCCCGGTAGTGTCGACCGTCACAACCGTAGAGCTGGTATAAGCCTTTATTATCCCGGCCGAAGACGAGCCTATATAAACGGTCCTACCTACATCATCGGCAGTAAATATCGCGGAAGACGCGGTTACGGTATAAGCCGATCGTGCGGCGGTGATCGTGCCTGTGTAATCGGCCTTCATAGCAAATACAACGGTTGCTCCCGTATAAGTTGTGTTTGTGGCCCAGTTACCCCCGGCGGTTTGGATTTGGTTCGTAGCGTTTATGCCGGTAGCGCCGGGGATGATTTTTTGAGGCTCTTTGACCCATTGCAAGCCCGTAACGTTATCATTTATGGTGCCATCGCCATTATCTACAAATCGCACATCAGAAGAAGGAAGACCTTTTTGATAATAACCATCGTCATAATCTACATAAGACGTGGTTTGCCCGGTCTTAACAACCCCCTTCTCTCCCCCGCTGTTATGGACTTGATTTCTCATTCGAGTTCTCCCTTTCCTTTATTGAACTGTTTCGCAGATACAAAGATTCTTGGCCGCACCAGTTGAGATGGCCGCAATCGCTCCATCCCAGTCTTCGATAGTGGCCGCACCGCCTGAAGCATTTAAGCGGATTCCTGACCCCACTACGGCAGTGTCGCCCTTGGCCAGATAAACGACCGTGTCCGAATCGTTTATTAGAATTATAGATAGACGGCCCTTAGCGGCAGACACAACGCTCGATGCCACGCCGACTGCGGCGAATGTATTCGTAGCGGTCTTGGCCTTCTCCAGTTCCTTTGAAACCTGTTTATAGTCACTGGCAGACATGCCGTTCGATGTCGCAAAAGCATGAACCACCTGCCCTGCTTTGTCGGCCACAGTCTGCAATGCTTTGATGAATTTCTGGCCGTCTGATATTCTTACAGATATAGGATTGCTCGCCTTGTTCGACAGATACTTTAACGGCTCGAGAGCGTCAAGAAGTTCGGACAGGTCAAGGTTCAATGACGCAGGATTGACCGTAATCTTCGGCTCTGGCACGATGATGTCAGGTATCTTTATCTCGGGTATTTTGATGTCAGGAACGATGACATCGGGCACGTTTACCTTGATGGTAGGGCTAAACTCCTTACCCTTTAGGATGGCGGCCAAGTCCGCAATCGACTTCTTAAGGACATCGAAGTCGGCGAGTTTGATGACCTCGGGTATCTTTATCTCGTAGTTCAACTTCGGGTTAGCGTTGACAGATACTTTACCCATGACCTTCGATAAAGAGTTTATCGCAAGGATAACAGGCCGCAGTTCATTGCGAAGATGTGCCTTTACCTCGTCGAGATTCGATACGTTAATATCGTTAAGGTTCTTGACCTCGACGTTCTTCAAAGCCTCGGCAATCTTGCGGAACTCGGTTTGTATTATAAGCAACGCCTCGTAGTCTACTGCCATCTCAATCTCCTTTTCTGTTATATATCATTATCAGTATCATCCTTATCAGGATTAGTTTCATTATTGATATTAACGTTGTTACTTATATATATCTTTATCTTTCTCTTTAACCCCTTAGGTGACCTCAACTTGACCTCAACTTGACCTCAAGTTGACCTCAAACTCTCCGACGGAGAAATATTTCAAAAACAACACGACGAATGGTAAGTGATGACACTAAAAACCACCACCTCACACCACTTGACCCTGTGGATAACTTTTTTTGACACCATTTTTGCCACTTTTAGACCTTCTGTAAAGTGCAATAAAAAGTTATGTATCCTTTTTTGTGCTTGATTCTGGTTAAACATCGCTAAAAGACCCCCCAACTACCCCCCAATTAGACCTCAAGTTGACCTCAACTTGACCTCTAATTGACCTCAACTTCAAATCTTCGATTTAAGACACGATGTATTTTTTTGATACCATTCTGTGTTATTTTATCAATCATCGCTTAAAATGCCCTTTCCGCTTGACTACGGGCCATTCGTAGTGTATACTTAAGACTCCAAAAACCCTTATCAAAACAGAAAGGTGAAAATATGTGGACAATTGTTGGCGGTATCATTCTTACCGTTATAATCTTAGGTGTTGTCAAAGCCATATTTTCTTACCTTTTCGGAGATTAGTTCTATCTCTTTAGAAGCATCAGTGGATTCATTCTCTTTAATCCAGTCCTTAGTTTTGCACCTTTAAGAGTCTGTCCAGTTTTATCAGTAATTAACTGAGCCGTTTTCCTTGCTTGAACAGTTTCCCCTATTGGCCCTTTCATTAACCATCGCTCCCCTTTAGCCGTTTCTATTGGAGAAGCATATAGGTCTATCGCCTTGCTGATTGCCTGTTGAGTGTCCTTGAAGTTTTTGTATCTCAATTTCGCCAACGTGAAGGCATTAGTGTTGATTTGGTCTGCGGCACTATCGAAGAAGTCGTTGGCGGCCATTATATTTGACCGTTGCGAAGATGTCGTCTTCGCTGAATACTTACCTTTAATACTCTTGTATCCATCCACGATATCTCGAATATCCAATTCTCCAGTAGGAGAGTCAGCCCACTTCTTCCCGACAGATTGATATGCTTTAATTAACCTCGTATCAGCAGGAGTGATGCCTGTCGTCTGCATCGTTCCGTCAGGAGTTATCAATCCCCTGCCTACCATTTTACTTTCCAAGTTCTGTATGAACGAATCGCCTTTGATAAGTCCAGTCTGTTCTTTAGGCAGATTTTCGATAGCATCCCCATACGCCTTGTATTCCTTCGGAGCGTATTCATCCCAGAATCCCCTACGGATAGCGTTGACTTTGTTAGCAGGATAATCCGTTATCTTGGTCACAACTTCTGGCAATTTTTTAATTTGGTTAGCCAGTCCTTGTATAGCGTCGGAAGTATATCTGACAGGCCCAGTTTCTTCGATAGGAAGATTCACAAATCTACCTACGGCCTGCCCTGCGGTTGACTTAGCAATAACTTCCTCGAGCGTGCTTCCGCCTTTCATGGGAGTCTTGCCTGCGATTAAGGTTAGCAAAGCAAAAGGGTCAGTGACTATATCGGCCAGAAGACCTGCACCCGAAACTCCGAAACCCCCTGCGACTGTGAGCGGATTCACGCCAACCTTGTTGTAATACTTATCAAGGATGACATCTTGGAAACGTGGCACGGCGTTAGGATTCGAAGCACCCTTCTCATATCCCTTACCCATTAAGAAAGACCTGTTTGCCGCCGCAGGTCTATTAGCTATATTGCCTAATAAGTTTAAATCCCCTTTCTTAAAAGTCGCAGGCCCACGACCCATACTTGCTATGCCAGTCGGCAGAATTTGGTCAAGAAGGTCGGGAGAGCGGCCTAAATTCGTAGGAGATAATCCTGTAACCGCATCCATCTTCGATATTGTATCAGTGTCGAGAGTGGATGGTGACCCTACTACGGAATCCATCTGTGCTATCTGTTCTTTTGTAAGCATTATTTTAAGCCTTTTGCTTTTTTATACTGTGCAATCTGGTCAGGTGAAAATCCTGCTTGTGATAATTTTGCATCAACAGACGAACCAGATGCACCGCCACCACCTATCTTGTCTATAACCTGTTGAGCTTTAGGAGATATTATTGGTTGGTCGGAAGGAACAGGTTTTTTCATTGTCCTTTCCCAGTCATACGATATAGCACCCATACGACTATTGACCAAATCAACACCCTGTTTGATCCACTGTTTCTTATACGTCTTCGTGGCATCCTTATCATAGGAATCGAACCACTTCTGTATTTCTTGGTCAGTGCCACCAGAGTTTTTGAATACTGTTGCAAGTTCGCCAGATACTGCGGTAACGGCGTTCCTTTCATTCGCCATAGCCTTCGCCTCTGGGCTATCTCCGAAGAATTGTTTTGTAGCACCTCTCTTGGCTTGTTCAATGACCCTGACAGGATGTGAAGGAAGATTCGGATTCTCGACGGTATCATAAAGCGAACCCAGATGGCCAAGAACAGTATTATAGGAACGGATATTCGCTCCTATTTTTCCTTTCGTGAATTCCTTCTTGTAGTCCTTCCTGACTTCAAATTCGGCCTGACTGAATGTCGGGTCATACATCGTGGCTAATCCACCAATACGCTCTCGGTCTCTGAAATTCAGTCCTCTATATATGTCATAGTTGTAGTCTGTTACTGACTTCACAAGAGAGGCATCTTTCGGGTCTAATTGAGAGAGCCACGATTGCTTATCTTCTGGAGTAGCATTTTCTTGAAGAGGAGTTAGATTTTTCATCATATCTTCCTGTTGTGCTTTTTCCTGTTTAACTCTAACGTCTTCTTCTCTTGACGCAAGCAGACTTTCCTTTAACGCTCTGTCCGTCGGAGACATCATCGCATCCTTCATGTTTCCCATTCCTGTAATTACGTCGGGCGGCAATGACTCGACAGATGTTCCTGCGTTATTCCATTGAAGACCGCTCTTCGCAAGTTCGGACTGAATTTTTTTCTTTTCTATATCAGCTAATAGATTCGTCTTTTGATAGTCTTGAGCGAGTGTCAAACCTTTAATCAGGGAATCAACCATCTGGTTATTCTGCTCCTGTTCCAGTGCTCTTATCTTGATTACGTTGTCAAGAACGCTCATTATGCCACCCCTTTTCCGAATAACATTGGATACTTTGTTGCGAGGTCAATCGGTGTCTGATTCGATAAGTCATTCAGACTTACGTTCGACCTAAAAGGATTGTTACTTGCCGCCATGCTTGGAGCGGTAGCCATGCCGCCTGATAAGAGAGCGTTCGATGTAGACTGTGGCATGAAACCACCAAGTAGACCGCCACCAATCGCACCTGTCGCACCACCTGCTACCAAGGCAGGTATAAGTGAGAGGCCGCCTGTCGGTATAGCTAAAGCCGCACCGATGCCTGCACCGATGAGACCTCCGCCAACACCACCTTTAAGAGCACCGAGCCATCCACCCGACTGATTCTGGTCTGAATACATCTGAGAGGCTACCTGATTCTCGTAGTTCTCAAGATTGAATTTATTCAAGGCATTTTCGTTGCCTTGTCCGTATCCAGTAGCAGAGTTCAGTGTATTCAGGCCAAGACCTTCAAGCTTGATTCTATTCTGAAGGGCCTGTTCGACCTGAGCCAAACCTGCACTGCCTGCATTGACCGCAAGAGTGTTCAGGAAAGCGTTATAGTTTTTAGATAGTGCGTTCGATGCCGTGGACGATTCCAGTGAACCTATTGCCGCAAGTTGATTCCTCAAGTCAGTATTCGACGCATTGAACGAAGGCGTAAGTTGCTTCGTCAGCGTATCGATATACGTTTGAAGCGTCGCAGGGTTGAACTGCGTTGTCTCCTGTAATAGCGGATTCCAACCACCGCTAAAATCAAGGTTGCTCAACCGAGTACCAGTAGACGTGAGGTCAGCTAATGCCTTCCTGAACTCAGGGTCTTGCTGATATGTCGGAGTGGATGGTAGCTCCTGCTTCTTGTTCTTGTCGGCCACTCTCTCCTCCTTTTCTGTTCATTATGGTAGGTGTGGGCGAATCGCCCTTATAAAATACAATCTGTTTCGTGTTCGGATGCTCTTTCAGATAATCCGAAATTGCGGACTTCGGAATAGTCTTGTCTTTTGCCCTGCTAATAACCCACGGTATATATAAAATATCGCCTTCACTTTTTAGAGGGATGATATGGCACGTCTTCGCATCAAACTTCGGAATCATATATCCGCAGGCCACGAATACCATCTGTTTTCCATCATAGCGGTAATGCAAGAAACCCTTTACATCGCAGAATAACAATACCTTGATGAGTTGAGTATTTGAGAGATGTTGAAGCATCCCTGCTTCACGCACGAGTGCGAACGCCTGCATTATCTTTACAAATTGCTTGTCTTGCCCTTCTCTTATCTCTTTGGAATCCATACACCCTCCAAGTATTCGGCGGCCTTTTTTAATATCTCAGGACTATCTTTTGCTCTGGCAATTAGGTTGTTACAGTCATCGCACAGAAGTCCTCGGACTATCTTCGTATTATGGCAATGGTCAACAGACAATCTCTTTCTACGTCTACAAACCATTCCGCATATCTTACATACACCTTTTTGGTCAGCGACCATCTTGTTGTATGTCTCAAGAGTTATTCCATATCGGGTAAATAACTTGTTATGTTGACGGTCTTCTTTTGTCAAAAGTTTATATCGTTCTTTTTTGAATTCCTTATAGTATTCGGAATTCTCTGTTCGCCACCTTTTTGCATACGCATTTTGACAACCTTTACAGTATGCCTGCGGATAACCTTTAGAAAAATAGAAGTCATCTAAGGGTTTAACCTCTGCACATATATTACATTGTTTGAATCCACCGACTACTTGGGTTGCCATCCGCTTGCAGTTCCTCCTCCGCTTTCTTTTATATAAATAGAGGTATTAGCTCCTCCGTCTTTCCTGAGATAAATTGAACCTACGCCACCTACCACGTTAGTCTCTGGGCTTCCAAACCCATGAAATATTCTTACCATCTGACCGTCGCCTGCAACTAAATTATAGAGCGACCGCAACATTCGGTTAAGTTCATTTACCCCGAGTGCTCCAGTTAAGTCTTCAGGTTTGAGTTCTTTGAATCCGTCAGCCATTTAACGCATCAAGGTCTATGCCTTGCTCCTTCATAGCGATATTGAATAGGTTATAATCATCGGTTGTCATAAGACTTGCCGTTATCATTCCTTGTGCGAAGTCTCTTAACCCTACGAAGTTCTGAGCATTACAGAATCCCTCTATCGCCGCTAAGTAAGGAGCGAGTTGTATCGCTTTTATACCTGTGAATTTTGCAAGTAAACTTGGAAGAAGAACAGAATAATAGAATGGCGTAGGTATCTGCTCGTCAATCCTTTGTTGTGTTATCGCCGACGCTTTTTCATATTCCGTTATCTCAACCGACGTTGCTCCTTCAGGCGACGTAACATTTCCGTTATTATCGGAATAGGTAACGCCTACCACCTTTCCTTCTTTCATAAATTTAAATAGTTTAACCATGTATCGACTCCTTATTTTGTGTTGATGTAGTATCCCTTCAAGGTTATCTCTATCGCACCTGCACTGAAATTGTAATACTGGACTTGTTGACTTGCGTCTGTAAACGAATCCAGTTCCCCTCTCCAGTCTGCCGAGCCCAACGATGTTCCGCCTGACGCAGTTCCATGTCCTCCAACACCGTTGGCAATGCTTGCATTAAAATTTGAACCGTTCGGACGTATATTTACACCTTGTGTATGCACATTCGCACCATCTGCCAAACATCCGAACTTGGCCCTTATAGATGTTGCAGGAATATATCCTGCGATAGAAAGAGCCGAACTCCATTGTCCGTTAGATACGGAAGTGGTCAGAGATGGAGGAACATCGAAACCTACAAAATTGCCGAATCTGAACCATTTCAAATCGAAGGTGTTATTTGTAGCTATATGAACCGCCTCTGGTAATACTCTCCAGTATTTAGCACCATCGTAATAATATAGTAAATCTCCTGCCGTGTTTCCCGAAGCATCGGCCTTATTGGGAGGATTAGCACCGAGCAGTTTTATATTACCTTCGCCATCTACGCCTACATAACAAAGACCTGCACCTCCTGCGTAAGAGTGTGTGTTACCGTCATACCAATCGGCGGCGGTAGCGAGAGCAAGGTCAGTATTAGCAACCTTATCAATGAGCGTGCCGCCGTTGAATAATGTTCCTGCATTTACGGTAAGGTATGCAGTTGTGCCAAACACCACTTCAAATCCTCTCAAGATAGCATCTTTGCCTATTCCACCCCACGAAGGTATACCATCCGCAAGAACAAGTGCTTGCCCATCATTACCCTTGGCAAGTCTTGCCCAAGAGTTGACGGTATCTGCGTATAAAATATCGCCAATAGCCTGATTCAATATTTTGAGATTCGCAGGTGATAGTTTCGAGCCTTTATTCGCAACTCCTGAATGGTCGTGACCCGACGTAAGATTCGCAAAGGCCATAATCCAGTTTATAATCACGTCATACTGTAATTCCAAATCTGCGTCTGTGAGCGTCTCCGTGCCCCAGTTTTTAGTCCTTGCTAAATCACTCGGATATGACATATTCCTCCTTTATGTATCCAGTAAGTTATTACATCTCTTCGAGAGCAATCGCATGTATCTTTATACGCTTCACTTTAGGTCGAGTGCTTGAACCTGAATGAGTTATATGAAACTGAAATCTTCTGCCTACTGCCGTATTCTTAAATGATACCGTTACTTCTTTATCGGGCGGAACGGTCGTTACCTTAGAAACATTCACTACGAAGGTAGTATTTAGTTTGTCTCCACTCGCCGTTAAGTCTATTGTCTGTGAACCTGTAATTCTCCCATTATCGGCAGACCATTGAATAGATATGCTTCCTACTGTTCCGTAAAATACGATACTCAACTTAATAAGTTTCATCCTGACATCGTCAATGGTAAACTCTCCGCCTGTTCCAAGCGAGAAGTCTCTCGACGAGAAATTCTTTGTTGTATAGGTTGCTATTGTATTCTCGCCGTCATCTGAGTTATCTTCTATCTCTAACTCATACATTTTACTTTTCTGGGATGAGCCAAAATAAAGTTCATTGTTGTCATAAGTAAGTAAGGCAGGATACCCAAGACTATCTGACAATGCTACGTTGATAGGTCTTGACATCCATCGTCCGAATTTCGCATCGTATATTCTTAGCTTATTAGGATACGACGCTCCTGAATTGATGGCATTATATAGAAGGTAATATCTTTGATTTCGATACGCTCCAAAAATCCTATTAGCGAAGTTTATCTCATCTTTAAAGTCGTGATTCAGGGTTAGATTTATCCACTGCGTCGAATCCCACAACCATACTCCCTTATCGGGATATTCTGATACCATATAAAGACCTTCATTGCCTATCGCTATTGAGTAAGGAGCAGAACATCCATGAGAACCAAGAATAGGGGTTTGTGCAACTGAAGGAAAATTCGATAAGGCGTATGCTCGATACTTTGTAAATACTGTTATGTAATCTCCCGAAGGAAATCCTATTCCGCAACCCTTAGTATTATCTGGCAGGTCGATAGACCATGCGTCATTGGTCGCACTCCAAGCGTCCGCACCCAACCAATATCCTGTGCCTGCACGACACCCATAAACTGTCTTTCTGCCGCCTTCAGCTACAAGGCGAGACTTGTGGTAGTAAACTCTGTCACAAGCATACGGAGGAATGGACGCAGGTATTGTGATAGCTCCTACTAATGTTTTATACTTCAGGTTGTCCGTCGAGTTCGTAATCCACAACTTATCGGCTTTTGATACACCGTGAGATAATACTCCTGCGGTAAACGCACCTGCGTCTGCCTGCGATATCACCGCCCCATTCTTATATACAAGGTCTCCTGCTATTATTCCGTAAACTCTCGTAGATGTAAGTTCTATATGCTGAATAAGCAGGTCAAGAGCATCCGAATAATCAGGATTACCATCAGCGACATTCTTTAGTCCTTTAGACCTTATCATTCCCCCTAAAGAATCCGAATCCCAGTTCTCTATTCGTCGGGCCTCATTCGTTTTTAGAGCTTGGTCTTCACCGACAGTATTCTCGCCGCCTGCGAAGGAGTTGATTTCGAGTTCCAACTCAATCGGTTTGGCCTTATTCAGTGCGTCAAGATTCGTCTTGTATAGTGGCATGTTAGTATCGGTATCCTCTGCCTTGAATGTCTACCTCTGACTGACCAGACCCTAAATCAACGCCTGTGTCGACATTAGGGTTTACCCTATCCATGTACTTCTTCTTCATGTCTTCATCTGCGGAACTTACGTATGCCACATATACGACCAAGGCCTGATTCGCAAGGTCGGTCTTTCCTATCTGCTTTAAGAGTTCGGCGGCGGCCCAATAGACCGAGGCCTCTCGATATTCTATCGGTATGATAGAGACATCACTCGTTGCGTCGAGTTTTGTGGTCGGTCGCATGAAATACCAAAGTTTATATGTAAGACCGTCTGCTACGGACGACAGGAAGTTTATCTTGTCCGAGCCAGAATCGGGCCACTGATACCAGTGGTAATCGCCTGAGTTAAGATACCTGTC
>Ga0315282_10006490_pt1 | contig 19560 bp, 21 predicted proteins | sample YL17G07_20_MG_FD_203693 | JGI IMG/M metagenome (GOLD analysis project Ga0315282, IMG submission 203693) | Sediment microbial communities from Yellowstone Lake, YNP, Wyoming, USA - YL17G07_20 | ecosystem: Environmental > Aquatic > Freshwater > Lake > Sediment | place: USA: Wyoming | collected... | reverse complement strand
TGGTTTCAATCTTTGGAACCCTGGCCATTGCCTTTGCGGTATCCATCTTTCGTCCGGAGGCTTATCTCTGGTACAGGTACCCAGTCATCATCTTTCCACTCTTTTGTATTGCTCTGGGCGTCGGTGTGAATGCTATCCCGAAGACCCCAGTTCAACTCACGCTCATGGGCATTCTCGTGTTGTTTTCTGCATTGGGAACGTATCGATACTACCATTGGGAGAAGGCAAACGCAAAGAGTGTCACCACTTTTGTTGAAGGGGTGGCCCCAGAAAGCACTGACGTCGTTATTCGACCTGCCTACTTTGCAGGGTTGTTCAATTACTACTATCGAGGGAACGCACGCCAGGTGAATGAGGGGTCGTTTGACAGCACAATTGCGCCGGCGCTCGGGGAAGCAAACCGTTTTGTTCTCATCACACTTGATATTCCGAACGAAGTCAGGGATCTCGTTGATTCCCGCTTTGAGAAGATCCTTGAGCGCCATTTCCCCGGGGAGGCGCATATGGGAATTCTCGTCGGGGTCTATCGAAAAACGACCACTCCGTAGTCTGCGTGAGAATTAAGATTTCCCATGATGATAACCAAATGTAACATTGGAGATAAGCCATGACCAAAGCAGAAACATCAATCGCACAGGAGCTCATTCGGTTTGCGCGTCACAAGCTTACTTCGGATTATCCCTCAAAGATTCAGAGGTGCCTCGAGATGCTGAGCGAACAGGACATCTGGTGGCGAGCCCACGAGACAGACAACAGCGTCGGTAACTTACTCCTCCACCTGTGTGGCAATGTTCGCCAATGGATTGTGTCGGGTGTTGGTGGAAAGGCAGATGTCAGGGACCGTCCAGCTGAGTTCGCTGCTCGAGGATCGGTCTCAAAAGAGGTCCTTCTTCGTGAGGTGCAGGAAACGGTGCGTGAAGCGGACGAGACGCTCGAGAACTTCAAGACGGATCGTCTTCTCGAGAAACGAACCATCCAAGGGTTTGATGTGACTTGCTTTCAAGCGATCTTCCACGTTGTCGAGCACTTTTCCGGACACGTCGGACAGATCATCTACATAACGAAGATGCGGAGCGGGAAGGATTTGAAATTCTACAACTTGTAAGCTGGGGAGATTCGCCGGAGGCTGATCCCGGTATTCCGTTCAAATTCGTTTGATTTCGGGCTTTGGTCGTCACTTTCTTGGTTTCCTGAAGATTTTTGAAATGGCGCTTGCGATTCTGTAAGAAATATTCTATCTTCAGGTTGCAAACAACAGTACACCGTTTTTTGTGCTTTTACTTTCTCTCCCCTGCCTCTCGCATGGGGAGAAAAAGAGTTTGCTGTCAAAAGATGTTCCTTCTGGACGTCTCCCTTCTCGAGCAATCGGGGGGACATGCAAACGAGTAAAGATCGCATTGGAACGGTGGACTTTTTTATGCGTCCAATGCGATTCTTTTTAGAAAGCCAATACTCGGTTGTACGTTCCGTCGATGACGGGATTTTCTAACAACTTTTCTAGAGGGTTCCAGCAATGGAAAAAGGAAAAGTGAAGTGGTTCAATGCCGCGAAAGGCTACGGGTTCATTCAGCGCGAATCCGGAGAGGATGTTTTTGTCCATTACAAGGCCATTGCCGGTGAAGGCTACCGGAAGCTCGATGAGGGCGATACGGTTGAATTCGACGTGCAGGAAGGACCGAAGGGTCTTCAGGCCGTAAACGTCAAAAAGGTGTAGGAAAAGCAGATATCTAGGAAGCCTCGGCAATCCAGCCGAGGCTTTCTTTTTCACGACATCAACTGATTTGCACAGGAGAAGCTCATGGAACGAGGGAAAGTGAAATTCTTCAATGTGACTAGGGGATACGGCTTCATCATGACGGAGGGAGGTGAGGAGGTCTTTTTCCACAAAAACGATGTCAAAGAGACAGGTTTCCGTTCTGTACTTAAACAAGGGGACTCTGTGACCTTCGAGCTCAGGCCTGAACCCAAGGGAAAACGTGCATTTAACGTTGTACGGTTCAGCTTGTAGGCAGTCTGCCTCTTCTTCCCGCCGGTTTGTTCTCCTTCGAGAAACAGATCCACCGTATTGACCCAGCTCTTCTGACCTGCCGACACGAAGTATTCGACCAAGCCGGCCGTCGACCGTCCTCCATCGGACGAGGTATCTCGTCGTCGAGGGTAGTTACCCATGTGGCGTAATCAACGTGGTACGATTAACGAACTTTAATAAAAAATCTCTTGCGTAGTAAAACTTTTTGATCTATCTTTTCGTTAAACAGGTAGGAACCTCGAGTGCACTCCCTGGAGACAACTGCATCGCCGCTTGATCGTCCAGGTGATGGGGAGGTCAAGTTTCAGAGACTCGTCGTTTCGATCTGTCCTAAGTTTGAAGTCAGTGAAGAAATGGGGGACATCATGAAAGCGTTGAAATGGACCTTGCTCCTAGCTGCCGTCATCGTCGTTCCGATCCTCCTCACGAAAAAAGACAAACGCGTCCGTCCTCGCGACGAGGAGAACATCCGGTACGACATCGACGACTACGTAGCGGATCAAGGTCTGTGATTGTCTTAACTGGTTGAGGTAGTATTGTTTCGCCTCACGTGCACTCCGCCGTAATGAAGGGGCAGCAGGTGTAGATTCTCACCTCCAACGCACAGTCACGCACTGCTCGCACGATTTAAGTTTTCCGCATTTCTGTTGTTGAAGAACACACCGCAAAAGCAGTTCTCTCCCTCTTTCTCTTCTTTCTTTTATTCTGAATTTCCTTTCCCCAGTCTCCAGCATGTTTTTTTTCGCGCTCACGGCACGTGACAACAGCTGTGAGGACAATTGTCGTGATGGACACACGCTGGCAGGCAGAGTTGAATTTCAGGAAGGCGGGATCATTCTGGTTTCTTTACTTTGTCGGTGAGGCTTTGAGGAGCGTGGGCGCGAGAATGAGTTTTCTGTAGAGGACTGTCAGAATCCAGATCGAATTCATGAGGAAAAGATTGAGCCAGAGGTAGAGGTCAAGATTGTTGAAGAGAGAACACACTGTGAGAAGGGCGAGTTCCGTGCCGAAGCCGAGAAAGCCCGAAAGGCGCAGGCTAATTCCATCTGAATACCAGAGTCGATCCAGCTCTTGCCGATCTACGTTCGTCGAACCCATCAGGAGAGTCTTCGACCACTCATCGAGGCGGAACATCAATCTATCCTGCCATGAATAGATTAGAAGGAAGATCTGCTGCAGTTGGAGTGCCACACGGTCTCCTTTTCGGTCTTCCTGGCGAATCTCCTCAATGAGGCGGTTGGTTTGGTACAAGTCGTCGAGATGCAGGTACGAGACGTGATAGAAAACATGGTAAGACACTCGGAGCGTGATGCCAAGAAGACCCACGATACCAAGGAAGACCATATGAGGAGAAGCTTCTGCGCGAGAAAGTGCAAAGCTGATGGCGCCGAAAATGAGGACGTCAACAACAAAGTCACCAATCGAGTCGATGAATCTTCCACGGCGACTGTAGAGGTTCTTCGCTCGAGCAAGCTGACCGTCCGCTGAGTCGAGAAGGTCTTTGAGGGTCACAAGAATCCCTGCGAGGATTGTAGAGAAACGGTCGCCAATGGCATAGAAGAGCGCCGCACAAGCACCGACGACGATGGCAGCAATCGTCACCTGGTTTGGAGTAACCGAGGTTGGGTAGAGGATCCTTACAAAGAGGCCTGCGATTGGGCGGAGAACGTACGTGTTGATCAGTTCGTCAGAGAAGTCTGACTTCAGCGACTGAGAATACTGGTATTGCACTTGTTCTTTCTGATTCACGCGCTGTCTTCACACTTCATCGAGCTTGTTTGCCACCATCTCTCGAGCTTCGCACAAGTCCTCGAGCGTATCAATCTCAATGCAGGGGAGGTGTCTTGTATCGACGGCAAAGACTGGCGTCCCCGTATTGACCAGTTCCTGGAACGAGGCCTCATAGAACTCATTTTCCCTCCTCTCTTCGAACACTCTCCGGCTGAGCACTTCAAACAACTTCTTTGTTCCCCCGACTGAGAACTTCTCTATACCGATGGATTCCCCGAGTGTGAGTTCCTTGCTCACTCCTTTCCCTACCTGAAGGATTCTCCACTCCTCATCCACTGCTACTCGAACCTCTTCTTCATCCGAATCGGTGGTGCGTCGGACTGCAAGACAGTTTTCATACGGAGCACTCAGGAGCTCAGACAGAATTCGATGGTGAAACACAATGTCGCCGTCCAGAAGTAACATTCCTTCTCCAGCAAGTGTCTGATTCGCCAGGGCGAGTGAATAGGCGTTGTTCGTGTCTCGAAAGTGTGGGTTGGGGATGAATTCGGCATCGAGAGAGGGGAAGGCCATTCGCACGAAATCCATGATCATCTCGGCCTGAAAGCCCGTGACGATCACGAATCGAGAAATCTTGTGCAGCAAGACATTCCTAATCGTGCGTTCGAGGATTGTGTACTCGCCAACTTTCAGCAGGCACTTCGGAGTCGAGAGAGTCAAGGGGTAGAGTCGAGAGGAAATGCCTGCAGCGAGGATGACGCATTTCATATGCTACCGCGGAACTGGAGATTCCACGAGGGAGCATTGCTCTGCAAACTCTTTCAGCTCCCCGAGGAGAAGGTCGTTCTGCTCTTCTCTGCTTACGGTGATTCTTATGCAATCCTGGAGAGTTCCCTCATCGTAGAATTTCACTGCTATCCCCTTCTTCAGAAGCCAGTTCTTCAGCTCTTTGCCCATGCCGTGAGGAATTCTTACCAGCAAGAAGTTTGCATCCGATTGGAATGGTTTCCAACTAGGCAGTGCATCGAGTTGTCTAACGTACTTCTCTCTTTCGCCGATGATCTTTGTTCTCATCTCCTCATAGTACCGCTGGCTGTCGAGTGCCGCAAGGGCAAGCTCCTCAGAGAGAAAATTGTACCCAAGGTAGCGTGTGCTGAATTTTATTAGGCGAGAGAGATTCTTCCCGGCACAGGCATACCCGATCCGCACCCCCGCGAGTGCATAGAACTTTGAAAACGTTCTCAGGATCAGGAGGTTCTCCGACACGTTCAGAAGTTGGGTGGAATCTTTGGGTGGGTGTTCTGTGAATCCCCAGTATGCTTCATCCAGGACGACAAGTGTATCCGTCGTTTCTTCCAGTATGGTGTGCAAGTCTTCATACGGAAGCGAGTTCCCTGTAGGATTGTTTGGGGAAGCAATGAGGAGAATCCGTTGCTTCTCTTTCTTCATCAACTCGAGGATTCTCTCCATGTTGTAGGAGAAACTCTCTGTACCTTCAAGGAGCGGATACTCTACGGCGATTCCGTCGACTTCAGCAGCCACAGACTTATAGTACCACCACGAGAGATTCGGTATGAGGATCTTCTCCCCGGGCTTGAGATAGCAGTGGATTGCTTGCTTGAGCATGTCCTCACTGCCGTAGCTTAAGAGGATGCGCTCCTCTGGCAGACGCAAGTCTTCGGCAAGTCGCTCAGAGAGCTTGCTCTTCACCTTCCTCTCATAATCCCGCGAATAGAAACTGAGTTCATGGAGGCCAGCCTGCCGGAGTACCTCAAAGCAGGCCGGAGCCGGTCCATACTGGTTCTCGTTCCGGTCAAGGAGAATGGGCCGCTCAATCATTCATGTTCCCCTAAACATTTGTTTACATACTCCAAGATCGTCATTGCATCTTCAACCGGATCTATTGAGAAGGCTGGAGTGAACTGCTCTGTGATTCGGGCTTGGAGACGTTCTGCTGCTTCGCGAACATCAAGTGGAACGGTGACGTCATCCATAAGGTTCCGAAGCTGACGCATCACATCATCGCCGTAGTTTCTTTCGGGGAATCGCTGCTTCAAAGCCGTGAGCGCACCACCAGCAGCTCGACGCGCGGCTGTGCGCGCTCTCCCATCGTTGCCGACTTCCGTTGCATCGCGTGCACGCTGGAGTTCGACGTCTGCCTGTCGGAGAAGCTGGCCCACTGTCATTCGAGCCCAGGTGATCTTCTTATCCTCCATAAAGTTTCAATGGCCAGATGGACTAATGAACGGTATCAGGATTCACGACAAGATGCGTTTCGATGCCATCCACAACAGCCGCAATCGTGAAGGGTGCATTGCCTTCCAAACGATTGTTCACAAAGAAGTAGACTGTTTTCCCCGACTGCAAGAAACGCACAGCAAGTCCTTCCATCGTCTTCCTCACATCAGGGAGAATCTCCCTCGTTTTCTGATACGGACGGAAGAGATTCACTGCTTCCTGATAATCACGACCCGGCTTCAGGAGAGCTCGGACGACAGTAAAGTCTGCCGTGATAGTCTTCTCTTGCTCAAGCTGTTCATCGATGGGTGGCATTGCGGTCCAGCTGTTGAGGACGTGAGCGACCCCGTGTCGATGGAGGATCTCGAGGTACTCGTTGGTCAGTAACTCGACATTTCGGATTTCAACTGAATACCTGAATCCAGATGGTAACTCAGCAAGGAATTGATCTAACTGCTGGAGGAACCTCTTTGGTGTGATGTCGCTCCACCGGATTGGTGAGAACTCCAAGATGATCGGTCCGAGTCGTTCCTGGAGCGTCTCCAAGCGACGGAGGAATTTTTCTACAAACTTCGGGGCGTTCAGAAAATCGGGGTTGAGCTGTCCTGCTTTGTCGCCCCAGCGGTCCTTGATGAACGGGTATCGGTGCATCGTAATGAGGTCGGTCACCTTGAACGCAAGTCGAAAATCTTCTGGCGTCTCCATACGGTATCGATCAACTAACTCTGGATCGGGAAAATCGTAGAAGCTCCAGTCTGCGCACGCAGTGGGGAACACGCGGGCATATTCGCGGAGAGCGACACGCCGGAGCTCAGCCTCTGATTTGATGCTGGGGCGGTAGACAATTCCTCTCCATCCCGTGTAGACCCATGAAGAAGTCCCAAACCAGACGCCTCGACCTGCCAGATCTCGGAGCTTCGCGGCGTACTTCTTTGCGAACTCGGGCTCCTCGTCAAAGAGAGCAAGGCCGTCAGCTGACGTTTTTCGTCGGACTCTCATGTCACCTGTATCCTTCATGGACAGGATAGGAATCCTGTCCTACTGCACCCTTGACGGTAGAACAGTCCCAAGGGGATGGCTTCGCCAGTACCCACACCTCGCCACGTTCATGCCCAAAATCTTATTCTCAGTTGTTCTGGAGTTCAACTTTCGCACAACAGACTGCTTTGCTTGAGTCCTGTCTCGGCGACGAAGTTGTGGAATGCACCCTGCAGCTTTCGGTGAAGCGTGAGACAGGGTGGCCCTGGCGACATGTCAGATGGAAGAAATCTCGTCGCCAATATACAGAGGAAACGAAAGAAATGCAAAGCAGTTTACCCCAAACCGTCGGGGTTGATAACCTTGAAAATCAACCAAGGTGTCCGTATCTTTTGTTATGCTCGCTGACGGACTGTTCCTACTCCTCTCACTCATTGGCCTCCCCATTTCCTTCTACTTCACTCTCGTTTACTACCAACGAATCCCGGCCAATTATTACCTTGTGCCGCGCGTCTGCCGGATGAAGGAATCGACGTGCCAGACAGTGTTGTCGACGCGGGATGCTAGAGTCTTCGGAATCCCGAACTCTGCACTTGGCGTTCTCTACTACGGGATCGTTTTCTTGATCACACTCGTCGGAGGTTGGGAGGCCGGTGGCCTTGTTCACAGGCTTTTCCTGTGGATTTCAATTCTGGTTGTATTGCTCAGTCTCTATCTCTCGTATTCTCTCCTGTTTAAGATCAAAATTCTGTGCCCACTATGTTTCGTGAGCCACGGGATCAATGTCCTGATCGCGCTTGTCCTTTTCATCAAGACCTAAAGAGAGGATTTCTCCATTGACTGGATTTATCTACCACGAAGATTACCTGAAGCACAAGGCCGGGTTCATGCATCCAGAACACGAGGGTCGTCTCATCGCTATCATTGATCATCTCAAGAAATCTGAATTGTGGAAGAACCTTCTCCGCATCACACCATCTCCCGCAGACACCAAATGGATCCTCAAGGTCCACACTGCTGACCACCTCAAGTCTGTCAAAGAGAAGTGCGAGCGAGGAATTGCGGTGCTCGACCGGGAGGGGGACACGCATGTCTGCCGGGAATCATATGCAGTGGCTCTGCTTGCGGTCGGCGGAGTACTTGCAGGAATAGATGCGGTGATGAGTGGGAAAGTGAAGAACGCGTTCTGCGCCGTTCGGCCGCCGGGACATCATGCGGAAAGCTCACGGACGATGGGCTTCTGTCTCTTCAACAATGTTGCCGTCGGGGCTCGCTATGCTCAGGAGAAGCATGGACTCAAGCGAGTTGCCATCGTTGATTGGGATGTTCATCACGGGAACGGGACGCAGGAGATTTTCTATGAAGACCCAAGCGTTCTCTACATCAGCACGCATCAATACCCATTCTATCCCGGCACAGGAAGTGCGGGTGAGAGAGGAGCAGGAAAGGGTGAGGGATTTACGCTCAACATTCCCTTGAAGGCTGAGACCGACGGGGAGGAATACGTGAAGTTGTTCAAGGAGAAGGTTCTTCCAGCACTTCAAAAATTCAAACCTAATTTCCTTCTTATCTCAGCAGGATTCGACGCACACAGGGACGATCCGCTCGCCGGAATACTTCTCGATGAGTCAACGTATGCGGAGATTACAAGAATGGTGACGATAGTCGCCGAGAAGCACTGTGAAGGCAGAATCGTTTCGGTGCTCGAAGGCGGGTACGATCTCAAAGCTTTGCCGCGGTGCGTGGAAGCACATCTGCGAGAGCTGATGTTGACAAGAGAGTGAATGGCAAGCCAGTACCAAGACCCTTCGTCTTCTTCTGTGCTCGGTCTGTCTGAGCGGAGTGCCGGCGCTTTCCTGGCACGTAGTCGAAGACTATCCCTTGTGCCTGAACTCAGGACACCCTTCGACTCCATCCCGGCCGTCTGTCTAGGAAGCAGTCGAAGAGGCGGTCGGGATTGCGCTCAGGTCGACGACTCGACTCGTCGAGGTGACGCTCGTTTCTTTTACCTGCTATTCTGGAAGAAGCCCAATCGTCAGGTAGGCACTCGAAACAAATACCTTGACTTCTCCGTCAGAAGATCGTGTAGCTCAGTCCGAGCGCAATTGTCTCCTTGATCTGCGCCTTGGAGGAAACCTGCGGCTCCTTGATTATCTGCACGGTGAAGATAGCGACGACGTACTTGCTGACTTTCGCCGTGAGACTCGTGATGTTTCGCAGGACGGGATTGTCAAACTTCTTGAATGCCGCAAAGACCTCGAGCTGTGAGGTGAGAAGAAGGTTCTCATCGATTGGCCAATCCAGGTTTGTCACTGACTCAAGTCCTCCCTCGACAGACGTTTTCTCTACCTCCTTCGTCGCCGGGTCATCTGCATACTGATTGAATTTGTTTGTGATGATCTCTCGAAGTCCCAGTCCAAGACGTGTTTTCGCTTCCTTGATCGGCTGATATGCGACACCGGCGCTCTGCGTGAGATAGGCGGGGTCGAAGAATTGGGAGACTTCTGTCCCGGTGCCGGAGGCATCGTACGTGTACCCTTTCGCAAACTGTGTCTTCAATGTCGCTCCAGCGTACGGGTCCACAAGAAGACCAGCTTTGTAGAGTAACACCGTCTCCAGCTCAATTCGATCGTCTGTCTTCCGAAGTCCCTGGCTCCCCAGCCTTGCTTGTCCAAATGCAAACTTGTAGGAGTTCGACCATTTCGTCTCGGGCTTATCCATTGTGGATTTTCCGTCTGCTGAGAACGTCCACGAGAGAGCGTTATCACCACCCTGCACCCAATCCCGGTATGCAACCTGCGTGAGCGTTAACCCAGCGACGAGACTGTTCTTCCATCCGTACACGGTGTCCGGAGGGGAAGCTGGCGGTGGGCTTTTCTCCTGTGCGTAGACATTGACCACAGAGATCAAGAGCACAGCAATGATCATCCTCTTCATTCGATCCTCCTTTGGTGAAGGAATGGACTAATGGATAAGAAAGGGGAGCCTATTGTGAAAAGCTCCCCTTGTCATGTGAAGAAAGGCTTAGCGCTTTGCAACGGTCTCTTCTTTGAGCACCTTCTTTGCGAAGAGGAAGACCAACCAAGCAACGATAAGGAAGTCAATCGCTGCGCCGATGAAAGGCCCTAGGAGAAAGTGGATGGGTCCGATATCGAGCGTTGCAGTTCGCCAGGTTCCGCCGGGGATAAAGAATGTGACGATCGGCATGAGAATGCCGTCCACGGTCGCGCCGACAAGTGCGTTGAGTTTCCCACCGATGATAACGGCGATGGCGAGGCCGATGACGCCGTATTGTTTGAGGAATGCCATGAATTCTTTAAGCATGTGTGCCTCCTGTGAGGTTGTTGGAAGGAGTCGTTCTCCGGTGCAGCAGTGGGCACAAAATATAGAATCATCCGGCGAGAGTCAAGAGAGAAGACTTCCGAAATCTGCACATGATGGCATGGGTCGAGTTCGGATTTCCGCTCGAAATTGCTTGATTTTCGCAGAAGCCCTCTGTAAATTAGAGGCGAGCAACCTCGACCGCCGTTCATTTTAGCCGTTAGGTGGCAAGGCACCGAGCACGATCATGGCCGTCTACTAAACGCAAACAAAACATCGTCACATGCGAGCACGTTGGGTTCTTCATAGTCCGTCACCTGAGATTCCGATTGTCGGTCAGGCGAGAGTAGCTACATGGTGGCCAGGCAGATACTACTTCGTTTCCACTATCCAGCTCGACTCGTCGTCTCCACTCCATCGGCTCAGTGAGAGCATCAAGCAAGGCGTGCCGTATGATGAGGCTACGCTTGGTCCTGACAGATATGTCACTCAGGTCTTCAGATGCACCAGAGACGGAATTGTGAAGTCTTTCGCCGAACCACTTTACCAGCTGGAGTACGCCGACGAATTGGCGGCCCGCGCGGGTCATAAGCACACTGTCGATTTGCTGGAGCAAGGACGACTCAAGCTGCGGAAAGTTTTGGTCAGTATGGACTGACAGACATTCTGCGTAACACCGAGCTGGAGCCTGTAGCTGCCCCGTTTCTCCGTTTCCATTGTCGGCGGGTGTTCCAGTGCTTGTCTTGTCGTCGGTAGTCATCTTATGGGTGGCTGTGGCTCAGGTTTGGTTCGCTGGGCTGGCATCCCTTGTTGTGGATCCTTCTACTGGCTGGACAATGACGTTGACATTAACAAAACTTGAAGCTGCAGAAAGGCAACTGAAGGAAGCTATTAGAATGCTTTTCGAACGCCGCGATCCGGCGGCGGTTCACACTCTTGTCTTCGCCTCCCATCAAGTGCTCTACGATTTGTGCGCATCATCCAAAAACAGTTCCTCATTGCAGTACAGTCTACGCGATTACAGATACATCCCAGAAGACCAACGTCAAGAGTGGTATCGCTTGCTCAATTCGCCAGCCAATTTCTTCAAGCATGCAGACCGGGATCCTAATGCGGAATTGACTTTCGATCCGAGGATGACGGAAGCCTTTTTGCTGGACGCGACCTTCTTATATCAAAACCTCACCGAGGACCTATTCCATGAAGGCGCGGTCTACCGAACGTGGTTCTTTCTTAAGTATCCCCAAGCACTAGTGGAAAACGAATTCTCAAACGTTCTTGATTCATTACGGAATAAAATCATAGACCCGAACGATTTCACCTTTATGAGGTCGATGCTCGATTTGAGAATTAAATGAGTGCCAGTAAAGGTGGGGCTTTCCTTGTGGTATCTTGCCCTACATAGTCCTGCCATAAACATAAACATTGTTTCACGATAGGAGTCAACACACCATGTCTACCCAGGAAATCAAACGAAGGCAGTTCATCAAGGCGCTTCTGGCAACAGTCTCACTTGGAGCGCTTGACTGGAGTGCTTTCCCGGTTGGCTCGGGAGCGAAGACAAACGAAAAAGAATTCGATGCAATCATCATCGGCTCAGGCCTCGGGGGATTGAGCTGCGCTGCGGCGTTTGCTCGGCAGGGATTTAAGCCGTTGGTACTGGAACAGCACAACAAACCTGGAGGTTATGCCACCACGTTCAAGCGAAATAATTTCGTCTTCGATGTCTCTCTGCACTCTACAACAGTGGGTGAAAGAAACGGCGTGCACAACTTGATCCCCGGCTTCCCCGAGATCACCGATGTTGAGTTCGTCCCTCACCCGTATCTCTACAGGGTGATCTTCCCTGAGCACGACATTCGTGTGCCGGAGAAGAATCTCCCCGAGTATATCAACATGCTCATCAATCTGTTCCCGGATGAGAAAGAAGGCATTCAAGGTATCTTTGAGGATATGCGAGGATTGTCAGAGGATGTCGGGAAGATCTCACGGGCCAGGGGCCAAGTTGATATGAGTCGCTTTCCGATTGACTTCCCCAACTTGTTCAAGAACGCGGGAAAGACCTGGGGACAGATGGTCGATGCTCGAATTCGCAATCCCAAATTGAAGGCAATCATCTCGTCGCTGTGGGTGTACTATGGACTTCCACCGTCAAAGCTTTCGCCGTTCTACTATGCACTTCCGACACTGGGGTATCTCACATCGGGTGGGTATTATCCCATCGGAAGATCCCAGAAGATCAGTGATGCTTTTTCAAGATTCATCGAAGAGCATGGAGGCAAGGTAAAGCTCGAATCTCGGGTGAAAGAGATTCTGGTCAAGGATCATGCGGCGTACGGTATCAGAACCGACACTGGCGAAGAGTTCAAGGGCAGAGTCGTCATCTCTAATGCAAATGCACACGACACCTTCAAGAAAATGCTGAGCGAAAGCGAAATCCCCCAAGACTACTCCAAGAGGATGGATGGATACAGTGTGAGTCTTTCTTCGTTCCAGGTATTTCTCGGACTGAAGAAAGACCTGGTTCGTGAAGTCGGACTCAAAGACACGGAGATCTTTTGCAGCACTGGATATGATCCGGACATGGACTACAAGGCAATGGTGAACGCAGACGTCGAGGCCAGTGGGGTTTCGGTCATGCTGTACGATAACTTGTACAAATCTTACTCGCCGGAAGGAAAGAACACTCTGAATGTCCTCATGCTTCAGGGATACGATCATTGGAAAAAGTATGAGGCCGATTATTTCAAAGGAAATAAGAGCGCATATCAAGCAGAGAAGGAGCGAATTGCGGACATTTTGATCGACAAGGTGGAAAAGACGCTCCTTCCGGGACTCAGAGAAGCAATCGAGGTCAAGGAGATCGGCAGCCCGCTGACAAACGTCCGCTACACGAGCAATTATCGCGGTGCCGCGTACGGATGGGACCAGACGCTGGACAATTCCGGTCAGAAGAGGCTGCCGCACAAGACACCAATCAAGAACCTCTATCTTGCGGGAGCCTGGACACAGCCCGGGCACGGGTACGGGGCAGTCATTCCAAGCGGACTGCAGTGTTTTGCTGAAATCATGAAGGAGTGGTGAGAGGGAAATAAACATGGTCACTCGAGGCTCGAAAAATTGGCCCGACACCACGTTTCCTAACGGCGAAGGTATGTCGGTTACGGGATGCTCGTCGGGCATTGGTCGTGCGGTTGCCGTGCATCTGGCTCAACGTGGGTTCACCGTATTCGCCACAGTGCGCAAGCTAGACGACGTTGAGAAGCTGCGCGAACTGAAAATACCCAATCTACTCCCGACGTACCCTCTCGATCTATCCAAGCTTGACCATCTTCCGGGAATTGTCCAGACAGTAACCGGAGGTGGTTCAATAGCCCCGATCGAACTGATGGACTTGGACAAGTTTCGCCTCGAATTGGAGACGCGTATCCTCGGACCCGTCGCGCTGCTGCAGTCCTTCCTTCCGCTCATACGTCAGGGACGCGGGCGAATCGTATGGATCGTCACCCCGGGCTTGATTCCGATTCCTTATGTCTCCAGCATTCATGCCTGTGACTTTGCAGTGAATTGCCTGGCTCGTGCCCATCAGCTTGAGTTAAAGCAGTGGAGAATTCCAAGTATACAGATTCGGTGCGGAGGCATCAAAACAGCAGCTCCGGGCGAATCCACGCGTGAGCTTGAGGAGTCTTTGCGGCAATGGCCGAAAGAGCGGGTTGGAGTGTACGCACACGCCTTGCAGAAGGAACAAGAGGAGTTCGCTGTATTTGACACAAAACGAACTGACCCTGAAGAGGTTGCCAAGGTTGTACACACGGCGCTTTGTGCCGGAAAGCCGAAGCGAACCTACAAGGTTGGTTACATGGCGAGAGCAGCGGCCATGCTGGAGTTGTTGCCGCAATCGGCTGTCGACCAGATTATGGCCAAGCGAACCTAGGATTAGCTTGTTCTTTGCGTTGTTCTTCTGCCAGCAGGGCTTGACCGCGAAAACGGGTCCACCGTTGGGATTCACTCGGGGCAAGCTCGGTCAGCGGGATGCATACAGAGGTTCTCGCGCGAGAACAAATCATTCATAGCTGCCCGCGTTGTGTACTTGTTTGAGAGTGAGTGCTGCTCCTGGGCGGCACCAGTGCGTCCGGCAGCTTCAACCAACACACGAGCAAACTGATGTTCGCGAGGAAAACCAACATGAAAAAGGTAAGCACGAGCGCCGTGATCACAGCGATGATTATGCTTGTGGGCATACTCTTCATCGCATATGGTCATTCTCAGAATAGCAGCTCGGTGTTATTCGTTGGTGTGCTCATAACCCTTGCAGGTGTGCTGAGCGGAATAGTTCGGATCGTCGTCCAGGGGAAAGCTTAAGGTGGCCCAAGCTTTTGTGATCAGGCACACAGAATGTCAGAACGACAGAGACGCGGCCAGCGGCTTCCCCGAGCGGGACGGATTTACCTGCGATCCGTTAAGTTGCACGAGCGGAAGGAGTGAGAAATGAAATTTCCAGTTTTCAGTCTCGTCGCTATTTTCACTGCATCAATTCTTCTTTCGTGCAACGACATTGGAGAGCCGAAACCAGAGACAAACCCCATCAAGCCAATCAAACCACCGAACACGCCGGGTGAACCGATATACGCACCCGGTCAGGTTGTTGTCGGATTTGCCGACTCAGTCAACTACCCCTTCATCTTCTCATTCATCAAGGGTCTGAATCTGACCCCGATCAACATTGACGCCGACAGTTCATTTAGCGTCTGGATCCAAGTAGATTCTGGAAGGGTCAGTGACCTTTTGGGAAGGCTGCAACAAGATTCGGCAGTCGCATGGGCAGACCAACGCGGCTATCCAATGGACGATGGGGATCCGCAAAAGGAGTATCTTCTGGCCCATTTTCGGGGAACTGTCAACGTCGATTATGCTCTTGCACTCATCCGCTCGGTCCCCGGCATCAGCTGGAAGAAGACTCTCTTTTCATCCCGAAGTGCGGTTATCGGAGTCCCGGTTGGTCAAGAAACACGATGGGTGGATTCCCTCAAGACATTTTCTTTTGTGAGGTGGGCCGAGTTAAACCATATCGTCTGGATCACTTATTAGCGCGTGCATGCTGTCCACCCAGTCCCCCGACAGGCGGCATCAAGACAAATCCCACAGGAAGGACACGGGCTTTTCGCAGGCGACGCACAACAAGCTGATCCCACCAGACAGCAGTGGGACCGAACAGCTCTGGTCCATTAAGCGGGCTGTGCGGCACAACTAATCACTGAACGTTCAAACCTGCGTGTTGCATTACCTTATCCTCGGAATCACGTATGCCTTTGCTGCTGCTGTACAGCCCGGTCCTCTGCAAACCTATCTCATATCCCAGTCCTTGAGTAAAGGATATCGGCACACTCTATCTGCTGCGTTTTCACCGCTAATGAGTGATGGGCCAATAATCGTGTTGGTCTTGCTTCTCCTGAGCACTCTGCCTCGATGGCTTGTGAACGTCTTGCAGTTTGCTGGTGGGGTGTTTCTTCTTTACTTGGCCGTCAATGCATGGAAGACATGGCGCGACTATGACGCGAAGAAAGCAGTTCAGGTTCAATCAAGCCAACAAACTCTCCTGAAAGCCGCTACGGTAAATCTACTGAATCCTAATCCTTATCTTGGCTGGAGTTTGGTGATGGGACCGCTTCTCTTGGAAGGATGGCGAGAGACTCCGGTGAACGGGATTATTTTGCTGGTAGGTTTCTATGCGACCATGGTTGTCAGCTTGGTTGGGATAATCATGCTCTTTTCTACTGCTAGGAATCTTGGGCCACGGGTGAGTCGGGTTTTGATCGGCATTTCAGCAATTGCGTTGGCATGTTTTGGCTTTTATGAGTTGTGGTCTGGGGCAGCAACGTATTGGTGACAATAGATATTAGCACCGGTCCGTTACTTCATGCAAGGCAGCATGTGAGTTTAGCTTGCAGTCAAAGTCGCCCTCACTCGATTCACAAACTTGCTTTTCAGTTCCTATGCTTGTATATTATGTTCCGAGTTTAGCCTAGTTCTTTCACAACGCCAGTTTTGTTAGGGGTGTTCCGACAAAGGGTCGGGACTGAGATCATACCCTGTGAACCTGATCTGGGTAATGCCAGCGGAGGGAAACAGATTCAGATTTTCTCGAAGCCGTTTTGCCGATGCTGGTTTTCCAGCAGGCGAAACGGCTTTTTTGTTTGGTAAGGAGACCCAGCAAAAGGGGATCTCACTCTGCCATTCGTTCTCGGTCTCCCCCTTGACGTTGCTGCCTGATGAATAGGCTTCGACTTCGTTCGCCTTCGGCGAACTGCGCTCAGCCTGACAGCACTGACCCCTGTTTGTCACCCTGAGCGGAGTCCCGACCTTTTTGTCGGGACGGAGTCGAAGGGTCTTACACGGGCCTTCTCGATCAGTTTCAGAATGGGGTTTGAAAGGAGCTTCATCACATGAGACGGATACTCATCCTCTCCATCATGCCATCTTTGGTCTTGGTATCCACGGTGGCACTTGCTCAGTCTACCGGGATTCTCTTTGGGAAGGTGATCAATAAAGAGACAAAGGTCCCTCTCCCCGGTGCGAGTGTCCTCGTAGTGGGAACACCGTTCGGAGCAAGTGCTGACAAGGATGGAGCCTACCGGTTCCAAAACCTCCCGGTTGGGCAACACACTGTGACCGCAAGATATGTTGGCTACACTTCTCGGACAAAGTCTGTTGAAGTGGTGGTTGATGAAGAGCGGCAACTGGATTTCAGTCTAGAAGAGACTGCGCTCCCAGGCCAAACAATCGTCGTGACGGCAAGCTTGGGGCATGAACGCGAGACACCTGCGACATTCTCGAACTTGACGGCTCAAGAAGTCAAAGAGCGTTACATGGTTCAGGATCTGCCAGCCCTATTATCGGAGCTCCCATCGACGACGTATTACTCTGAGAGTGGGAATTCAGTTGGCTACAACTACATCAGCATCCGGGGATTCGACCAACGCCGTCTTGCAGTGATGATCAACGGCATCCCACAAAATGATCCTGAAGATCACAATGTGTACTGGGTGGATTTCCCCGACCTGACGGCAAACCTTGGAAACGTTCAGGTGCAGCGCGGTGCCGGGAGCGCATTCTATGGACCGCCTGCGATTGGCGGCTCGGTGAATCTCGTCACAACCTCATTCACGGGTCAGCGACAGGTCAATCTGTTCGGTGGCTATGGAACATACAATACAAGGAAGTACTCTGTTGCCCTTAGTTCCGGTCTGATTGACAATCAATACTCCATCTACGGCCGACTCGCGAGAATTAAGAGCGCAGGATATCGCGAGCGGTCCTGGGTGGACTTCGATGGTTACTTTCTTGGAGCCGTGCGCTTCGACGAGAACATGACGACGCAACTGAACTTCTATGGCGGACCAATTGCGGATCACCTTTCGTACTACGGCATTCCAAAATCCTATATTGGAGACAGAACCCTTCGAAGAACGAATTTCATCGCGCGTGACGAAGAGATCGAGAATTTTAGCCAGCCACATTACGAGCTTCTCCATGAATGGAGATTGAGTGACAGACTCACACTGAATAACACTTTCTTCTTTGTCAGTGGGGAAGGGTTCTACGATTACGACGGATCGTGGGCAGACACCTCTTACTTCCGGCTGACTGCGGCCAACGGGTTTCATCCGATGTCGAATCCAGAGAATGCACTCATCCGCGCATTCGTCGATAACAAGCAGTACGGCTGGCTCCCTCGAATGACCTATCGTCACGCAAATGGTGAATTCACCGGTGGAGCTGAGATTCGTCTCCATCGCTCATTCCATTGGGGCCGCATCCAGTGGGCCCAAAACTTGTCTTTGGAGGTGCCAGAAGATTTCCACTACTATGAGTACAATGGGAGAAAAGACATCGTTTCGGTGTACGGACAGGAGATCTACAGACTTCGTCCTGACTTGACGTTGATGTTGAACCTCCAGTATGTCTACAACCGATATCGACTGTACAATGAGAAGTTTATCGGAACTGACTTCTCTGTTCCTTATAATTTCCTGAACCCTCGCATCGGCCTGAACTACAACATCTCAAATGAATGGAACGCATACGTGAGCGTCTCGCGCACCTCGCACGAACCTCGGCTGAAGAATTTCTATGATGCAGCTGAGTCAAGTGGTGGGGAAACACCACAATTCGAAATGCGAGCGGATGGCTCTTACAGCTTTGATAAGCCTCTTGTACTGCCGGAAAAGCTTAACGACGTTGAACTCGGTCTCGCTTATTCAAGTGAGAAGCTCCGGGTGGGAGCAAATCTGTTCTGGATGGATTTCCATGATGAAATCATCAAGCAGGGCGGTCTCGATCGATTTGGACAGCCGCGCACAGGCAACGCAACGCGGACTCGACATCAAGGGGTAGAGCTCACAGGGCTTGTGCGGTTCGACGATCATCTGGAGCTAACCGGCAATCTTTCGTTGAGCAAGAACGAGTTGGTCTCTTACAAATATTTCCTTGAGTTGGAAAACCTTGGGACGGGTCAGAGTGAGGTTGTCGGAGTGCTCCTTGATGGGAACCGGATTGCAGGGTTCCCTGATGTCATCGCGAACGCGAGGCTGACGTATCGCAATGCAGGCTTGACCGCATCTCTGGCACTCCAATTCGTTGGCAACCAATTCACAGACAACTTCGGCGATATGAACGTTGCCGTTGTCAATAACCAGAGATATCAGTTGAAGACATACGACAACAAGGTTGATGCATACACGGTCGTGAATTTTGCATCAAGCTATCAGATTGGTGAGATCCTCGGATTGAATGGTCTCGAATTGAAGTTGCAGGTAAACAATCTCTTTGATAAGTTGTATGCCATGTATGGAAATGAGGAGGAATTCTTCCCCGCAGCTGAACGTCATGCATTCCTCGGCATTTCTCTAAACCTCTGAGAAGCCTCTCGTGGATAAATATGCGGTGATCATCGCAAATGGAGAAGTCCCCTCTCCTTCGAAAGTCAGAGGTATCGTACGCCGAGCTTTGAAGGTCGTGTGCGCCGATGGAGGCGTTCGACACGCCCTCCAAATGGGCGTCCAGCCGGACATCGTCATCGGTGATCTGGATTCTCTTACCCCTGGAATGCTAAGGCACTTGAGACACACAAAGATTGTCACTTCAGAAAACCAGAACCAGACGGATCTTGAGAAAGCAATTCGATATCTTCTGAAGGAGAGAGCGAAACGAATAGTTATCCTCGGGGCAACCGGGAAGCGGATTGATCAGACTCTTGCGAACGT
>Ga0315282_10006489_pt1 | contig 19561 bp, 13 predicted proteins | sample YL17G07_20_MG_FD_203693 | JGI IMG/M metagenome (GOLD analysis project Ga0315282, IMG submission 203693) | Sediment microbial communities from Yellowstone Lake, YNP, Wyoming, USA - YL17G07_20 | ecosystem: Environmental > Aquatic > Freshwater > Lake > Sediment | place: USA: Wyoming | collected... | reverse complement strand
GTCTTGTCTTTCGTGACCACCTTTGCGTGCGCCAGGTGCTCGTCGTATCGGCCGCAGTCCTTGCGAAAGAGTCTCAGCACATAATTCGGCCACCAGCCGCAGTGCTTCATCCATCGGCCCAGGAAGTGCGCCTTTCTCGGGATATAGTACGCGGATGCCTTCGGGTCGAGCAGCGTGCTCTCGATCTCCTGCCTCAGCCCGGGCGTCACCCGCTCGTCCGCGTCAATCGTCAGGATCCACTGGCCGACGGCCTTGTCGATGCCCAGGTTCCGCATCGGACCGTCGCCCGTGAAGTCGTGCTGGTAAACCTTCTGTGTATATTGCCGGGCGATTTCCGCCGTCCGGTCCCCGCTGTGGCTGTCCATGACGATGATCTCGTCCGCCCATTTCACCGACTCGAGGCACTCGCGAAGCTTTCGTTCCTCGTTCAGTGTGATGATGACAACTGAAAGCGATGGCCTGGTTCCACTCGCGGCCGTATGCGAATCCGCTTTTCCTCCCTGCTCAGTCATTGGTCCTCCCGGAGGATTTCGGCCCACGGGGCGTCGATCCGTCCCTTCTCTACCAGGTCCAGCAGATGGCGAGCCATCCTCTGGCAGTTGAACTCGCGGTGGGCGTGCTCCGTCCCGGCCCGCGCGATCCGTTCCCGTTCCTCATCATGCGCCAGGTACCAGCGGGCCAGCTCGGAGAACTCCTCGGCGCCCTCGAAGTATCGCACGTGCACCGTGTCCTGGAACAGCAGATCGGTGTCGGGCACGCGCCTGGCCAGGGTGAACGCGCCGCAGGCGAGGCAATCGACGGTTCGGCTCGAGTGATATAGGCGGACATCGTTGACCATGTTGATGCTCAGCGCGATACGAGCCCCGCTGATGGCCCGGAAGTAGTCGAGCCCGCTCACGGCGGGCCGGCCATGACAGCCATAGAGCTTTGCCCCCGGCCGTCGGGCCAGCCTCGTCAGAATCGCGTGGCGCTCCGGACAGGATGGAATCTTGGGGTTACTCAGCCGGCCGGTGAACAGGATGTCGGACTGCCACTCGGGGCCCACCGCGTATCGCCGTTGCAGGTCGGGGTCGCAGGGCCAGGGCATGAACGCGCAGCACTTGGCGCCGACGGCCTTGTATCGGCCCAGGAAGCTCCCACCCGCGACACAAACGACGATATCCATACGGGCGCCGATCCTGCGGCGAATGCCGTCCAGCTCAGGCAGCCAGTCGTACTCGATGGCGGCAAAGACCGCCCCGGGCGCCGCCTCACGCATCGCGGAGACCGCCCGATCGCTCAGGTCCTTGACTCGCGTTCCGAGTAGAAGCACGACGTCGGGACAGTAGGCTTTGATCTGCGACAACAGCATTGCATTGGCGCGGCCTCTGGTGAAAACACGCGCCAGGCCCAGACTCCGGAACGGGCTGCTCTGCACCATCATGTTTCGATAGCTGAACACTCGGACATCGCATCCGATCCGGAGCAGCCCTTTGATCCAGTAGTACCGGGTGCGCGTGAGCATGGAGAGCGACAGATCGCGGAAGTTGCCCAGGATGAACACTCTCTTGGCCTGCATGACTCACATTCTCCGGCTCAACAGCGGATCGGGGACAGGACTCTCGTCAAGACGGCCCTTATCGCGCACTGCAGCGACAGGGACACCGGCCGATGCCTCCGATAGAGGACCCTTCTCTTTCGCATAGCCCAGGGCGATGCCGGTCGGGAAGGTTGCCCCTGGTGCGGCGCCAGGAACGGGGTGTCCTTCCTGCCGGTCGGTCGGCAGTGCGAGCCGGCATGTGGAGATCCCGATCGTCTCACAGTACAGGCGCATGTTCTGGATCGCGGCGGCGACGCTGTCGCGGCCTGCGACTTCGATGCCGGTCGAGGGGACGGAATCGCTGAAGCCGTGACCGACCAGGATGATGTGGCTCGGTGGATCGTCCGCGCATCCGAGGCACTGCCCAGTCAGGTCCGCGATCTCCCCGGCATCGGAGATCACCCGGAAGCGAAGGCGCCCGGCGTCCCCGTCGAACGTTCCACACAGGCCGGCCTGCACGATCAGCTCAATGAGAGCCGGAGGGACTTTCAACCGGCTCCATGCCTTGGCCGAGCGACACGATCTCAGGAGGCCGAGCAAGGCCTCCTCCTTCACGTAGACCCGGTCTGCATCGATTCTGGCCGTGAGGCTCGCATAGTACTCTCTCGCCCAGGCTGGGTCGTAATGGCGGGGCGCATCCATGACCTGCCTGAGGATTTCCGATGCCTCCTCGGGCCTGTGGCAGAACCGCACGAAGGGAATGTCGCGCAACCACAAGTGCATCTCCGAGATCTTGTGATTGGCCGGCGGGATGATGACACAGGGCGTGCCCGTGATGACGGAGAACAGCGTGCCGTGGAGGCGATTGCTGACGACTCCCTCGCTCGCCGAGAAGATGTCCCACATCCGGCGACATGCCTCCTCCCGGTCCGGAATGGGCTCGTCGATGCGCGTATTGATGAACCGGCAGGCGTACCCTTGCGCTTCACAACTCGCCTTGATGTTCTCCGCCTGCTCGCGCGAGAGCGTCGACAATTTGTCCATTCTCAGGCACAGCAGTACGCCTTTGCGTTCCACGTGGCGCTCGTACTTGTAGGTCAGCACGATGTCCGGGGCGAGCAGGACTTTTGCATTGTGGAAGTGTTCCCTGGCCAGGGCGTAGCTGTAGCAGTCGCGGGCGCAGAACGTCAGGTCCGGGTGATCGTTGTAGATTCGCTTGCTCGTCTCGAATTCGCCGGGGTCCCGGAAATCGATGGTTTGCGGCAGGGAGATGATGCGGTTGGCCCGGAAGGTCTTCAGAATCTGTCTTCTGGCGTGCTCGGCCTCGATCCAGACGTCTCCCGTGTTGCCGCCGCTGCAGAGAACGATCAGATCACACGGGGCAAGCGGCTCGTGCAGAAGCTTATCCGTCTGGCGAATGTTGAACTCACTGAAGCTCGCGTCAGGCCACTGGCTCCTGATCCACCGCTCGATCAACAGGGCCTGGGCATGGTCGCCGAGGTTCTTCTGCTCGACCCACGGCGTCAGGGCGAGAATCACTCGCCTCCTGCCGGCCGCGATGAGCTCCTGTCTCGTCCTGCGCCGGTAGCGAGCCCGGCCATACACTTCCTGCTTGCACGCTTTCTGCAGGGAAGGATTCACGTTCTGATTGCACCTGGGGTTCTCCGAGTTGTAGACGTACAGGACCCGGCGGATGAACTTCGAGTGTCTGCGTCCGGCCATCTCGATCATCGGACGCATGACGACGTTGTCCCACGAGGCGCGATAGTAATCGCCCGTGCCGGCGTCTCGCAGGTCGGCATCGGCGATGTTTCTCCAGAGGAAGTGCTTGGCCGTCTTCAGGTGGGAGAAGATGAAATGGCCCTTGCGCACGTCATAGAAGAGCGGAAGCGGGCGTGCGTTGCGCCCGCGATGCCCCGACGGGTGGACCACGTAGCTGCCCCAGGTGATCCAGATGTCGCGCCTTGCGTATACCCCGTTCAAATAGTCGAGAACGCCGCCGTCGCTAAACCAGTCGTCTCCATCCAGGAAGACGAGGACATCGTCATCGTCGCAGTTCATGGCGCGGATACCCTGGACCACGTTGGCCAGGGCCAATCGCCTCTGTGGGTTCCTGACGATAGTGATCCGGTCTTCACCGGCGGCCAGCTCGCGCAAATAGTCGTAAGTGCCGTCATCAGAGGCGTCGTCAATGACCATCGCCTTCCAATCCGGGCAGGTTTGGTCCCTGATCCCGCGGATGAACCTCTCGGCCCACGGCCGCGCGTTGTAGATCGGGCTGATGATTCTGAAGTTCTGACCCATCTCGTTCAACCGTCGCGAGCCTGCCCGACCCAGTTGCGCAAGGGTCGAAGCATTCGCTTGAAGGCGTTCTCCACCGGTCTGGTGAATCTGCGGCGGAACTGTTTTCGCCCGCTGCGGGACCACGGGCTCAATGCTCTCCGGAGCGCCTTGATGAGCCGGGGATCGCCGCCATGTGCGATCAGTCCCCGGAGATTGTCCCTGGCGAAGCGCTCCGCGGGGTTGCCGTACACGCGCATCTTCTTGACATCCTTGTACCGCAGAGTGCTGTCGATGGCCCCCGCCTTGTGGAGCACGCCTGCAACCGCCAGGTTCAGCTTCGTTCGCATGCATTTCTCACAGATGCCGCAATTGTACAGGCCCTTCTGGCTCTCCCAGCACACCCGCAGATTATCGAGGGCCACCTGCGACTTGGACACGTAGGCGAGCACCTTCTCCACGCGGGTCGCCTCGCAGCCATCGTGGATGATCTCGAGCGATTCGGTCGACCACAATGGGTCGGTGCGGGGATGAGAACCCCAGGGAAACAGGTCCGCGTACGGGTAACTCGCAGGGATATACAACCGTCGCAGCCTCCCCTGCAGGCCAAGCGCCACAGCGATCAGCACGGTCCCATGGTATCGGCCCCACGTCACCGGCTCGCCGGCAAGCTGCCGGGCGTTCGTGGAAGCCTGCATAAGCTCTTTGTTGAAGGCCCTTGCCACGACCTCCAGCCGATCCGCCACGGCCCGGTGGAAATCCACATGATCGAGGGCAATGTCGTAGCCGTGGATGAACAGGAGTCTGGAAATCTTCTCCCGGCGGGGCAGATCGGAGTGCTCATTCTTCAGGAGGGTGTAAAAGGAATCCACTCCTCCCGAGAACGAGCTGGCGACGAAGCCCTGATCGGGCGTCGAGCGGATCACATCCGTCTCCTCCGCCTCGACGGCAATGTGCTTGAATTCGGGCCACCAGCCGCAGATGACATCCATGAACGTCCCGACTCCCTGCATCATCCGCTTCGACACGGGGCCTTCGATGCGCAGGGGTGTGCCTCTCGCCATGGCCGGCAGCAGCAGGGCCGCCACGAACGGGTCGCCACACGCACAGACGGCGTCGGAGCACGTCGTCGTGTAGCGAAACCACAGCTCGAATCCGTCGAGGTCTTCGCCGGAGACACGAGCCCTGAGCTCGACATACGGTTCCCCGGCGACACGTTCTATGCCGGTCGCTGAAAGCACATGTCCCTTCGTCAAGCGATCCACAGGCCGCCCGATTGCCGCTGCACCATCGCAGGCCGGTCCAGGGCGGCGCCAGCCAACACGATGATTATATCCGCTTGTCCGTTCGTGTGAAGACGGCTCCCCCGTTTTGGAGGATTTCGGCCCACGGGGCGTCGATCCGTCCCTTCTCTACCAGGTCCAGCAGATGGCGTGCCATCCTCTGGCAGTTGAACTCGCGGTGGGCGTGCTCCATCCCGGCCCGCGCGATCCGTTCCCGCTCCTCATCATGCGCCAGATACCAGCGGGCCAGCTCGGAGAACTCCTCGGCGCCCTCGAAGTATCGCACGTGCACCTTGTCCTGGAACAGCAGATCGGTGTCGGGCACGCGCCTGGCCAGGGTGAACGCGCCGCAGGCGATGTTGTTGATGAATCGGTTCGAGTGATACAGGCGGACATCGTTGACCATGTTGATGCTCAGCGCGATGCGTGTTCCGCTGATGGCCCGGAAGTAGTCGAGCCCGCGGATGAAGGGCCTGCCGAAGCAGCCGTATAGTCTTGAATCGGGTATCTGTGACGCTCTCGTGAGGACGTCGTGCCGCTCGGTATTGAAATGATACTTCGGCGTGCGTTCCTGGCCGGTGAACAGGAGACTTGATCTCCATTCATCTCCCACTTCGTATCGGTACTGCAAATCCGGGTCACACGGGTTCGGCATAAAGCCGCAGCAGGGCACGCCCACGGCCTTGTAGGATCTCAGGAATGCGCCCGCGGCCGTGGCCAGGACCATGTCCATCTGCCGGGCGATTTCCTGGCGGGCAGGCTCAAGCTCCGGGTGACAGTCGTGCTCCAGTGCGATGAACAGGCAGTCCGGGGCAACCTGGCGCATCGTCGCGAGCGTATCTTCTCTGAGGTCTTTGACGCGAATGCCCGTCACCAGGAGGATATCCGGCTGATACTTCTTGACGTGGGAGATGAGCAGCTCGTCTGCCCTGTGTCTGAAGAACAGCCGCGCAAGGGTCTTGCTCGCCAGCGGGCTGTGCTGAATCATCGTATTTCTGTAGCTGAATGTCTGAACATCGCACCCTGAACGAACCAGCCCTTTGATCCAGTAGTATCGGCCGCGAGTGATTGTCGACAGAGACAGGTCCGTGAAGTTGCTCAGAATGAACACCCTCTTGACTTTCGTCATCGTGTGACCCCTCGTCAGCCAATCCGTCGCGTCATCCGGGCCCGCACCGGCGACATCATGTCAGCGGGCAATGCAGAGCGGGCAGAACGTCCAAGCCGACGGATCATACCCCGGGAGCCCACGGCGGTCAATGCGTTTGCCGTATCCCGATCCAAGGCGAGGACATCGGGTCAAGCCGGGCCGCCAAGAAGAGTCCTCGCCGCATCGCACACTTGTGTCACCGAGATGCTTTCCATACATATGTGCTCCTTCATTCGGCATCTCGGTTTCTGGCAGGGGGCACAGGACGCCTCGCCGACAATCTGCGTTTCCTGCGGATACCCGGTGTTTGTCCACGCCGGGTCGTTGGGCCCGAAGAGGGTAATGACCTTGCGGCCCAGTGCGATGGCAATATGCCTGGGCCCGGTGTCGTTCGCGATCACCAGGTCGGCCCGGGAGAACACCGCCTTCAGCTCGCCCAGGCTCACCGGCCGATCCGCCAGGTTTACCATCGCATGTTTCGACCGAGTCGATACCTCCTGGGCGATCCGCTTTTCAAGAGGATTCGAGGCGACCGAGATCACGACCGTGGCCCCATGCTCCTCGATCAGCCGGTCGGCGGTCTGGGCAAACCGCTCGCTGGGCCAGCATTTGCTCGGGCCGAAGGCCCCGCCCGGGACGAGGATGACAACCGGCCCGTTCGATGCAAAGACCTCCGGAAGTTTGGCCTGCGCCCTATCACGATCTTGTGAATAGAAGTGGAGCTCAAGTTGCCGCTCCGACGTGTTGGCGCCCAGATGGGAAGCAATCGCGAGATAGTAGTCGACCATCGAAATCGGCGCATAGCCGCCGGTGGCGCAGCGCGCCGCTTCAAGGCGGTCCGTCAGAAGCAGGCCCCGGGCGTCGCGGCTGTAGCCGATCCGGTGGGGCACTCGCGCCAGGAATACCGTCAGAGCGGACTCCAGCGAATTCTTGAGCAGCACGGCGTGCGTGAACTCGCATCGGCGGACCTCCCGCGCGACGGAAAACGGGTGGTGGCCCGCCGGCAACTCAAGCCACTGGTAGTTGAAGGGACACGGCGAGAGAATCTGCCGGACCATCCGGCTTGCGAGGAACGAGATCTCCGCCTCCTGGAAATGCCGCCGAATGGCTCGCAGGGCCGGCGTGCAGAGAATCGCGTCGCCCATCGGAGAGGGGAGATAGACCAGGATACGGCATCCGCTGCCTTGCATCTTACCGGCACCGTCCTTCCGTCCCTATCGGCGGCCTCGCATGATGTAGAAGGTCAGCGCCATGATCTGCAGGACGGTGGCGAAGCCCAGCGCGATCAGGATATTCGGGGTCTGCCGGTCCGAGCTCATCAGCAGCCACAGAGCGATCAGCAGGCAGAACGGAACAAAGACCTGCACGATGCCGGCCAGCACCCGCACCAGGGAGAACTCGTCGAATGCCTCGGTTTTCTGCATCCGGCGGAGTTGCTCGATGATCTCCCTGCCCAGCCGCTCGATCGTTACGCTGGTTGTGGATGGCTCGCTCGCAGGCACTGATTCAGGCGTCGGCATTTGCATCTGGGGCTCATCTACCGTCGCATCCTCCTGCTCCTGCGGCGACTGACTCTGCGGCTCGCTCACCATGGGGACTTTCTCCGGTTCAGCGGCCGGAGCTACGGGCGTCGCTTGGCCGCTTGCCTCGGCTCGATGGTACTTCTTGACGATATTGATGGCCTCTTTCAGGTTCACCGCCACATGATCCGGCCTGTTCGCATCCGTCTCGCCGGCGCTCGTGTGGGCCGAGCTGATCAGGATCGTCTTGCACCCGGCGCTTCGCCCGGCCTCCGTGTCACGGTAGTTGTCGCCGATCATCCAGGACCTCGTCAAATCAATATCCATTTCCCCGGCCGCCGCCAGCAGCATGCCGGGCTTCGGTTTACGCCAGTCGCTCTCCTTGCGGTACTTGGGCACCGCGCCATCCGGATGGTAGGGGCAGTAGTAGATGCCGTCCAGCGCGGCGCCTTTTCGCGAGAGCAGCTCGCGCAGCCTCGCGTGGATCTGTTCGAGCATCTCCTCCGTGAGAATCCCCCGCGCGATGCCCGACTGGTTCGAGACGACCACGGTCTTGTAGCCGAGGAGCTGCAGCTCCTTGACCGCCTCGGCGGCGCCGTCCAGCAGCTCCACCTGGTCGGGATGGCTCAGATAGCCTGGGTCGCGAACCAGCGTTCCGTCCCGGTCGAAAAATACCGCTCTGTTCGACATAGCATCCTGCCTCGTCATCTACAGGACTTCTGCAAAATGGGAATTGGGCTTACTTGCAGAAGGGAAAATCGTCGTCATTTTTCCTTCTGAAACCAATAGAGATGTAAGATGTTGTGTCTCTGCATGATGCTCAACCCGTCGGGACACGAAATCTTGCATTGGCGGGCCGAATGACTTAAGGGAATCCCAGAGATGATTTCCTCGAATCACATAAGCCCAATTCCCATTTTGCAGAAGTCCTCTCATTTCAGGCCCTGTTCCACAAGATCGCAGATGATGTGGTAGGCCAGTTGGTGAATTTCCTGGCTGCGGGCCGTCACGTCCGCCTCGGCGCACAGGCAGATATCCGCCAGTGCTTGCAGTGGGCTGTTCTTTCTGCCGGTGAAGGCGATGATGCGCGCGCCCTTGCGTTTCGCGGCCTCGGCCGCCTTGACGACATTCCGCGACGATCCGCTTGTCGAGATGCCCCAGAGGATGTCACCTGCCTTGACCAGGGCCTCCACCTGCCGCGAGAAGACGCTCTCGTAGTCGTAGTCGTTGGCCACGCACGTCAGGACGGAGGTGTCGGTGGACAGCGCGACGGCCGGCAGGGGACGACGCTCCGTCCTGAATCGGCCGATCATCTCTCCGGCGATGTGCTGGGCGTCGGCGGCCGATCCGCCGTTGCCGCAAAGATACAGCGTCCCCTGGCGCTGGAACATCTCGATGATTGCATCGGCCGCGGCAACGATGGTTTCGATGCCCGACCGCTCAAATTCCGCCACCATGTTTCTGTGGGTCTCCATTGCTTCTCGGATTCTGTCTCGTGCGGCATCGCTCGTCATGCGTTGGCCCCCAGGGTCTTGATCTTCTCGATCGTAGAGGTGGAGCTTCTGCCTTCAACCAGCGGAGCGAGCATGACCCTGCCGCCGTAGGATTCGACAAACTCCCATCCGACGACGCCCTGCTTGCCGCCCCAGTCGCCGCCCTTGACGATGACGTCCGGCTTGACCATCTTGACGAGGCCCAGAACGCTCGGATCGTCGAAGATCGTGATCAGATCGACCGTTTCCAGCCCTGAGAGGACAGCGGCGCGGTCGTACTGATTGTTGATCGGCCGCTCCGGACCTTTGATGGCTCGGACGGAACTGTCGCTGTTGAGGCCGACGACCACCACGTCACCCTGCGACTTGCAGAAAGTCAGGTACTCGATGTGCCCGCGGTGGATCACGTCGAAGCAGCCGTTCGTGAATACGATGGTCTGCCCCCGGCCGCGACGCCACTGGATCTCTTCGAGCAGCGCATCGAGCGACCGGAGCTTCGTGCTCTTGGCGCCGTACTGCTGGGCGATCTCGTGAATGATCTCCGAGACGGTGACGGTGGCGGTGCCGAATTTCTCGACCTCGATACCGCTGGCGATATTGGCGAGCCGCACGGCGGTCAGATAGTCGCTGTCGGCCGCCAGGCTCACGGCGAGCGCGGCCAGCACCATGTCGCCGGCGCCCGTGACGTCATAGATATTGCGGGGTCTGGCCGCGACCAGCTCGCTGACCCTGTCGGTCGCCAGGTACGCGCCCTGCTTATCCAGCGTGATCACGGCGGCCTCAAGACCCAGATCCTCGCGCAGTTGCTGGGCGGCCCTCGCTGCATCGGATGGGGTCTCAATCGCAAATCCCACCGCGCCGGCCGCCTCACAGCGGTTCGGCGTGAGCACGGTCGCGCCGGTGTACCGGGCATAGTCGTGCCCGGACGCCGGATCAACGAGGACCTTTCGCCCGGCCTCCTGCGCCAACCCGATCATCCGTCGGCACATGGCGGCGTCCAGCACGCCCTTATTGTAGTCTTGCAGGCATACCACATCCGCCTGAGCCAGGCTTTGCTGATATTGCTCGATGATTCGGTCGGCGACTTCGCGAGGCAGGGGCTGAGTCACCTCCCGGTCGATTCGCATCAGTTGCTGTTTGTGCCGGTGCTGGGCCAGGCCGATGAGCCTTTGCTTCGTGGTCGTGGGGCGGCCGGCAATCTCGCACAAACCCGACAGGTCGGCGCCCAGAGCCGTGAGTTTCGCGCGGAGAATTTCGCCTTCCGCATCGTTTCCGGTCACCCCAATGCAGATGGGTGTCGCGCCGAGGGCGGCGATGTCGGCCGCCACGGACGCCGCCCCGCCGGCGCGGTGCTCCGTCTCGGTCACCTTCAAGACAGGCACCGGCGCCTCCGGACTGATTCGCAGGGCGTCGCCGTACGTGTAGACGTCGAGCATGAAGTCGCCGACGACGATCACTTTCGGCGAGCCGAGGTTCCCTATCGTTTTCAGTAGTTGCTCGTACATAAGCATACAGGGCGATCCGTCGTTACTTTCCGGGTCCACGCCCGTGCCGGATTGTATCGTTCAATGCGTGCTCAATCAAGGCGGTTAATAGCTCGGCTCCCCGGATGAACTTCAGCTCGATGCCCAGGCAGGCCAGCGGCGGCCCACCCTCCGGCGGCGGCAGCTCCGCAATCTTGGTCCAGTCTTTCTGCGTGGTCAGGAGAAAATCGGCCTTGCGCTCTTTCGCCTGCCGATGGACCTCGTCAAGGCAGTCGCTGGTGTAGGCGCAGTGGTCGTCAAGGCTTCGCGAGCCGACCAGAATGCAGCCGATGCGCCGGGCCGTATCGAAGAAGGCTTCCGGGTTGCCCAGGCCGCAGAAGGCGAATACTCGTTTGCCCCGCAGCTCCTCGATGCCGATTTCGCCTCCGCCCTGCACGGCCGCGCCAACCGGCGCGTGGATCGAGGTCGCCACAATGGCCTGAGGACGAATCCGCCGGATCTGTTCTTCGATCCAGGCCAGCCGTGCTTCGGAGACCTGATCGCAGCGCGTGATCACAACCGCATCGGCCCGGCGCAGCCCGGCGACAGGCTCTCGCAGCAGGCCCGCCGGAAGCAGCCTGCCATAGCCGAACGGCAATGTTGCGTCTATCGTTATGACATCGATATTGCGGGCGAGGCGGCGATGCTGAAAGCCATCGTCGAGGATCAGCACTTGCGCGTTGTACTCGCGGATTGCCTCTCTGGCGCCGGCGACGCGATCCGGCTCGACGACGACATTCGCATCCGGACATTCGGCAGCGAGCAGGGCGGGCTCATCATTGTATTTTTGATTTTTGATTTTTGATTTTTGATTTGTCGCCCTATACCCGCGCGTCAGGACGGCGCACCGCAATCCTTGCCGTCGCACGAGCCGGCAGAGCCAGACCACCAAGGGGGTCTTGCCTGTGCCGCCGGTGGTCAGGTTTCCGGCGCTGATGACCACTGCGTCGACCTTCTGGGCCCTGAGCAAGTGCAGCGAGTACAGGCCGTTGCGCACCCGGACGGCCAGTGAGTAAGGCCACGAGAGCAGGACGAGCAGCAGGCGCGCCAGCGCCGCGAGCGGCCCCGATGTCTGCCCGGATACGAGATTGCGATATGTCTCTTGATTCAAATGATGATTCCTGTGTGATACCGGTTCTCTCTGGGAGTTTCGCTTCTCCGGGTGGCATCGTCAAGGCCGCAGGTCTTGGCGATGGTTTGACCCGGTCCAGAGAAAGCCATCGCCAAGCTTCGCTTGACGATGCCACCCGGATTACTGCCCTCTTCTGTGAAGAACTCAACTGGAATCAGTATGATCCGACAATTCGTCCCCCGGTGGCAATATCCGGCCGTATGGCTGACTTTTGATCGCACGAACGTACCGATCTTACACCTTGACCAGCATGGCGCCGGCCACCTCTCTCGCTTTCTTTGCGTCGAAGAGCAATTCCACCAGGGCAAGGGCGAAAGCAATCGCCGTGCCGGGACCCTGGCTGGTCACGCAATTGCCGTCCACGACGACCTTCTCGTCGGTGGCATAGGCGGGGTCGAGTTCATCGCGCATCGAAGGGTAGCAGGTTGCCCGGACGCCCTGCAGGAGCCCGTGCGGCTGCAAGGCGACCGCTGGCGACGCACAAATTGCTCCATACAGGCGGCCCGACTGCTTTTGTTGCTTGAGTTTCTCGATCAAGGGGGCGCAATCGCGGAGACGCTCTGCGCCGGGCATGCCGCCCGGCAGGGCGATACAATCGTAGGTCTGCTTGACGCAGTCGGAGATTCGGGCGTCCGCCACTAGTTTCACGCCCCGGCTGGCCGTGACCTGTAGAGACGCGGGATTCTGCGTCTCCACCGATGCGACCGTGACCTCCGCGCCGGCCCGCCTCAGCGTGTCGATGATGCTCACCGCCTCGATCTCCTCTGTCCCATTTGCAATCGGAACCAATGCTCTCTTAGTCATCCGCACCCCTTGGATTTACGATTTACGATTTTCGAATTACGATTTTGAGATTGCCGTTGCCACCTCCGCAGAGGCGCGAGCCCAATCATAAATCGTAAATCATAAATGTTCAATGATGGCGTCGGCCATCTGGCTGGTCCCGACGGCGGTTGGGTCGTCGCGGTTCGCCTTCAGGTCGTATGTGACGTTCTTGCCCTCGGCGATCACCTGCGCCACGGCGTTTTCCAGCCGGTCCGCCTCGTCGGTGTTGCCCAGGTGCCGCAGCATCAGGACGCCGCTGAGGATCAGCGCCGTCGGGTTCACCTTGTTCTGTCCCTTGTATTTCGGTGCACTGCCGTGCGTGGCCTCGAAGATCGCGCCCTTGAGGCCGATGTTGGCGCCCGGCGCGACCCCGAGCCCGCCGACAAGCCCCGCGCACAGATCGCTGATGATATCCCCGTACAGGTTCGGCAGGACAAGCACATCGTACAACTCGGGCTTCTGCACGAGCTGCATGCACATGTTGTCCACGATGCGGTCCTCGAACTCGATGTCGGGGTAATCCTTGGCCACCTGCCGGCTCACTTCGAGCCACAGCCCGTCGGAGAACTTCATGATGTTGGCCTTGTGCACGCTGGTGACCTTGCGTCGGCCGTTCTTGCGGGCATAGTCGAACGCGAAACGGACGATGCGGTCCGTGGCGGCGACGGAGATCGGCTTGATGCTGATGCCGGCGTCGGCCCCGATCTTGCGCTTGCTGTGGCGGTTGAGCCAGTCGATCAACTCGAGCGTGTCGTTCTGGCTCTTCTGGAATTCGATACCGGCGTACAGGTCTTCCGTGTTCTCCCGCACGATCACGATGTCGATGTCTTCATACTTGCTGCGGACGCCCTTGTAGCTCTTGCACGGGCGCAGGCACGCGTACAGGTCGAGGCTTTGCCGCAGGTACACGTTGATGCTGCGAAAACCCGTGCCGACGGGCGTCGTGATCGGGGCCTTCAGGGCCACGCCGTTCTTCTTGATCGACTCGACGGTCGCATCCGGCAGGGGGGTGCCGAGGCGAGCCATCACATCCTCGCCCGCCTCGGCGATCTCCCAGGAAATCTTCACGCCCGTGGCATCGACGCATCGCCGGGCCGCCTCGGCGATTTCCGGCCCGATCCCGTCCCCGGTAATCAGCGTCACATTCACCATCTGTTCTGCTCCACCATTCTCAAAGCGCGCTATCCTACCGTCCGAGGATCGCCGGGTCAACTGCCTGCCCGGATCGACTCGGCGCCAGTGGCGCATCGCGGGAATGTCGCGGTGCGTGCGAGACTGGACCAGACCATAGAAAAAGGGCTGTGAGCGAGGCCCACAGCCCTTTTGATCCAAACGATCGGGTCGTCAGAAACCCGTTCCGCGTAAGCTGCGCGGGTCAGGGTTTGATGACCTTGATGTCTTCGATGAAGATCCTTCCGGCGCTGCCGGCAGTTGGGGCGGCGCGGTTGCCCACGCCGATTGCCATCTGCTTGATCTTAGCCGGATCGACACCGGTGAAGCTGCTCAGTGGGATCTTCCACTCGACCCAGGGCATAGAGGTCACGGCGGTATCATCGGCGGAGCTGACGGTGAACGACTTGCCCGTGCTGTCCTTCAACGTCACGAACAGCTTGGCCGGCTTGTTGGTGATCTGGCCCGTGACGTAGAGCACAAGGGTGTCGCCGCCCTTGACCGTCCAGTTCTGGGCGGTCTCCCAGGTTCGCGTGACCTCGGCATAGTACGGCGAGTTCGCGTTGTTGTAGTCTACCGGCATCGCCTGCCTGCCGGCGTAAACAATTCTGGTCTCCATGATCGTGCCGAATATAGTTCCCGGGCTCCAGATGTCGTGTCCGACCGCCGCAGTGCTGCCGTTGCCGGGGTCGCCGTTCGGGAAGAATTCATCTTCCGAGAAGCCCATGCCGTCGATCCAGGTCTGGAAGACACGGTTCGGCGAGTCATTCGTATAGCCTTCGAAGTTGTCGACGATGACAACATCAGCCGTCGTGAACGACCAGACCATCCTCTTCCACGGGCTGTCGGCGGAGGCATCATTGACCTCGTCGATGCGCCAGTAGTAGGTCTTGCCCGCTTCGAGAGTGGCGGGTTTGAAGTTCACGTTCCCCGCGTCCAAGCTGCCCTGGAAGATGGCGGCATCATCCGGCGTGGCCGCGCCAACCGCCGCCTTATCTTCACCGAAGTAGACGTTGTATGCGGTGGCCCTCTCAGTCGCCGTCCAGATCAATGTCGCATCCATCGGGACGCCGGCGTCCCCGTCAGCCGGGTAGAACGGCCAGAGCGGAGGCTGAAGCGGGCCGCCTGGAATGATCTGACGGGGCATCGTGGGGGTCTGCCAGGACAGTTGAGCCACGGCGCCGCCGCCATTCTCATAGTACTCCATCCGCAGCCGATAAACGCCGGGCTGGAGCTTGATAGGCTGGCTAGAGTGGTCCGTCGTACCCTGATCATACCAGGCAGTGACGATGAATCCGTCATTCAGCCAGAGGCATGCGCCGTCGTCCGAGGTCGTGGTGAAGGTAAACGTATCGGGCGAGGTGACTACGAGGTCTGCCGTCCAGCGAGCGGAGACGTTGTCAGTCAGGCCACCGGCTACCTCGCCCTCGCCCCACTGATGGTCGATGCACGGCTCGATCCGGGTGACGATGGGGCCGCCCGTGACGCCCTTGCCACGGAAGTACTCGGCCTTGACGCCGCCGGCGGGGCCGCCGGTGGTGAAGCTCCAGACGTCGCCCGGGTACGTGGCGCCGCCGATCTCATCGACGGCCCAGTAGTACGTGGCGTCACTGGCCAGTTTCGCGAGTTCGAACGTTGTACCGCTCTGAGTGGCCACGAGGGTACTGGCATCTCGTGCGGTTACTGCGGCCTGGTCGGTGCCGAAATACACGTTGTGGCTGGTGGCGGTCACGCCCGATTGCCAGCTCAGGTCCGCGTTCGGATCGACCCACATGGCGCCGTTGGCCGGATAGGGGCCCCAGGCGGTGTTCGGCGCGGCGGTGAAGCTCCACACGTCGCCCTTCGTAACCGTGCCGTCGCTCCGGTACTCATCAATTCGCCAGTAGTACGTCACGCCAGGCGTGAGGCCCGCGAAATTGTAGTACATCTCGTAATTGATATGAGGCATCTTCAAATCGGCCGCCGTCAGGTCCGGTGTCGTGCCAAGATACACGTCGTGGAACTGGGCATCGTAGCCTTTGGCCCACTTCATCAGCGGTCCCACGATGCCCACGGCGCCGTCCGCCGGGCTCGGATTCTGGGCCTTGTAATTCTTCTCATCGGGGAGGCGCGTTATCTTAATATCATCGTAGTACACCGGCGAGGAGCTGTTCGCGTACAGGTCGACGGCCTGAAACGTCCCGTGCACGTTGTCATCCCACTGATGGGACCTGATCAGCTTGCCATTGTAGTACCAGTCGCAGGTGTTGTTGGCCAGGTCGATGATGAACTTCAGCTCAACCCAGCGATCAAAAATGATCCGGGCTGGCGTGTTGCCTCCCTGCTGCTCGGCCGCGACGATGCCAGTGCTGGGATAGTAGTGCAACTGGATGGACCAGTCGTCGACACTACCCGGGTTTCCATCTTTGTACTGGTTCATCATGATGAAGTAGGGCTCACCCGTTACATCGCTGGGGATGTACTGCATGGCAGTGAAGGCCCATTTCCCGCCGGCGCAAGTGAACTCGTGCACCTGGTCCGTGGCGCCGCTGACCGATACGGAGTTCTTGCCTGTATAGGCAAATTTGTTGGAGACCGTTCCGGCGGCAGCCGGGGCGTTGTCCCAGCCCTTCCATCCCCCTACATTCTGCAGGGTCGTGCCCGGGGTGTACGACTCAAACCCTTCGCTGAACTCCTGTGCCCAGGCGACCGACGATACGGCGACGAGCGCAAGGGCCAGGACCGCAACTCTCAGACTTCTCATGGGACGATCCTCCTAAAAAAGCAGTCACAAGGCGACATACCACCAGAGGAAGAGCGCGACGTGCTGCATCACCCATCCTCGAACATTTTGGCATCCAGGCGTCAGTATAGTTATTGTAGCCTCAGGGCCGAGGCCAGTCAAGATCATCCCGCCGGATTTTTTTCGGGGTTTCGGCGTCAGCGTTTAGGAAAGGGCTCCTGCGGGCCTGGGCCGGTCGGCCCTGTCGCCGTGCCGCTCGGATCGGTTTTTTTCAGCCAATCTGCCACAAACACGGCCAGGTCCCGCAGGTCGACGACGCGGTCCGCCGGGACGCCGATATCGCAATCTGCGTTCCAGCGGGACTGACCCTCCCTCGTTCGCCACGCCGCCGCCAGGACCGTGTAATCGTGCAGGTCCACGTCCCCGTCGCCATCGAGATTGCCGGCCAGCGGCCCGCGATGGCGATAGAGGGTCGATGCGACGTGAAATGTCGTGTTGTCGGCTGAGTTCGCCGCCGCCAGGTACTCGCGGCCGGCGATCTTGATGAATTCCCAGTCTGCGGCCCCGTGCGTCGGCAGCGTCGTCAGCAGGACGAAGCGCGTGCCGTTCCACGCGTAGATTCCGGAGCCCAGGCTTCGTGTCGAGCCGTTGTATCCATTGGCCACCGCCAGGCAGGGCAGGTCGCCGAGCGTGAAGAATTCCCAGTCGGCGGCCCCGTGGGTGGGGACGGACTGGTAGTCTGCGAAGTGCTTCCCGTCCCACCTGTAAATCTTCGAGTCAACGTTGTAGGTCGCGCCATTCTGCATGTTGGCGACCGCCAGGCAGGCCGCGCCATCGAGGGTGAACGACTCCCAGTCGGCGGCCCCGCTGGTGGGGATGGACTGGAAGGGCACGAAGCCGGTCCCGTTCCACGCATAGATCATCGAAGCCAGATTATAGGTCACCCCGTCATACGCATTGGCGACCGCCAGGTACGGGACGCCATCGACGGTGAAGAACTCCCAATCGCTGGCGCCGTTGGTGGGTATGGACTGAAACTCTACGAAGTGCGTCCCGTCCCATTTGTAGATCTTGGAATCCAGGTTGTACGTTCTACCGTCGTACTTGTTGGCGACCGCCAGGTAGGAGTCGCCGTTGAACGCGAAGAACTCCCAATCGCTGGCGCCGTTGGTGGGTATGGCCTGGAATTCGACGAAGTGCGTGCCGTCCCATTTGTATATTTCGGAGTCCAAAGTGTACTTTCTGGCGTCGTAGTTGTTGGCCAGGGCGAGGTAGTCGCCGCCGTCGAGGGTGAAGAACGCGCAATCGACGGCCCCGGTGCCGGGGATGGACTGGTACTGAACGAAAGCCGTTCCATCCCACTTGTAGAGATTCGCGTCCGCCGCGTATCCGGCGTCATTTCTCCCGTTCACCGCTACGAGATATTGGTCCTGTCCGATGGTGAAGGACTCCAGGTCTTCCGCCGCACTGGTGGGAATGGCTTGGTACTCCTCGAACGAGTGCCCGGGCTTGGGCGCGGCCTGCGCCGCCAGCGCCACGGTCGCCACGGTCGCCCGGACCGTGTTGGCGGCAAAGTCGTAGTCGTACGTGACCCCGCTGGGGCTCTTGGGGTCGTTGGCCAGCCTGTCGCTGGCATCCTCCGAGGAGTGATAGTAGGCGTTGGCCAGGCCGGACCAGATTTCCATGGCCGAGTTCTCGATGGCCACGATCGCGGGATACCCGGCCGAAATGAAGGGCCCGTGGTCGCCGGCGTCCCAGTCTTCGCTGGTGGGAGCCTGCGGATCGATCAGCAGCGTCGGCACATACGCCTTGGCGGCGGCGATGAAGGCCTTGGCCCAGGTGACGCACTGCGTGTAATTTGCCGTCTCAACCTCCAGGTCCTGTATCGCCTTAGGGTCGCTGTCCCAGGCCGGCCGGAGAATCATGTCGAGATTGACCACGCCCAGGACTCTCTCGCCGTTGCGGCGGACCACATTGTCGACGTAGTCCTGGCTACCCTTCATCCATTCCTCCTCGGCGTTGAAACCGATGAATCGGAGCGTGGCGTTGAAGCGGTACTGGCTGAGCACTCGTGCCGCTTCGAGCACGCCGGCGGTGCCTGAGGCGTTGTCGTCACCGCCGGGCCGCTCGCCGCCGGAGGTCGTGTCGTAGTGCCCGCACACGATATAGATGTCGCCGGGGGTCGATACGCCGGGCAGTTCCGCCACCACGTTCGGGTAGGACCCCTGGATGGTCACCTCCAGGCCCATGGCACAGAGTTGATCGGCCAGGTAGAGGCGGGCCTCCTGGTTTCCGAGCATCCCCGGTCCGGCCCAGCCGTCCCGGTTGCGGTAGCCCTGGTTATACGCCGGACCGCCGTACAGACCCAGGCCCATGCTCTCGATATCCACCTGGTAGGCCTTGTACTGGTCTGCGGAGACCTTCCGGACCGCATCCTGGACCACGTCGGCCCGGACCGGCGACGCCGTGAGAATCAAGAACAGAAATGCAATACAGGTGCGGGCGCAAGCTCCAATGACGTTCTTCATTTCATCACCCTGCGCGAAGGACCCTCTTTCCGTGAATTCCGCCGGACATCGCCGGGTGCCTTGTATGTCGCGGGCCTCCGGAGCCGGTTGCTGTGGGTGCGGCTGCTATGACCTTCCGGCACAGGGTCCGACCGTGCCAGCTCAGACACCTATGGTACCCTTTGAATCCTTCGTATACAAGGACTATTCGTATCATTGTCAGGGCAATCGCAAAGTCCCGGAAGGAGAGGTGCCGGGTGGCATCGTCAAGGCCGCAGGCCTTGGCGATGGTTTGGCCTGGTCCGGAGAAAACCATCGCCAAGCTGCCAGGCTGTGTCACATCGCAATTGTTTGGCCCACTGTCTTGCTCTGGAGGCGGATGCCTCTGCGATCCGGCTCCACAGGTCCCTCGCTGCCCCGCATGCCCACTGCACGGC